>Ga0099828_10003658_pt1 | contig 10759 bp, 8 predicted proteins | sample CZO8metaG_2_FD_79338 | JGI IMG/M metagenome (GOLD analysis project Ga0099828, IMG submission 79338) | Vadose zone soil microbial communities from the Eel River Critical Zone Observatory, Northern California, USA - CZOApr15con2H1.8 metaG | ecosystem: Environmental > Terrestrial > Soil > Vadose...
AGCCAAGCGGCTCGACCACCGGCAAATCGTTTACCGGACGATCGGCAATGAAGATTTTCCCAGACGTGATTTCTTCGAGTCCGGCGATCATTCGGAGCGGAGTAGATTTCCCGCATCCGGAGGGACCCACCAGGACCATGAACTCTCTGTCCTGTATGGTGAGACACACGTCCTTCACCGCGTGGGTCCCGCGAAATGTTTTGTTCACGTTTTCTAACGCGACCCGCGCCACTCCATCCTTCCCTTCAGGCCCTTCCAGGAGAGGCGCGATCTTAGCACTGCAATTCTCCGCGGGCCAATCCGCTGGGGTTTGACACGACAGCTCGCAAGGAGCGATCTGAGATTGACACGAGAGCGTGGCTGGCATATGGTCTTGCGCAAGGATCAAGTTGAAATCGAAATTCCGGTCAACGTGTTATTGTGCGCACTTTGACCCGCTTCGAAAGTCGTAAGATTGATCGTCGGGCTTTCCTTTTTGCCGGCTTCGCAGGCTATGGGCGCCACCGCACAAGCACCTTGCCTTGAAACACTGACTCAGTGGTTGAATGCCTCCCGCAAGAAACGCAAGCTTGCCTTACAGCCATGCCTGGATCGTATTCGCTTAATGGATCCCTCCATTCACGCCTGGGTCCAAGTGCTTCCACAGACGTCAACCGGGAACGGGAAGCTGTCCGAGATCCCTTTCGGTGCGAAAGACATCATGGAGACGCGGGGCTTGTCTACCGAATACGGCTCGCCAATTTACAAAGGACGAATCGGCACTGTGGACGCCGTGATTGTTCGCGACCTGCGCCTCCGGGGGGCGATATTGCTGGGAAAGACGCAGTGTACTGCCTTCGCCTGGTTCGCGCCAGCCACCCCAACGCGCAACCCGCGGGATTTGGAGCACACGCCGGGCGGAAGCTCCAGCGGGTCGGCGGCCGCCGTTGCGGCGGGGATGGTGCCGGTCGCTCTCGGAACCCAGACCTCGGGGTCGGTGCTACGGCCAGCTTCCTATTGTGGCGTAACCGGATTCAAGGCCAGCTATGGTCTTCTCCCCATGGAGGGCGTGCTCCCCCTCGCGAAGAGCCTGGACACGCTCGGGTTCTTCACACATACACCAGCCGATATGCTCGCGCTCTGGGAAGCGATGGGACATCCCGCGGGCCGGGCAGAGGATTTCGCGCTGGGAGCGCCCGAACCCATGCCTGAACTCGAGCCCGCAATGGCGGCGGCCTTTCAGAATGCACTCTCACTGTTGCGAAGCGCTGGCGTGTCCATTCGGTCAATCGATATCGCCGGAATGCTCGCCAAGCTCTCCGATGCGGCCAAAACCGTATTGTTCTACGAGGGTGCTCGGATCCACCAGCAGCGCTTTAACGAGTACGGCTCCCGGCTCGCGGATCTTACGGACTTGGTTCAAGAGGGGCTCCAGATCTCTGTGGAAGGGTACGACGAGGCCAGGCGGTATATCGCGGAGTGCAAGGCACGAGTGGCCGAAATGTATAAAGCCACACCTGTGATCTTAGTGCCGGCCGCCACAGGGCCGGCACCGTTGGGCCTGGCATCGACCGGCGATGCAAGAATGAACGCACCGTGGACCGCCTTGGGAACCCCCGCAATCTCCATTCCCCTACCGGTTCCGAGCGGGTTGCCGCTTGGGCTGCAACTCACCGCAGACCACGGACAGGATGCGAGAGTGCTTCGCACTGCTGTACGGCTGCAAAGAATGCAAAGAATGCTCGGTAGCGGACCGGGACGAGTCCCCGCCAAGGGTCGCCCTTAATGAACGCGGGGGCCTAGCGGACTTGGAGGGTCAACGTCGCGGTCTTGGTGTTTCCGGCGGCGTCTTCGGCGGCCAGCGTATACGTCGTGGTTTTCGCCGGGGAGACATCCACGCAGCGGGCGTAGGACGGCCACACGGCACCGCTTTCCGGTTCAAGACGAACCGTCTTGGCGTTGGCGACTCCATAACACAACTGGGCTGTCTCGCCGCGCCGGATGACACCGGGGCTGGCATAAAAGCTCAGGATCTCGAGACGGTTTCCTCCCATGGCCTCGACGGCCCGCCGGTCCTCCTCGCGCTTCTTCTCCACAGCTTTCTGCTCGATCTCACGGTTCTCCTGCCAGCGCGAGAAAAAGGTCCACCCGACATAGACCAAGGCCACCAGGAGGGCCAGCGACGTATAGAGCAAAGGGTTGCGGAAGGCGGATTTTCGCTCGGGATTCGCATTATTGTTCATGGGCGCGCGCCTCGCATCCTCCGCACCAAATTCTAAGATGGGGACGACGATTCGTCCATGCGGGCATTGGGGATTCGTCCTTGCGGAGCCGCGCGGCCCTCAGGAAAGAATCTCGAGGACTTCTTCGTAGCGCTTGAACGGGGGAATCAGGTAAGCGCCGGCCACATCGGTGCGCGCCCACTCCAGCATGCGGCGCGCCAGAGCAAAGCCGTGGTCGCGCGCGGCGGCGCCCGCAGCTTCCAACTCTTTCAGCACCGGTTCGGGGATCACGATGCCGGGCACTTCGTTGTTCAGCCGCAGCGCCTGCTTGTAGCTGTTGAGCGGCCAGATGCCCACCAGCACCGGCACGGGCGTTTTCCCGCCGATGCGCTTCAGAAAAGCGTGCCAGTGTGCGGGGTCAAACAGCGGCTGGGTCATGGCGAAGTGCGCGCCGGCTTCCACCTTGGCGTAGAAGCGCTCGATTTCGTAGTCGAGGTCGTCCGCGACGGGATTGAGCGCGGCGCCGATGGTGAAGTTTGTCGCGCCGCCGAGCGACTTGCCGGCCCAATCGGTGCCCTGGTTGAGCCGGGCGAGCACCTTGACCAGGCCGACGGAATCAATCTCATAGACGCCGCTCGTCTCCGGGTGGTCGCCCAGCGATGGAGGGTCGCCGGTGATGGCCAAGACGTTGCGCACGCCGCCCACCGACCAGGCTCCCAGCAGGATGGCTTGCAGGCCGATGATGTTCAGATCGCGCGTGGTCAGGTGCGGGATGGTTTCCACGCCGCGCGCCTCCAGCGCTCCGCCCAGCATGATGGCGTCCATGCCCACGCGCGCCATCGTGCCGCTGTTGATGTCAATGGCATCCACGCGGCTGCTGGCCATGATGCGGTCCACCTGTTCGAAAATCCGCTCGAGCGAGACTCCCTTGGGGGGATCAATCTCCACCGAGATGACGAACTGCTTGGCCTGGATCTTCTTCCACAGGGCGCTTTCCGGCTCGCGTTCGACGACACGCCGGATCTCTGGTGCCGCTTCCACCGGCGCCGCCACGCCGACAGTCCTGCCCGGGCGGAGGTGTTTCACCGCTTCGGCCATGGCACGAATGTGCTCGGGCGTGGTGCCGCAGCAGCCGCCGAGGATGCGCGCGCCCAGCGCCGCTGCTTCCTTGGCGAAAAGCGCGAAGTACTGCGGCGAGGATTTCGGATAGACGGTCCGGTCGCCAACGCGCACGGGGAAGCCCACGTTGGGCATGGCGCTCAGGGGCACTTCGCGGAACGCGGCCAGCTCTTGCAGGATCGGCAGCAGCGATTGCGGGCCCAGCGTGCAGTTGGCGCCGATGGCCTGGACGTTTTTCTCCTTCAGCCGCGGCACAGCGTCGCGGGGTCGCGTGCCGCCGAACGTGGTGCCTTCTTCCGAGTAGGTCATCTCCGCGATAATCGGAAGGCTGGAGAACGAGCGAATAGCGTCAATCGCGGCCAGCAATTCTTCCAGATCGGAAAACGTCTCGAGGATGAACAGGTCCACGCCGCGTTCTTCGAGCGCCATCGCCTGTTCTTTGAAAATCTCGCGAATCTCTTCGGCGGGAAGTTCGCGCACCTGGCGGGCGATGCCCAGCGGGCCGATGGAGCCGGCAATCAGGACTTCGCGCGCGGCCGACTCGCGGGCCTCCCGGGCAATCTTGACGCCGCGGTGGTTGAACGCGGTGACCTGATCGCCCAGGCCGAGCGGGGTCAGCTTATGGCGGTTGGCGCCGAAGGTGTTCGTCTCGATGATCTGCGCGCCGGCCTCAAGATAGGCCTGGTGCACGCGGACGACGGCTTCGGGCTGTGTCACGTTCAGCTCATCGAAGCAGCGCTGCGGCCCCACCGCCTCGTGCAGCATCGACCCCATGGCCCCATCGGCAACCATGATCGAATCCCGCAGCCGCGCATTGAAATCGTCAATCTTCATCCCTGGCACCGCCACTTATGAGGGAATTTGCCGCCCGGGAAAAAGGTGAGTATATCACCGGCGCTCGGGAGTAGGCCCCGCCCCGCTGTGGGCCGTGCAACGCTAGCGCACCTGCTCCATCAGCCCGGCGATGGTGCCCATCAAGTCGTACTTGGTGAGGATCTCGTAGTGGGAGTCGCCCATCTCCACAAACACGGCCGGGCCTTCGTGGCTGAGCAAGTGCGTCACGCGCTCGACCGGAGCGTCCCGGGGCACGCAGGGCAACGGCTTGCCCATGACCTCGCGGATCACCAGCTTGCGCAGGTCTTTGCCCTGCAAAGCGAGGTTGAGGATCTGGTCTTCGTAAATCGCGCCGATCAGAGTGCTGTCCTCGAAGACAGGCAGTTGCGAGATGTCCTGCGACTGCATGGTGCGCAGGGCATGGAAGACGGTCTGGTAGGGCCGCGCGATCAGCAGCTCGCGCACCTTGCCGGTCTTGCGCTTCACGGCCACTACGTCCTCGGCGGTCAGCGGCACTTCCGCTTCCACGTAGCCGCGTTCGCGCATCCACTCGTCGTTGTACACCTTGCTGAGGTAGCGCATGCCGGTATCGGGCAGGAACGCTACCACCAGATCGCCGACCTTGCAGTGCTCCGCGAGGCGCAGCGCTGCGGAAACGCACCCGCCGCCCGAGCCCCCGGTGAAGATGCCTTCCTGCTTGACCAGGCGTCGCGCCCACACGAAGCATTCCTGGTCGGTCACCTGCACCACCTCGTCCAGCACTTTGAAATCCATGGTCTTGGGAAAAAAATCTTCGCCGATTCCTTCCACCACGTAGGTCTTGGCTTTGCCCACGTTGCCGGTCTTGATGTAGTCGTAGTAAAGCGAACCGATGGGATCGACCCCGACCACTTTGACCTGGGGATTCTTCTCCTTGAGGTAACGCCCGACGCCGCTGATTGTTCCGCCGGTGCCCATGCCGCAGACGAAGTGCGTGATCTTGCCTTCGGTGTCTTCCCAGATTTCCGGCCCGGTGGTGCGGTAATGGGCTTCCGGGTTCAGCGGGTTTTCATATTGGTTCGGATAGTACGAGTTGGGGATCTCGCGTGCCAGCTTTTTGGCCACTGAATAATAGCTGCGGGGGTCCTCAGGTTCGACCGCGGTGGGGCAAACGATGACTTCGGCGCCCAGCGCCTTGAGCAGGTCGATTTTCTCCTTCGATTGTTTGTCCGTGATCGTGAACACCATTTTGTAGCCGCGCACGGCGGCCACCAGCGCCAGCCCCATCCCGGTATTGCCTGACGTGCCTTCGATGATCGTGCCGCCGGGCTTGAGCAAACCTTTTCTCTCCGCCTCGTCAATCATGGCGGTGCCGATGCGGTCTTTCACCGACCCGCCCGGATTCATGTAATCGGCCTTCACGTAGACGTCGACCTTCAGGTGCTTCGTGATCCGGTTCAGCCGGATCAGCGGGGTGTGGCCCATGGCTTCCAAAACGTTGGTGCACTTCATCGGCGTCTCGGCTCTTCTTCTGCTTCTGGCTCCGCCGCGGTGCGAGTCGCCGCGACGACCGCGCCGCAAGCGGCGGATACGAAAAACTCCTCCTTGCAGTGTACCACGCGCCCCGCGCCTTCTCTATCGGGCTTCCCGCTGCGATTTCAAAAGCGGCAAGCGCAGCGGGTGCGTTACCATGCCGCAGCTCTTCGGCGCGCGAGCGCACCTGCCCCTCACCAGATCGTCTTCAGATGTCGGCTGGCCCGGATGTGCTTGTCCCGTGTCACCAGGGCCAGTCCTTTCGCCCGGGCAGTGGCGCCAATCAGCCGGTCAGCGGGATCCCGCGGATAGTCCTCCGGAAACTCCGTTGCCAGCGCCGGGATCGCCGGGCTGATCGGCTTCACACTCACGCGCGCGGAGTCCACCACCAGCCGAACGGAGGCTTCCGCCGTGCCCTGGACGCCTTTTTATGGCAAGCTCTTCGCGGAGCTGAGGCTTTTCTGCGGGACGCACGTGGTTAGAAAGAACATTTCGAGTGGCACGCCCTGGGAGCCCATCGTGGGCTACTCGCGCGCCGTGCGCGTGGGCTCCATCGTGCACGTCTCGGGCACCACGGCCACCGACGCCGGCGGAAAGATTGTCGGCCAGGGCGATGCCTACGCCCAGGCCGTGCAGACGCTGCGAAACATCGAGGCGGCGCTGCGCCAGGCTGGCGCCACCCTGCACGATGTGGTGCGCACGCGGATCTACGTCACCAACATTGCCGAGTGGGAGAAAGTCGCCAGGGCGCATGGCGAGTTCTTCGGCCAGATTCGCCCGGCGGCGACGCTGGTGGAGGTCAGCCGGCTGGTGGCGCCGGAGATGCTCGTGGAGATCGAAGCCGAAGCGATCCTCCCCGAAAAGAGTGGTGCGTCCCGAGGTGCATCCAGAAAACGCAGGAAGCGCGCTTCCAAGGATTGAACGGTGGCCAAAGCCGGTGCCTACGAATACGAGTCTTTCGTGGCGGAGTATTACGACTTTAACCCCGTGTGCGCTGCGCGCAAAGACGTGGGTTTCTATGTGGACTTGGCGCGCGCTGCGGGTGGCCCCGTCCTGGAGCTGGGTTGCGGCACCGGCAGGATCCTGTTGCCCACCGCGGCCGCCGGCTGCCAAATTGTGGGCCTCGATTCCGCCGAACCGATGCTGGCGAAATGCCGCGCGAAAATCGGGCGCGAGCCACGCGAACTCCGCGAGCGCGTGCGCCTGGTCCGCGCCAGCATGACTCGTTTCGATCTGGGCGAAACCTTTCATCTGATCTCCGCGCCGTTTCGATCCTTTCAGCACCTGCGCTCCGTGGACGACCAACTCGCCTGTTTGCGCTCGGCGCACCGCCATCTGGTGCCCGGCGGCAGACTTGTTCTGGATCTGTTTCAAACCGATGCGCGCCGCATGCACGACCCTGCTTTCCTCCAGGAATCGCAGACATTCCCCGAAGTGCAGTTGCCCGACGGGCGAAGGCTCCGGCTGACCGAGCGTACTGCGGCTTTTCACCGCGCCGAACAATGCAACGATGTTGAGTTGATCTACAACGTCACCCATCCCGACGGTCGGACCGAGCGGCTGGTGATGGCCTTTACGGTGCGCTATTTCTTCCGCTACGAGGTCGAGCACCTGCTGGCGCGCTGCGGCTTCCAGCTCGTCGCGCTGTATGGAGGCTACGATCGCTCGCCCTTGGCCGATGATTCGCCGGAAATGGTCTTCCTCGCCGAGAAGTCCGTGGGCTGACCGCTGCCTCGCCCTCCACTGCTCGCTGTTTCACCAATTCCCGATTTGCGCCGCGCAGGATACAATGGCGCGCCTTTCAGGAGGCTTCCATGCGGGGTTTAACTGCTTCTGCCATCCTTCTGTGCTCGCTGCAGCGGCTCGTTGCGTTCGCGGGCGGGCTCCCCCCGTTTCGCTCCGCTCGACTCCGGTCGGGGCAACGGGGGCAGCCGGCGCAGGCCAGCGCCGCCGCAGCACTGCTTCTGGTTTGGGTTCTCTTGTTCGCGGCTTCGGTGCCAACTTGGGCGCAGGAGAGCGCCGCGCAGGAGCTCAAGCCGCTCACCGTTGAGCGTATCTACGGCCAGCCGAGCTTGAGCGGGAAGCTGACCACGGGGATCGCGTGGAGTCCTGACGGCAAGCTCCTGAGCTACTTTCACCGCGCTGGCGAAGGTGCGGACGCCAAGACGGATATTTGGACGCTCGAGGTCGCGACGGGCGAGCGGCGGCTGCTCGTGGACTCGGACAAGCTGCGGGGACTCCTGCCGCCGTCGGAACCGGAGGGGCGCGGGCAGCAGACCGGCCTCGGCCGGGTCACGCCGCAGCAATACTGCTGGGCGCCGGACGGCCACGCGCTCCTGTTTGTCACGCAGGATCATCTTTACTGGTTCGACCTGAAGACGCAGACGGGCAAACGGCTGGCCGGGCCGCCCGCGGAAGGCCCTGGAACGCAGAAAGCGCCCGCTCTTCACGACCCGAAAATCTCGCCGGACGGCCGCTGGGTAAGCTTCGTGCGCAGCTACGACCTCTGCGTGGTGAACGTGGCCACGGGCGAGGAGAAGCAGTTGACCCGCGGCGGCCGCGAGGAGTGGATGAACGGCCAGCTCGATTGGGTCTATCCCGAAGAGCTGGAAATCCGCACGGGCTACTGGTGGTCGCCTGACTCGTCCGAGATTGCTTATCTGCAGATGGACGAGCGGCCCGTGACGCGGTATCCGCTGGTGAACTTCCTCTCATACATCGGCAAGACCGAGATGATGCGCTATCCCAAGGCGGGCGACGCCAACCCCATCGTGCGCGTCGGCGTTGTCTCCCTGGTCGAGGGCAGTTCGCGCTGGATGGACACCGGCCACGACCCCAACATCTACATCGCCCGTGTCCAGTGGCTGCGCGATTCGAAGCGGTTGGCCATCGAGCGGCTCAATCGCGCGCAGAACAAGCTGGAGCTCCTCTTCGCCGATGCCGCCGACGGCCGCAGCCACGTGGTCCTCACCGAGGAGGACAAGTACTGGATCAACCTGCACGACGACCTCTACTTCTTCGCGGACGGCCGGCGCTTCCTGTGGTCAAGCGAGCGCAACGCTCCCGAGGGGGGGTTCCCCAATCCGGGCGGCTTTCGCCACTTCTACCTCTACGATCTCAGCGGAATGCTCCTCAAACAATTGACCCACGGTAACTGGGGTGTTACCGCTCTGGCCGGGGTGGATGAACAGCGCGGCATTGTCTATTTCACCGCCACGGAAAAAAGTCCCACCGAGCGGCATCTCTACCGCGTGGCGCTCGAGGGAGGCGCGGTGACGCGGCTGACGCGGGACGAGGGCACGCACACCATCAAGATGGCTCCTGACGCGGCTCATTATCTCGATACCTATTCCAATGCCATGACGCCGCCGCGCCAGGACGTCTATCGCGCCGACGGCGCCGGGCGCGCGGTGCTGAACGAAAACAAAGTCGCGGAGCTCGCTGCCTACAAGCTCCAGCCCGTGGAATTTTTCACCGTGCCCGGGGCTGATGGCACTCCGCTTGAGGCCATGATGATCAAGCCGCCGGGCTTCGATGCCTCGCGGAAGTATCCCGTGCTGGTGAACCTTTACGGCGGCCCGCACGGGCAGGTGGTGCGTAACGCCTGGGGCGGCACAAACTTTCTCTGGCACCAGCTCATGGCGCAGAAGGGCTTCCTCATCTTCGCCGTGGACAACCGCGGCATGGCTGCGCGGGGCCACGCCTTCGAATCGCCCATCTATCATCGGATGAGCGAGGTCGAACTGGCCGACCAGCTCGCCGGTGTGGCCTACCTGAGATTGCTGCCCTATGTGGACGCGGCGCGCATCGGCATCTGGGGGTGGAGCTATGGCGGGTACATGACCTGCACGGCGATGTTGAATGCAGCCGACGTCTTCAAGGCGGGATTCGCCGGCTCGCCGGTGACCGACTGGCGGCAGTACGACACCATCTACACCGAGCGCTACATGGGCCTGCCGCAGGAAAACGCCGAAGGCTACAAGCAGTCGTCGCCGGTGACGCACGTGGCCCAGCTCAAGGGCAAACTCCTGATTGCCGCGGCCACCGGCGACGACAACGTCCACTTCGCCAACACCGTCGGGTTTTCCGAGCAGTTGATCAAGGCCGGCCGCTATGCCGAGATCCTGACTTATCCCGGTCGCGGCCACGGCATCAGCGACCCTCCGGCGCGCATGCACCTTTTCCGCCGCGTCACCCAGTTCTTCCTCGATAACCTGTGAGTCCAGGGGCTGGAGGTTAGCACCCTTCCGACTTGTTCAGTCTATCCACGGCCCCCAGTGGACCTGGTCAGCCTAGGCGCCCCGCCTTTTTGAACAACCCGCTTGGTGTGAGGATCTTGGGTGGGGGCGCTTCGCTTGCACTCTAGGCTCTTGACCTCTTGACCGCGACTCTGGTCAGGGGGTAGCCTCGCGCGGAAAATCCCGGCATTCGACCTTGCACCCGAAGGAGACTGACGCATGGTTCCTCTCACCGCTCTTTGGCTCCCGATCCTGCTGTCGGCCGTCATCGTGTTTGTCGCCAGCTCCATCATGCACATGCTGCTGCCCTACCATCGCAGCGACTACCAGCAACTCCCCGAAGAGGGCAAGCTTCTCGCCGCCCTGCGCGCCGCCGGCCTGAAGCGGGGCCTCTATCTTTTCCCTTTTGCCACCCACAAGGAGATGAAGTCGCCCGCCTTGATGGAAAAATACAAGCAGGGACCGGTGGGGATGATGACCGTGCTTCCTAGCGGCCCACCCGTCATGCCGAAGTTCCTGGGGATGTGGTTTATCTATTGCCTCATCATCGGCTTCTTCGTCGCCTACCTCACGGGGCGCACGGTCACGTCCGGCGCGCACTATCTGGTGGTCTTTCGCGTCGCCGGCACCGCGGGGTTCCTCGCCTACGGCCTGGGACACCTGAGCAACGGCATTTGGAAGGGCCAGCCGTGGGGCATGACCATCAAGGAAGTCATCGATGGACTCGTCTACGGCTTGCTGGCCGCGGGCACCTTTGGCTGGCTTTGGCCCCGCTAGCGCCGTTCCAACTATTTGAGCCGAATATCGGCTGGAGGCCTCGATCCGAACGTGCAGGCCAGCCGTTTCTGGAAGACT
>Ga0099828_10003660_pt1 | contig 10753 bp, 9 predicted proteins | sample CZO8metaG_2_FD_79338 | JGI IMG/M metagenome (GOLD analysis project Ga0099828, IMG submission 79338) | Vadose zone soil microbial communities from the Eel River Critical Zone Observatory, Northern California, USA - CZOApr15con2H1.8 metaG | ecosystem: Environmental > Terrestrial > Soil > Vadose...
GATAGAGCGGCCATGATGATGGGCAACTGCCCGGAATTTCTGTACGCATACTATGCAATGGTCTTCATGGGTGTAGGAGCAGTGCCATTAAACGTGGCACAGCGAGGCGAAGCTCTCGCTTACATCCTCAATGATTCAGGTGCATCTGCTATCATCATAGACGATGTGTTAGTCGAGCATTTCCTTGCCATCAAGGATCGTGTTCCCAATGTGCACCTGATGATTATCCGGGGGTCTGTGCCATCTATAGGAGGCAATGTCATTGCTATTGAGGAATTGCTTAAAGTTGGTCGTGATCGACCGCCCATCGGCTCGATTGCCAAAGCCTCTGCTGATAACATCCTTTACACCTCTGGGACCACTGGCCCACCTAAAGGAGTTGTCAACAAAGGTATTAATCCCAGTAACATCATCAAGCTGTGGGAGCCAACGGGAGTACGCGCTGGCGAAACCATCTATACCCCATTACCACTTTTCCACGGCAATGCTCTCGCTGTCTCAGCGCTGGGCGCAATCATGCTTGACTACAAACTAGCCATCGGCGAGCGCTTCTCCGCCTCAAAGCATTGGGACGAGTGTGGGAAGTACAACGCCGTGGAGTTCAACACGCTCGGCGCGATGATCCCCATCTTGCTCAAGCAGCCGGAGCGACCGGACGATAGTGACAACCCCGTCCGTGTAGTGCTCTCTGCAGGCTGTCCCGCCTATGCCTGGCGGCCCTTAGAGGAGCGTTTCAAGCTTCGCAATATCGAGTGGTTTGGCATGGTGGACGCACCTGGTTTCCTGATGAACACAACTGGCAAGATAGGTTCGATGGGCAAACCTCTGCCTGGATTTGAATTTCGTGTTGTTGATGACGAAGACCGTGATGTTACGCCAGGAAAGGTGGGTGAACTCGTCTTCCGCTCTGAAGCTGGCAAATCGGCGGCATTCTACTATGGCAAGGAGGATGCTACGACCGAGGCATGGCGCAACGACTGGTTCCACTCCGGTGACCTGGCCTGGATAGACGAAGAGGGCGATTTCTTCTATGCTGGTCGCAAGAAAGCCTCGATGAGGCGCAGGGGAGAGAACGTCTCCGCATGGGAGATTGAGTCTGTGGTAAACCAGTACCCTGCAGTATTGGAATCCGCTGCGCACGCCGTCCCATCAGAGCTTTCCGAAGACGAGATCAAACTAGTAGTTGTTCTCAAGCCGGGGAATAGAGCGACGCCGGAAGAGATACTCGATTTCTGTCAGGGGAAGATGGCCTACTACGCCATCCCCAGATATGTCGAGTTTAGAGACTCGCTACCAAAAACTGGCACACACCGTATCGAGTACAGTATCTTGAAGCAAGAGGGGATTACCCCAGAAACGTGGGATCGCGAGGCAGCCGGCTATGCCGTCTCCAGAGATCGGTAACGATTACGTGTCGGTACCTAACCGTCTTGTCGACGCTACTCGCGCTGCTGATCTCAGACAAGACGAAATGAGAGGAAAACTATGCAAAAGGTCAGGGTAGTAGGAGCAGGAATGACTCGCTTCGGCAAGTTCCTCGACCGGGGTTTGCGGGAGTTAGCTGAGGAAGCCGTTAGCAATGTCATAGAGGACGCCAGTCTTGACATCAAGGATATACAGGCCGCCTATGTCGCCAACTCGGTGGCTGGTTTGATCACTGGTCAGGAGACAATACGTGGCCAGGCGGTTCTGCGTCACACAGGATTGATGGGCATTCCTATCGTCAACGTTGAAAATGCCTGCGCAAGTGCTTCGACGGCATTCCAGTTGGGTTGGATGTCCGTTGCTTCTGGCATGTACGACTGTGTGTTGGCACTGGGGGTAGAAAAACTTTCTGACCCGGACAAAGCTAAATCATTACGGGCGTTCAACTCTGCTGTAGATGTTTCTGAGCTGGCCGAAATAGAAAAGCGGCTCGGTAGGAGTAGCGAAGGAGCTAAGGACAGAAGCCTGTTTATGGACCTCTATATCTCGATGCTCAGCTCTGGTGAGTCTAAAGGCCAGTCCATTGGTGGTATGACGCATGCACAGATGGCGCTGGTTTCCGTCAAGAATCACTACCACGGAAGCTTGAATCCATATGCCCAGTACAGGGAAGAAGTAACGCTCGAACAGGTTCTGCAAAGTAGGTCCGTGGTAGGTCCGCTGACGGTTCTTATGTGTTCACCCCTCGGTGACGGTGCAGCAGCAGTACTCATAGTGAGTGAGGAGTTCGCCCGCAATAAAGGCCTCAATGGTCCGCGAGTGGATGCCTCGGTGCTCGTCTCGGGCCGGGGCGACGACCGCTCCATGGAGCCATCTGCCAGGCGGGCGGCGATGCAAGCGTATGAAATGGCGGGGATAGGTCCGGAGGACGTGGACCTTGCCGAGGTCCACGATGCGGTGGCCCCGGCCGAGATCGGCATTTACGAAGACCTGGGCTTCTGTGCTCCAGGCGACGGGCCGAAGCTGCTCGAGGATCGCGTGACATGGTTGGGAGGGAAACTCCCTGTCAATACCTCTGGGGGGTTGTTAGCGCGGGGACATCCGATTGGAGCAACAGGGCTGGGCCAGATCGTAGAGATAGTTTGGCAGCTTCAAGGGAAAGCAGGCCGGAGACAAGTGGAGAATTGCAAAGTCGGGCTGACGCAAAACGGCGGCGGGCACATCGGTTTTGACGCAGCCGCCATGACCGTTCATATCTTCTCTGTGTAATATGTCTTCGTAGAGGTCTATCTTCTTAGGGATTTGTCATTGTAGCGCGCCGAAAAATCGTCCTGTGAGAGTTTGTTGACAATTAATGGAGGAAGCCCAATGGAATTCAAAGAAGTAGTCGGTAACCGTAGGTCCATTCGTTATTTTCAACCATGGAGACCAGTCGAAAAAGAGAAGATTCAGATCATGCTGGAAGCGGCACGGCGTGCCTCGCGAGCAGTCAATGCGCCATGGTATAGAGTCGTTGTCATGGAGCGAGAAGAGCTGACTCCCGAGCAACGGGAGGGTCTGCGAACCCCGACAACCACAACCGACCTTGACCTTGCCCCGTTGTACATGTTCTGGTTTATCGACCCAACCGCCCCCAATCGTGGTCCCACTACGCTCAAGCAACTGGTCGATGTTGGTGCCCTCAATGCCAGCCATGGCTGGTCACATGCCTACGTGGATGAGGTGGTCTTCCCGCTTGTCCTGCAACCGTTGATGAAGAATGAGTTGGTAGCTGCCACGCTCGCGGCATGTGAGGCAGGCTTTGCAATGACCCAGGCCATGCTGGCAGCAGTCGATGAGGGGCTGGGCGTCTGCATGCACGCGTTTAATCCAGGAGCGGTCAAGGATGTTCTCAAGGCGCCAGACTATCTGATCCCAATCTGGGTGTTATTGGTGGGTTACCCGGCGGAGGACCCACTCACTGGTGGGCAGCGTCCCAGAGAGCCACTTGCCGAAACATGTTTCTGGGGTTCCTTCGATCATCCCATCGAGAGCGACCCAAAGGTACTTGATTACCTGCGGGAAAAGAAGATGATTCAAGCCGAGGCTCCGGCTCCCTGGCGCAAGCAGGAAGTCGCGGCTCTATCACGGATGTTTGGACTACCTGAGTAGGGGGCGTCTTACCCCTAGAGTTGAGCGGAGATGAATAGAGAGACTGTAGAGCAGCTTGCAGAGTATAGGACTGTGCAAACCTGGCTGAAAAATGTGCACTATCAGTCACCAGCGAGCATCACGACCGATGAGGATCGCCTCGGTACGCTGCTGAAGTTCTGTTCCCTGACTGAAAAAGACCCTGATACAATGATCGCGGAATGTTTCAGGGCTCAGAAAGAAGGTGATGAGTGGAAGCACATCAAGTTCAAAGTCCGGCGCAGTTATATGGCCCTGATCAGTCAAGCCGAGGTGGAACTATTTGGCGGCGGTACTCTAGGTAGGCAGCGAGGGAGCATCGTCAGGAGCTTTTTCATTCACAATGGAGTGTCCATGCAGGCCGAGCCCCTGCGCTAGCGTATCTTTGTCCATGTACCTGTGGCAAGTGGCCAGGCACGTGTTCAAGCATCGACGAGTTTTGTTAGTCCTGAACATGGAAAGAGAGATGCCACAATGGCTATTGCAAGACCGCAAATCTCAGCGGAAGCTCAACAGCAACTGCGCCGATTTTTCGAGGAGACCCCTCCTGTTTCCAGGCTCCTCACGACGTTGCGCAGTCGCAGAGTAGGTTTAGGTTATAAGATTGAAACCGGAGAAGAAGAAACGCACCCGGTTACTGGGCGTGTGATGAAGCAAGAGCGTGGGCCGCTGGCCTTTGCCTCTGCCGAAGCCGTCGTGCCGCTTTCGGAGACCGAGCAGGCCCTTCTCTGTTGGGCTGGCATCGGGCCGAACGGCATGGTCAACTGGGACATCGCTGTTCACGGCGGGTTCCATGAACTTGCCTGGTTATCTGGGCGAACGGCAGCCAGCCCTGGAAATTCCTTCGCGACGGACCTCATAGTCATCAACGACAATGGCGTGTCCTTGTACAATCCAGGCTTGGAAAGGGAGAAGCGGGTGGAGATTGAGGGACCAGAGGATTACTGGAAAGTGATTAGTTGGTATGAAACGGGAACCCAAAAGATATCAGACTCCCGGCCTGACATCGACTGGTCTGTGAGGGCGCCAGGAGCACCACATGCAACCCTATTCGGTCCATACCAGTACAATGTCAACAGGCCAGGCACCGCCTGGTTGATACCGATTACAGATATGGGTTGGCTCTATTTCAGCGTCCTGCTCAACCTGTTCGATGTCTGGCACCTGTTCCCGCTTGATGATGCCACACAGCAGCCTGCAGGCGTGGGTCAGTGGGTCCGTGAGGGTCAATTGGAAATGCCGGTTCCCATTAGCTCGCTGGAGAGATTCCTCTTCCAGGTGGAGACCTATCCTGCTGGCTCAATGGTTCAGAACATCCGCCTGGCAGCGGAGGCGATGGGTCTGGGGGCTTGGATATTCTGCGGGTTCTTTGACGATATCCTCATGGGGGCCTATCCCGGTATCGCCAAGGGCTTCGGCTTTACGTGTGAGCCACTCAACCCAAAGGCACCCGCCGCTATGGGAGCGCTCAAGATATTCGGACTTGAGGGCGTCAAGGAAGGAACTTATGTCCCCTCCCCGCGCTACAAGAACGGCACCGAGGTTGTTAAGCAGATGTTGGAAGAGAAGTACGGGCATGGGGCAACAATGGCGAATGATGAGTCCAATTGGGTCCTCACTCATGGCGGTCCATTCAAGCCAGAAGTTATACGTGAGATCGCCAAGGATCCTGCCGTGCGCGTCTCGGACTGGGCGGTCGAGGCAGTCATCGCATACATAGACTACTGCGTTGACCGGTACGGGCAGTGCCCGGTCTACAACAACTCCCTGGAGTGTAATTTCGGTGTGGTTGTTCACCATGTGGACCCCGCATTCTACGAGAAGTACTACAGTGAGAGCGGCATCCCGGCGCAGATTCACGAGCACATGAAGAACTGGCATTAGCTGGCACTTCTATTAGTGGATGGGCAGTTAGTTTAGCTCTTTGCTGGTGTGGGGTATCTCAGCTTCTTCCTCCTTGCCAACAGATGGGAAAGAGTAAGGGCAAGGAAATCCCACATCTGCTTAGGATGCTAGCCTCTTAAGAATCCTTTCCAGGCAGATATCATATGACTAAATTGCGTGCAGCACTCGTGACCCCGTTGAGTGGTCCGATGGCCACATTCGGGCGTGCAAGCGCGACAGGACTCATCTTGTGGGCCAGGCATGCTGCACACTTGCCACCGCCGTGGACAGGGGTTGAACTCGATATACGAGATACCGCCACCGATCCAGAAGCGGCTATGCGTGCGGCTATCGGCACCCACCCGGAAGTGGTGTTTGGGCCCTACGGAAGTAGTACCATGCTCGCAGCGATGCGTGCCACCGACCGCGTCGTCTGGAATCATGGTGCCGCAACCTCTCAACTATCCAGGCCTGCTTTTCCGCATATCATTAATGTGCTGTCGCCAGCTTCGATCTACTTCGATGGAGTGCTCCAAGCTGTGCGTGCAACTGATCCGGGAGTTGCCACAGTCTCTGTATTATATGCTTCCAGTGGTTTTGGTCGGGATGTGGCCACTGGTGCCATTAGTGCCGCTGGTAAGCTCAACTTTGAAATACGAACTGTCTCATTTGAACCGAATCATGCAGACGAAATTGCGTCTTCCCTGCCCACTGCTGATGTTCTGCTGGTTGTCGGCAGTTTTGCCGATGAGCTTGCGACTGCTCCAGTTTTGTTGACTCGTACCTGGCGTGCAGCAGCGTATGTGGGAGCAGGTGTCGAGGAGGTGCTTGCACCATTAGGAAACCTGCGCGAAGGTTTACTTGGTCCCGCGCAGTGGATAGCTACAGCGGCGCTGGAACCTGATGAAGGACCCGATTCTGCTTGGTTCGTGGCAAAATACCGGCAGTCTGTTGGAGTTGATCCTCCTTACCCGGCAGCACAGGCATTCGCAGCCGGTCTTCTCTGTGCTCGCTGCTTGCGAGATAGTGGTGTGACTGAAGATGCTGCACAACTTGCCGCAGCTCGTCAATTGGCCTGTACCACGCTCTACGGTCGGTTCCGAATCGATCCTGTGAGTGGATTACAGGTCGGTCACCAGGTTCTTATTGTGCAATGGCAGAATGGCATCCGTCGGGTGATATGGCCGGCGGAGCAAGCCGAGCGTCCCTTGCTTTATCCTCTTACGGAGTGTGGCATCCAATGAATATAGGTTCCCTTCTGACGAAAGTCAGTCGTCTTCATGCTAATCGCCTTGCTATCCAATATGGCGAACAGCGTCTCACCTACACTGAGTTGAATCAGCGGGTTGGTCGGTTGGCACAGGCTTTGCGCACCCTCGGCATCCAGGCAGGAGACCGGGTGGCAATTGTGCAGCGGAACGGACCTGCCCTGCTTGAAACGTTGTTTGCCTGCTTCCGCACCGGTGCTACCGCCGTCCCGATCAATGTGCGATTGCACTCTGAAGAGGTGGCGTTCATCTCGCAAGACTGCGGAGTCAAAGTGCTGGTAGCGACTGGAGAGTACGCAGAGTCTGCCCTTCTGGCACGTGAGCGGACGTCTGAGCTACAGCTTGTTGGAGTCGGGAGCATCCCCGATGCCCTTGACTACGAAGCATTGCTTTCAGCCGCTGACCCGCTGACTACTGATGTCGAGGTTGATCCGACCGATATCGCCTGGCTGTTCTATACCTCCGGCACTACCGGTAAGCCCAAGGGAGCCATACTGACCCATCGCAACCTGTTGACAATGACAATGAACTACTATGCCGATGTTAATCCACTTATCTCAGAGGATGTCGTCCTCCACGCCGCACCACTGACGCATGGCAGCGGTTTGTACGCTCTACCAGCGATTGCGAAGGGTACAACCAATGTCATCCTGCACACGCCCAGTTTTGATCCTGCTGCGGTCTTTAACTTGATCCAGCGTCTGCGGGTGACTACCATCGCCTTCCTCGCTCCAACCCAGATCAAGGTGTTGCTCAACGGTCCTCACGAATCCTATGATCATAGCAGCCTGCGTTGTATTGCCTACGGTGGAGGGCCAATGTACGTCAAGGACATGAAGCAGGCAGTGGAGACCTTCGGGCCTGTGCTGGTCCAAATCTACGGTCAGGGCGAAGCGCCTATGACTATCTCATACCTAGGGCGGGAGGAGCACCTCGCCGGTGACGACCCGGTTGCCGAGCGCCGCCTCGCCTCTGCAGGAATACCCCGGACCGATGTGGAGGTCCGCATCGTCGATGACGACGACCGTGATGTCGCAACAGGAACAATTGGCGAGATCGTGGCACGGGGCGACGTTGTCATGGCTGGTTATTGGAATCGCCCTAAGACAACATCTGAGACTTTGCGGGGTGGTTGGTTGCACACGGGTGACCTGGGCATGATGGACGAACACAGCTACATCTACTTGCTTGATCGCAAGAAAGACATGGTTATCAGCGGCGGCAATAACATCTACCCAAGAGAGATCGAGGAGGTGTTGCTGAAGCACCCTGCCGTCTACGAAGTCGCGGTGATCGGCGTCCCCGACGCGCATTGGGGCGAGAGTGTCAAGGCAATCGTCGCTCTGCGTCCGGGCAGTACGACCACCGGGGAGGAACTGATCGCCTTCTGTCAGGAGCATCTTGCCAGTTACAAGAAGCCACGCACGGTCGAGTTCATCCCACAGTTGCCAAAGAACGCCTACGGCAAGGTCTTGAAACGCGAGCTGCGCGAACAGTACTGGCAAAATCAGCAGCGCCGGATTTAGGTTGAAATACCAGCTACCTTAGCTCGCGCCATCACTCTGCTACGAGCAAAACGATTTTTCCTCGTGTCCGATGCGTCTCGCTCAATTCATGGGCCTTTCGCGCATTAGCAAGCGGTAGCACTGTATCAACGGTGATATGCACTTTCCCTGCATCAATCAGTTGAGCAATCTGGGCTAGTTGTGCAGCATTGGGTTGCACCAGCATTCCTTGCACGTTGACGCCTGCGGCAGCCTGTTCTGCGGAGGGCCTGCCGAATACAATCGATACGAGCGTTCCACCCTGCTTTATCGCACGCAACGAACGTTCGCGGGTTTCTCCTCCCACGGTATCGAAGACAACATCCACATTGTGGACTGCGGTCTCTAATGGTGTCGTCGTGTAGTCAATGGCTTGATCTACACCTATGCGGCGCAGAAATTCGATATTGCGAGTAGAAGCTGTCCCTAAGACATAGGCTCCTTGCGACTTGGCGAGTTGGACAGCAAGGTGACCGACTCCACCCGCGGCCCCCTGGATAAGGACCGTCCGCCCAGCAGTTACATGTGCTTTCTCGAATAGCGCCTGCCAAGCTGTAAGTCCTGCCAGGGGTAGGGCGGCAGCGTGAATATGGTCAATGTTTGCAGGCTTGTGGGCTATATGGAAAACTGGTGCAGTCACGTATTCTGCATAGGTAGCTCCTGCCTGTGGAAAGCGTATCATGCCGTAGACGGCATCGCCTTCCTGGAACTCGGTAACCTCGGGGCCAAGAGCTTCGACGGTGCCTGATACGTCCCAGCCAAGAATCATAGGGAGTATGGCTCCCGGTCTGGCTGTACCACTACGGGTTTTCCAGTCAGCCGGGTTGACACCAGCCGCGTGAACGCGAAGCAAGACCTCTCCCGCTGCTGCCTGGGGACGTGCAACATCCTCGTATACAAGGACTTCTGGACCACCATAGGTATGGATCCGTACGGCCTTCATCGTATCCTTCTTTTCGTCGATCATGCGATCTCTCTTTCTCCGTATGCTTGATTGCTTGACATACACACATTCATGGCCCATAGGCTTTACTCGTGGAGTCAAAGTCAGGTGAACACATTATACACCGCATGGTGTCGGCTGGTGTTCTTTATGTATGTAATGATATTGTCCTTTTCCTGCAGTTTGTTGCAAATCAGATATCACAAGAAATCAATACTTCCATTCAATCTCATCCCGCCAAGGGACGCCATGCTCCGGCGCAAGAGTGGTTCTGTTGGCGAAACGCTGTTTAGCGGGCATTAACTAGTATTACAACGAGACTTTACCAGCGCAGTCCCTGCAACTGGGCAAGAAGTCGCTTGCGATGGGAGCAATAAGCGGCGTAGTTGTGGCGTTGCTGATAAGCGATCAAAGCCAACGCCGCAGGCAAATCCAGCGCGGGCTGGGGCAAGACGACCTGCAAGAGCAAGCGCACCTGAGCGACGCTGAGTGGGAGGCAGGGGTGCGAGTCCAAGTTGGGGACCTCACCGGGAGCAGGCAAGGGATGCGTGGTCGTGGGGCGCAAGACCCCCCTCTCTCTGGTTCAGGCACTGTTGCCATCGAACCAGGAAGTGATGGGCTAGAATGTCCAGGGTCATATGATGGTGCCAACCGCGCCAGAAACTGTTGATTGACGAATGAAACGGCTCTTACACACTTTAGACACTGTTGGGAAACTTCTTTAAGCCGCATAGTACAGCCTCTGGAAGGCAGAGACCCGTGTTGGAGCCAGTTCATCTCCATCGAGCCATGCCACCACCCGGACCACATTGATCGCGGTTGCAATGCCAAGATGTTGCAGATGCGTCTTGACGATCTCATAACAATGCCCTCCTAACGATAGCAGCATCGATTACGTTGAGCGCGGAGTGTCGCAAGTATCTCCGGCTCATCAGCGATCAAGTAGTGCCCTGTGACGCTGTGACGCGTCGCGGGCAGCGTCCCTTTGAGTATCCGTGTGTAGAGCCAGTTTCGATGAACTGCCAGTTGCCTTCGCTAACCCAAACACGGTCCATTGTCCTTCGACCTTGGCCTGGGTCTTGAATTGTTCGGTCAGAGAGATTTGTCCGCGTGCTCGTCGGATCTCCCCAACCAGCGATGCAGGAATGCATGCACTCCGAGCAGAATGATAGCCCTCTGCTGAAACGATTCGCGCAATTTCGGGGTCCTGGTATCCCTGGGCCCCTCATGCCAGAATCCGCTCAACCAGTTGTTCATATCCGCTCACGTCTGAGCCTCGCAGAATCGGCGGATGCACCGAGAGTGGTGTGACGGCTCCGCTCACCCAGACGACCCTGGCTTCGATCGTATCAGCTGTCGGTCGCGTCACGATGACGCGTCGGATCAGGCAGCGCAACACCTCCTTCTGTTGCGCTGGCGTCAATCGTCCGCTTGCCCAGAGGTCGGGAAGATGTCGCCCGAGATGCTGTAATTGCGCTTTCATTTCTGTAGGTAGCTCAGCGATCTGAGGACGCGAAGCC
>Ga0099828_10003667_pt1 | contig 10748 bp, 9 predicted proteins | sample CZO8metaG_2_FD_79338 | JGI IMG/M metagenome (GOLD analysis project Ga0099828, IMG submission 79338) | Vadose zone soil microbial communities from the Eel River Critical Zone Observatory, Northern California, USA - CZOApr15con2H1.8 metaG | ecosystem: Environmental > Terrestrial > Soil > Vadose...
GCGCCACAAAGAGGATCGTGAGTAGTGTCCCCACGGCTCACCCCCGAGTTGTTTCTCAGCCATTGCCCAGGGTTCACGAATCAGTACCGCCAGAGCCATTCGCTGGTCATACATGAGCTGGCGACGTTGGCGGTGTAGCGAGCTCACCACGGCCGTGGGAGATTCACCAGTATAGACGTCGGCAGGGCCGTTCAAATTCGGAGCGCATCAAAAAGTCGGTTCTTGATGCTCTCGAAGTGTGGGTGAAAAGGTGGCGGTGTTCTGGATCAGTTGACAAAGGAGTCGTGCGGCAGAGTCTCCGCTGGGTCGGCGTCTGCCATACACACCATCAGCTCATCGCCCTCCTGGAGATCCTTAATATCTTCCGGGGTGGCGAACGTCAGGAGCCGCCCGAGGGCTGTGTCGAGATGGAGCACTCCATGCAGATGATCGACCTGGATCACCGTCGCCACGGTAGTGTGCCCGCTGTGGGCTCGGGGGTCTACCGCAGCTATCTCCTGCTCGCAATTGCTATCGGGGGTGTCTTGCGGGGACGTTTGTTGAGCGAAGGCGGGCGGCGCACTACCAATCGTCAGCAGCGTGGCCACGGTCACAGCCAAGCGCGTATTCATAATACCCTTTCTCCTTTAGGCGGGAATCCCCTCGCATGGAGAAAGGTGCAACCCGCATGCCAGGAGGGATAACGCAGCGGATTCTTAGAGAAAGAGAGGGCTCGTGCCTGTTCTACAAAATCACCTCTTGTTTCGCTTCTCCTGCTAACTGTTTGTAAACGCGTCAGAAGCTCCCTGAGATCCTCCTCCGGTCTCTTTCTCCCTAGTGCCGTCAAAAGCCTACAGCAGTGTCAGGAAATAGGAACACCAGGAGAACTCTCCCAGAGAGCCTTTCCCTGCAATTCTCTTCCCTTGCCGGCGTTGGCATCCCCGTTGCTGCCTCTCAGGCCCTACGTACAACGAAGAGTGAAAAAAAAGAGCTGAACTGGTATGACATCCGCTCTCCTTCCACCAAGAGGCCGGAGGGCGAGGCGGAGGCGAGGGGAGGTCACGAAGGGGAGGATTATGACCCTTCAAGTATAGGACGAAACTCACTTTCTGTCAAAAAACACACACTGATTTCCTAGCGTATGTTCTCCCTGTGCCCCGGTCCCGAACCGCGGCCAGCAAAAGGCCTCGTTTCTCTTGACAATCGGATAGCGGGTCTTGTAGAGCCGGGGGGGATAGGAGGCGGTGGCGTTATGTTATTCTTTGCCAGGGGTGTCGACACACAAACGAGGAGTGATAGCACTGCATCACGAGGTGAGAGAACTTCTTCACACGCGTCAGCCTCCCATATGACAGACCCCCACATGCCACTCAGGGACGCCGCGGTGGACTAGAGGCCCACAGAAAGCCCTCTCATCTGTCTGGGACGAGGCGTTACGAGCGCATCAAAAAGTCGGGGATTACGCAGCCAGAGCAATTTCCTCCACTTGAAAATCCGGATACCAGCGGCGGAAAGATGAAGCTAACTCGTTGTTCAGTGCCTTGACGCGAGTCTGCAGCAGCAAGTGTGCCCCGCGCTTAGTCCACTGCATCGATTGCCGCTTCACAAAGCGTTTGCTGAGCACGAAGTTGACGGTCGACTCTACGAACGCCGTCGAAATCGTCTCTCCACACCGATACCGCCGGCCATAGTTGGGAAGGAAGCTACGGTTCTTCTCAAGGTAGGTGCGGAACTCCTCCAGTGCTTTCTCCAACTGCCGGAACCGCGGGTAGGTGGGGCAAAGTTGTCCATCAATCTCCTGAAGTCACCGAGCCGCTCTAACGCCTTGTCCATCTTGCCATGCCACAGCGACCACTTCACACTTTCCAACTTCTTCTGCATGACCGCTCCCACTGCCTGATCCAGACGGATCAACCCTTTGACGTACTGCCCAAGTACAGTCACGCGCATCGTGAGATGAAACCAGTCGATCAGATGCTCCGCTTCGGGATGGAGTTGCAGAGGGAGGTGGCGCACCGTCTCGCCTCCATCGGACAAGAAGGTGAGCGGCTGATGGTCTTGCACGCCTTGCGACTGCAGTACCTGACACAGCCGGTGTTTAGGTTTGGTATCGTAGGTCTGGACAAAGCCAAAGCATTTGGCGGGCTGGTCAGACGGCACCGACTTGCCGACAATGACTTCGAAGTGGCGCTGCTTCTGGTCCCAGTCGCGGACATACCCACCATCGAGACCAACCGCTATGGGCCCTTGGAGGTGGGGCGACAAGCCACCGCCACGGCGACAACCGTCAATAAAGACTCCCTGTTCTTCTCCCAACTCTTCTTCGCAGCGTTGGGCCACCGCCAGAGTATGATTCTGGACCGTAGTCGCGTTCAACGTCTCGTCCACCGGGAGAAACTCCTTCAGGACTCGAACCGTCAGTCCATAGGAAACCAACGAAGCCCATTTGGTTTCCATGAAGAGGAGTTCGGGCGTCGTCGCTGCGGTGAGGAGTGCCGTCAGGGGCCGGAACGTGGTCGTCGGGCGGGCCTGACACCGGCAGTGGTAGAGCCGCGGACTGGCGAGGCTCACCGTCCCAAAGAGGGTGCGCACGGTGCGGGTTGTGTGTTCCTTGACCTGGCGGCGCAGGCCGCAGGCCTGACACTGGGCGCGAGCGGCCAGGTAGGCTGCAGCCTGGTGTTCGACCATGCGGTGCTGGAGCTGGGTGAGGAGCTGCTTGGCTTCGGCGAGGGTTAACCCGAGCTGTTCAATGCCTTGATAGTCCTTCTCCAGCACGGCCACCTCGTACAACGTTTCTGCTTGACCCTCCTCCATACAGACTACCAGTTGCACCCTGAACTTCATGGGGGACTCCTTCACTCTGGGAAATGCAAATCCTGTGACGTATTCCCCCCAGAAAGAAAACCTCCCCCGGGTTTTTGATGGCCTCCCCGCAAACTTGGTGAGGCTGAGAACGTCGCCTTCACCATCTTTTCCAAGCTGGTGGCCGCGACAATCACCGTTATCCTCTTTGTTGTCCCCGCGCGGCTGTCCACTTCTTTTGACTGTGCGGCAGTCCGAGCATCCCCAGTATCCGGGGTTGCAGCACTATAGTGCTGCAACCCCATTAAGCACGAAAATTTGGAAACAGTTTATAACCAAGTAACGTTATAACGTTCCTTCTCCTTTAGTAAAACAACATCAGACTATGATTTGCTAATATGTTGTTAATTCTCCTTTTATCGTAAGTATCTATTTAGAGAACAAATTTTGGGGCGGAAGAAAGAATTAGCAGCGAGTAAGGGTCCTCGTTAAAATTCACTCCGTGCTCACCAAATCTGTAGACTTTGGGAAATATCGTACATTGGGACCTCGTGTTCCTTCCCGGCGCAGGAATCCCTGTGGTCCCGACCATGCTTTGAGATATCGTGAGACCTCCACTCGCGCTGTTGGCGATTCTCCCAGTCCCAACAGTTCTCGACATTTCTGAGGAGTGATTGATCCGTGATTGCTCACGAACTCCCTCACCATTTCGCGGTAGCGAATCGGATCAACTCCTTTAGTCTTGGTGTATGCCGTCTTACCTAACAATTCCTGGGAGACTGCCTTATTCAGATGGTACGTCGCGGCTCTCGTCATCCCCCGCCGCTCCAGGATGCCGGTCTTGGGTTGCGCTAGCTGATCAAGAACACCGCGCGCGGCATCCCATGGTATCTGTAACAGCTCAGCGGCCGATGCAGTATCGATAAACGCGTGTTCTCTGAGGTATGTCATGACGAGCAAGCCATCGAGGTCAATGGTTCGCCCTTGGTCACGCCACTTTGCTACCAGCACCGCCATCCGCTCGTCGAAGCTCCCGTCAAAAAGCCGAAGGGTGACGCGCGTTCCGTCTGTCTCATACTGTGGAATGCGCTTGCCGAACGAGAGCATCGGAATAAAGATACGACGACGACCAATCCCAGCGCGTTCGACCAATCGCAGCTTCTCAAACGCCTCCGCAAGCGTCCGATTGCGGCTGATTGGCTCATGCCGCAAGATGTTGCGTGGTGTAATGTCCGCCAGAAATCCCCCCGGACTCGTCACCACCAACTCTCGGTGGGTGTGGCGGATCAAAACCTCACCGGAGTTGCTGTAGTCACGGTGCGTTACGGCGTTTAATACCGCTTCACGGACCACCTCAATGGGATAGGCCGGAGCGCGAAGCTTGAACAGCCCCACGCTAATCTCTTGCTCTGGATTCGCTGGGCCGGTAAACGTCTGCTCGATCCGCTCTAAGACATTCAAGAGTCCGACACGGTAGGAATCATTGCGCAACACCTGAGTTTCCGACGCTTCATAGACGTAGTGGACCTGGTGTTGGGGGCAGAGTTCCGACAGCCGCTGCTCTCGCCCAAAGAGTAAAAATCCCGTATGGGTGACTTTCCCCAGGCGGATCGCTCCTACCCCAACCAAGAACCCCTGATCATCGAGTTTCAGTAGTTCCGATGCCGGATTGATTCTGTGTAAGACGTTGCGTGCACGGGCGATTTCTACAGGATCAAGGTCTTCCAACCGGACATCTTCAGCCGGCTGCCCGCTCCAATCAACGGCGCCGGTCGAGATCTGCATCTGAGCGAATCCCTGCGAGTCCAATGGCATGCAGTTCTTGCCAACTCGCTTCTTGAAGAGCCCTTGAGCTGTGCCGTAAGGAGGGCTGCTTCCCTTCGGTACCCGCACGAGTAGAAGCTTTCCAGTCCCTTCAGGGATAGTAAGTTCCTCGACTTCAACCGTCAAATTCGGTCGTGTGGCATCGAAAATCCCACGTCGCCACGTGTCCAAATTATAACCGGAAGCACCATGGACGGCCGCAGCGCGGCCACGAGCACGATCAGCCACTCCAAACACGATGACGCCACCCTCGGCGTTGGCGAAGCAGACCGCATACTCGATGGCGATCTTCATATCATCCCTGGGATTGTTCCAGGGCTTAAAATCGAGCCATTGAGTTTCTAAGTCATCCGCCACGCTGGCGTCCATTTGGTCCAGCAACGCAAGTATGTCCGCATTCGTCGGTATGGTCATGAGCGATATTATCTTACTGCGTAGTGCTGAAGCGGGCGAACAGACAATCGCTCCCAGAAATAGAAGGTACTCAGTGTTTGTGGGGTGTTCTTGTGCTGATGCGTTATCTTCTGGATATTTATTATACCATTTCCATCAAGTAACGTTATAACGTTCTCACTCGAGATCGGGATGGTTGGCGAAATACTCCTCTAGAATCTCCGCCCACATATCCTTTTCTTTGATGCGCCGTTGGAGCGCGTGCATTTTTACGCGAAAGAAGTATTCTTCAGGCACCTCAATCGTTTTCCGCGTCGTTGGCCTGCCTTGGGGTCGTGCACGCAGCATTTCGGTCCCCGGTCGCGGTGATCGCAGGTCAGGAACGACACTATGGGCCCGCGCCCGAGCGTCGCGAGTGTCGTATTCAGAAGATGTAGGAGAGTGTGCTTCATCTGGCTCCCCGGCAGGTGCGGTACGCGGAAGACTCATGGGTTGTGACGTTGGCTGTCCCGGTCGATGCGTAAGCTTGAAAGACTTCTTCATGCCGCTTGTCCTTTTTTCATCTGTTTCTGCAGTTCCGCAAAAAATGCAGTCATGTCAGCCGCGGCCTTTCCTTTCGGTTGATATTCGACCACTGCCTGGCCTTGCCATAATGCCTCAGGAAACGCGACGTAGGAGTGTAGGTAGCTCGTGAAGACAGGAAACTCCCACGTGGCGATCTGCTCCCGGGCGGCGTGACTAATAGCCGTGCCTTCTTGAAGTTGGTTCATCAAAATACCGCCGTACAAATTATCCCGCTGGGTCATGTCCGCCTGTGCGAGGTCAATGAATTGCGCCGTCGCGTCAAGATCGGCTTTTGAGGGGCGTGCGGGGACGACGAGCCAGTCTGCGGAGGCGATCGAGGCGCGGGCATGTTCCGTGAGTCGGGCACCGCCATCAATAATGATGATCTGCCATTTCTGACGTAACACGTCGGCATCCTTCCGCAGATTACGAGCCGGAAGGCTGAAAGAGTGCACACGTGGAAGATGATCCGGGCGATCAGCACACCAATTCAAAGCGGAATGTTGCTCGGGATCGGCATCTACCAACAGCACCTCCTGTCCTTCCGCAGCGAAGAGTGCCGCCAGATTGGTCGCAATTGTCGTTTTTCCACACCCGCCTTTTTGGTTCACCACCGCGATAATCATTGCATCCTCGTGTCATCCAAGGTTTATTATAACGTTATAACGTTTCATCGTTTGTGCATTATGACGTGTTAATCGCGGCCGGTCAACTGTTCTTTGTCTTCATCCATATGGAACTCCGGAATTTTACTCTCTAAAAAGCTTGGGTCGTTTAATTAACGGCGGCGTTACAGAACTGTGCATTGTATGTTGTCGCAAGAGCGCCGATCGATTAAGTTCAATGTGGAAGGTAAAACCCTTACCGACACGAACAATGGGAACGGCAACACATGGAGACTATTGATCTGCATGGTCTGTCGGAGAAAGCCCATCTCATTATAGAGATACTGTTGGCTAACTTGAAATTTAACTATTTTGTTTCCACCTGGCCGGTCAATATGCTCAGTCAGGAGATGAGTTGCCCCACTGAAGCTTGGTTTTCGGGCTGTTCGCGGTTGTTCTCTCCCACTCAGAGTAGTTAGCCAACAGTATCTTATAGAGTTCGTGGACTATCTGCGACAACGGAAGAGGTAAGCTGCCCAAGGTCCCTCTCAAATCCCCAGCGCAGAGAGTGATACGATCACCGTGGCGCGGAGTCCCTTTGCAGCTTGGCCATTGGCTGCGAAGGAATTACTGAGTCGCGAAGAGATATATGACCACCTCTGATTGGGCCATGCTGGACGCCAATTACACTAACGAGGGCAATGGCCCGTGGGCTGAGTGGCTGGTCCAAGGCCCAGCCGCTCCCGGTTTGCTATCCGTAGAGGTGGGAAAAGAGATGCTGATACCGCTCATGCCGTTCCACGCCGAAGACTTCCCGAAAGACCAACTCATCGACCTTATCCCGCAGCACTTCATCGGCAAAGGCACTGGGATCCCCATCCGTTTTTTCGGAGAGCCATTCCACCGCTTCCTCCGTCAGGTCGTTCAAATGCTCGGGGCTGAGGCTGCGCTTACAGGTCAGAAAGAGTTCCCGGTCTTCGGGGCTAAAGGCATCGAACACGGGCGGCTTCGTCATTGCAAATGGGGTGGGGGAGAGCCCATCGGAGGATCGTTTCCGCGGGAGAAATGTCGGTCGGTGGCGCAGCTGGGACAGCAAATGCACGGTGAACGTCGTGGCCCCGTGACTTTGCCACACGGTCTTGACCAACTGCTTCTGCTTGAGCCCCTTCAGCGCCCGCTGGAGGGTACGCAGCGACAGCCCACATTGGGTGGCTAAATCCTCATACCGGCACTTGGTGAACGGACTGCGCCGCGCGTGCGAGAGACGAAACAGCCGGAGGTAGAGCACTTGCTCGGCGGGGGCGAGATGCGGGAGCACGTCATCGGCCAGTTCACAAAACGCGCGCAGGACCTCGGCCCAGGACCCGTCTAACTGCTCGTGATCATGTTCATTTTCTCCCACGACCCCACCTCCACTTTTCCCCTGCCATTTTGACATGGCAGTATGGCAGAAAACACATCACCGTGCAAAACGAACGGATACCCTGGATAAAGGGGATTATCCAGGGTATACTCCGTGTGAGTGGATGTGGTGGCGATGGAGCAAAATTCTCTCATTACGCAGAATCTGCGTTCTTTAACCCCTGCGGAATTCTACGATCTCTCTGACATTCCTCCCGAACTGGAATGGTTTGGCAATCTGGATAACAAAAACACCCGGAAAGCCTACGAGCGGGATGTCAAAGAGTTTCTCGCCTTTGTGGGGCTCGGCGGCCCTGGCGAGCTGCGCCGGGTGTCGCGAGCGCATGTGATTGCCTGGCGAAAGAATCTGGAGGGCAGGCGCTGCGCCGGCTCCACTATTCGCCGGAAACTTGCCGCCCTCTCGTCGTTGTTCAAGAAGCTGTCCGAAGACAATGCCGTCTTGCTCAATCCTGTCGATGGGGTGAAACGGCCGAAGATGACGACTCAGGAAGGGGCGACGCCCGCGCTCAGTGATGAGCAGACCCGGATGCTGTTAGAAGCGCCCCCGAAGGACACGCTGAAGGGGAAACGGGACCGGGCGCTGCTCTCGACGTTGGCACATCATGCACTGAGACGAGAGGAGCTGTGTAAGCTGAAAGTCGGGGATCTGCAGATGCGCTTGGGCGTGCTGCATCTGCGGGTGGAAGGGAAGGGGAGTAAGGTGCGCTATGTGCCGGTCCATCCCGAAACGCAGCGGTTGATTGGGGAGTACCTGGAGGTCTGTGGGCACGGAGACGAGCTGGAAGGGCCGTTGTTTCGCCCGGTGCGCAATTATGTGACCGGGCAGTTGAACAAACCGCTGCATCCGGAATCGGTGCTCCAGGAAGTGGTGCTCCGGTATGGCCGGGCGGTGGGGATTACGGATGTCGTCCGGGGGTTTTGTGTGCACTCGCTGCGCGCGACGGCGGCGACCAATGCCTTGCAGAACGGGGCGGACATTGCCAAAGTGCAGGAATGGATGGGCCATGCCAATGTCTCTACCACGCGGTTGTATGATCATCGCCAAAATCGGCCCGAGGACAGTCCGACGTTTCGGACGCGCTACTGAGGCAGTCGAGTGTGCCAGGCTGGGAAACCGCAGGGGCCAAAAGCGCGTCTTTCCCGCAAAAACAAGCGCAGATCCCCGCATCATGGCTGTTCACAGACAAGCCGGAGTCTAACGTCAATGCCGCAGAGCAAAACCTTGGGGTCGGTGCAACAGGCGATGGAGCGCGCCCTGCGGCCTGGGGCCTTTATCACGGACCAGGCGTGTGTCTCCTTCGTGCAACACCTGGACAGGGTGGCCACGCAGATTGAGCCGCTCCTCGCGCGGGGCGAGGCGGTAGGCGCCGTTGCTCTCTATGAGCTGTTCCTGGCCGCGTGCCACGAGAAGGCGGAGGAAGTCGACGACTCCAGTGGGCAGTTCGGGCAGTTTGTTGAGGAACTGTACTGCGGGTGGATCACAGCGCGGGAGGCGGCTGGGGCGGACCCCGCCGAGACAGCGTCAACCCTGCTGGCCTGGATGGAGGAGGACCCGTACGGGTTCTGTTATCACCTGGAGCGCCGCGCCGTGAACGTCTTCACCCCGCACGGTCTAGCGGTGTTCGAGCAGACCGTGCGCAGGCGGGTCGAAGCCGGAGCCGACCGCACGAGTCCCGCTCCAGCTAGACGCGACGCAGCCTACGCCCAGTGGCGAGGGGTCGAGATTCTGAAGACGATCTACGCCGCGCAAGGGAACCTCGAGGCGTACCGTGACATCTGCTCCCGGGGCGAGCTCACCCCGGCCGATTGTGAGATCATCGCCACCCTCTATCAGCAGTGCGGTGCACCGGAGGAAGCGTTGGGCTGGGTGGACCGTGGCCTGGCGCTAGAGGCGGAGCATCAATGGGGGATGGAGTCGAGTGGGCGGCTCCCCGATCTGCGCCGTGACGTGCTCAGGAGGCTCGGTCGGGAGGAGGAAGCACTGGCCTCGGCGTGGGAGGAGTTTCAGGCGCACCCCTCGACCTGGACGTATACCACCCTGATGCGCTTCGTCCCTGCGGCGGAGCGAGAGCGCTGGCACGCGCAGGCAATGGCGGCGACGTACGCAGGCGACTTGGATGCTGTCCTGCCGCTGTGGCTGGAGACCAAGGAGGTCGACCGACTCCTGGCGCGGCTGCGTCACACCGACGACGGGGAGCTGGAGGCGCTGGGGCATCACACGATGGAGCCGGTGGCCACATACCTGGCTCCCTCACACCCTGATCTCGCAGCGAGACTCTACCGTGCCTTGGGCCTCCGTATCCTGACCGCCAAGAAGAGCAAGTACTATGCTGCCGCTATCGCCCACTTTGCGCAGGCCAAGGACTGCTATATGCGGGCGGGCCGCGAAGAGGAGTGGCAAGTGCTGGTAACTGCAGTGCGTTGGGCCCACGGGCGCAAGTATGGGTTCATGCCGGGATTCGAGCGTGTGGTGGAAGGACAACCACGGCCGCCGCAGGAGTCGTTCCTGGCCCGTGCCCAGCGGCGCTGGAGCCGACAGGGGCACGACTGAGTGGACACTCCGAGGCGAGGCACACCGTCAGCAGAAGAGCCAGGGGCAGCGCAGTACACCCCTCGGTGTCTGGTGTGACGGGCACGATGACTGCCGCGGTGATCAAGGAGAACACAAGGCCAGGCTGGGCATGCAATGTCGAGCGTGAAAAAATTATGTCTTGTTCAAGCTGATTGACGCTGACAAAAAGGGATTGTCCGCCGATGGAGGGCGCTTCTCCGCACATGGCACGAAAAAGTCCTTAGGGGGGTTTTGTCTTGTTGGATCAAAAACACTATGTTTTTCTGCAGCTCAGGTGAAATGAACAACGGGACAAAACGTTGAGACAAATCAGTAAGGAAATAGATGGTAGTGGGAGTGCATCAACAGGTCGGGGGATAGGGAAACACCTGGGCTCGAAAAACCGGAAGATAGCTGGTGCCTGATAGCGGTGGTCTCATATGCTCCCCCGGGTTGTTGATGCTCTCGGCCTCTTCCCGATGATCGCCTAGAACACCGAACGGTTTGAAACGCGTGTCACTTTGAGGAGTTGGCCTGTCACAATGGACACGGGATAGTTTCCCTGCTTTGCTGGACACCACAAGCAACCAGCGACGAGCGAAGGGAGA
>Ga0099828_10003668_pt1 | contig 10748 bp, 8 predicted proteins | sample CZO8metaG_2_FD_79338 | JGI IMG/M metagenome (GOLD analysis project Ga0099828, IMG submission 79338) | Vadose zone soil microbial communities from the Eel River Critical Zone Observatory, Northern California, USA - CZOApr15con2H1.8 metaG | ecosystem: Environmental > Terrestrial > Soil > Vadose...
AAGTCGCCGCCCGTATCCGCCGTCTCTTACAGGTCGTGCCGCCCGATCAGCTTGTGATTAACCCGGACTGCGGCTTCTGGGAAACCCCGCGCTGGATTGCCTTCCGCAAGCTACGCGCGATGGTTGAAGGAACGAAGATCGTGCGGAAAGAGTTAGAGTAGTAGGGTGGGTCATGACCCACCCTACCTGGCTGAAAGCTGACAGATGATCGCTGATAGCTAACTGGAGGTCGCTATGGCACACGCAACGCAGCGTTCTGAAGCGCACGCTAAGGTGGTTGATGAATACCTGGCGGGTTTGTCCCAATTCAATGTCGGCCCCTTGTGGAAATTTCTTAGTCAAGCACTCACGCCTGAGCCCCAAAGCCAGGCCCGGCCGCATTTGTGGCGCTGGCAGGAACTGCGGCCACAACTGTTACGCTCCGGCGAACTCGTCAGCGCTGCCGAAGCCGAGCGCCGGGTGTTGATGTTGCTCAACCCCGGGCTGGAGGGAAGAATTGCCACTACCCACACGCTGTACGGCGGGCTGCAATTGATCTTGCCTGGCGAAGTTGCGCGAACGCATCGCCACACGCCGAATGCCCTGCGTTTCATTATGGAAGGCGAGGGCGCTTATACCGTGGTGGATGGGGAGAAGATCCCTATGGTGCCCGGCGATTTCGTGTTAACTCCGAATTGGACCTGGCACGACCACGGCAGCGAGTCCACCGGTCCAGTCGTGTGGCTCGACGGTCTGGATATCCCCCTGATCCAGATGCTGGAGGGAATCTTTTTCGAGCCGTATGCCGAGGAGTCGCAGCCGCTGACCAAGCCGATCGACGGTTCGGCGGCTGACTACGGCAAGAGCGGCTTGCTGCCGACCTGGCAGCGCTCGACCAGCGCTCATTCCCCGCTGCTCAAGTATGCCTGGAAAGACGCGCGCGAGGCGTTGATGAGTCTCGGGCCGGATGCCGCCAGCCCGTTCGATGGATCAATGCTGGAGTACGTTAACCCGGTGACCGGCGGACCGGCGCTGCCGACAATGGCGAGTTTTCTACAACGCCTCAAACCCAGCCAACAGACGCAGGCCCACCGACACAGCAGCAGTGCAGTCTATTTGGCCGTCGAAGGATACGGACGCACGACGATCGCAGAGAAGACCTACGAGTGGTCGCCCGGCGATGTGTTCGCCGTGCCGACCTGGGCGTGGCACAAACATGAAAACCTCTCGGCTAGCGAGGACGCGATTCTGTTTTCGTTTACCGATGCTCCGGTGATGAAATTTTTGCATCTCTACCGAGAACAAGCCATGTAGGGGCGCACGGCGTGCGCCCTCTTCTGTAGGAGAAACTCTATGTTGCAAACCATGATCGTCGGCAGCCTGCCCAGACCTACCTGGCTCGCTCCCCCCAACCAGATGTATGTGACCCCAAAGCTAGAGGGGGACGCTCTGAAAGAAGGCCAAGATGATGCCGTTCTCCTCGCTCTTGCCGACCAGCAGGAGGCTAGTTTGGATATCGTCACCGATGGTGAACAACGCCGGCGGCATTACATCTGGGGCTTTTGCGAAGGGATAGAAGGGATCGACTTCAGCCGTTTAGTGAAGATCACGACCCGGGGCGGCCGCTACGGCAATCAGCTGGTAGACGCGGCTCGGGTGACCGGACCAGTGCGGCGCCAGGGCTCGATCATGCTTGAGGCCCTGCATTTCCTCAAACGCCATACCACCAAGCCGGTGAAAGTCACGCTGCCTGGTCCCATGACGACCACCGACACCCTTGCGGACGAGCATTATGGGAGCCGTCGCGCTTTGGCGGCGGACCTCGCCAAGGCGTTGAACGAGGAAGCAATCGAGCTGGCGGAAAACGGCTGCGACATCGTCCAGTTCGACGAGCCCTGCTTTAACATTTACCTCGACGAGGTCGAAGAGTGGGGTATCCGTACCCTCGAAGAAGCAGCCAAAGGCGTGCACGCGAAGACTGCCGTACACATCTGTTATGGATACGGTACTCCGGTTGTGTTGCAGTGGAAGACCAAGAACACCGATTGGAGTCATTATCACCGCACCCTGCCGCTGTTGCGTACCAGCACGATCAATCAGATTTCGGTCGAGTGCGCAGCCTCGGGCGTGGACCCAGCGGTGCTAGCTTTAGCTAAGGGCAAGGATCTGATGGTGGGCGTCATTGACGTAGGCACAGAGGAGGTTGAGACGCCTGAGACAGTGGCCGCGCGCATTCGCACTGCGCTGCAATATGTCTCGCCAGATCATCTCTATCCGTGTACTGACTGTGGCATGGTGCCACGCTCTCGTATCGCCGCTCGCGGCAAGATGAAAGCATTAGCGGACGGTGCGTGGCTCGTACGGACGGAACTGCTCCAGCAAAATCAGCGATCAACCGTAGTCGGCTATCGCCCGGCTAAGCGGTAAAGAGTGGCCTTCATGAGAATCGAGACCCCGGAAGACCAGGAAGCGCTGAGCGAGTTCATCCAGTTTCACGATCAGGTCTACGCCTACCGTGAGGCGCGATGGCGGGTTCCCGCACGGCTGGACCTGGCTGTGCTCACCGGCGAAACTCCTTTCAGCGAAGGGCGAACCGTGCGCCCCTTCCTTGCCCGTGAGGGGAGCAAGATTCTCGCCCGCGTGCTTGCGGTGGTGGACGCGCGCTACAACCGGCACTGGCACGAGCGCCTGGGTCATCTGTGTTGGTTTGAGGCGCTGCCCAATACCCGCGAAGCAACCAAGAAGCTCATGGACGACGCCTGTGAATGGCTCAAAAGCCAGGGCACCGAAGCGGCGCGTGCAGGGTCCGGTCTGCTAGAGTTTCCCTTTGTCATTGACGACTACGAGTCTCTGCCTCCGAACATCCTGCGCCATAATCCCGTCTATTATCATGCGCTGCTGAAGGAGGCGGGCTTCGAGTCGGAGAAGGGGTTCGTCGATTACAAACTGGAGGTTCGCCCGGAACTGGTGTCACGTTGGGAGAGCATGCTCGCAGCGGCCCATCGTGGCGGGTATGAGGTCGTGCCGCTGCGAGACATTCCCGAGAGCCGCCGCGTGCGGGAATTTACTACCACCTTCAACGATACCTTCAAGGCGCATTGGGGCTGGACACCGTATACGGAAGCAGAGATGTCGTCCCTCCTGGGGGCGGTCAGGCGAATCGGCGCGCTGGATACCTCCGTGATTGCTTATCGGGAGGGTGAACCGGTGGGGATGTTGCTGCTCGTGCCGGAACATAGCTCCGCCGCGGTGTTGAAACCGGGACGGACGCTGCGGGACTCAGAGAAGCTCAACGTCCTGGCCATCGGTGTCCGTGAAACGGCACGCGGGCGCGGAGTGAATCTGGCGATGGCCGGGTACGGATTCCTCGAACTGGTACGACGAGGCGCGAAATATCTGAGCTATACGCTCGTCTTGGACGATAACTGGCCCTCGCGCCGGACCGGAGAGAAGCTGGGAGCCTCGGTCTGCGCCAATTACCTGGTGTACCGTCGTAACTTTCGGTGATACCAAGTCTGCGTAGGGTGCGCTGTGCGCACTCTACACCGGCTAACTCAACTCTCTGCTCGAATAGCCCAGAATCCGACGCGCGATAATCAACAGGTTGATCTGCTGCGTACCTTCGAAGATGTCATTGATCTTGGCATCGCGCATCCACTTCTCCAGCAGGATTTTGCGTGAGTAGCCGAGCGGGCCGAGCAGCTCGACAGTCTTCTGCGTGACTTGCGTGACGGCGAGTCCTGCTTTGGCTTTGGCCATCGACGCCTCCAGGCTGTTGTGCATCCCTTGGTCCATCATCCAGGCTGCCCGCCAGGTCAGCAGCCGCGCCGCTTGCAGATTGGCCTCCATCTCCATCAAGTCCCGCTCGATGGTGGTCAACTTGGTCGGCGGCACGTGGTAACGGATGGTGATGCCTTCCTTGGCCAATGCCTCGTGGACGAAATCCACCGCGGCGCGGCCGATGCCGATAGCACTGGCCGCAACGATGGGACGCGTGGCGTCAAACGTTGCCATGACGCCCTTAAAGCCTTCGGTGGACTGCTGCACTTCCGGGCTACCGAGGAGGTTATCAAGCGGAATGCGGCAGTCTTCAAACACCAGCATGGCGGTGTCAGAGGCGCGAATCCCTAGTTTGTTCTCGACCTTGGCGACGGTCATCCCCGGGGTATGGTGATCGACAATGAACGCCTTGATGCCGGCGCGTCCGGCCGATTTGTCTACCGTCGCCCACACAACCACGAACCCCGCGGATTTCTCGACCGCCATCAGGCCGCTAGTGCAAAAGATTTTGGTGCCGTTTAACACCCAGTGATCACCATCGCGCACGGCGGTGGTGGTGAGGGCCGCGGAGTCGGAACCGCAGCCCGGTTCGGTGATAGCCATGGCGCCCCATTTCGGCTCGCCATCGCGAAAGCGCGCGAGAAAGCGTTCGCGCTGCTCCGCAGTACCGGCGGCCATCACCGCCGCGCCGCCGAGACCGGCATTGGGAATACTGAGATACAAACCTGCGTCTCCCCACGAGAGTTCCTCGATGAGGACGGCGGTGCGCAACTGCCGCTCGGACGGTTTCCGCTCGCCTTTGGCCGGCTTTTTCTCGCCATCGCCGAGGCTGATCAGCCCCTTGGAGGCGTTCCACATCATGTTGAGCCATTCCATCGGCTTCTCGTGCTCGCGCTCGTCGTACTCACGCGCAATCGGGCGCATGGTGGACTCGGCCATCATGTGGATCATGGTGCGAGTGTTTTCGGTTTCCGGGGAGAGAGAGAAGTCGATCATGAGAAGCCTCCAAAAAAGTGCTGAGGTATGAGTGCTGAGGACTGAGTCATTAAGTCATTGAATCATAGGGTCATTGCTTTCACTCAGTCCTTGTTGCTCATCACTCATTTACACCATCGCCAATCCTTCGAACGTCGCGAACCCGCGGCCATTGCGTAGCCACAACTCGACCGGATGGTCGCGCATATAGCCGTGCCCGCCGAGGATTTGCACAGCGTTGTCGGTTACCTTGAGCACCATATTCGCGGCGTAGTTTTTTGCCAGGCAGGCCTCGCGCGTGGCGGCTGAGAGCAGTCCGAGCGGCACATCTTGACCGGCGTCGATCTTCCAGGCGGCTTCCCAGGTCAGCAAACGGGTCGCGTCGATCTCCGTCGCCATCTCGGCGAGCATAAAAGCGATCGCCTGTTTTTGCGCGATAGCGGTACCGAAGGCGCGTCGTTCCTTGGCGTAGTCGCGTGCGTACTCGAAGGCGGCACGCGCCACGCCAACGGCGAGGGCCGCCAAGGCCACGCGCGAGCGGTTCAACAGGGTCGAGAGATTACCACTCAGCCGCGCTGCGGCAGGCACGTGGCAGTTTTCCAACGTGAGCTCGTACATAGCGACCGCTTTGAGCCCCATGTTCTTCTCTCGTTCCGTCACGACCAGGCCTGGCAATCCTTTCGGCACGATGAAGGCGTTAAGACCGTCATCGGTACGGGCGTACACCAGTAGGTGCTGTGCCTCGGCGGCAAGCGGCACAAAGCATTTAGCGCCATTCAGTACGAAGTCGCCGTTGTGACGAGTAGCGGTTGTGGCGAGTTCGTTGACATCGAAAGCGAAACGCGGCTCCATCACCGCCGCCGTGCCGGCGCTGAATTCTCCGCCGACGTAGGCGGGGAGCACGTGCTGTTTTTGCTCATCGTTGCCCAAGATGAGGAGCGGCTGGGTGACCAGCCAGGGAGCCAGGATATGCAAAGCGATCGACAGGTCACCCCAGCTCAGTTCCTCGCACACCAAGGCGCCGGTCAGTGCGGACGGACTTTCGCCCGCGCCACCAAACGCTTCTGGAATGGTACTTTGCACCAGACCGAGTTCCCATGCCTGCTGCACCAGCGCACTGGAGATCTGGCCGGTCTCATCAGCGTCCCGCGCCGCAGGGCGGATCTGTTCCCTGGCGAAGCTGGCGACGGTCTCGCGGATTAACTGTTGCTCTTCCGTGGGTTGAAAACTTAGCATCCCTGTCGTCTTCTTTCTGGTTTGTTGATGGGGGAGCTATTGTCGGGCGTGTAAGGGAACCCACACCCTGAAGGTTGAACCCTTGCCCAGCGTGCTCTCAACCGCCACCGTGCCTCCCAGCAGGTTCAGCAATTGCCGCACGATATACAGTCCCAACCCGACACCGCCGTGGCGGCGCGTGAGGGAGCTGTCTACCTGGCGGAAGGGCTCGAAGATGATGGGTAAGGCTTCCGGGGCAATGCCGATGCCAGTGTCACTCACGCAGAACTCTATCCCTGTTCCCTGGGGGTGTGCTCCAACAGTGATCACTCCATCGTCGGTGGACTTGAGGGCATTGGTGATCAGATTCTTCAGGATCATCTTGAGCTTAAGTGGGTCGGTGTACAGCGAGGGAAGGGCAGGCGTCGGTTGCCACTCCAGCCTGACGCTCGATTTGCGGTTGAGCTGGTGAGCATCAACTTCCAGTTCAGCCAAGAGCTCTGCTGCACCCGCCTCTCTGACAGAGACAGGAGATCGCTGACTTTGCAAGCGACTGAAATCGAGTGTGGCATTGATGAGGTCGAGCAGTTCTCTGGCGCTTTTGTCGATCCGCTCTAGAGGATGGGATTGTTCAGCGGTTAGAGGGCCGAAGCTTTCTTCGTGCAGCAAATCGGTATAGCCCATAATGATGTTGAGCGGGGTGCGCAGTTCGTGCGACATCGAACTGACAAAGTCTTCCTTGAGGCGGTTGGCGCGCTCCAATTCCTCAAAGAGTCTGGCGTTGCCCAGGGCGAGAGAAGCGATCTGGGAGATGCCGCGAGCGATGCGTTTGTAGCGCCGGCTGAATCGCTTGCTTCCGCGGCGGCCGGCGCTCTGCATACCAATGATCTCCGTTCCTCTCCATAGCGGTACCCAGAGTGTTGTTGTGAGGTGCAACTTTTGCATAAAACTTTTTGTTACTGAGTCGCGTGAGGCTTCGGTCTCGAATTCGATCACTTCCTCCTTTACCAAGCGGGTCAGCAGGGGCGCAAGCAGCGTGCGGGGCATCTTAAAGGCTCGCCGCGCCTCTGCCTGCTCGATGGTCTCACCGTAGCCGGCCACCACGACATAAGCGTCTTCTGTTGGCTGCCATAACGTGGTGTGGCTGTAGTCGCAATTCAGTACCTCGGCGGTAAGGCGACAGAGTCGCTCTAGGATGACTGGCGTGTCGAGGGACGAGATCATCTCTTGTCCCACCCCCGCCAGGGCGGCGGTGACTTCTCCTTCTTCTTTGAGCAGCACCTCGGCTTGTTTCCGCGCGGTGATGTCGATACCGGTGCCGATGATATGGGTCACCGCTCCGGCCTCATCGAGAAGGACGGTATTGGCCCAGGCGGCCTGAACGAAGTGGTACTGCTGCCGCAACCGCTTGCTCACCTGAGGATTGCCGGGGATCACCGGAATTACCACAGGCTGCTTCTGTTGAAAGGCCAACGAGACGGGAGCGAGTTCTTTGCTCACCGCTATCCGTTCCTGGCCAAAAATCTCGGTCTCCATCCCGCAAGCGGCCACCCCGCGGAGTTCAGTACCTTCCGGGTTGGCGAGCATGAGGAATCCGTAGTCGGCGCTCAACAGGTTTTTTGCCCTGGTGAACAAATGGTTGGCGATGGTGCGGACATCGGGCGAGCAGGCCAAGTCGCGAGCAAGCTGATAGAGGAGGTCTTGCTCTTGCCTGTGCGTATGGTTCTCGGAAACCTCGTGCCTGCTGTTCATCCTTGCCCCCTCACACGCCGTTTTCAGCCTAATGTCGTTGCCATATGTAAGCCGTCCACTCTAGTGTTTCTTCGCTGGCGTCGCCGTCCTCTCTTCACGACGTGAGCGTATACACTTGACGATTGAGGAAGAGGCCGCTTTTCTCACTCTATTCCGCATGGTAGTGTCCTCCCCGACCGCGAGGCCGGTCTATGGACAGATCAACCTCCGACAGGAGGAATGTGGAGGGAAAAACGGCACAATCGGCGCTCCCCATGTGGAGAAAACGATCAAATCGGCGCCATAAACTACGTCCCGCCAGGGATGCTAGTGCGCCTCTTCCAGAGCGTCAAGCACGGCAAGGTCTACGACCTGGGGCAAGTGATCCAGATGGGCGCGCTCTGCGTCTTCGGACTGGGAGAAATGGGGAAACGGGGAAACGGCGAAGAGGAAAACAAGAAAGAGCGTCCGCCTTGCTGATTCTCCGCTTCCTGCCTGCTTCTGCTGAAAGTTAAATACTTATTGCTGACTGCTATCCTATTTTACGGGAGTGACCGGCTGGTCTTTCGCTACTCCTCACACTGCGGGTGATCCAGGACTCAGCAGTTATAAGGCAAGTCTCTGACAAGTCCAAGGCAAGTCTTCCAGATTTATCTTGACTTGTCTGAGACCTGTTTCGACCTGTTTGAGACTTGCTTTGACTCCGGACCGATGGACTCCGAACTGATAGACTAAAGATTGTGATGCCGCCCCCACGCGTTTTGAGTTTCCGCAGTCTTGTAGCCCTGACCTTTTTCTGTGTCGCTGGCGGGGCTTATGGTCTGGAGGATGCGGTTGGTGCGGCCGGTCCGCTGCTCGCGTTGTTGGCGATTCTCCTTATTCCCTGGGTATGGAGTTTTCCCACGGCTCTGATGGCGGCGGAACTAGCGGCGGCCATGCCTGAAGACGGTGGCTATGTTGTCTGGGTACAGCGCGCCTTTGGCAGGTTTTGGGCATTTCAAGAGGGATGGTGGAGTTGGCTGTGTAGTTTCGCTGATAACGCTCTGTATCCCGTGATGTTCGTCGATTATCTGGCCTACCTGCATGGCGGCATGCCCCCTGTAGAGCGCTGGCTGATCGGCGTGGGCATGATCGTGCTCGTTGCTGGACTCAACATTCGCGGCACACAACTTGTTGGTCGCAGCACGGTCGTCTTCACGGTCTTGGTCCTTGCGCCGTTTATCGCCCTGGTGTTCTTGGGCGCGCGGCACGTGGATCCCTTTGCGTGGTTAGCCCGGCCGAAAACGGTAGAATGGGGACTGTTGCTGAGCACCATGCTGTGGAATACCTGTGGGTGGGATAACGCTGCCTGCTGTGCTGGCGAGGTGCAGCAACCTGAGACAATCTATCCTCGGGCGCTGGCAGCCACCGTTATGCTCGGGCGCTGATCTCGGAGTTTGCTGCGTTGGTGTGGTTACGTCTCAGAGAACCGCAGATGCCTCGACCCTACCGGTACCGGGCGGAGTGCCGGGGATAATTGCCATGAGTCTGCCCCCTCTCGGCCTATGTCTGCTGAGCATGAGCCTGGCCGAGTCACTCACGAAGGCCGTTGGGCTCGCCGGTATCCTGGCTGGGATCGGGGTTTTTCTGGTGGGAAAATTTTCCTTGCGAAACAGCAGCGAGGAGAGTAAAGAGGTCACAACGCCATGAAAGGAGGGACGTTATGGCAAGCCTCCAGACCTCGAAATCCGCGGCTGTTCGGGCTCGGCTGAATCATCCGGTCATCGACTCCGACGGACACACCGTAGAATTTTTCCCGGCCGTGTTGGACTATCTGAAGCAGATTGGCGGAGCCAAAATTGCCGAACGGTACCAGTCGAGAGGATTCGGCGGCAGCTTTTTTGGTTGGTATCACCTGTCGCCCGAAGAACGCCGCGACCGCAGACCCACACGTCCACCCTGGTGGGCGCTGCCGACCAAGAATACGCTGGATCGGGCCACCGCTACGCTGCCGAAATTGCTCTACGAGCGGTTGGACGACATCGGCCTGGACTTCACAGTCCTCTATCCCACGCTGGGACTCTTCCCCCCTCACTTCGAGGATGAAGAACTGCGGCGTGCCGCCTGCCGGGCCTTCAATGCCTTCCATGCCGACCTCTTCCGCGAGTACGCCGACCGCATGATGCCAGTGGCGGTCATTCCCATGCACACTCCCCAAGAAGCCATCGAGGAACTGGAACACGCGGTGAAGGGCCTGGGCATGAAAGCGGTCATGATGGCCGGTCACGTGCGGCGCCCGATTCCTGCCGTGGCCCGCACTGCTCCGCAGGCCGCACGCGCCGCTCATTGGTTGGACACTTTCGTGCTGGACAGCGAGTATGATTATGATCCGGTGTGGGCCAAGTGTGTGGAACTGAAAGTGGCGCCAACGTTTCACTCAGGCGGTATGGGCTGGGGGAGTCGCACCTCCATTTCTAACTACATGTACAACCACATCGGCCACTTTGCCGCTGCTGGCGAGGCGCTGTGCAAAGCCCTGTTAATGGGTGGAGTGACCCGGCGCTTTCCCACGCTGAAGTTTGCCTTCTTGGAGTGTGGGGTGGGCTGGGCCTGCAACCTGTACGCCGACCTGATTGGACACTGGGAGAAGCGTAACTCCCAGGGTCTAGAAAACTACAACCCGGCCAACCTGAACCGCGAGTTACTGCTGGACTTGTACCGTCGCTATGGCGGAAAGACGGTGGAGGAAAAGCTGGAGCAGCTCAGCCAGGAAGGGGATCTGCCCTTCAGCAGCCGCGAAGACGGGGTAGATGATTGGGCACCGTGCCGGATCGAACGGGTGGAGGACATCCGTGGCTTGTTCGTTCCGAACTTCTACTTCGGTTGCGAGGCCGATGATCCCATGAACGCCTGGGCCTTCAATCGCAAGGTGAATCCCTTTGGCATTCAGCTCAAGGCGATTTTCAGCTCGGACATCGGCCACTGGGATGTGCCAGACATGACGGAAGTGGTCGAGGAGGCGCATGAACTGGTGGAGGAGAGAGTGATCACCGAAGAGGACTTCCGCGACTTCGTGTTTACTAATCCGG
>Ga0099828_10003670_pt1 | contig 10745 bp, 5 predicted proteins | sample CZO8metaG_2_FD_79338 | JGI IMG/M metagenome (GOLD analysis project Ga0099828, IMG submission 79338) | Vadose zone soil microbial communities from the Eel River Critical Zone Observatory, Northern California, USA - CZOApr15con2H1.8 metaG | ecosystem: Environmental > Terrestrial > Soil > Vadose...
GAACACCTCAGGGACCTTACGGGCACTCTCAAGATCTGAAATCATCTTTGTAAGGCTAATCTCATTAGTGCCCTGAAGCATGGCAATCTCTGCTGACGCTCCGATTGTAACGACGAACGACGCTATCCATCCGAAAACCATGCCGGGCCAAGCAAGGGGTGCCGCGACGGAAACGAATTCACGAAGAGGTCCTATTCCAAGATCGTCTGCCGCAAGCCAGATGGACTGCCTGATGGTCGCAAGTCTGATGACTATGGGAAAGATGGCGAAGGGAACGGTGCTCGAAAGCAATGCAAGCGTGACACCGAATTCGCTGAAGACGAGCCAGTCCAACGGAGCGAGGTGAAGAGACTCCAGCGTATTATTAATCACCCCATGACCTCCGAGCATCTCACGCCACGCGAACGCTCGCGTGACATCGCTCGAGAAAAAAGGGAGAGTCAAGCCAACGATCAGAATGCTCCGTAGCCAGCGGGGTAGTGATCGTACAATTAAAAAGGCGACCGGAACGCCCAGGAGTATATCAATGGTTGCGACTGTGAGACCTCTCCGGAGTATCTGGCCGAGTACAGCTAATCTGTATCCTGTGAGTATTTCCTTATAGTGTTGCGCTCCTGAAGTCCACACTTGAAAATGTCCCATCTCGTCCATGGTTGAGAAGCTGTGAATCACGACAACAAGCCATGGCGCAAAACCGAAAAGAGCCAAAAAAACTAGAGGAATAACATAAGCAAAGTTCCCGAAGTATGATGCGCTGCCGGTCTTCGCCATACGTTTCAATCTCTCAGATACAAGGAACCACCTATGAAGAACGTAATTTACTCCACCACTCTTCGTATTGCCTGTATAGCTTCGGTCTGACGTTCTGCCAGTAAACGGAGCCTTTCATTTCCTTAAGTTTGCGGCGGACGTTGTCCACTACTTTTGTCTGTGTTTGAAGGTCAAATTGATTCGCGTGGCTTCTCGCGAAGTCAACGCCCTTGTCGTTTGGCACTACGTAACCGCGCTTCTTTGCTAACGCGCAACCATAGAAGCCGGCCAATTCCCAGTTTGCGAATTCATGAGCGAGATCAACAAGCCCTCGGGTTTCCGCGCCGATATGAAGTAGCAAGTCATTCGACCACCCTTCATATCCTTCCTTAGGGACTGCATAACGGGCGTCAATTCCCTTTTCTTGGGCAGCGTATACGATGGGCTCCCATCCAGTCATGACGTAAACTTCCTCATTGACAATGAGGCTGAGGCCGTTTTGCCAGCCATTCCAAAATGTCCGAAACTGACCGTCCCGTTTCTTCTTGATGAGGAACTCCATCACAGCACCCAATTCCGATTGAGTTAGATCGGCAGGATTCAGTATTTTTTCGAGCGCATTTTCTTTTAAGAATATGGCGGTAAAAATTACAGAGTTGATCCACGCGTCTTCCATGGATGTCTTGCCGCGCAGTTTGTGATCAAACACGGCGGCATAGGAATCGATCGTACCGACATGTTTGGGCAGGTAAATCATCGAATCTGCATTCACGACAACGGGAATTCCAAACTGCTTGCCCTGCCACTTGGTATAAGGAATTGCTTGGATCCAGTCCCAGACTGAAGACCAATTGTTGATCCTGTCGAGGTTCCAGGGGATAATCTTGCCAGCAGCAGCCAGTTCGCGCTCCGCGCCACCCTGCAATCCCCCCAGGTCATAGTCGTTGGCGGCATTTCCGATTATCATTTGCGTGATCACCGGGCCGGTATCGTTGTTGTTGTCATAAAATGTAAGGGAACAATCGAGGTCCTGTTTAAGCTGCTTCCAACCATCCTTCCCGATATCTAACGTACCTGTACCGTAAAACTTGAGTTCCTTTCTAAGATTTGAAGCGTTACATCCGCCGAGTGAGCCAAGTGCGAGCGATCCGGCGGTAAACCCCAATTTGCGAAGAAACTCCCGCCTCGAAGCATTGGAATCGTACGAAACAGTTCCCATAGAGGATTTCACTTTCTTTCTCCTTCAGCTGTAGCTAAGCTCATTTGTCCTTTACGAGTACTGCTTTGCCAGTGCGAGCACCTACCAGGACGATGTCATCCAGATGCGGTTCGCTTGAGGATTGACTGATCGACTTCAGGCGCCTGCCCTTGGCAGTGGTCACCTCGATATTCAGAAAACCACCGAGATCTGTAACCTCTGTTACTCTTCCGAGGACAGAAGTCTCGAATTCATTGTTCTGGTTCCCTATGAGCAGATCACTTCGGCGAACAAGTAAGGCGACCTGGGTGTGCAAAAGATCCGTCGACACTGGCGTCGGAGGGTTGAAGGTGATCTCTTTGTGTTCATCGACAAAGCGACCGTCTGCCAAGACATTTCCCAGTATTACGTTGAAGCAGCCGAGTTGCTCAGCAACCTTGCCGGTAGGTGGATCGGTATAAAGGTCCTTGCGATAGCCTTTGTACAAAAGTTCGCCGTCAACAAGCAGAGCGACGCCATCACAGACCTCTGCCGCAAAATCGCAATCGTGACTTACAACGATCAGAGTGTGAATCCACCCACTGTCGACAGCGTTTCTCAGAGTCTCTCCTAACTTTGTCCGTTGGTTGACATCCAACGCCGCTGTGGGCTCATCGAGCAATAGTATTGACGGTCTGAGAGCTAGGGCCCGAGCTATTGCGACGCGCTGTTGGTATCCGCCGCTGAGTTGGGCGGGCAGATGTCTGCGAAAATTGATGGGAGTTTCGGGGACCTGTAGTCTATCTAACCACTCTTCCGCGGTGTTTTTGGCCTCCAGTTGCCTGTAGTTGCGCTTAAACCTCAAGCCAAACTCCACGTTTTCGAGAGCTGTCATATGCGGGAACAACGCATAGTCCTGAAATACAGTGACAGTTGGTCGTTCACCGGGTCGAAGGCTGGAGATGTCCACGCCTCCCCATAAGACGTTTCCAGAGTGTTGCTTGGAATGGCCGGCGATTATCCTCAATAAAGTAGTTTTACCAGATGCATTTGGACCTATTATCGCGTAGGTTGTGCCACTCTTCACGCAAAAACTGACATCCCTGATAGCAAAATCCGCGTTAGCGTACCGGTAGCACACTTTTTCCAAGACCAGATCCCCTACGACGCCTACGTACTGAAGGCGCCGAGATATGAGGTGTTGAAGGGGGGGGAATTGTCCGCTGTAAATTGCGTCCCAAATACTCATCTCGTCAGAGCTTGCCGCGTACTCAACTTGAGCGATGTTCTCATTTGCAACGAACAGCTTCAATGCCAACTCCAACAGCAAGTATGGTGCTAGCTTTTCCACGATTTCCGCCCTGGAGTTCTTGGCGCCCTTTCGATTCAAAATTGGCTGGAGGTTCTGATACGTCTGGTTGTGGACTTTATTCCTGAATGAACGATCGTTTGCATAAACGTCGGATATTACTTCGCGACACCGAACAAATGCTGGGTCGTTGAAATAGGCGGATAGAGAGCGCAGGGTAACATAGCACGGTTGCCAGCGGGCGGTTATGTGGTCGGTAAGTTCTGCACAATACGATTGAACTCTTCGCTTCACCTCGGCGTCAGACAGCTGTTCGAGTATCTTTAGATTTGTTTCTTCAGCCACGTCCAAAAATATGACGACACACTGAGAACAATCGCCGCTTGCCCGTGTAAGAAGAAGATCTACATATTCCGGAGTCATGGCTCGAGCACCTAGGCTTACCAACAGGACTCCGTTTTGTGCAGGATTTGGCATGGCGGTTGAGCGTGACATCTAGTCTTGGAGTAATGTGCGAAACTGGCGCCAACGATGATGAGGGCGTCCCGCCTGTTTATAGCTTTTCCACTGAGAATCTCTAGGGAGTTCTACTGCTCCGCGCGAGAGTGCTACCGAGCGTGCCGACTGACTTAAGCCAATCGCATCTGCAATGTTAGTGTCAGTCCAATCTCGGACGCTTTGCAGGCCCTTCGATCCCGTAAAATCGGCACCGCGCAGATCAGCCAGCCTAAGGTCGACGTTTTCAAGAGACGCGTTGCGGAACTTGCTTTGTGGAGCAGCCGCATAGCTGAGATCTGCCGAGTCCAATATTGCACCGCCGAAATCTGCAAGAGTTAACGTGGCGAAACTCATATCCGCGTTTGTAAGATTTGCCCCCTGTCCCGTCACGTGCAGGAGTGTTGCATTTTGAAGGTGCGCGTTTCGAAGATTGACCTTCCAGAGATTTGCTCCATCAAGGTTGGCCCCAAGAAAGTTGCAAGAGCTGCACTCCGCCTGTTCGAGGTAGGCACCGTGCAGGATCGCGTTTTTGAAGTTGCTAGAATCCAGTTTCGCAGAGGCCATGTAAGCGTTGGTTAGATTCGCCTGCTCTAGTTGAGAAAATCTTAGGTCGGTTGCTGAGACGTCAGAGCCTTCAAGATTGATACCTTGCAAATAAGATCCGACGAGATGCGCGTACTGTAGATTAGCCGCTTTCATCGAGGCGCGCTGGAAATCTGCGTTGGCGAGTTCAAATCCCTGGAAGTCAATACCGTCGAGCTTTACGCCTTCGAAAAGCGTTGATGCAGTCTCATACGAATGGATGGGGGAGCGTTGCGGCTGCCACACCCAGGCTAGAGATTTCGTTAGTGGAATGGTTCTTTTTCCGACTTCGCGAGCGTCGTACCATCCCTCTGACCCAAGGTCTTGCAATACCTCTATTGCCGCTTGAACCTCAGCTAGACTCCAATTGGGGTTGCGAGCGTTAAGGTTGGCCAGGTGCAGCCTGAATATTTGCTGGACATTGCCGTGGTAAGCTGCAAACGTCTGTTCCTTTCCGCCCAACGTTAGTATCAGTGAATCGATGGGCCCCAAATTGTCCTTAACTGGTACTTGTCGCAGCATCACCTGAGGAACGCGGAAGGTGGCACCAATACGCACCTGCGAAGAGGAATGCGCGAGATCACCAACTAATTGATAGTACGATTTTTCTGCACCATCCTTGAGCTCGATTAGGTGTGCGGAGTGGTAGGTCATAACGCCCAGCACGGCGGACCATACCAAGATAATTCCTCCAATGATTTCGCTTGCGAGTTTCCACCCCTTTGAACTTCGCAACTCGCCGACTAAGTCCTTAGCCCAAACGATGAGCGATGGAGCAGCATTCACAGGTGCCTGCGTGACCGATATTTGCTGGGCAATATTTGGTGAGCGAGAATCAACGGGTTCGTGGGCAGTTTCTGTATCCGGCAAGCTTGGCTTTAGTGCTGACGACATAAGAAGGTCTCAAATTGACAGAGGGGACTTCCTTTGACACGTTACGATAGTCTAATTCGGCTTGATGTCAAGTTGTACCTAACGAGCCGACCATTCGGTTTGTGACCGAAGAACTGCCCGGGTGAGTTCTGCAGACTATAAACTTGCACTGCAGCCGAATATTGGGCGCGAACCTGTCGGGATATTAAACGACTATCTGGGTTCTCCAATTAAAATAAATCCACTCGAGATGTCGGCGTTCCCGGTAGTACTTGCTTTCAACGCTTTCCGTGCGGAGAACAAGGCTGCGGCTTTGTCTGGGTTTTTGCGGAGTTCCCTGTAAAAGCTGAGCATGAATTGATGCGTGGCTTTGCCCTCAACTTCCCACAAAGAGGCGAGAATTGAGCGGGCTCCGGCATAAAAGAAGGATTGACTTAAGCCAACTATGCCTTCTGCTGGAGTGGGTTGCTCTTCCCCAAGCCCGGTTTGGCAGGCAGATAACGAAACCAAGTCTGCGCGCAGTTTCAGAAGAGGGATTTCGGACATACTCAGCAGCGCGTCTTCAGGTCTCGACGTCGTGGCGTAGAGCACGAGGCTGGGCTCGGGATATATGGAATAAGCGAACGCATGCGTTGAGAAATGTATGTACCGATAGTTTGTTAGTTCATTTTGTGACGATCTCTTCAGGAGTAACGTCTTTTCGGCACAACTGCCTGTCAGGACTTCTGAACATTGATCACGCGCACCGAAGAGCTGGGCGAGATCCTTGAGTTCTTCGTGGGCAGATGAGAGGTACCCGAAAGTTCCAACCCCTGGCACATTCACGGTATCGCCTGGACGAGCTATAGAATCCCCTACCAGCAAAATGTCGGCGGACCAATTTGAGCGGCCTCGCGTACCGCTCAACTGGACCATGGCCGTGGCGGAAGGATAATAGCTGGTGATGAAAACGTTTCCCACAGATTGACCATCTCCTCGGAGCAGCACCTCGAAAGGAAGTAAGTAAAGTTCGTTATCAGGGACTATAACTAGGCGCACAGGGCTTGTCGTGGCCCCGTTTCTATGAGGGGAATTTTGCTGAATCCAGGTGAGAGGTTTGTCCAGCAACAGCGTGTAGAGGTTGCGGAGAAGCAGATCATCCGGAGACCGAGTTGCAAGTGGCCCAAGCTGTTCGCGAAGTTTCTCAATCGAATGTGTAAGGTCCGCTTGGCTCACATCAAATTTGAAGAACTCACCGACGCCTCGCGCATCCGCGACCCAGCAATAGGTGGCATTCGAAGCGACAAAGTACTCAATCAAATTGTCGTTTCCTAGCAACGGTGCGATGTCTTTCCAGGCGGCTGGTTGTGGGTACAGCATCGACCCCAACACGCTATCTGCCTTCTTGAGTTGTTCAACGGCGCTATCGAGATCCTTTTCCATCTTTTCGATCTGCTGACGACGATCCTTAACGGTGAGTGATGCGTCTTCGGTTCCAGGTATGCGATCGAGTTCGACGAATCGCTTAAGGCGTGCCGCCTTGTCTTTTACATTCCTGACTAAGTCTGAAGATGTTTCTGAAGTTGGAACATAGTGCTGCGCAATTGTAGGCCCAAGCCTTTCGGCGAATGTTCTTGCGTGGGCTGCTTCTGAATAATGCAATGAAATGGTTCTTGCATCTTGGCCGAACTGTCGCACACTTGCAGAGTTCAGTTGCTCCTTGTACTGATGCAATTCAAACAGCAGCTCGACGATGTCCTGGTAGATGTTGAATTTGGAGTTGAAAGCAGAACGCTTGAGTGAGAGATCGTCCAGTGATACTCGAAGCTGTTCGAGAAGCGAAACGGCTTTGGCTTCTTCGCACAATGCAAGTTCGTGCTTCTGTAAGTTGGCCAGGGTCCTTCCTAGAGACGCATGGAAATAAATCTGGTCCTCAATATGAAATCCATCTGCTATTTCATCGGTTTGTCCGCAAGTCTCAACAGTAAAAGCAGAGGTCCTCAAGAGAACGTCCATGACTTTTTTATTGATTGTCTTTTCATATTCTTGTTGGGCTCTTCCGAAATTCCCGCGTGCATACTCAAGGTCTCCCTTCGCAACCGCCATGAAGAGAATGTCTCCCAGTTCGCTGGTATAACGAGATGCCGCCTCCAAGATTTTCTGGGCGGCGTCAAGTTTGTTTGAACGGATGTACACCTCCGCGAGACCGGCGTAAATCCTCTGAAGAATGACTTTATCGTTGAGGTCTAATTCTCCCTGTCTTGATTCTGGAGAGGCCGAAAAAGCATTCAGAGCTTCCTGGTAGGCTGCCAGGGCTTCGTTGTCTTTTCCTAGCTTGGCCCAGGCGTCTCCCAGTACGCTAAGCGCGCTAACGAAGTTGATATTCTTTTCGCTGGGAGACAAATGCCGCATAGTCTCAGCGGCAATTTGCGCCTGTTCGCGGGCCTGCTCGTACTCTCCAAGATCAAGGTGGAACATCGCCAACCGTCGACGATAGTCGAATGTGGCCACCGCGCGAACATCCGGGGGAGCAATGATAGTACTCTCCCTGAGCGACGCGATGTATTTCCACAACTCACCCTTTTTGTCGAAAAGAACCTCGCCCCAGTCTTCAAACAGATTCGCTTGAGCAAGCGTGTTCAGGCTATTCTTGCGGGCGATTGTGGCAGCCTGGAAAGTCCGGGCTTCCGCTTCAGTAAATTGCCCTTCCGCAATGCCAGCAAGTGAGAGGAAACATAGCGCGTCAATGGTGAAGCGAGCTTTCGTCAGTGGGTGCTCAACTTCTTTTGCGAACTTCAGCGAGCTTTCTAGAGCTAGCTTGGCATCCTTGATGCGTTCAGTCATCAGAAAGAGTGTGCCAATATGCTGGAATGCGGCATAAAGGCCTTCGTTGTATTTCAGCGTTTCGAAGACTGTGGCTGCCTCCTGGAACTTGTTGAGCGCGGTGTGAAAATCTTTGCCTTTTTCGGACTCCGCACCGTCCGTGAGGAGCTGAGCTCCACGTTTTGCTTCTTGCTCCCATGATGGGCGACCAACCTGACCGGACTGCGCGACAGACCAAAGCGGCAACAAAACGATGGCAACACAGCTAGAGAGAATCGGATGCATAAGCCCTACTGTCAGTTGTTCCAAAAGCTCAGCCCTTGGGTTCCCCAGGCTCCATCACAATCTTGAGCGTCTGCTCGCCCGAAGAAACTGACTTGATCTCGCCTCCAATTTCGAGCACATGGAACTTAAAACTTGCTTGACCTTGCGTGCTCTTTTCGATGCTGAAGGTCACCATGAACTCGACCTTCGGGGCTTTAAGCACTCCTCCTTCCCCTATGGCTGCCTGGATTTCCTTTCGGAATTGCGTAATAGCACTGGCCAAATCAAAATTCTGGAGGTTTTGGGGAGTACCCTTTAGCTCAATATTTGTGTCAAACGTCAAGTCGACCTGTTCCTTCGTGACTGTTGTTGTTCCCTTCTTCACAAAGGGAATAAAGATTTTGATTGAACCGTCTTTGCTATGGGTCTGTAAGCCTTGAACGTGCAAAGATACGGCCGTCAGTCGGTAATAGGGATGGCCGATTTCTTGTTGCTGAGCGACGATCAGTTCTTGCTTGATTCGTTGGATCAGCGTTGTGAGATCTACACCTTCCGGCTGTTGAGCGTTTCCAGCCATGGCCAGCAGTGTAGTAAAGGCTAGGACCAGCAGCGTCCGGGTGCAACTGGAATTGGCGATCGCGCGCATCAGATCCTCCTTGTGAAACGGTTGCGCCAGATCATACTCTGATTCGATCCCTTTCGAGACCTGTAGAATAATCCAGGGTATATTATAGCCTCCGTTATAACTATCCAGAGGATGAGGTCAAGCGGATGAAAGAGCGTTTTCTCATTGCGCTCAAGCGCCTCGCGCGGGCAAGACGAAGAATCCCGGCGAGACAGCGGGAGGACGCAAGCTTCGCCCGGACGCATAAGAGCCCCCCGTGATTTGCATGAGCTGGCGAATGAAGATCGTTGCGGTCTCATTCATTTTCTGGATGATTCCCCCGCGAAGTTGTGCCGGCGATACGGATTCTGCGCTACTCCTTCTTTTGGCGGATCGAGACGCTAATGTCCGCACTGCAGCAGCTTTCTCTCTCATCGAGTCACATCGAAAGTCTGCGGAGCCGATGTTGCTAGCCCTTCTGAGAGATCCTTCTCCCGAAGGCCGGCATTGGGTGACTTGGATCTTAGCAAAGATGGGCAACACTGCGGGTGTACCCCAACTTCTCGCGGACCTCGATTCCGCTCAAAAGCTAAGTGCGATACACATCATCGGTTTGATTGGAGATCATTCGTCTGGGAAAGAAAACACTCGGATGCTGTTTGACTCCGGCGTGCAGAAGATCATTCAGTTGCTAGCAGATAAGGATCTGAGAGTGCGGGCGGAGGCGGCAAGAGCGTTGGGTCGCGTTCATGAAACATCCGCTGTGAACGCAGTGACGCAAGCACTGCAAAATGAACCGAACGCCGAGGTTCGTTCGGTCATGTGTTTTACTCTCGGTCTTTTGGACGATCCCACGAGTGTCCCCGTGCTACGTGCGTCCATGCGGTCGGATTCTTCGGAGTTGGTGCGCATTCAAGCCGCAGGCGCGATTTATCGTCTCAGCAGAGGCAAAGATGCAGAAACGTTCTTGCGGGAGCAGCTGTCTAGCCAAGACCCTCATCTCCGCACTTTCGCCGCCTGGAATCTCGCCTTTAGGGGCGATGCCACGGCTCTCATTATCTTAGTAGCTCAGCTAACTAACCCTGACGCTAAAGTGCGTGCCGGAGCTGCCACTGCCCTGTATGATGTCCCGACCCCCACCACTGTCTCCAGCTTGATCGTTGCCTTAACAGATTCTGAGCCAAACGTCCGAGCGAACGCTGCTGCCGCCCTGGGCGCTGTCCGCGATGCCAACGCGAAGCAATACCTTGATCAACTCCTTGAGGATGAAGACGGAAATGTCAGAGCGGCGGCGGCCGCTGCTTTGGTCGATCTGGGCGACACCAGTGGTAAGAGCGCGTTGCATGCACTGTTGCCAGTGAATCCTGAAATGGCGCTGGTTTTAATTGAACTAGGAGATGAGTCAGCCTCGCAGTTTGTCGTCAATGCTCTAAAGAGCCGCATTCCGGAATCGCGGCAGGCCGCCGTGCGCTTCGCGGGAGAAATGAAACTATCGAAGGTGGAGTCAGACTTGGTTCCCCTCCTGCACGACGATTCCGAGTTAATCCGCGAAACCACTGTGTGGACGCTTGGACGAATTGGGGGCCGCGATGCCGTACCGGCTTTGATTGAAGTTCTCATCAGGAGTGATTCGGCGCTCAGAGCGCTGGCGGCACAAGCTCTAGGCAGAATTGGTGACACTAGCTGTGTAAACGCGCTACACAAATGGTCAGCGGACGGATCATCCGATGAGCTCGTGAAAGTGGGTGTCTTCGGAGCGCTCATTCGGCTGGACAAAGGCGGAGAACGAGTGCACTTCCTGAATCTCCTTCGCCGAATGCTCGAGGATCAAGATCCCCTGATTCGCGTTTGGGCGGCGTCCGCGCTTCTGGAGGTTGGAGAGGCGA
>Ga0099828_10003671_pt1 | contig 10745 bp, 12 predicted proteins | sample CZO8metaG_2_FD_79338 | JGI IMG/M metagenome (GOLD analysis project Ga0099828, IMG submission 79338) | Vadose zone soil microbial communities from the Eel River Critical Zone Observatory, Northern California, USA - CZOApr15con2H1.8 metaG | ecosystem: Environmental > Terrestrial > Soil > Vadose...
GATGACGTGGCCGGCGGCCGCGATCGCGACACCAACGGCCGGCACGACGTAGTCCTGGCCATAGATCACGATGGCGAGCACCGCCACCGCGAAGCCCGAGAACACGAAGGCCCGGCCCTCGATCGAGCTCTCGACGGGCGAGGGCCACAGCTTGAAGCGGCGGATCAGAGCGGCCACGCCGTCCCCACCCGTCGCAGAGGCGCGTCGAGATCGACCTCGGCGTCGCCGACAACCCATGCTCTGACTCCCGCCCCACGCTGCTTGGCAAGGTCGGCGGCATCGATGAGTGTTCGATCGGCGGAGGCTGTGACCATCACGACTTCTCCGGCCGCCGGAGACATCTCCGTGGTGACCCCCGACGGGACCGCCGGATAGCGCGCGAGCCACTCCAAAAGCGCCCACAGGTCACGGCCCTGCGCCGGTTGGGTGGGCTCGAGGCCGGGGGCCCACAACGACACCCGTCCCCCCTCCCGGATGCAATCCCACGCCTCTGAGGCCGCCAGGCGAGCGACCTGGTCGGCCATCGCGGCGCTTCCCGGCGCCGGGTCGACGAGGATCGCCAGGGTCCGCATCCCGGGAGGCTCGTACTCGCGCACGACGAGCTCGCCATGGCGCGCGCTCGAGCGCCAGTGGATGCGCCGGAGCGAGTCGCCCGGCCGGTACTCCCGGATCCCGAACAGCTCGTTGCCCGAGCCCGCTCGCGGCGCGGCAAGGCTCGCCTCGAGCTCGCGCGGCTGCCGTGCCGGCGCCAGGGACGTGAAGGCCGGAAGGACGACCGCGACCTCGACGTCCGGGCACGACCTGACGCTGTTGAAGAAACCCAGCGGGTCACTCGTGCCGAGCTGCCATCCAGTCGCCCCGATGGCGCCACGCCGGAGCTTTGGCAGCACCTCGACGCGTCGCCAGCCATCCCTCGGCACAACGCCGGTGCCGAACGTAACCGGCCTGTCGCCGACGAGGCCGGTGACCCAGGCCGGGCCTCGCGGCGCGCCGGCGGTGTTGAGGCCGACCTCCAGCTCGAGCCCATCGCCCTCGAACACGGGCGCGGGCCATGGTGAGGTCCTCAGCAGGTTGTCGGGTAGGGCCTCCGCCGGTGAGTCAGGTGCCGGCCGGCTGTCGCGTGCCACGAGGTGGAGTCGCAGGCCGGCCCGATTCCACGCCGAATAGGCGAACGTGGCCAGCATCAGGGCGAGCATCCACGCCGCCAGAAGGAAGAGCCAGGGAACCTCCGAGGCGGCTCCGTACCACTCGAGCACGAGCCAGAGCCCTACGGCGCCGCCCACCCGCCTGGTCGGTCTCAGGGCACGGCCCTCAGTGCTGACGCAGCGGAGGGATCGGCAGGGCCGCCACGATCTCGCTCAGCGCATCGGCGGCCTTGCCCCGGCCGCGCATGCCGTGCCGGTGGGCGAGGACTGGGACGGTGAGGAGCTTCACGTCGTCGGGCAGGACGAAGTCGCGTCCTTCGAAAAGCGCCCACGCCTGGGCTGCGCGCTGCAGGTAGACGCCAGACCGCATGCTCGCGGGCAGCAGCACATCGGGTCGGGACCGGATCGCGTCGAGCAGCGCCACGATGTAGGTGCGAATCGCGGGCGCCGCGACCACGCGCAAACAGGCTTCCTGCAGCTCGATGACCTCGCGGATGTCGATCACGGCGGTCAGGTTGGCGATCGGGTCGCCATGCTCGCGCCTCGCCAGGACCTCCATGGCCTCCGCGTCGGTGGGTGGGCCCATCTCCGCGGCAAGGACGAAGCGGTCGAGCTGGGACTCGGGCAGCGGATACGTGCCATGGAACTCGGCCGGGTTCTGTGTGCCCACCACGAAGAACGGCTTCTCGAGCGTTCTCGTGGCGCCCTCGACCGTGACCTGTCCCTCCCCCATCGCCTCGAGCAGCGCCGACTGCGTGCGCGGCGTGGCCCGGTTGATCTCGTCGGTCAGGACGATGTTGGCGAAGATCGGCCCCGGCACGAACTCGAACGTCAGGTCCTTCTGATTGAAGATGCTCGAGCCGGTGATGTCCGACGGCAGGAGGTCGGGCGTGCACTGGATGCGACGGAACGTCCCCCCGACCGAGGTCGCGAGGGCCCGCGCGAGCATCGTCTTGCCCGTGCCTGGGAGGTCTTGGAGAAGGACGTGACCGCCTGCGACGAGGCCGGCCAGCGCGAGCCGCACGACCCGATCCTTGCCAACGATGACGACATGGATGTTCTTTTCGACGCGGTCGAGGAGATCGGCGGCACGTCTCGGCTGAAGAGCGGGTTGCTCGGCTGCAGCCACGCGCCCCAGTCTAGTGAAGGGTTCTCGCTATCCCTTTACGTAGCTGAGCTTTTCCGCGACCTTGCCGTCCCTGACCTTCAGCACGTCGACGCCGCGCACGTGGCCGCTTCCCCAGTCGAAGCGCCAGCGGACCACGGCCCGATCCCCGGCCACGATCATCTCCTCCGCCTCGAAGCGTGCCTGGGGAGTGTCCCTGAAGAACGTCTCCCAGAAATTTCGCACGTCCTTCTGGCCGAGGTGCCGCTCGCCGTCCGGCGGCGGCAGTGTGTTCTCGAACACGCAGTCGTCGGTCATGAGCGCCATGACGCGGTCAACGTCGTGACGGCCGAAGGCCTCGTTGAAGGCGTTGACGGTCTCCTCGGTGGTCAGGACTGCCCGACCATGCGGGCGATGACCTCGCCCAGGTTTGGCCCACCCTTGCCGAACGGCACCGAGTGGACCCTGTGCGCGTACACCATCTCCGCGACCTCTCCGACGTGCTTGACGCCCACCTCTTCGTCGCTGTCGTATGCAGCCTTCGCCTGCGCCGCGCGGGCACACACCAGGTCGGAGCGGTGGCCGTCGACCTCTAGCGCGATGGAGATCTGGGCGATCAGCCGCAGGATCTCGCGCGGCAGCGTGACCTCCGGAAACGTCGCGATCGCCTCCGCGATCTGAGACTTGACGGACTGCTCCGACTCCGCGTGCTGCTGATAGAAGAGGTTGGGGTCGTCTTCCCAGACCGCGCGCTTCTCCACGATCGCCACCCTCTGGTCGAGGTCGCGTATGCCCTCGACGTCGACGCACAGGCCGAATCGGTCGAGCAGCTGCGGCCGCAGCTCGCCTTCCTCGGGGTTCATCGTGCCGACGAGGATGAAGCGGGACGGGTGCGAGAAGGAGACGCCCTCGCGCTCGACCGTGTTGATTCCCATGGCCGCCGAGTCGAGCAGCACGTCCACGATGTGGTCGTCGAGCAGGTTGACCTCGTCGACGTACAGGATGTTGCGGTTCGCCTCGGCCAGGACGCCCGGTTCGAACCGCCGCGAGCCTTCCTTCAGCGCCGCCTCGAGGTCGATCGTCCCCACCACGCGGTCCTCGGAGGCGTTGATCGGCAGCTCCACCACGCGCATCCGCCGCGTCGCCACTGGAAGCTCGCCAGAGGCCGCCCGATCGCGGCAGTCGAGGCACCAGTCCTCGGGATCGTCGGGGTGGCAACCGAAATGGCATCCCTCGACGACCTCCTGCTCGGGCAGCAGGCGGGCCAGCGCCCGGACCGCGGTCGATTTGCCCGTCCCCTTCTCGCCGCGGATGAGCACGCCGCCGATCGTCGGGTTGATCGCGTTGAGCACCAGGGCGAGCTTCATCTCGTCCTGTCCGACGATCGCGGTGAAGGGGTAGGAGTAGCGGTCGATCGCCATGTGCAGGTCGATATTACCGGCGCCGTACGGGCTCATTGGCATGTCACCTGTGTCGGGTCGATGTTGAAGCTCCAGCCGTAGTAAGCCGTGGCGAGCCTGTAGCCGCTCGCCTCCTCCGGCCTGGTTGCGTGGCCGTGCTTGAAGTCGTCGCAGATCGCAGCCTGGACCTGGCCCGCGGTCGGGTTCTGTCCGAGCCCGAGGATGCTCGCGCTGACGTCGGCGTAGAACTGCCACGCCTGGACGTTGACCTCGCCGCCGCGGCACAGGAGCGGCCCGGCGTTGCCGTCGGCCGTGCTCTGGATCGGCGTGGAGCACAGCGCACCGACCGGCGGATCCGTCGCCGGCGCCAGCACGTGCGCCGGCACAGGAGACCCGACCGGCACGCCTCCAGGAGTCTCGGGGCCCGACGGGGTGGAGACGGCGCTTGGGGATGCGGCGGATGCCGACGCGGACGGCTTCTGGACCTACGACGCCTGCGACGAACAGCCGCAGATCAACGCGAACCCGACCGCGGCGCCTAGCGCCCAGTATTTATTGCCCAAGGCGTTGACACGTCCACGATCCATTTGCGTTCACGGTCGTCGATCCATCCACTTCGCGCATGTCGGACGCCGTGACGGTTCCGGAGACCTTCCCGTTCGAATCTGAAGTGACCGTGACCTGGCCCGAGTACGCGCGCCAGGTATGACCGCCGATCAGCCCTGCCCAGAATGCCGAGCTTTCGTAGGGCGGCCAGTCCAACGGAGCGTAAGTCCCGGGCCCCTTGTATTTGATGAGCTCGATTCCGATCGAGGCTCCGCTCTTGGCATTCGCGGAAAGGGTGAGAACCTGGTCGGCGTTGACCATCGCAATCTGACAGGTGGCGCTGCTCGTGATCGGGTAAACGCCGTGGATTGCGCCGTCTACGTGGACTCCGTCGGTCGGGATCGTCGACGCGGACGGCGTCTGCACCGAAGAGGTTTGCGAGGAGCAGCCACACGCAAGCGCAAGAGCGACCAATGCCGGCTTCAATCTCATCGGAACGTGAAACGGTACCGCGAAAGCCCCGGTTACCGGCCCCTTCCGAGCTCCCTCTCCACCGCCGACTGGATTTCGTCCCGTGAGAGGTCGTACAGGCCGTAGTACCGCGCGCCCATCCGTTCGGCCAGGTCGGCGCACGCGTTGATCGCGTACGTCTGGTACATCGGGGCGACGCGAGCCAGGTGCTGCACCGACGGCAGGTGGCTGTAGTCACGCGCCGAGTCGATCACCAGCGCGTCGATGTCCTCGGAGTCGATCAGTGCCGCGACCTTCTGCGCCTCGACCAGCGGCTCTTCTTTGAACATCGAGATGTTGCCCCGGCCGTCGCTGATGAGCACGAGCAGCGGCCGGATCGTTGGGTCGCGCAGCAGTTCGGTCTTCACGACCTTGTATCCCGCCATCAGCCCATGCGTCAGCGGAGTCGTTCCGCCGACCGAGAGCCTCTCCAGGCGACGCCGGGCCAGGGAGACGCTCGAAGTTGGGCGAAGCACGACCTCCGCGGTGCGGTTCTTGAAGATGACGACCGCGACCCGATCGCGCCGGACGTACGCGTCCTGCAGCAGCGAAAGGATCGCTCCCTTCGTCGCCGCCATGCGCTGCTCGGCGTCCATCGATGCGGACGCGTCGACGACGAAAACGATCAGGTTGCCGACCTTCCGCTCGCGGACCTTCTGCCTGAGGTCCTGCCGCTCCAGCATCAGACGCTCGCCGTGGCGGCGTCCTCGCTGTCGCTGCATCGGGGCGGCTGCTCGGACCGTCGCGTCGATGGCCAGGTCGTTCACCTTCGCCTTCGGCTCGGCCCGGACGTAGCGGCCGCGGCGGTCTGGTGTCTGGCTCGCCGCACGCTTGCCGCCCTGCTTGCGGACCCGCCGCTGGCGCGGGAGGTCGATCCGGCGCAGGTTGAAGGTCTCCAGCGCGTCCGGAGACGACTCATGCCCGCTCGAGCCACCTGTGGTGACGCCCTGGTCGGCGCCTGCCGACTGCTGGCCTGTGTCGGAGGAGCTCGCGCTCTGCTCGGCCGAAGCCTCCGCGGACAACTCGCTTTCCGAGGCCTGCGCCTCGCCGGGCTCCGAGTCCGCCGGCTGCGAGCCATCCTTCTGCTCACCCTGCTCAGGCGACGTGTTCTCGTCCTGGTCGCGTCGCAACGGCTGGCGGGCCCTGTGCGCGAGCGCCAGGGCGGCCGCGTCGTAGATGTCTTCGCGGCTGGGAGAGTTGTGCCGGCGGTAGGCCGCGATCGCACGCGCCGCGTGATCGATGACCACGTCGGCACGATGACCGAGGACGTCCGCCTCGACGCAGATCGCTGAGATGAGACGCGCGTGCCCGGCTGTCAGCCGGACGAACTTGACCCTGGCGATCGCCTCGGCCAGCGCTCGCGCGAGGTTGCTGTCAGCCGCAGCGAACTCGTTGCCGAACTCGTGGTCGCCGCGCTTGAAAGCCGCATCCCTCTCCGCGATCAGCACCCGTTCGTCGGGGTCGCGGATCCCCTCGACGTCGACGCACAGGCCGAACCGGTCCAGCAGCTGGGGGCGGAGCTCACCCTCCTCGGGATTCATGGTCCCCACGAGGATGAAGCGGGACGGGTGGTTGAACGACACGCCCTCGCGCTCGATGACGTTGACACCCATCGCCGCGGCGTCGAGCAGCACGTCGACCAGGTGGTCGTCGAGAAGGTTGACCTCGTCGACGTAGAGGATGTTCCGGTTGGCCTCGGCCAGGACGCCGGGCTCGAAGCGGCGGGCGCCGCTGCGCAGCGCCGCCTCGATGTCGATGGTGCCGACCACGCGGTCCTCGGAAGCGTTGATCGGCAGCTCGACCACCCGCATGCGGCGTTTGTGGTGGGGCAGCATTCCCGCGTCCTTCAAACGTGATTTGCATTCGGCGCACAGCGCTTCGGCGTCCGACGGGTCGCAGCCGAAATGGCAGCCCTCGACGACGTCGTGCTCGGGCAGCAGCCTTGCCAGCGCGCGCACCGCGGTCGACTTGCCCGTCCCCTTCTCGCCCCGGATCAGAACGCCGCCGATCGTCGGCACGATGGCGTTCAGGATCAGGGCCAGCTTCATCGACTCCTGGCCGACGATCGCGGTGAAGGGAAACGAGTGGCGGTCGAGGGTCACGCTCATTGTGTCCAGCATAGGTGCCGGTATGGGCACCCTCTCCCCTCAGGGGAGTGGGGTGCGGGGTGAGGGCGGAGTGGCGCTACGCCTCGGTCGGAACTAAGGCCTTGACCAGGTCGCGCTCCTGGATCAGCTCTTCGGTCGTGACCCTGATCCGCTTCTTGGCGTCGTCGTCGTGCTGAAGGTCCGGAACCACCTCCCAGTGTTCGCCGTCCGACCGCACGGGAAAGCCGAATTGCAATCCCTCCGGGACGCCGTACTCACCATGGCTGGGGACGGCGAGCGAATGCCAGTCGCCCCACGCGGTCGGAGTTCGAATGCTGATCACCGAGTCGATCACCGCGTTGGCCGCCGAGGCGGCCGACGAAGCGCCCCGAGCCTCGATCACCGCCGCGCCGCGCTTCTGCACCGTCTCGATGAACTTGCCCTTCAGCCAGCCGTGGTCCGTGATGACGTCGAAGGCTGGCAGCTGCGCGATGCGGGCGTTCCGGGCGTCCGGGTACTGCGTCGCGGAGTGGTTGCCCCAGATTGCGAGATTCGTGATTGCCGCGACCGGCGCCTTGGCCTTCCTCGCCAGCTGCGTCCGCGCCCGGTTCTCGTCGAGCCGCGTCATGGCGAACCAGCGCTCGTCTGGCAGCTCAGGCGCGTTCATGCGGGCGATGTAGCAGTTCGTGTTGCACGGGTTGCCGACCACGAGGATGCGTACGTCGCTTGCCGCTCGCTTGGCGATCGCCTTGCCCTGCGGTCCGAAGATGCCTCCGTTGACCGACAGCAGGTCGCCCCTTTCCATGCCCGCCTTCCGCGGCACCGACCCAACGAGCAGCGCCCAGTTCGCGCCGTCGAAGGCAGTCTCCGCGTGGCTGGTGAGGACGATGTCGGCGAGAAGGGGAAAAGCGCAGTCGTCCAGCTCCATGCCGACGCCTTCGAGCGACTTCATAGCCGGCTCGATCTCGAGCATGCGGAGAACAATTGGCTGGTCCGGGCCGAACATCTGGCCCGAGGCGATCCGGAAGACGAGCGCGTAGCCGATCTGGCCCGCAGCGCCGGTGACCGCGACCTGAATTGGGACTCGGCCGCCGCTCATCACCGAAATGCTAGTGCGGCGTCAGCCTCCCCCGCACTGGTGCTGCGGCTGGCCCGAAATAGCATCCACGGCGGCGGCGAATACTGGGCGGGCGTAAATGGGGGCGACGGCGAAGATCGCGACGGTGACCGTTGCTGAAGCGACTAGGAGGACCACTCGTAGGACGCGGCGCCCCATGGATAGGGAACGTTGCTCCTCCGCGATTCGTTACCGGAAACCCTCGCCTTCGGGCTCGAAGAGCTCGTCCTCGGCCAGGCGCCGGGCGAAGCACAGAAACCCTGTGTGGGCCACCATGCGGTGCGACGGCCGCATGCTCCGGCCGCGGACCGTCCAGCCACGCTGAAGCACCTCGAACGCCTCCAGCATCCCGAAGCCGCGCAGCTCGCGCAGGCAGTCGAAGAACCGCTGGACCTGGCTCACGTTGGGGCAGTGGGCAAAGATGATCCCCCCGGATCGAAGCGCCGCCTTGGCGCCGGGCACGGCCTGCCACGGCTCGGCCAGGTCGAGCAGGAAGCGATCCACGTCCCTCTCCTCGACACCCAGGTAGACGTCGCCCAGCTTCAGGGTCAGGTTGGCCGGAAGCGAACCGAGCGTCTCCAGGATCCCCTGCCTGGCGGCCTCGAGGAACTCCTCCCGCGCCTCGTAGCTGATCACCTCGCCCGCGGGACCGACGGCGCGCAACGCGGCGAGCGTCAGCGCCCCGGTGCCGGTCCCGGCCTCCAACACCCGAGCGCCCGGATAGAGGTCGGCCGCGATCAGGATCGCGCCCAGGTCTTTCGGGTAGATCGGCTGGGTCTGGCGCCGCCTGCCGGTCACCTGCTCGGCGAAAGTCGGCCGGACGGCGAGCAGGCGTGCCCCCATCTGGGTGGTCACCACCACTCCTTCCGGGCGTCCGATCAGCTCGTCGTGCCTGACCAGGCCGGAATGGATCGAGTGGCGCTCGCCCGCCTTCAGCCGGACGCGGTGGCGGCGGCCGACCTTGTCCACCAGGACGATCAGTTCGCCCTCGGCGAGGACCCCGGTCACCCGGGTTTGTGGGCTCGGATCAAGCAGTGCCAGTAGCCGTGCCACAGCTTGCCGTCGCGGCGCACCGGGTGCAGCTGGACCCTGGCCTCGCCTTCGGCCGACTCGATGAGCCCCGCGAGCTCCGCGGCAAGGTCAGGCGCGACCGCCTGGTTGTGCATCCACTCTTCGTAGTTCCAGTCGAGCTCCCGCGCTTCGGCCGTCTCGACCTCGAACCCCGCTCGCCCTAGCTTGCGCACCCACTCTTCGACCGTCAGGGAGATGACGTGCGACGGGTCGCGGCGGACCTCCACCTCGTGCAGGACGTCGCGGGCCGGCACCGGGGGCGCGCAGTCGATGAACACGGCGTCCCGATCCGGCTTGAGCACGCGAAACGCCTCGAAGAGGAAGCGGTCGACGTCGGCGAAATGATGCGGCGCGGCGCGCACCGTGTAGATGTCGAACGTGTCGTCCTGGAACGGCAGGAACGCCGCGTCCCCGATGACCCAGTCGGTGTTCACGATGTTGCGCTCGGCGGCGATCCGCCGCGCCTCGTTCAGCATTTCGCGGGTGAGGTCGATCCCGATCACCCGGCGGACGAAGGGCGCAAGCGCGAATGCGGTGTTGCCGGTGCCTGTGGCGACGTCCAGCACCAGGTCGCCTTTTTGCGGCTTGGCGAGGTCGAGAACTTCCTGCAGGCGGGCCGCCGCGGTATGAAAGGTCGAACGCGTGTAGTTGACCGCGACGTTGCGAAAGCTGTCCCTAACGTCCGGCACAGGGTGAGATTACCCTTACGCCTCGTGGCACCGCCCGCTTCGGCGGCCGAGCTCGTCCAGCGCATCGAGATGACGCTTGCGGCGTCCGGCCTGCAGCCGGTTATGGGCAGTATCGCCGGCTTCCAGACAGTGGTCGGCGGCAGCTCGACCTTCAAGTGGCAGTGGATGCTGACCAAGCTCAACTGGTTCGTCTACGCGACGGCCATGCCGCCGGGCACGCCTGTGGGAGCACTCGACGAATACATGACTCAGGCCTGCCAGGACGCCATCAACCGAAAGGGCCAGATGCGCGGCGCACAAAGCGGCGTCGCCGCCGTGACGGTCGCCGCGATCGACGGCGTGGCGCCTGAGGCGGAAAAGTGGGCCGACCACCCGCACGGCCGCCGCTTCGCCGCCATCACCTTCCCGGTCCTGGCCGAGGTGGGCGCCGGCAAGGTCGTGCGTCCGGAGCGGATGATCCTCGGCGGCATCTACACCGGCTTCCTGAAAGACCTCGTACGGCAGTACGTCGAAACTCCGATGCGGGGCTGAGTCCGTGACGACTACGGCGACGGCGCGCTGGACCGGGGACAAGGTCCGCTTCGAGATCGAGTCGGGATCGGGCCACAAAGCCGAGATTGACGAGGCGCCGATCTTCGGCGACGACGCGGCGATGCGGCCGACCGAGATGCTGCTCGGCTCGCTGGGCGCCTGCACCGGCCTCAATGCGGTTCTCCTTCTGAAAAAGTTCAAGCAGCCGCTGCGCTCACTCGAGGTCGAGGTGGTCGGTGAGCGGGACGAGGAATGGCCGAAAGCCTTTAACAAGATCAAGGTCACGTTCCATTGCGGGTGGGATGACAAGATCGACAAGGAGCTGGTCGAAAGAGCGATCGACTGGGCATGCAACCGCTATTGCCCCATCCACGCCACTCTTTCACGCGGCACGAAGATCGAACACGACCGCAAGGATTCCCACTAACTAAATAGACGGGGTGCGGCTCGAGGCCGGATTTACTCCGGCCGTCGCCCCGACGTCGAACGTCCAAGCGCCTCAGACAACGACTGCAACGGAGGGGGCACCACGGGGGAGGCCCGC
>Ga0099828_10003673_pt1 | contig 10743 bp, 11 predicted proteins | sample CZO8metaG_2_FD_79338 | JGI IMG/M metagenome (GOLD analysis project Ga0099828, IMG submission 79338) | Vadose zone soil microbial communities from the Eel River Critical Zone Observatory, Northern California, USA - CZOApr15con2H1.8 metaG | ecosystem: Environmental > Terrestrial > Soil > Vadose...
CCATCACCGTGGCGCAGCTCAATATTGCATATCATTGTTCCTTCCGGCATTTTCCCAAGCGTCTTGATGTTGCCGATCTCGGCGGGAACTTCGGACCCGAAGAGAAGCTTCTGCCCGACCGCGATTCCTTCTGGAGCGGGGACATAGATTTCTCCGGCTCCCTGCACCTTCAACAGCGCGAGAGGCGCTCCGCGCGCCATCTCATGCATGAGATCCTGAACGTAGCCTGAAGAATGCCCGTCTACACTGTTGTATCCGACTGAGTGGATTCTTCGGTGTGTTGGCGCTTTGAATATGAAATAGCCGCGGCCTCTTCTCTGAACAAGAATATTCTTCCCCATTCAATCCCACTCCTACAGTATTCCCAGTTTCACAGCAAGCTCTGATGCCTTCGATTCTGGGTTGAGCCTGACATATGCCTTCTTCTTGCCCTCCGGGGTCACCAGCGTGTGCACCTGGTCGACTTTGACCTCGTAGAGTTCCTCGACCGCCTTCCAAATATCTCGTTTTGACGCGTTGCCATGAACGATAAAGACAATCTTGTTTTCTGTCTCAATCAACTTGACGGTGTCCTCAGACATCATAGGGTATGTGATCACTAGTTCGGTGGAGATTCGGGTCATCTATCTTAGCCAGCTCCTGTCGGAGAGAGTCTTGACAGCGGACTCTGTCCAGATCGTCAATCGCCCCGGATGAGTTCCAGGAGCTAATGCTTCCACACTCAAGTCCTTGACCCGAACAACATCGACCCCTTCAAAATTCTCAAAAGCTCTCTGGGCCCCCTGATATTCGCTAACCACAAGAAGCGGCCCCACGGAGTGCGTTCGGTTCTTTCCCCTTATTCTCTTGCTCCTCTTTACCCTGTTAATGTCGTCGGATACTCCGATCGCAGCGAGGAAGGTTTTTGCCGCCGAGGATTTCGTGAACTTCTCCACCTCATCTGTGACAACCAGTGGGAGTTCTATATCTTCATCGAACTTGTGCCCTCTACCTCGGACCAGGTCATTCGATCCTGTGGCGCCAATGGCCGAATCGAGTGCGACACGTCGTTCCTTCCGGTTCATTGATTTGGCGGTTCGCTTCGAAGTGACAGGTGGAAAAGCCATGCGCCCTCCCATAGTTCCTGGGGCAAAGGCAGCAGTGCCTGAGAGCGGCCCGTGTCCGCCGACTCGTGGGACCCTTGAGATTCCCCTTCCTACTCCGAAAGACTCTGCAGTGGTTCGCTTCCCTGCCATGGGATTGCGTCCTTGAGGTTGGAACCGGTGAGATTGCTGAGCAACTACGGCCTTTGTTATCATGTCCCTTCTAAGAACCGAAGTGAACACGGGAGGGAGTGAGAGTTCGCTGACGGATTTTCCGTCTGCTCCGAAAATCTTGACATTGCGCTGGCTCAAGGCTCTATGCTCCCTGCTTTGATGCCAGGCTGATCATTTCCATCTTTGGCGGCTCTCCCGAGACCCGTCCTCTTGCTGGCGTTCTAAGAGCGACCAGCCTGTTTGCCGGTCCTGGAATGGTTCCTCTCAAAAGCGTGAATTCGGTCTTGATTGGTCCATAGTGCAGGAACCCTCCCTTCGGTGTAACGTCTGCTCCGTTATCCCCAATCTTCAGAATCTGCTTGTTATACTCTGTTCGTTGAGCGAAGCCCATTTGGCCCGCCCTTGGTACCGAGTACATGACGTAGTGAGGGTGCCAGGGGCCGATAGAGCCGACTCCTCGAACAGTCTTCCTCGATTTGTGTTTGAGCTTTTTTATTCCCCATCGCTTTACGGGGCCCTGAATGCCCTTTCCTTTTGTGATCCCGATGACATCAACGTCCATTCCTTCTTTGAAGACATCAGCAACCTTTACTTCCTTGCCGAGCAGTTTTTTCGCGAACTCTAATTGATCCTTAACAGTACCTCCGTCGATCTTCACCTCCATAAGGTCGGGTTTCTTCTTTCCGATCTTAGCCAATCGTGGTTGGCTCGCCGCGATTGCACGCACCTCAACAACTCTGTCTTTTGTGGACTCGAGTTTTTCCCAGCCTTTGTTGTCGTCGAATTTCTCAGGAACTTTAATTCTACGTCCGAGGTCCTTTGACGGTTCTGGCGCCCACACTTCTCCCGATGTCCTGAGGGCGCCGTTGAATTTTTCGTAGAACCTTAACCCTGTCACCAATAATGGAGGGGTCTCGACCACGGTGACCGGTAGAGTGACTTCCTTTCCGTAGTTTAGCGATCCTTGTCGATTGTCAACTATCGTAACATGGCTTGTTCCGGCTTTGAAGCCTGCAAATGCGAGGAGTTTCGGTGCTCCTTCGTATTCTGGCCAGAACCGGATTCGAGGAGCCCAGTGAGACGATCTCCCGCGAGGCAGATAAGCGAGTGATCCCCTTCTTGGCGCACTATACTTCCTGTGACCCATCTATTTTCCCTCCAACACGTTGAGGACGGCCAGGGAACTCCACAGTGCTTCCTCGGTTCTGACGGTCTCGACTCCTTGGTCAGGAATGGTGTTGACGTTGAAGTCCATCGCGTTCGAGACATTCATGCCTGACCTCGCAAGAATTTCCGGGATTCCGTCGTTCGGTGAGCCGAATACTATCAATGGGCGCCTAGCTGACTTCCACCTCTGAGTTAGATTGGGCGTGATCTCGCGTACATCCGTGCCCTTCCGGGAAGTGGAGATGGTCAAGTCGAACTTCTTACTCCTCACGATTTCTGATAGTGAAACGTTCCCACGAGCCACCCTGAACCCCCAATATATGGTTAACCCGCTCGGCTCCACGATTTCGCCCTCTAGTTCGGGCGAGTCCTTTGTCAATTGAATGGTGATTCTCTTCATGGTTGGCAATTTTGACTTTACACGGACCAAATTGCGGAATCCAGCCTCGATCATCGAGGATGGCCCAGATTGAACTACTATTCCCTCTCGCAGGAGACCTGAGCTCGGGTTCTGTCTGTCAGGATGATTGGGTGTTCGAAGGGGGGGCAAAGTACCGGCGTACTGTAGGTCAGGGTCCATCTTGAAGAGATGCTTTCGAAGGTACTGAGGAGTTTCAATGTAAGTGAGCATCTTCTCGATCAGCCTGGCTTCTCGATCTATCTCTGGCCCTACCCTGTCGTGATAGATGATCGCTTCTTCGACTCGAAAAGTTCCTAGTGCTCTCGAGACAAACCCCAGACGCGCCGTCTTTTCTCTCAGATGAGGTACGTCTAACGTCAGGGTGGCTGGGAGCGCAACGGCGACAATTTGCGATCGCCGTGGAGGTCGAGTCATGATTACTTCTGGATAGCACGCAAAGATAAGTTGGTTGCATGTCTAGAATCACACTGCGAACATTTAGAAATCAAGCATCTAATCACCGAGCATGCCAGCTCTCCTCGATAACCAGAAAGCGATGTCGCTCCACGATCCGAAGAACATGCTTGGTGCGGTTGAGAGTTTCCCAGAATTCATGAGCCGCCAACTGCCTGTTCCTCCTCCCGCGCGAAAAAGCTCCTCGCCCTCAGTTCCTCGCAACATCGTATTCGTGGGCATGGGTGGGTCGGCATCCGCTGGAGACCTGGTTCTGGACTGGCTTAGCAACAAGATCCTCGTTCCCGCGATTGTTCATCGGGATCCAATGCTTCCTAGGTTCGTTGGATCTAACACTCTCCTTGTAGCTCTTAGCTATTCGGGAGAGACTGGTGAGACACTTGCTGCGTTTCGAGAGGCTAGAAAACGGGGCGCCAATCTAGTCGCAATTGGAACTGGCGGCAAATTGCAAGAGTTATGCGAAGAGCTCGAAGTCTCCTTTGTGGGAGTCCAACCGGCTCCTGCTCCCCGAGCTGCACTGGGTCAAATGGTTGTTGCAACTGCTATCGCACTCCACAGGCGTGGAGTCATTCAAGATCCAAAGAATGAGATTAGGCTGGCTATACAAGAGCTCAGTAGGCTTAGGAGGAGGCTCCAGAGACAAGTTCCTCTTTCTCAAAACCCGGCGAAACGTCTAGCAGAATCATTGAAAGGTCACCTCCCGGTAATTTTCGCGTTTCGAAGAATGGCTAGTGTAGCCAGGCGATTCAAGAATCAGCTTGCCGAGAATAGCAAGGTGTTTGCAAAGTATTCCTTATTGCCTGAGGCTGGACATAACGAAGTAGAATCGTGGGCTAATCAACGGCTTCCCTTGTCTCCAATTTTCATTCGGGACAATTCGGAATCCGAATTCGAACGAATCATGCTCAAGTCCTTTAGATCCACCATAACTAAGGCGAGCGGAGTCGCGCCTACACAAGTGCGCTTGAAGGCCAACACCCGTTTAGGAGGGTTACTATCGCCAGTTCTTTACTCGGATTTCGTATCAGTCTATCTCGCCTTTTTGAAAGGCGTTGACCCTACCGACACTCCTTGGATTCGGCTTTACAGAAAGAGCTAGGCGGGCCTCTTCGGATCCATTGCGTTGGAGGATAAGGTGTGAGGCTTGGGGGTCGCGGTCGGTTAGCCTTTCGCGACTCCTATTGGAGTCATGCGTACAACCTTCTGGCCGATTCCAAGTTGGTGACTGACCTCAACCACTCTATCGACATCCTTGTATGCGCCCGGGGCTTCTTCGGCCAACACCTCCATGCTGGCAGCGCGAATAACGATGCCCTGACTTTCCAGACTCTTCTTGAGATCTCCTCCGAACCATTTGCGCTTTGCGCCGGATCGGCTCATGAATCGACCTGCTCCATGGGCTGTTGTTCCGAAACTAAGTTCCATTGCCCTTGGAGTTCCGATTAGGACCCAGCTACTAGTGCCCATGCTTCCTGGTATCAGGACGGGTTGTCCTACATCTCTGTATTCGGCTGGAATATCGCGGTGGCCGGGTGGAAATGAGCGGGTTGCACCTTTCCGGTGAACGGTAACCTTCTTTGTTTCCCCGTCGATCACGTGGGATTCGACTTTTGCTACGTTGTGGGCAACGTCGTAGACGATCTTCATATCGAGAGAATCGGCAGGGCGTTGGAATACCTTCGAGAATGCTTCTCTTGACCAGTGAGTTATCATTTGCCGGTTGACGAAGGCGAAGTTGCATGCGGCCGACATTGCGGGTATGTAGTCCTCAGCCTCGGGGCTCTTACTTGGGCATGCTGCGAGTTCCCGGTCGGGGAGCTTGATGTTGTACTTGTTGGTCGCTCTCTCCATTACCTTCAGGTAGTCGCTGCACGTCTGGTGACCATACCCTCTGCTCCCGGTGTGAATCAGAACAAGAATCTGGCCTTCCTTGTGGATGCCGAGGCGTTCTGCGATGCGCTTGTCGAAGATCTTGTCCGCTCGCTCGATCTCGATGAAATGGTTTCCGCTGCCAAGGCTCCCGAGTTGCGGAGCCCCGCGTGACTTTGCACTGTTCGAGACCTTGGAGGGGTCAGCAGCTTCCATGCATCCTTCTTCCTCAATCGTCTTCGGGTCTTCTGGCCAAGCATATCCGTGGTCGACAGCCCAATCGAGTCCATCAGTAACCGCACGATCCAGTTCTGTGACGCTGAGTTTGACCTGGCCTCGGCTTCCAAGTCCAGAAGGTATGAAGTTGAAAATAGTGTCTACAAGTTTCGGTAGAACTGGGCGAACCTCTTCCTCGGTAAGGTTCGTTCGAATCAGTCGGACTCCGCAGTTAATGTCGTAACCCACTCCACCAGGGCTGATCAAGCCTTCGTCATAGTCAGTGGCTGCTACTCCACCTATTGGAAACCCATATCCTTCATGGCCGTCCGGCATGGTGATTGCGTACTTGCAAATCCCGTCTAAGTGGGCGACGTTTACGCACTGCTGGATTGTACGATCGGTTCTCATCTTGGACAGTAGGTCTTCGTCAGCGTAGATTCTCGCCGGGACTTTCATTCCCGACTGGAAGTCTCTTGGGACCTCCCATATGTTTGGCTCAATCTGCGTTAGCGGAATTTGCGTGCTTGAACGGTTGACGAGTCCGGACCCTTGGTGGCTCATTGTTTTCTCTTCGCTCGAGTGCATCCCTAATAGCTACCTATAAGCATGCCCGGTCAAAACACGAAAATAGACGAAATGATGGGCTTGCGGGAAGTCGGCGGCAGCTCAAATCGGATGATTGCTAATCCTACAGATCCAGTAGAAACCTAACGGTTACTTTTCCTGGACGTTTTTCTATTTCCATCAAATGATATGTTATTCCTTTGACCTCCACTTTCCCGTTATGTCTTGTACGATCGTAGGGCTCTCCGCCTGCCTTGCCCTCAAGTCTGATTTCGCCAAGAGTTGGGGTGATCAAGCTTACAGTAAATTCTCTTAGAGCGAGCTGCTTGACTTCAAACAGAAGCAAGAGCTCCTCAAGATAATTGTATAGGAGTTCCTCTTCGTCATGACCGCTGGTCTGGATTTCTACATCGGTCTTTGTCCGCACGCTCTTCACGTCGAGCATCGTGTCGAACAGGGCTAGACCAGCTTGAGAGAAAGCTTCTTCGAGGGTTTGTCCCCAGGCCTCTACGAAGGCATCGGTTACATGTTCGAGAAACTGGTATCCTCCAGATGCTCCCAACAACTTTTCGACTCAGTCGTTTCGGTGTTCTATTAGAACTGCTTATTAGGTGACTTCCTTCTACTTTTTCCCTGACCTGAAGGCGGGTTGACGCGCCGGGATAATGCAAGGATTCGGTTGGGTTTCTTGCATCCCGTTGGCCGAGTGGATTAACCTGCTGATGTGGGTCTAAAGGCGCAGATCTTCCAGCGATGTGAGAGCGTATGCCTTGAGAGCCTGTGGCCCGTTAGGGCCGCGTGGGTTCGAATCCCACTCCCGGCGCCAAATAATACACCTAAGCCGCCGCGTTAGCAACGGCTGGTTGGGGACAAGAGGCGATATGAACGGTGTACTTGTCCAATCGTACGTGGTCGTGACATCTAGGGCATTCTAGGGTCTTCATTTCGGTTCTAACGTTCCTGCCCTTCCAATTTCCTCCTCGCATTTGTTATTCTTACACCTCTATTTTGCCATTATACTGGCTTGCCGGCTCTAGCTTGAGCCTGCACTTTCCAGCCTACATGAGTATATCGCTGGACCCGATATAAGGACTCTTTCACCGCGAATCCGATCTGACAGTGATATTGAATCTTCGCTGTCGGGAGATTCAAGGTTGAAAGGGAATCGTGTCATCGATAGTATTCAGGGGGTCGCTTCGCTACGAAAGCACTTGATCCTTCTCGAAAGTCTTTGCTAGTTATCGTTCTAAGGAGTTCCCTGTACGCTGTCTCCAGTTTTGTCTTTGAGAGATCTGTCTTTCTGATTCTTTTGAAGCTGGAGTTGGAAATCGGAGATACGTGCATGATCTCTCGAATAATCTTCTCCAATGTCGGAGTCAGTTCTTCTCTCCGAACTGAATAGTTGACAAGCCCATAGTCTGTCGCTTCGATTGCGGTGAGAGGGGCCCCCGTTAGGTTCATCTCGACAAGTTTTCTTCCATTCATTAGGGATGATCCGATTATTCCAGACAAACAACAGAGCGCCCCGACCCGTCCACCCGAGAAAGCGAACGTTGATTCCGTCGATGCAATAACGATGTCGGAGGCGAGTGCAATTTCTGCACCGGCACCATAAGCGGGCCCATCGACCACCGATATGACCGGTTTCTCACATCTGAAGAGTTGGTCCCAGAACGGCTTGACGAGTCTGTAAACAAATTCTCTCGCTTCGGTCATAGATTTGAACCCTCCAACTTCTCTTATGTCGAGACCTGCGGAGAACGCTTTTCCCGCGCCGGTTATCTCGATCACACGTGCATGCCTGTCTTTAGTTGCAAGGCCGAGCGCCTTCGTCAGGTCGCGAAACATTCCCTTAGAGAGTGCATTGAGGACTTGGGGACGGTTCATTTCTATTCGAGCAAGATGATTCGCAACCGCGTAATCGACGTTTTCAAGGCTCATACTGACAACTCGCGATGCAGGACGATGTCGGCAACTGGATAGTAATTTGACTTTGCGTCGCTGGTTCGAGAAACTTTTTGAAGCGCTACAAGAAGAAACCGACTGTCGGTGCGTATTATCACGATTAACCTGCCTTACAATTCGAACCAGAAACTCAAGGCAGTTCTTGACCGCGTCAACAGCGACGAATACCTCCAGAGTCTTTGGGATTGCATAAACACAAATGCAGTCCGGAGGCTAGGGCTTTCAGATCATGGGAGAGTCCATTTTGCTATAGTCTCGAATATCGGGTTGAAGATTCTCCGAAACCTGATCGAGGCCGGCGTGGAGCCGAGTATTGTCACAGATCATAACCTCACTAATGATGATGCTGAGGTTGTGGTGTTTCTTGGGTCGGTTTTGCATGACTTGGGAATGGTTGCTCATAGGGAGAACCATCAGATCTTCAGCGTTTCCCTCGCGGCTCAGATCATACCTGGGCTTCTGGCGGACGTATACGGGGAGAAGGAGAGAGCTATCGTCACTGCAGAAGCACTTCACACAATCTACGCTCATGAATCTGAGATTCCACAATTCACAATTGAAGCTGGAGTTGTGAGAGTCGCGGATGCCTTGGATATGAAAGAGGGCCGTGCGAGGATTCCATTTACTGCTGGGAAGAAAGATATTCATGCTCTTTCAGCAATGTCGATCAGAGACGTGAAAATCCGAAAGAGCAAACAGAAACCTATCATCGTTGAGATAAGCATGTATAATGAGTCAGGTATCTTCCAGGTCGACCAGTTACTCAAGAAGAAGATCCTCGGAACAAAGATCGAGGGCTTCATTGAGGTCGTCGCTCAGGTCGAGAACGAGCAAAGAAAGACTGTTCTCACGAGATACACGCTCGGCGCAACAGATACATCGTCTCCAAAGGTCACTATTGAATAGCTAGAACGTCCTTCAAGAGATGTGGATCAGGAACGCCGCGGTCCGGAGTTCTGGTTTAGGCTGACTCTACTTTGGCGAGCTTTCCGTATCTTCCGACGTTTAGTTGGAGTTCTCCCCTAAACGAGTCAACGTATCCGTTTTCGATTTGGACAGTGTCGTTGACCGCCACTTTCGTTATGTTCTCGTTCCACAACGTGACCTTGACTGTTCCCGACTCGTCTTGAAGCGTTGCACTGGCGACCTGCCCAGGGCCGAACTTTGTTTGGACGTCTCTCGGCGTCTCCATGTCAACGATCTTCCCTGCGACATCAACCCTTCTCATTCCAGGCTTAAGTTCCGCGATTTTCACTGCTGTTCTCCTGTTACGACTTCTCCGGTTGCGAAGTTGCCTCTTACTGACGTTATTCTAACTTTTACTTGGTCGCCTTGGTTCGTGCCGGGTACGAAGACAACAAAGTTGTTGATTCGGGCTATTCCGTCCCCTCGCTTGCCAACGGAGTCGATCGTGACATCTACTTCTTGACCTTCTTCGACGGGTGCAGGTCCCCTGTTCCTGTCCTGCCCGCGGTCGCGATCATAACCGCGGTCATACCCTCGGCCGCCACCGCCGCCTCCGTAGCTTCCCCCACCGCCGCCTCTGCCATAACTTCCTCCACTGCTCCCTCCGCCACTTCTAGAGTAGCCGCCTTTTCTACCGTAACTTCTTCTCGGTCTCTCTTCTCCCATTCTTTCTTGCAATCCTTTGTGTTTGCTAAAGGGTCTGAACCGCGCTGGGTCAATATGAAAAGATTGCTGCAAGCAAGAACTTGCGGGAAACCATTCTCATTGTGACCGGTCGGCCCAAAGACGCCTTCTGAAGCAGTTTTTCCGGGCGGTTACGATATAAAACTTGACCTATGCGACGATTTCGACCTTGAATCCCGCGGCGGGTTCTCTTCCCCGGTTGGAATCCGATGGCAAGCGTTCAAGGTCCATAGTATCTGCTTTGAGCGTTCTAAGAATAGTCTCCTCGTTCTCTTTCAGAAGGTGGAGGTGTTCAGCCTCAGTACTGACTACGATGCGCTTGATAGTCGAGCCTAGTGAGAGACCCTTCGAGGATTTCTCGCGTCGAGCATGAGCGATTAGGTCTAGAAGGAGCTTGCCGTTGCGGATCGAAGCATCGTCAAATGATTTTTCATGCTCTGGCCAGCTTTCCAAGTGCACGCTCTTAGTCGCTCCCGACGAGAATTGATGGTATACTGTTTCTGAGATGTGGGGGCATATTGGTGCGAGAAGTTTGCAAACGGTCATTACTGCTTCCCGCAGGCAATATTGGGTTGCCTTGAGGTCAGACAACTCTCTTCCAGGTTGGAGCCTATGCTTGACGGCTTCCAAGTAATCATCGGCGAGCGCGTGCCAGGTAAAGTTCCTTATCGCTTCCAATGCTGTATTGAAATGGAAAGCATCGAAGGCCTCTGATACTTCGTGTGTCAGCTTCTGAAGGGAAGCTAGAAGCCAACGATCGATAAGGGAGAGGTTACTAGGTTTTTTCGGAGGCAGAGGTTCGGCTGCGTTTGCAAGAACGAATCTGGTTACGTTCCAGAGCTTGGTCAGGAACTTCTTTCCATGTTCAAGTTCGTTCCAACGAAACGGTATGTCGTAACCGGTGGATCCGCCTGCCGCTGCCCACTGGCGAAACGCGTCGGCACCGACCTTCTTGATTGCCTCGTCTGCTACCACATAATTTCCGTAGGATTTATGCATCATACGGCCGTCGGTGCCTTTCACCATGCCGTTAATGAGGAGTGTCTTGTAGGGCGCTATCCCGAATAATGCGAGACTTCTAACTAGTAGATAGTAGTCCCATGTTCGGACAATGTCGAGCCCGTTTGGCTGAAGGTCTGCTGGAAATAGTCGGTTGAATAGGCCTGACTTGTCTGGCCA
>Ga0099828_10003677_pt1 | contig 10742 bp, 8 predicted proteins | sample CZO8metaG_2_FD_79338 | JGI IMG/M metagenome (GOLD analysis project Ga0099828, IMG submission 79338) | Vadose zone soil microbial communities from the Eel River Critical Zone Observatory, Northern California, USA - CZOApr15con2H1.8 metaG | ecosystem: Environmental > Terrestrial > Soil > Vadose...
ACGTTATTTCACTTTGATGGAGAGTTTTCGACATTGGAGGATCTCATCGTCGGGACTTTCACCGGTCGGAATTTCGGCTGGTTGCCCGGGCAAAAGGCAGAATCCATTCAGCATATCGCACAGGTCATGCGTGGAGATAACGGCAAGGGGCTAATTGCCACGATGTTTGACGGACTCCCTTATCTTATTCTCTTTACGGGATCCAATTCTAACATTCCGGACGAACTCCGCCTGCCGTCGGAATTTCGTGTGTTCATTGGATCAGCTACAGACCAAGAAATCTTCGATGCGGTCGTGAAAGTGGTCGCAGCCTACGTCAACGGCTTGCGCTTCTCGCAAACCGACGACGCCGGCAATCTTATTCGCTCGCCGTTCGACGTGTTTTTGAGTCGCAACGGCCTCCCGCAACAGCCGAACAGTGGCGAAACTCCGCTCGATTACAGCCGTCGCCTCCTGACACTCGTGAACAGACTTGCCACTCCGCAGTTTGTAATGACCGGCCAATTACGTTCCACACCCAACCCTTCGAGTTTGGAGCGACGGAATTGGCAGGCCTCAAGATAATTCTTCGAGAAGCGTCCACTCCACCCACCGCCTCACCCGCAGAGGTGGCTGCGGGTCAAATCGGGAATTGCCTTGCATGCTACGCCGCACCCAATTTCACGGACTTCAAGCTGCACAATACCGGCGTCGCGCAACGAGAGTACGACGACCCCGCTGTAGGGACAGGCCATGTACTTGGACCATTCGCGGCGCTCTCCATCCCGAATCTGGCCACAAGAACGGTCAACGACCTCCCCGCAACGGAGCAACATCCCAGCACAAGCGATCGGTTCCGATCCATTCCCACGGCAGGAACTACGCTGACCGATTTAGGGGTGTGGAACGTCTTCGCCAATCCAGATATGCCGAACCTGCAAGCGAAGATCCGAGCCATTCTGTGTGATGAACACCTTCCCCTGGCTTGTCCTGCCGATAGTGTTCTACTAGACGAAGCGATCGCGAGATTCAAAACACCGGGCATTCGCAATTTGGACCACTCCGCTCCCTACATGCACAAAAGCAAGTTTGACACATTAGATAACGCAGTCGGGTTCTATCTCGGTTCATCGAGCAGTGCACGGGCGGGAACGCTTCGTAACGGCGCCAACGCGTTGATGGGTATTACCCTGCTTCCGGCAGACATCTCACCCCTTGTGGCGTTCCTCAAATCGCTGAACGAGGACTATCAACAGGGGAGATCAACGGAAGCAGGAGCAACCAGCCGGTGCACGATACACCGGCAACGGAATGGGGGCCCTCCCACTCCGCGGGCGGGGGCCTTCTCTTCCTCCAGAGGCTCCCCGCCTTACTTTCCGAAGATAAACGCGGACGGGACGAATTTGGGATACACGGTGGGGACGCCTTACGACTCTTTCTTGATCTGTTCCGCCAGGTAGTTCTCGATCCCCACCTGCTTGATCGTTTCCAGTTGCGTCTCGATCCAATCGATGTGTTGGTCCACGTCTTTGGCCATATCCTCCAGCATGTGCCGCGTGGTGAAGTCGGTCACCTTCGTACAATGCACCACGCCATCGCTTAACAATGCGAGCATTTCTTGTTCGGCTTTTAAATCCAGCTTCAACTGCTCAAATACAGTTTCTCCCACCTGCACAGTATTCATGCGTTGCACGTTCGGCACACCATCCAGATAGAGGATATGGCCGATGAGCTCATCGGCGTCTTTCATCTCAGCGACGCTCCGCTCTCGCACTTTGTGATGGAGTCGTTCATAGCCCCAGTTCTCACACATCTTGGCATGGACGAAGTACTGGTTGATTGCCGTCAGATCTGCGGTCAGGATCTTATTGAGGACGTTGACGACTCCCTCTTTCGCTTTCATGGTTTCTCCCCTTTCCTAAATCTGCTAGGCCCTCAGAGGCGCTTTCGTTCAAGAGACTTTCACAGCCAAAGGCCTCACTTTGTTTTATTATCAACACGTCTGGGGCCTTCGTCAACTCGGTCGGTAGAGTCTCCTTGAGTTTGATTTTCATCATTGGCGACACTGGTTCTCAATCTCGCAGCGTCATCAAGCGCCGACGGAGGTACAAGAATGCCGCGTCCCGTTTTCAGGATAGAAGAGAGGCACGATGGAATGGAAGATGAATCCGGTCGGACTTATCCTGCTTCGCGGTAGCCGCATTCTTCGCTGCGGCATTGGACGCTGCGGCCAACTTGCTTGCTCACTTTTTCAATGAGGAACGGGGCGCTGCAGGTTGGGCAGGCCTTGTTGATCGGACGATCCCACAGGGCATATTCGCACGCCGGATACTTACTGCAAGCAAAGAACGAACGTCCTTTTCTCGTGCGCTTCTGGACGAGATCGCCTCCACAGCCTGGCTGAGGGCACTTCACACCCAGCGCGAGCGGCTTGGTGGTCTTGCACTCCGGATAGGCGGAGCAGGCGATAAACTTTCCAAACCGCCCGGTCTTCACCACCATTGGACTGCTGCATTTCTCGCACTTCTCATCCGTCGTCAACTCAATCTTCGGGACAATTTTAATGGTGCCATCCTCGAGCTTCTCAAAGTTCTGCGTGTTCTTGCAGGGAGGCTTGTCCTTGTACGCAGGACAGGCGAGGAACTTGCCGTTACGTCCCCATTTAATCTCCATCATTCTGCCGCACTTCTCGCAGGGAATATTCGTCGGTGGCTCCACCGTGTCCTTGGGGCCAGGAATCGTCTTCGCTTTCTCCAGGTCCATCGCGAAGGTCCCGTAAAACTCATGCACCGCCGTCACCCACGGCTTGTTGCCTTCTTCGATCTCGTCCAACTCCTCTTCCATGTGCGAGGTGAAGTCGACGTTGATCAGGTCCGGGAATCCCTTCATCAGGAAATCGTTTACGGTCCGCCCTGTTTCGGTGGGAGCGAACCGTCCGTCCACCTTCTCGGCATATTTGCGATCTTGAATCGTCGAAATGATACTCGCATATGTGGATGGCCGGCCGATGCCTTTTTCTTCCAATTCTTTGATCAGCAAGGCTTCGTTATACCGAGGCGGAGGCTGGGTGAAGTGTTGTTTCGAGAGCACGCCGGGGACCGTCTGCCCCTCCTGGGATACGAGCCGCAGCCGCTCTCTCTCGCTGAGCAGAGGCAGCTGGCGCTCGGCCTCGTCCTCGTCCTCCTGTTCGCTCTTTTGTTTCTGCGCGTAGAGCTCCTTGTCGATTCCCTCCATGTAGACAATCGTATGGCCGGGAAACTTCACCACAGTGCCGATTGATCGGAAAAGAAATTTCTTGTTCGCCTTGATAGGACTCGACTCCACGCGAGTTACGTCGAGGATCGCAGGGACCATCTGCGACGCGATAAATCGATTCCAGATCAACTGGTACAGCTTATGGACATCCGGCTCTAAGTACTGTCTGAGAGTCTCCGGGTCGCGCGCCGCTGACGTGGGACGAATCGCTTCGTGTGCTTCTTGCGCTGCTTTCTGAGTCTTGTACACGTTCGGCGTGGCGGGCAAGTATTCTGCGCCAAACCGTTCCTGAATCACCTGGCGCGCTTCCGTCATCGCCTCGTCCGAAATGCGTGGGGAATCCGTCCTCATGTAGGTAATGAGACCGGTCTGACCTTCCGCTCCGATTTCTATCCCTTCGTACAGCTTCTGCGCCAGGGTCATCGTTTTCTTTGATGAGAAATGCAACTTGCGCGCTGCTTCCTGTTGGAGCCGGCTGGTGATGAAGGGCGCGACTGGATTCCGTCTCTTTTCTTTTCGCTCGATCGAGTCAACGACAAACTCTTTCCCTCGAATGGCCTCGACGATGCGTCGCGCCTCGGTCTCCGTCGCAATCGAGGCGTCCTGTCCGTTGATACTGTGGAGCTTGGCTTCGAACGGAGGGGGGTTGGCCCCTGACAACACCACCGCAATCGACCAATACTCTTCCGCGCGAAACGCGTCTCGTTCTTGTTCACGTTCACAAATCAATCGCATCGCCACGGACTGGACCCGGCCCATGCTGAGTCCGCGACGCACCTTGGTCCAGAGCAATTGGCTGCCTTGGTATCCGACAATCCGGTCAAGCACCCGGCGAGCCTGCTGCGCATTCACCAGCTTCATATCGACCTGCCCCGGCGATTGCAGCGCGCGCTTGATGGCCGATTCCGTGATTTCGTTGAAGAGTACCCGGAAGACCTTGCCCTCTGTTTGTTTCTTGGGCTTGGATTTGGATTTGGGTTTGCCGAGCAGTTCCTGCTCGAGGTGCCATGCGATCGCTTCGCCCTCTCGGTCAGGGTCCGGCGCGAGGAACACCTTGTCGGCTTCTTCCGCCTTTTTCTTAATCTCCGCCAATATCTTCGACTTTCCCTTGATCGTCACATACTGCGGCTCGAAATCGTGTTCCAGGTCAACGCCAAGCTTGCTGGTGGGCAGATCCTTAATATGGCCGACCGAAGCCATGACGGTATAGCCACGCCCCAGATATTTGGTAATGGTGCGTGCTTTCGTCGGGGATTCGACAATAATGAGTGATTTAGCCATGAAGACTCCGGTTCGCTATGAGAGTTTCCCTCTCATCCGTATCAAATATACCAGATCTGTGCAACTGTTCGACGATTACGCCCGAAGGTAGCGTTGCCCCGGCAGCGGTCTGACTCGCTGTCGAAGCTCCAGGGATAAGAGCGAGGCCATCACGGTGGACACCGATAATCCCGTGATGGCAATCACGTCGTCCACTGTGAGCGGGTCATATGACAAGGCATCATACACCAACTGTTCTTCTTTACCCAACTGATCGCCGCGTTCGTTCTGCTCTCGAGGAGGTTGCAGACGCAGGCGCAGCGCCGGTTCCAGTTGCGCCATGACCGCGTCGATGACATCCTGCGCGCGTTCGATCAAGGCCGCACCTTCTTTGAGCAGTGCGTTCGTTCCGCGACTGGTATCTTCCTTCACAAAGCCCGGAACCGCGAAAACCTCTCGGCCCTGCTCAGCGGCCAGTCTTGCGGTAATCAACGATCCGCTGCTGATGGCTGCCTCTGTCACAATTACGCCCAGGGACAACCCGCTGATGATGCGATTCCGTCGAGGAAAGTGATGGCTGTGGGGTGGCGCACCCATCGGCACCTCAGACAGAATCGCCCCCCGCTCCTCGATCTGTCGGCGTAACTGCTCATGTTCCCGCGGATAGGTCTGATCAATCCCGCAGCCCAGCACCGCAATGGTGCGCCCCTGCGCAGCGAGCGCGCCTCGATGAGCCGCCGCATCAACCCCGCGCGCAAGTCCACTCACCACCGTCATGCCCGCTCTCGCCAAGTCGCGGCTCAACTCTTCGGTCATGGCACGTCCGGCTGCCGTCGCACGCCGTGCACCCACGATGGCCACCGCCAGCTCATCCTGCTCAGTCAATGCGCCGGTGATGTACAAGAGCGGCGGAGGGTCCGCAATCATCTTCAATCGCGCGGGATAGGTGGGATCCAACGCGCTCCGGACTTCAATGCGCCCACGCTCGATCGCATTGAGTTCCCGCTCGAGGCCCCGACAGGCGGAGCTATCAGGCCCGCGTCGTATCGCGTCTGCCAACTGCGCGCTGCATCCACCCTGAATCAACTCATCACGGGAGGCACGCAGGACAGCCTCGGGAGAGTGCCAGGCGCGAACTAACCGAAGCACCGTCAGGTCTCCCACTCCATCGATAGCCCGCAGGCGGAGCCATGACTCTAACACCAGCCATGTCATACGATGGCCCGAAACAGGACCTGCGACCTCACAAGAGGAATCCGCACCTACGGGATGGCTGGAGGGCTGCATAGGTCTTGTCGCACGGAAATCACAATCCTTAGCAGGATACTGAAAAAACACGCCGGCGGCCATAGACCGCGCCGCGCAAAGCGGGAGAAAGGCGCGATCCGAAGTTCGAAGCTCTGCTGTGCCGAAATGGTTTTTCCACAGCCTTTAGAGCACCGCTAGATCGTACTGTTCCAAATGCAAGTGTTCGTCCGGCATGACGATGATTTTCGCGGCACACTCACGCTCCACGGCCTCAAGACCTTGTCGCTCTTCATCTTGCAGCAGCCCGACGACCGAGGGATGGGCGCCGATGACGATCCGCTGCGGCTCGGGACTGCTGCCGATCCGACGGACATCGCGGAATATCTCGTAGACCACCGTGGTTGGAGACTTCGTATAGCCCCGCCCTTCGCAATAGTGACAGGGCTCGGAGAGCGACCGCAGGAGGTCCTCTCTCACCCGTTCGCGAGAAATCTCGATCAGCCCCAGGTCAGAGATTCTGGACACTCTGGTGCGGGCCTTGTCGGATGACATCGCATCGAGCAACGCGTGGTACACCTTGTCACGATTCTTCTCTCGCTCCATGTCGATGAAATCGACGATGATGATTCCGCCGATTCCACGTAACTTCATCTGATAGGCCACTTCTTTCGCTGCCTCCAGATTGTTCCGGAGAATGGTCTCCTCCTGATCGCGCTTCCCCACGAACCGTCCGGTGTTGACGTCGATGACGGTCATCGCTTCCGTATGATCGATCACGAGATGCCCGCCGGACTTGAGCCAGACTTTGCGGCTGAGGGCCCGCGCCATCTCCTGTTCCACTCCCAGATGATCGAAAAGACTTTCATCTTTGTCGTACAAATGAATGCGAGAAGTTTGCTCCGGCGAGAAGCGCTGCACGAAGTCCCGGACCGCCTGGTACTCCTCACGCGAGTCGATCCATAACCGATCGACTTTCTTCCCAAAGAGATCGCGCACGACGCGGAAACTCAGGCTCAAGTCGGCGTGGAGCAATGCCGGTGCCCCCTTCTGTTCACGTTTCGCCAGGATGTCCTGCCAGAGCACGTGCAAAAAGTCGACGTCGGATCGCAGCTCATCTTCTTTGACCCCTTCGCTCACCGTGCGAACAATATATCCGCAGCCTGGGTGCCGCACTCGCTTCATAATGTCCTTGAGTCGAGCCCGCTCCTCGTCACGGGCGATGCGGCGGGACACACCGATATGTTCCACGTTGGGCATGAAAACGAGATACCGGCCAGGGAGCGACACATAGGTCGTGACCCGCGAGCCTTTCGTGCCGATTGGCCCTTTGGAAATCTGCACCATCAGCTCTTGCCCTTCACTCAGCAACTGCTCAATCGGCTTGGAGCTTTGGCGCCGGGGGCCCAGCATATCCCCATCCTTATCTGTATCCTTGTCGTCCTCATCCACATCGACGAGCGTGTCGCCCGGCTCGGAGTCCAATGACAAATCCGACACGTGCATGAAGGCCGCCTTCGCCAGGCCGATATCCACAAATGCCGCCTGCATGCCAGGCAGCACTTTCGCCACTTTTCCTTTATAAATGTTCCCGACAAAGTCCTTGTGCTTCGCACGATCCCCGAAGAGATCCGTGACGACTCCGCCATCCAACACCGCGACGCGAGTTTCCTCGCGTGCGACTGTAATTGCAATTTCTACTCCCATACCGACTCCTTCCATTCAGTAGAACCGTCGCACCGATGTGCAGGACGAACGCGGGGAATCCCCAGGTTCCAGCCTCCACTCGACAGCTCGTCGGCCAGACGGTTCGGACCATAAATATAACCTCTTGCCTCGATCCCGATTCATTCGGGACCGTGCGATCACCCTCTCACTAAAAGAAACTCAATCGACGGCGTTTGACATTCAAGAGCAGGCCGAGCGACGCCATCGTCATAATCGTCGCACTCCCGCCGTAACTCATGAGCGGGAGGGGAATTCCCACGATGGGGAACATGCCCGCCGTCATGCCGATATTGATCACGACGCAAAAAAACAACATCCAGATGATGCCGACTGCCAGCAGCGCCCCGAGCTGATCCTTCGCACGCGCCACAATTTCCAACGACAGCCAGATCAACGCGACAAACAACAGCAAGAGAGCCAGCACTCCAAGAAATCCCCATTCCTCCGCAAACACCGAAAAGATAAAGTCGGTATGCCCCTCGGGCAAAAACTTCAATTGGCTTTGCGTCCCTCCGTAGAGCCCCTTCCCTGTCAACTCTCCCGCCCCGATGGCAATCCGCGATTGGAGAGCATGGTATCCCTTGCCTCCAGGATCGTAGACCGGATCGACATACGACATAATGCGCTGCCGCTGATAATCATGCAATGACCCCCACATCATCTCCCAGGCGAAGGGGAACAGCATCAGTGAAAACAGGAGGATAACACCCAACGCCTTCGACCGCATGCCCACCATCAGCAACATCGCGGCATAGACCGCTAAGAAGCTCAATCCGCTCCCGAGATCCGGCTGCTTCAGGATCAGGAGCAGCCCTGGCAGCACCAACAGCCCCGGGAGCACCACTCGTTGGAGCCAGCCCACCCGCGGCGCCTCCGAATAGTAGTGCGCCAGGGTCAGAATGAGGATCAGCTTTGCGAATTCCGATGGCTGGAACGCAAATGGTCCCATCGGAATCCATCGTTGCGCCCCTCGGCTGCTCTTGCCTTCAAACAGCACGACGACTAGTAAGATTAAGATAATCGCATAGGCAGGATACGCTAACCGCGCGATCCGATGATAGTCCGAGAGCCACATGACTAGAAACGCGACCGTGCCGAGCAGAATCCACACGATCTGTTTGGCATAAAACGGGAACGCGACCCCTTGGTCATGCGTCACGCTATAAATCGACAGGACGCCGATCCCCAGGATGACAAAGATCAGTCCGATAAAACGGAAATCGAAATTGTCGAAGCCACGGCTATTAATCACCCGGTCGATCATCTCGGTCCCTTCCTCCGGCATCCCCTTCCCGCGCAACGGCACCATCTGTCACACCGGAAGGAGCAGGGAGATCCAATTTCACATAGGTCTCGATCAGCTCTTTGGCGAGGGGCGCCGAGGCAGAACCCCCGTGGCCCATATGTTCAGCCAGCACCGCAACGGCGATGGTGGGCGCTTCAACCGGCGCGAAGGCAACAAACCAGGCATGATCGCGGAACTTCTTCGGAATATCTTTCTTTGGACCGGTACGCAAGGCCATCGTCTGGGCCGTACCGGTCTTCCCGGCGATCGTCACCAGCGCCGACTGCGCCCGCGTGCCCGTCCCCTCTTTGACCACCCCGGCTAGCGCCTCTTTAATCAACGGTAAGATCTCAGGCCTCAGCTTCAACGTGCGCTTGGGAACCGCAGCCCTTTGCTGGAGTTCCCCGGTCGCTCGATCCATGACTGCCTGGACCAAGCGGGGGCGGAACGTGACGCCGTCGTTTGCAACGGTGCCGATCAAGCTCGCCATCTGCAGCGGGGTCACACTCACATAGCCCTGTCCGATCGATGCCGAGATCGTTTCGCCTGGCAGCCACGCCTCATTCTTGGCCTTCTGTTTCCAGGCCTCGGAAGGCACGATCCCAACCCGTTCAGACGGCAGCTCAATCCCCGTCTCCTCTCCCAACCCAAACTGATGGGCAAAGGAGGCTATCGTCTCGATCCCCATCCGCTGCCCAACGGTGTAGAAATAGACGTCACAAGATTGCACGAGAGCGTGCCGGAGATCCACCGCACCGTGCCCCCCGGGTTTCCAGTCATGATACACGCGGCGACCGAACTGATACCCTCCATTGCAGTAGATGGTTGTCGACGGCGTCACGGTCTTGGTTTCCAACGCTGCAGCGGCCATCATCACTTTGAAGATCGAACCGGGTGGGTACTGTCCTTGCGAGGCCCGATTGTTCAAGGGGCGCCCCTCGTCTTGCACGATCTCGGCCCATTGTTTCGGTGTGAGCTCCCGCGAGAGGATGTTCGGATCGAAGCCAGGACGGCTGGCCATGGCAAGCACGTCACCTGTCCTCGGATCAAGCGCGACAATCGCACCCGATTCCTCCCCCAACAGGTTTTCGGCCACTTTTTGCAGCCGCACATCAATCGTGAGGTACAAATTGTCCCCAGCATGGGGCTGCTCCACAACCACGGTTCGTTTCTCATGACCTACCGCATCGACTTCTATGCTTTTCTGCCCGGCCTGACCACGCACGAGCTGATCGAAAAATTTCTCCACGCCATATTGCCCGACAATGCTACCCTGGTGCAGGTCGGCAAATTCAGGTTTCTCTAACTGCTCGGGCGACACTTCCCCGACATAGCCCAACAGATGTGAGGCCGTCACTCCGCCAGGATAGTTCCGCTGCGATTCGACTTGCACCATTACTCCGGGCAAGTCCAGACGGTGAGACTCGACCAACGTCGCCTCTCGAAGGGTCAAGCGATCCTTCACCTTGCGCGGCAGTTGCTTATTGCCGCGAGCTGTGAGCTTGTTCCTGACGAGGGCAGCATCTAGCCCCAGGAGATTGCTGAGCTGATCGATGAGCAGATCGCGATCTTTGACCTCCTCCAGCGAGACGTAGAGCGTGAAGCTGGGGACATTATTCGCCAACAATACCCCATTGCGATCGTAGATAAGTCCTCGAGCCGGCTCCATGATGACGGAGCGTGTCCGATTGTTCTCGGAGAGATCGCGGTAGTAGGGCCCCTCACGAATCTGCAAGTACCAGAGCTGCAGTCCCAGCAAAGCCACGACGAGCAACAAGCCGACGCGAAGGATGATCAATCGGCGTTGGAGTTCCCCAAGTTCAGAATCGTGTAGACCAGCTGTTGCCATGCGTCACAATCAACATTCCGCCACGCCCATCACACACCTGCTATTCGGTCCTCAGGCGGGAGACATGAAAGCGTTGGGAGAGCAACCAATAGAGCCGTGTACCCAACGCACCGGCAAAGCAAGACTGCAGAACGACGCACG
>Ga0099828_10003684_pt1 | contig 10733 bp, 9 predicted proteins | sample CZO8metaG_2_FD_79338 | JGI IMG/M metagenome (GOLD analysis project Ga0099828, IMG submission 79338) | Vadose zone soil microbial communities from the Eel River Critical Zone Observatory, Northern California, USA - CZOApr15con2H1.8 metaG | ecosystem: Environmental > Terrestrial > Soil > Vadose...
ACGACAGATGCCAACGCCGCCAGCGTCAGGCCGCCGGCCGCGGCTGGCCCGACTCGATCCGGATCGGGACCCGGCCCACCACCGGCCCGCCTCCCGGCTGGACGCCGACCCGCAGGATCATCGACGTCTGCACCACGCCAGACGCCGTGAACACCAGGTTGCCCAACGAATAGGCGATCACCCCGCCCTTGTAGGTGACCACCGGCTGCAGCACGTGCGGATGCGCCCCCAGCACGAGCCCTGCCCCGGCGTCGATCAGGGCGTGGGCGAGGTGCACCTGCTCCAAGCCGGGGTCGGTGGCACCCTCGGTGCCCCAGTGGATGGCGGCGACGACGAAGTCCGAGCGTGCCCGGGCCCCCCGCACCGCGGCGAGCAGGCGGCGCTCGTCGTAGGCGCTGGCGACGCCGGGGGTCGTCGCCCCCGCCGCCCACCCGGCCGGCAGGATCCTGGTCGCGGCGACGAATGCGACCCGCACGCCCTTCTTCGTCACGACCGCCGGTTCCCAGGCGTGGGCGTCGTCCGCCCCCCCGCCGACCGGGGCGATCCCCGCCGAAGCGAGGTCGCCGACGGTGTCGATGAGGGCATCCGGCCCGAAGTCGAGGGAGTGGTTGTTGGCGACCGTGACGACGGTGACCCCCGCTGCGGCCATCGCCGGGATGACCGCAGGGTCCCCCCGGTAGGTGTACTGCTTGGGTTCGGGGCTCCCGCGGTTGGATACGGTGCCCTCCATGTTCACGAAGCTCATGTCGGCGTGGGCGAACACGGGCGTGACGTACTGCCACGGCCAGCCGAGCCCCCGCTGGGCGATGAGGTCGCCGACGACCCCTCCGAAGGTGACGTCGCCGCCGGCATCGATCTCGACGGACCCCGCCGGCAGCGCCGCGGCGTAGGACACGAGGGCCTCCCCTGGTGCCGGGACGACTGGGATCGCAGGAACCGTCGCGGTCACGGGCGGCGCCGCGGGAAGCGCGACCATGACCGGGCTCGGTGCCGGGACGGACGTGACCGGGCTCGGTGATGGCGCCGCCGCGGCCGGCGTGGGCGCGGCGGCCGTCGGGCTCGGCTCCAGCGGGCGGGCGATCACCGACGGTGCCTGGGTGCAGGCGGCAGCCAGGACCAGCCCGGCGACGAAGAAGGGTGTGCCGCAGGCCTGGTTCGCTAGTCGCCTCCGGCCAGCATCTGGCGCAGGACCATCGGGAGGATCCCCCCGTTGACGTAGTACTCCACCTCCGTCTCGGCGTCGATGCGCACCGTGACGTCGAACCGCAGCGCGGTCCCGTCCTCCCGCACCACGTCGACGCCGAGGTCCTGGCCCGGCGTGAGACCGCCGGCAATACCCCGGATCGTGAAGGACTCGCTGCCGTCGAGGCACCGGGAGGCCGCCGAGTCCCCGGCATGGAACTGCAACGGCAGCACCCCCATCCCGACAAGGTTGCTCCGGTGGATGCGTTCGTAGCTCTCGGCGATCACCGCTCGGACTCCCAGCAGGGTCGTCCCCTTGGCCGCCCAGTCCCGTGAGCTGCCGGACCCGTACTCCCGGCCGGCGAGCACCAGCAGCGGTACGCCCTCGGCCCGGTAGCGCTCCGCGGCGTCGTAGATGGTCATCTGCTCGCCGTCGGGCAGATGCACGGTTCTCGGCCCCTCGGTGCCAGGGGCAAGCCTGTTGCGCAGCCGGACGTTGGCGAACGTACCCCGCACCATGACCTGGTGATTGCCCCGTCGGGAACCGTAGCTGTTGAAGTCCTGCGGACCCACACCCTCCCCGACGAGGTACCGACCCGCCGGCGAGTCGAGCTTGATGGAGCCTGCCGGCGAGATGTGATCGGTGGTGATCGAGTCTCCGAGCGAGGCCAACACCCGGGCCCCCACGATGTCGCCCGGGGGCGGGACCTCAGTCGTCACGCCGGCGAAGTAGGGCGGCTCCTGCACGTAGGTCGATAACCGGTCCCACTCGAACAGCCTCCCCGAGGGCGCCGGCAGGGCGGCCCACCGGTCATCCCCCTCGAAGATGCGGCCGTACTCCCGCTCGAACTGCTCCGGCGAGATGGCGCCCGAGATCGCCTCGGCGACCTCCTCGGGCGACGGCCAGAGGTCGGAGAGGTAGACGGGGGCACCCTCCGGCGTGGTGCCGAGCGGGTCCTTCGTCAGGTCGAGGGCGACGCTCCCGGCCAGGGCGTACGCAACGCACAGCGGCGGGGAGGCCAGGTAGCTGGCCCGGACCTGGGGGTGGATGCGGCCCTCGAAGTTCCGGTTCCCGGACAGCACGGCGACGACCGCCAGGTCGCCGTCGGTGACCGACGCCGCAACGTCGTCGGGCAGGGGGCCGGAGTTGCCGATGCAGGTGGTGCAGCCGTAGCCGACGAGGTTGAACCCGAGCTTGTCGAGGTACGGCATGAGCCCGGCGGCCTCGAGGTAGTCGGTGACCACGCGTGACCCGGGGGCGAGGCTCGTCTTCACCCAGGGCTTGCGCTGCAGACCCGCCTCGATCGCCTTCTTGGCGAGCAGGCCGGCGGCAACCATGACCGATGGGTTGGAGGTGTTGGTGCAGCTGGTGATCGAGGCGATGACAACCGACCCGTTGTCGACGCCGGAGGTGCTGGGTCGAGCGCCGTCCAGCCGCTCGCCGAACGCCTCGGCGAACGACGTCCAGACCCGGGGGAGCGGCTGGCGGTCCTGCGGCCGCCGAGGCCCTGCGAGGCTGGGCACGATGGCGGCGAGGTCGAGGTCGAGGATGTCGGTGAAGGTGGGATCGGGATCGTCGTCGGTGCGGAAGAGGCCCTGCTCCTTGGTGTAGGTCTCGACGAGGGGCCAAAGGTCCGCCCGGCCCGTCTCCCGCAGGTAGTGCAGCGAGCGGCGGTCCACCGGGAACAGCGCAGCGGTGGCACCGTACTCGGGGCACATGTTGGACAGGGTCGCCCGGTCCTCGATCCGCAGCGTCGAGAGGCCCGGGCCGAAGAACTCGACGAAGCTGCCCACCACGCCTCGGGCACGCAGGAGTTCCGTGAGGGTCAGCACGAGGTCGGTCGCGGTCGTCCCGGCCGGGAGGGCCCCCCGCATCCGGACCCCGATGACCGACGGCCACGGGACGAACATCGGCTGGCCCATCATCGCCGCCTCCGCCTCGATCCCTCCGACGCCCCAGCCAAGGATGCCCAGGCTGTTGATCATCGTCGTGTGCGAGTCGGTCCCGAACAGCGTGTCGGGAAAGGCGACGCCGTCGCAGACCGCCACGACCTGGCCCAGGTGTTCCAGGTTGACCTGGTGGCAGATGCCCATCCCGGGCGGCACGACCCGGAAGCCCCGGAAGGCCTGCTGGGCCCACCGCAGGAGGGCGTAACGCTCGGCGTTGCGCCGGTACTCCCAGTCGATGTTCATGCGGTAGGCGCCGGCGGTGCCGAACTCGTCGACCTGCACCGAGTGGTCGATGACGAGGTCGGCGGGCACCAGGGGGTTGACCTGCTCAGGGTCGCCGCCCGCGGCGGCCACCGCGCTGCGGAGCGCGGCGAGGTCGACGACCGCAGGGACGCCGGTGAAGTCCTGCATCAGGACGCGGGCCGGGACGAAGGCGATGCGCGCCCCCCGGCTGGGATCAGGCCACCGGGCGAGGGCAGCGACGTCCTCCTCGGAGACGTCGCGGGTGCCACGGCGGCGCAGGATGTTCTCCAGGAGGATCTTGACGGTGTGGGGCAGGAGGGCGAGGTCGACGCCTGCCTCGGCCGCCACCTCGTCGAGGCGGTGGACCGAGACGGTGCCGTCAGGCAGCTGCAGGGTGGATCGGCCGGTAGTAGTCATGCCCCATTATGTCCACGTCGGCCCGGCGACTGGTGGCCCGACCCGGCCTGCCGTGAGAACGGGCCTGCCGGTAGAATTGGGACGTGGACGGGGACGAGGCACTCCTCAGGCGGGCGGAGGCGGTCCTGGCCGAGATCGGCCGGAACCAGGGCCTGAGCGACGAGCACGCCGACGTCCTGGCTGCCATCCGCATCCGCATCGACGGGGCGCCCCGCAAGAGCCTCGATGACGTGCTCCGGGCCGCCGGGGACCTGAAGGGCAAGCGTTCCCTGGACGACCCTCCCCCTCCGCCTGCCAAGGCGAGCTTCGAGGACGCGCTGAAGAAGGCGTCCACGAAAAAGGAGTGGCCCGGCCTCTAGGTGGGCGGCTTTTTTTACGGAAAACGCTGGTGTTCCCGCCCACCTCCGTGGGCGGACCTAGTCGGGCCGGTCGGCCGGGGCGATGAACAGCGCCAGGCTGGCGGTGAAGCCGTGGAGGAAGTTGCGGCCCCCCACGGGGCCGATCTCCCCCGCGCAGAACATGCCCGCAACCGGGAGTTCCCCGATGCTCCTCCGGACGGTCTCGACGTCGTGGTCCGGGGTGCCGAACAGGTTCAGGCCGCGGCCGTTGCACGTGAACATCAGCGCGCCGGCCAGCGGGTTGGGGTCCCCGCTGCGGGAAAGTTCCAGCACGCCGAGGGCGCTGCGCAGGTCCTCGTCGGCCGCCGAGGCGTCCCGGATATGGAATTGGACGGTCTGCCCGACGTGCACGTCGTCGCCGACCGCCACCGCCCCCGTGTTCTGGTCGGCCCCGATGACGTTGCGGATGAGGAAGTCGCCGGACCCGAAGTCGGTCGCGTACTCGTCGATCACGATGCCGATGTGCAGGCCCCGGTTCGCACGCAACTGGTCCTCGGAGGAGAGGTTGGCGAACAGGTCACGGAGCCGCTCAAGCGGCGGCGACCCGGCAAGGCTCTGGATGACGTTGCCCTCGGAGGCGGTGACGATGAACGACGAACCGATCGGCCGGCAGCCCTGGGAGACGAGGGTCTCGATGTGGATGTCCCCGCTGAGCGTCACGCCGATGGCGCCGAAGGACCGCACCTCCCCGTTGAGCAGGAGGGCGTGGCGGCCCGGACCCCGCCCGCCGCTGGCCATCCCGCCGATGATCGGCACCGCCGGGCCGGACGAGTTGAGTTGGTCGAGGACGTCGCCCGGAAAGCTGTAGGGGTCGCCGAGGAGGATGACCGCCTTCGTGTCCGCGTCCAGCGAGGGCAGGCCGAGCGTCGCCGGCCCGTCCTCGGTCTCGGCGACCGCGATGGTGAAGGGCTCGATGGTTGCCCCGCCGAGGTTGGCGGTCCAGGCGCTCAGGGCGGGTCCCTGCTCCACCTCCTTGCCGTCGCCGACGACCGCCTGCGCCGTGCAGCCGAGCAGGGTGCCGGGGGCGACCGCCTTCGCCGCCGCAGCGGCGATCTGGTCGATGGCGGGGAGGTGGTGGACCGAGTAGAAGAGGATGGTGAGCTGCGGCGCCTCCCCGTCCAGCGAGGCGAGCGCCCGCCCGAGGGCATCCTCGACCGCCGCCAGGGAGTCGGGGTTCGTGGAGAGTGCCGAGCCGATCCGCACGAGCCACACTTTATCCTGCGTCGGTCCCCGGGGGTCCCAGCCCGGGCTCGGTCATCCGCCGGAGGTCGAGGGCTGCATCCACCTCCTCCGAAGTCATGAGGCCGCGGGCGACGACGATCTCGCGCAGCGACCGCCCGGTGGCGTATGCCTCCTTGGACACATCAGCGGCGGCGTCGTAACCGATGAGCGGGACCAGGGCGGTGACGATGACCAGAGAACGTTCGAGGAGTTCACGGGCACGGTCCTCGTCGGCCTCGATGCCTTCGACGCACCGCTCGGCCAGGACCCCGGCCGCAGCCCCCAGCGTCTCGATGGAGAAGAGCAGGTCGTACGCCATGAGCGGCATCATCGTGTTGAGCTCGAAGATGCTGCCGAGCCCCCCGAGGGTGATGGCGGCGTCGTTGCCGATCACCTGGGCCGCCATCTGGATGACGGCCTCCGGGATCACGGGGTTGACCTTGCCGGGCATGATGCTGGACCCGGGCTGCAGGGCGGGAAGGCGGATCTCGGCGATCCCGGTGCGGGGGCCGGACGCAAGCCAGCGCAGGTCGTTGGCGATCCGAGCCAGCGACACGGCAGCTCCCCGCAGCGCCCCCGAGGCCTCGACCACCGCGTCGCGGGCGCCCTGGGCCTCGAAGTGGTCGGGGGCCTCGACGAGGTCGAAGCCGGTCCGGCGCCGGAGGTGCTCGATGGCCCGGGCGGCGAACTCGGGATGGGCGTTGATCCCGGTCCCCACCGCCGTGCCGCCGAGGGCCAGCTCCCCCAGGTGGGCGGTGGTCCGCTCGATGCGGACGGCGGCGTGGGCCACCTGGGCGGCGTAGCCGGCGAACTCCTGTCCCAGCCGGACGGGGGTGGCGTCCATGAGGTGGGTCCGGCCCGACTTGAGGATGCCGTCGAACTCCCGTGCCTTGGCCTCCAGCGCCACCCGCAGCCGCTGCAGGTTCGGCAGCAGCGCCTCGTGGATCGCGCTGAGGGCGGCCAGGTGGGTCACCGTCGGTATGACGTCGTTGGAGGACTGGCAGCGGTTGACGTGGTCGTTGGGGTGCACGGGGTGCTTGGCCCCGCGATGGCCGCCGAGCAGCTCGCTGGCGCGGTTGGCGATCACCTCGTTGGCGTTCATGTTGGTGGACGTGCCGGAGCCGGTCTGGAAGACGTCGATGACGAACTGGTCGTCGTGGGCGCCGTCGATGACCTCCTCCGCCGCGGCGCGGATCGCCCCGGCGACCTCCGCGGGGAGGAGGCCGAGCTCCTCGTTGGCCTGGGCCGCCGCCCACTTGACGAGGCCGAGCGCCCGGATGAACCGGCGGCCGAAGCGCCACCCCGAGATGGGGAAGTTGTCCGCGGCCCGTTGCGTCTGGGCACCGTAGTAGGCGGAGGCGGGAACCTCGACCTCGCCCATGGAGTCCTTCTCGACCCGGGTGCCCCGCACGTCCCTGCTCACGGGGGGATCATGCCACGACACCACCGAGTAGCCTTGGGGGGATGCTTCTCGTACTCGTCCGCCACGGGGCCACGCCGATCACGGGGACGCGCCTCACCGGGCGGCTTCCCGGCGTGCACCTGTCCGAAGAGGGGACGCGCCAGGCGAAGGAGGTTGCCGGGCGCCTGGCCTGCCTGCCCGTGAAGGCGGTCTACTCCTCCCCGCTCGAGCGCTGCCAGGAGACCGCGGCCCCCATCGGCGAGCAGTTCGGGCTGACCCCGACGCTGGTGGAGGACCTCGCCGAGGTCCAGTACGGCGACTGGCAGGGCCGGTCGTTCACGCAGCTCTACCGGCTGAAGGCCTGGAGCCGGCTGCAGACCAGCCCCGCCGACTTCCGCTTCCCCAACGGCGAGACCATCCGTGAGGCCCAGACCCGCGGGATGCGGGCCGCCGAGGCCATCCGGGCGAGCAACAAGCCCGCTGCGGCCGTGGTGGCCGTGTCCCACGCCGACATGATCCGGCTCATCGTCGCCGGCTACCTCGGTCTCCCGACCGACCTCTACCAGCGGATCGTCGTCGGGGTCGCCTCGGTCAGCGCCCTCGTCCTCGGCGAGCGGGTCCCCCGCCTGCTCCGCATCGGCGACTCTGGATCGCTGGAGGAGCTCGCTGCACGGCTCAAGCCCGCGCCCCGACCCCGACCTGCAGGACCTACCCCAACGGGACCCCGATCGTGAGCGATCGCGAGTGGGAGTTCGACGGTGTCGACCGCATCACCTTCGGGGCCCTCGGCCCCCCGGGTCGGCGGACCTTCTACCTGCAGGCCCGCCAGGGGCTCGACAGCGTCTCGCTCGTCGTCGAGAAGGACCACGTGGTCGCGATGAGCGAGGGCACGGAGGAGATCTTCAAGTCGGCGGGGTACCCCCGGGAGTCGATCGAGTGGGATGCCGACTCCATGGCCTTGGAGGAGCCGATCGAGCCGGCGTTCCGCGTGGGCACCGTCGCCATCGGCTATGCGGAGGACCGCGACCGGGTGCTGATCGAGTGCAGGGCTCTCGTCGGTGAGGACTCCGAGGAAGACGCCAGCGACGCCCCGAGCGCCCGGTTCTGGATCACCCGGGCCCAGCTCGAGGCGCTCAGCGCCTACGGCATGATGATCGCTGCCCAGGGACGGCCCATCTGCCCGCTGTGCCGGGTGCCGATGGAACCCGAGGGCCACCAGTGCTTCGCCTCGAACGGCCACCGCACCGAGGCCTGACATCGAGCCTCGCCTGGAGGTCTCCGACCTGCTGGACGGGGACATGGAGCTGGTGGGCCTCATGCCCGCCGCGTCCAACTACACCTTTCTCGCCCGCTTGGGGGCCGGCCGGGGCGACGCGGACCCCGAGCGCCTGGTCGTCTACAAGCCCCGCCGGGGCGAGGCCCCGCTGTGGGACTTCCCCTCGGGGACCCTCTGCCGCCGGGAGGTCGCGGCCTTCGAGGTCTCCCGTGCCGCCGGCTTCGGCTTCGTCCCGCCGACGGTCCTGCGCGACGGCCCCCTCGGCGTGGGCTCGGTCCAGGCGTTCGTCGACCACGACTTCGAGTGCACCGCCTTCGACCTCTACGAGGCGAACCTGGACGACCTGCGCCGCATCGCCCTGTTCGACCTGGTGGTCAACAACGCCGACCGCAAGGCCGGGCATGTCTTCAGTGACCCGTCGGGGACGCTATGGGCGATCGACCACGGGATCTGCTTCCACGCCGAACCCAAGCTGCGCACCGTGTTGTGGGACTTCGCCGGCGAGCCCATCCCGGTCGCGGCGCGGGACTGCCTCTGCCGCCTCCAGGACGCGCTCATCGGGGACCTCGGCCCGGTGCTGGCGGACCTCCTCGACGACGAGGAGATCGAGGTGCTCGGCCGGCGGCTACAGGCGGCGCTGGCGGCGAAGAAATTCCCGGCCCCCGGGCCGGGCCGCTCCTTCCCCTGGCCCCCGATCTGACTGTTATTTGAGTATAAGATGGTGTAGAACACCATTCTGTACTCAAAGAACGTAAAGAATGTGAGCGGGTCTCACCGGGCCTGGGACGTGACCAGGGATAGGCAGGCCTCGTACCATGGAGTCGTGGCGGACGTGCATCGCAACTACGTCGGCGGGCAGTGGGTCCCCGCGGCATCGGGGCGGACGTTCATCGACCTGAACCCCGCCGATCACGACGACACCCTCGGCACCTTCCCCTCCTCTGCCGGGCAGGACGTGGCCCGAGCCGTCGAGGCCGCCCGGGCGGCGTACCCTGCCTGGCGCCACACGCCTGCCCCCAGGCGGGCCGACTACGTCCTGCGGGTCGGGCTCATCCTCGAGCAGCGCAAGGAGGAGCTCGCCGGGCTCATGACCCGGGAGATGGGCAAGACGCTTCGGGAGACCCGGGCCGACGTCCAGGAGGGCATCGACTTCTGCCACTACATGGCGGGGGAGGGGCGGCGGTCCTTCGGTCTCACGATGCCTGCCGAGCTGCCGAGCAAGTTCTCCATGACCATCCGCCATCCCGCGGGCGTTGCGGCACTGATCACACCGTGGAACTTCCCCGTGGCCATCCCGTTGTGGAAGATCGCCCCAGCGCTGGTCTCGGGGTGCACGGCGGTCTTCAAGCCTGCCGAGGACACCCCGCTCCTCGCCGAGATCGTGGTCCGCCTCTTCGAGGAGGTCGGGCTGCCGCCCGGCGTCCTCAACCTGGTCCAGGGCCTCGGCGAGGAGGCGGGGGCGCCGCTCGTCGAGCATCCCGGCATCGACGTCGTCTCGTTCACGGGCTCGCGTGAGGTGGGCACCCAGGTCGCCGAGGTGTGTGCCCGCGTCGGCAAACGCTGCTCGCTGGAGCTGGGCGGCAAGAACGCCCTCATCGTCATGCCCGACGCCGACCTCGACCTGGCAGTGGAGGCAGCCGCCTGGGGTGCCTTCGCCACCAGCGGCCAGCGGTGCACCTCGACCAGCCGCCTCATCGTGCTCGACGACGTCCGGGCCGAGTTCACCCGGCGCCTGCTGGAGCGGGTCGCCACGATGAAGGTGGGCTCCGGCCTCGACCCCGACGTCGAACTCGCCCCCCTCATCAACGAAGCCCAGAAGCGGCGGGTCCTGGAGTACGTTGGCGTCGGCCAGCGGGAGGGGGCCGCCGTCCTCACCGGGGGCCGGGAGCTGACCGGCCCCGGCTACGACCGGGGCAACTTCATCGAGCCGACCGTCTTCGACGGCATGACGCCGGGCATGCGCATCGCCCAGGAGGAGATCTTCGGCCCCGTGACCGGGATCATCCGGGCGGGCAGCCTCCAGGAGGCCATCGACATCGCCAACGGCACCGAGTACGGGCTCTCGTGCGCCATCTGCACCCGGGACATCGGCGCCACGTTCACGGCGATCAACGAGCTTGAGTTCGGCGTCGTCTACGTCAACGCCCCCACGATCGGGGCGGAGGTGCAGCTGCCCTTCGGCGGCATGAAGGGCACCGGCAACGGGCACCGGGAGGCGGGCCCCCAGGCCCTCGACGAGTTCACCGAGTGGAAAGCCATCTCCGTCGACTTCAGCGGCAGGATCCAGAAGGCCCAGATGGGCGAGTAGAAACACGAGTAGAACATTCGAGGCCCTGCCGGCAGGCGACGGTCACCCCCGCAGGATCGTCTCCATCAGGCGGACCGCCCCCGCCTTGTCGAGGGGGTCGTTGCCGTTGCCGCACTTCGGCGACTGGACACACGACGGGCACCCCGTCTCGCACGGGCAGGTGCGTACCACCTCGAGCGTCGCCGCCATGTGGTCCTCGCAGCGGGCGAAGCCCCGCTCGGCGATGCCGATGCCCCCCGGGTAGCCGTCGTAGATGAAGACGGTCGGCAGCCCCGTGTCCATCGAGAGGGCGGTGGAGACGCCGCCGATGTCCCAGCGGTCCGCCATGGCGAACAG
>Ga0099828_10003685_pt1 | contig 10733 bp, 11 predicted proteins | sample CZO8metaG_2_FD_79338 | JGI IMG/M metagenome (GOLD analysis project Ga0099828, IMG submission 79338) | Vadose zone soil microbial communities from the Eel River Critical Zone Observatory, Northern California, USA - CZOApr15con2H1.8 metaG | ecosystem: Environmental > Terrestrial > Soil > Vadose...
CCACCGAAGTGCAAAATGTGCAGACCGCGGGCACGACCGCGGACCCGATTTTTGTGGCTTACAAGTCCGATGGAACCGCCGTTGCTTCAGCCGATACCACCACCGCCGGTGGTCTGACCACCCTAGCCAACATCAAGACTATACAGATCACATTGAAGGTGAAGTCCAGTATTGTGGACCCAAAAACCCAGCAGGCGCCGGAGACAAGTCTGGGAGCCATAGTTGCCTTTGGGAATTGTTCAATGGCGGCGACCGGGCAATCTATGAGCTGTCAGTAGTGTGGCATCGCAGGTAAGTTTTCGCAGAGGAGTAAGGAGAAGACCTATGCAGTCGAACTCATCAGGCGAACGTGGCATCGCGCTTCTTGTCGCCCTCTTTGCCTTATTGATCGTTACCGCGGTCGCCCTGGGGATGATGTTTCAGGCCGACACCGAAACCAGCATCAACGGCAATTACCGCGATGACCAGGTTGCTTTCTACGCCGCCAGAGCCGGCCTGGAGGAGGCTCGCGACCGCTTGCGAGCCAACGCCGGCGCGGGCATTACCATCACCGCCAATCTTCCGACAGCCCTTCCGGGGACGCCTAATGGAGTCCTCTATATAACGAATCCGGCGGGCAGCGAGACTGTTGCCCCATGGACGGCACCCACCCAAGGCAGTCCGAACAAGTATTTCGACGACGAGATTTGCGTTGAGGTGGGCTGTGTGGGAACCCAGGTGCCAGCTACTCCCGGCTGGTACATTACCCCTGCACTGACTGCCAGTTCCAACTACGCCGCTAACCCTGTGCTTCCCTACAAATGGATAAGAATCAATCAGAAAACGAACCGCTCGGCCTCCGGCACGAGCAATGTTTTATACGTGAATGGAAGCAACAGTCCGACCTCCGCCAATTATCAGGCGTGCTGGAACGGCACGAACGAGTTTGCATCCGCGACGGGATGCGTCGCGCCCAACAAGCCGGTTTACATGCTGACCGCGCTCTCTTTGACGGCCAGCGGCTCACGGCGGATGACCCAATATGAGGTCACGCAGGACCAGCTAAATCTGGGCTTCCCGGCTGCTATGACCTTCGACGGCTACGGCGATGCTCTATACCCACCTAACTCTAACGTCTATCACGTGGACGGCCACGATCATGCCGGGTGCGGTGGTGCAGCCGCGCAGTCCCCAAAACCTGCAATCGGCGTGCCCGACAACGTTGATGTCAATACCGTTATCCACGACCTCCCGAACAACCGTCTCGACCACTACACCGGTCGCAACCCAGCGCCAGACGTGGAGAACATCAGCTCGGAAATGGCTGCCAGCTTACAGACGGTAAGTTCGCTCGAGGCTCTGCTGGCGACTATTAAGAACAATGCTACCCAAGTGGTCCAGGGGCCGGCCTCCGGTTTGCCCGATTACGGCAGCCCGTCCTCCCCCCTCATCACCTATGTGAACGGTGACTTAACCCTGTCGGGAGAAACCACCGGCTACGGCATCCTGGTCGTGACGGGCACCTACACCGCAGGCGGCAACGTGGGCTGGAGGGGCATTGTCCTGGTCGTTGGGCAAGGCAGAATGGTCGTCAGCGGCGGCGGGAGCAACGAATATGACGGCGCCGTCTTGATTGCCAGGACCCGCGACTCGAGCGGGAATCTGCTCTCCTCGCTGGGCAGCACTTATCTGGATTGGTCCGGCGGTGGTGGCAACGGGGTGTACTACAGCAGCGGCTGCGTTAGCAACTCCTCAACCTTAACGTCATATCGCGTGTTGGCCTACCGCGAAAGTGCTAAATAATCTAGGGGAGCCGGCCAAGAAGATGCGTAAACATTTTGCCTTATGGATCGTCGCCCTCGTGGGGCTGGTGCTGCTGCTACCAGTCCAGGCCCAACAGCCATCGGGCGGGTCAGAGAAGGAAAGTTCAAAGCCCAAACCTAAGAAGGTGTGGACAGGCGATGACCTCCTACCGCTCCGCACGCCCGCAGATAATTACGCTACCCGTAAGCAAGCGGCCGAGGGAACTGCAACAGGGCAGCAGGATTCCTCAGAAAAAGTGGCGCCCACAAAAACAGAACAGCCAGCGAACCGAGACCTGTACATTGCGCCTAAAAATATCCAGGAGGCCCAGTCGCGCCTCGCTGATAAGCGCGAGGAAATCCGTAATCAGCAAGACTCAATTCGGCGCGCGCGCGAGGAGTATCTCAACGAAACCAACGAATTGATCCGCCAGGACCTGAAGAAAAGAATCGATCGCTTCACCGCAGACCTCAAAGAGGCTGAGGCTCACCTGAGATTGCTTGAAGCCAGCTTGGCGGAACTCAAGTCCAAACCGCAGCCCCAGCAGCATATGGGTCCCGCTCGACAGCAACCTGCAAATTAACGGGGTGCGAGCCACTTGATGGTAACCGTTTGAGTCGGGGACCGAGCTTGGTTTTGTTAGACCAGCATGCGCCGGAGACAAGTCTCGGGAGTATCGCCACCTTGGCGAACTATCCCCTGCGAGCAGAACGGTTGGTTGATGAGCTGCCAGTAGTGCTTGCATTTGCAGGCAAGGTTTTCGCAGCGGGGAAGCAGAGGATCAACTCAGTTGCATTCATCAGGCGCGCGTGGCATCGCGTTCTTTGTCACCTTCTTTGGCTTGTTGATCGTTACCGCGGCCTCTCTGCGGATAGTGTTTCAGGCCGAAATCAACGGCAATCACGGCGCTGACAAGTTCGTTTTCTATGCCTCCAAAGCTGGCTTGGAGGAGGCTCGCGACCGCATGCGAACCAACGCCGGCACGGGCATCACCATCAGCGCGAATCTTCCCACGGCCCTTCCGGGGACCCCCAACGGGGTCCTCTACATTACGAATCCGGCGGGCAGCGAGACTGTATCTCCCTGGTTGCCCACAGTGAATAACAGCCCGAACGAGTATTTTGACGATGAGATTTGCCTTGAGGTGGGCTGCGTGGGAACCCAGGTGCCGGCTACACCGAGCTGGTACATTACTCCCGCACTGACTGCCCATTCCAACTACGCCGCCAACCCTGTGCTTCCCTACAAGTGGGTAAGAATCAATCTGAAGACGAATCGCTCGGCTTCCGGCACCACCAACGTTCTATATGTGAATGGAAGCAACAGTCCGACCTCCGCCAATTATCAGGTGTGCTGGAACGGCACGAACGAGTTTGCATCCGCGACGGGATGCGTCGCGCCCAACAAGCCGGTTTACATGCTGACCGCGCGTGCTTTGACGGCCAGCGGCGCACGGCGGATGACGCAATATGAGGTGACGCAAGATCAGCTCAATCTGAGCTTCCCGGCAGCGTTGACATTTGACGGCTACGGCGATGCCCTCTACCCACCCCACTCAAATGTCTATTACGTGGACGGCAACGATCATGCCGGTTGCAGTGGCGCGGCGGTGCAGCCTCCCAAGCCAGCCATCGGTGTTCCCGATAACGTGGACATCAATACCGTCATAGTTGATCTCCCGAACAACCGGCTCAGCCACTACGTTGGTCGCAATCCAGCGCCTGACGTGGAGAACGTCAGCTCGCAAATGGCTGCCAGTTTACAAACCGTAAGTTCGCTCGAAGCTCTGCTTGCGACCATTAAGAGCAATGCCACCCAGGTGGTCCAGGGGCCGGCCTTTGGTTTGCCCAGGTACGGCAGCCCATGCTTGCCCATTATCGCCTATGTGAACGGCGACTTAACTCTGTCGGGAAACATCACTGGTTACGGCCTCCTGGTCGTGACCGGGACCTACAACGCCGGCGGCAACGTTGGCTGGAAGGGCGTTGTCCTGGTGGTTGGACAGGGCAGAATGGTCGTGAACGGCGGCGGCAACAACCAATATATCGGCGCCGTCCTGATCGCCAGGACCCGCGACACCAATGGGAAGTTACTCTCCTCGCTGGGCGGGACCAATCTGAACTGGTCCGCCGGCGGTAGCAACGGTGTGTACTACAGCAGCGGCTGTATTGGCAGCGCCTCAACCTTGCCCACCTATCGCGTGTTGGCCTCCCGCGAAACGGCTAGATAATCCTGGGGCCTGACCAAAAGATGCGCAAACATTTCCCCTTTTCTGCCGCCGGCAAATAAACGCCACAAATACATACCCCAGCGCTCAAACTTGTCGGGCGCCTTTAGCTTAGACCGTGCGGGCGGCACGGGGAAAATAGCTCTCGGTGCTTAGAGCCATTCCGAATTGCAGACCGCGGAGGATTTTGCTGGTAACCATTTGAGCCGACCGAGGTTGGTTTTGTTTCATTTTTATCCAGCCCCAGTTTCCGCTCCCGGCTCCCCCATCCTTGACATGGATTAAATGTCCTATTCTCAGTGGCTTACATGCGTGGTGGCTTGGCTGAGGACGTGCTCGTCCCCATGATTCCTTCGGTTCCAATCCTGCTTGGGTTAGAGAGCTATCTCTTCGCCATTACATTTGGCACGACGGGCGCAACCTCAGCGGGGTAGGCGGTTCCAGAAAGGCCACGAAAAGTTACATCGCACTTGGAAGTCGCTAGCTGGGTGTTGTAGCCGTCGCTCTGAAGCTCTTTGTTATCAAAGAGATGAGATCAGAGCCGGGTGGATGCTTAACTGCCTATTAGACTCTCGCCGCTGGTGAAAGCGACAGAATAAATAAACAAATGCTCAAGTACACGCATATGAGAAACACGTCCTACCGCGAACGCGGCCATCGTGGATTCTCGATGATCGAATTGATGATTGTGGTCGTCGTCGGCATCATCCTCACCGCGATGGCGATACCTACATTTCGTACGATCCAGCGTAACTTGCGGACCGGTGGCGACGCACGTGATATCAATGGCGAGATCGTGTTGGCAAAGATGCGGGCGGCATCGGACTTCACCAAGGCACGAGTATATGCTGACCTATCAGGCCAAACCTTCCATATCGATGTTTGGGACAAGTCCGGTAGTGGCTCCTGGGGAATAGAAGGTGGAACACAACCCCTATCCCAAGACGTTACCTGGGGCTATGGATCCCTGAGCAGTCCCCCCTCGGGCACCACAATCGGACAAGCGCCTGCTTGCCTCGATAACTCGGGGACCGCAATCACAAACACAGCATGTATCGTCTTTAACTCGCGCGGAATCCCCGTGGATTCCACGGGAACACCCACCGCCAACGGAGTCTTCTACATTACCGACGGCTCGTCGGTTTACAGCGTGACTGTTTCCGCCACGGGTCTGATTCAGACGTGGCGCAGCGGTACAGACGCCGCAAACTGGCAGAAGCGCTGAGGGAGAGTCATGGAAAGCAGATCGTCGCATGGATCCTTCACTCTTCAATCGCAGTCCGGCATGAGCCTGCTGGAGACAATGATTGCGCTTGTTGTGCTGCTCATTGCAACAGTCGGGATCCTGGCAATCGCGATGATTGCGACCTCGACCACAGAAAATCAGGGGCATTTGGCAGCCCGCACCGCTGAATACGCCCAAGATAAAATGGAACAGCTCATCAGCCTTGCCTACGGCGATTCGACAACGGATACCACAGTATTTCCAGCGAACGATTCTGGTGGAACAGGGCTGGCCGTTGGTGGGAGTTCCGATCCCAACGCCCCGGTGACTAGTCCGGGGACTGGCTATGTGGACTACCTGGACAGAAGCGGGAATCCCCTCACAGTTTCGGGAGGGGTGGCGCCAGCCAACTGGTACTACATCCGTGTATGGCAGATCTCAACTCCATCTTCCAATTTGAAGCAGATAACGGTCACAGCCAAGGTGCGATCCGGTGTTGGATCGACAGGGACCGGGGCGCTTCCCCAATCTACACTCGTCACGCTGAAGACGAATCCGTTCTGAGGAGGCAAAGTGTCGCATCCGGGGAGAGCAGGAAAATGCGCAGTAAGAGGACGGCAGCCTGGATTCTCATTACTGGAAATGATGATTGCGCTTGCGACGCTGCTGGCGGTCTCGGGAATCATCATGTCCGCGCTACTGCAGATGACGCTGACTCAGGGCACGGTCTCAAACCGAACCGAGATGCACAGCAGCGTCCGCAGCGCGACGGAGGTACTGCAGCAGGAAATCGGTCAGGCAGGAAGAGTCTCTTTACCCGGGCCGGTCACTCTATCTGGAGCCGTGGCCATCACCGGCACCGCAACTGGGGTTGTGGTTAGCTCCGCTGCTGGTATGTTCACTGGTGAGCAATTGGTGATCGACACCGGGGCAAACCAGGAGACCGTTGCACTGACCAACGTCGACGCATCGACGAATACGAGCACAGCGGTATTCAACAACATACACGCCAGCGGTGTGCCCGTTACAGTTGCTGGAGCCTTTTCCAGTGGAATCGTACCGACGAATATGGCGAACGGTTCAACTGGCACCGTCTTGAAACTATACGGCGACATCAACAGCGACGGAAATATGGTTTATGTCGAGTACACGTGTGATACGACCGGCGGGAATCTTTACCGCAATGTGATGCCATTTACTGCCGCGACGAAGCCTGCTGTCACCAGCGCGCAGATCCTGCTGTCCAACATCCAAGCCAATCCTGGTGGCACGGCATGCTTCAGTTACCAGCAGAAAACCGTGGGCGCGAACACCTATGTCGTCGATGTCTCGGTCACTTTGACCGTCCAGACGCAGAACCCGGACCCCCAGACGAACCAGTATCAAACTGAGACCAAGGCGTTGTTGAACGTTTCGCCCCGAAACGTGTTTGAGGGATGGGAGCTGGCCAGCGGTGGTGTTACGAACCGCATCCAGCCGATGCCGGCAACCGTAACGAGCTTGCTGCCCTAGGGAGCAAGAATCGAGGTCTTATGAACAGAACAAAAGAAAGAGGCGTGGCACTGATCCTGGCCCTGATCTTGCTCTTGGTGCTGTCGGTCATGGCCGTCTCCCTCATGTTCCTCTCGCAGACCGAAACCTGGTCGAGCCTGAATTACCGTCTCATGTCGCAAGCGCGGGATGGAGCAGAAGCTGGAGTGAATGCGGCCGCCAATTTTCTGGTGTACAGCTATACGCCGCCGGGAGGGACAGGCGACGCGCTCAGCAACTATACGATGACGGCCTCACCGGTGACCTACTCCAATAGTCCCGTGATTTTGTCGGCCAACAGCAACATGTCATCGAACTACCCTGTCTCCTCAGTCCAGAACAGTTTCAATACCGCCGGCCAGGGAGGCCTCACGGCTGGTTATACGACGGTGAACTACGGCGCCTATGCCACGCTGCTCTCCATGCAGCAAGTGAGCGTGTACGGCTCCACAACGCCTGCCACGATCCAAACCTGGCAAATCACATCGGATGGTTCCATCAATGGGATTCGAAACGCCCACGTGGAAGTTTCCGCCATCTTGGAGCGCGCCATCACACCGGTGTTCACGTATGCGGTCTTCGCGACCAGCAACGGCTGCAGCGCTCTCACCTTCGGCGGGGGCGGCACCACCGATAGCTATGACTCCGGCACGGTCGTCGGTGGGGTAGCCTCGACGCAGGCCTATGGCGGCAACGTCGGTACAAACGGAAACCTTTCAACAAGCGGCAACCCCACCACCATCAACGGCAGCCTATCCACTCCGCGTGCTGGGGTAGGCACCTGCACTGCGAACAACGTAACCGCCTGGACGGATAATCAGGGCAAGGTGACCGGAGGTCTTATCGAGTTGCCGCAGCCCATTAGTTACCCTCCTCCGGATCCGCCGAGTCCTGCGCCGCCTACAACCAATGTGAATCTGAACAACGGAAACTGCAGTGGCACTCCAGGCTGCGTCGGCGACAAGGGAACTTACACTTTCGCGCCCGGCTCGTATGGAAACGTCTCGCTCAACGGTGGAGCTACACTGCACCTCACCGCTGGAACGTACAACATCAACAGCCTGACCGAAGCAGGTCAAGGAACGATTGTCGTCGATTCCGGCCCCGTGATCCTCAATGTCGCGGGCACCAGTGTCAGCGGGGCGGTAGTGGATCTGACCGGCGGTGGCGTGACCAACGCCAGCCTGGTCCCGATGAACTTCCAGATCCTCTATGCGGGAAGCGGCACGGTCAAGCTCAAAGGTGGCGGTCAAGCTTCAGGCCTCATGTATGCTCCGAATGCCACTTTTTCGTTCGGCGGCGGCGGAAGCTGGTATGGAGCGATCATCGGCCAGACCATGGCGGACATGGGCGGCGCCGCCATCCACTATGACCGCAGATTGCAGAACACAGCCTTCAGCATCGGCAACTTCATGTTGACTTCATTCACTTGGAAGAAGTACTGACCCCGAAAGAGCAACCGAGATTAGACTGGTTGGGTGCCGCGCGGTTGTAATCATCACGGCACCCTTTCCTTTGCATTCGGTAAAAATATTTCTGCGCTTCCAGAAGATGACGAGGCCCGTCGGGATCGTCTGGTTGATTCTGCAGTGACTTACACTTCGTTAAGGCAGAAATCTTTTAGCAACAGAGAGATGTGGTTTCCAAGGAGCTGGAAAAAGCGCGGGAAGACTTGAAGCTCCTGGAAGAAAAGCTGCGAGCGCTCAAGCCTGCCCAACATTCCCAACAGTCTCCGCCCCTCTCACCCTAGCCGCTTCCCGCGCACCTGAGTTGACATCCCTGCGGCGCAACCGAATAATCGGGTCATGGCACGCCCCGAGGCGGTTCGCCGCGTCAAAAGCTACTCCGCCGCAACCGGCTACGTCTATCAGTACTATTTCTACGAGGTCCAGAAGTTGCGCCGCGGGCTTTTGTCGGGGACTGAGTACGTTTACATGGTCTCCGTGGATCGCCAGAAAGTTTTTCCCATACACATCTTCATCCGCCAGAGCGCTATTCAGGAGTGGAGCCAGCGAGTCGGCCGGGAAATGACCGGCACGGAAGAGTACGCCGTCGCCAAGATGCGCCTGTTCCAGGGCTTCGACGAAATCGAAGACCTGGCTGCCACCCAGGCCGAACTGGTCGTGGACGAGTCCAACCTGGAAAGCCTTCTCAGCCAGCTTGACCTCTGAGGCGCTTGCTTCCCCCTCGCCCCGCGTATCCAGTGAACCGATCAGGCGCCGGCGGCGTCTTGTATACGGAGATGAAATGCAGGAGCTTGCCATCTGCTGTACAGGGAGCGTGGTGAAGCTCGACGCAGAGTCCACATCGGACATTGACCGGGAGTTTGAGCTGCGTCTGGCCGATTGCTCGACGCTGGCCTTTCGCGTGGCCATGGGTGTCCTCCACAACCGTGAGGATGCCGAGGATGTGGCTCAAGAAACGTTACTTCGCGCCTACAAGAATTTCTACCGCCTGCGCGAGCGCGAACGCTTCCGCGCCTGGCTGGCGCGCATCGCTTGGCGGCTTGCCGTTGACCGGTGGCGCGCCACTGCGCGGCGCGAGCGGCGCGAGGTGGCCGCGGCGGAAACGCCCCCCTCGCTGACCGTGGAAGAGTTAGCCACGCGGAGCGAGTTCCAGCAGCATCTCGAACGCGCAATGGATGAGCTGCCGGAGAAGCTTCGCCTCGTGTTGATTTTGGCTGCCATCGAGGGGCATAACCTGCGCGAGGTGGCTCGGCTGGCGGGTCTTCCCCAAGGCACCGTGAAGTCAAGGCTCCACCTGGCTAGAAAGCAGCTAGCGGAGAAGCTGAAATGGCTTGCGAGAGATACAAAGTTAGCTTAGCGGACGCCGCGCTGGGAGAGTTGGAGCCAGCGCCGGAAGCCGAGCTGCGAGCGCACCTCGAGAACTGCGCCGCGTGTCGTGCCGCCTTCGATGCCGAGCGGCGGCTCGTGGCAGCCATCGATTTGGGAGTTGCCGCGAGCGTCGCCGCTGAGCCCTCACCCGAATTGGCAGTGCGCGTGCGCCAGCGCATCGAGGCCGTGCCCATGCCCGCGCGGCCCTGGTTTGCTGGCTCGTGGATTGGGCGCTGGGTTCCTGCTGCTGCGGGCGCGCTGGCGGTGGTTGCGCTTGTAAACATGTGGTTCGCGCGGCGAGAACCAGCAAGGCCTTGGACGCTCGAATCAGCGAAGGACGTGCCAAGTCAACACTACTCGCAGAGCGGTGAAAGGGTCCCCGACGAAAGTGTGACGCCTCGAGTACTACCAGTGCGGCCTGTCGGGTCGGCTGCGGGGAGCCGGAGGCCTCACATCATTCAAAAGGTCGTGCTAAAGGCGGTGGAGGCCGAAGTCTTGGTTCCGCCCGGGCAGCAGGAGGCAATTCTCCAGCTCTATGAGGCGGTGTGGAGTGGCCGCGCCGATGCTGCTTCGCTGCTTGCGGAGCGCGGCTCGCTCGAGCTGGTAGCACTGAAAATTGCGCCGCTCGAGGTGGCTGCACTCGACCTGGATTCGAAACCGTTGGAGCCGGCCAGCGACCACTAAGTTCGACTCGGCCAAGCGGGTCAACCGTTCAGGTTGAAATGAGTCGGCCTATCTGAATGAGGAGGAGTAATCGATGAAAACGATGCGCGTGCTGACCGTTTTCTTTGCAGGGGCTCTAATGCTGGCCCCCGCCGGCTGGGCGCAGGAGAAAGCCAAGCGGGTGGAAGAGCTGAAGCCCCTCACGCCGCTTAAGGTCCAGGTGGTGTTCAGCGAAATGGACGGCGATAGGAAGATCAGCAGCCTCCCTTATACTCTCTTCGTGATCGCCGATGACCCCGGCCCGCGCGTACAAACTATCTTGCGAATGGGCCTCCGTGTCCCCGTGACGGTCACCACAAAGGATTCTCCCGCCGCGATTCAATACCTTGACGTCGGCACGAATATTGACTGCTCCGCGGGATCAGCGGAGGATGCGCGGTTTAAAGTAGATCTGTCGGTGGAGCGGTCGTCG
>Ga0099828_10003686_pt1 | contig 10732 bp, 11 predicted proteins | sample CZO8metaG_2_FD_79338 | JGI IMG/M metagenome (GOLD analysis project Ga0099828, IMG submission 79338) | Vadose zone soil microbial communities from the Eel River Critical Zone Observatory, Northern California, USA - CZOApr15con2H1.8 metaG | ecosystem: Environmental > Terrestrial > Soil > Vadose...
GCCGAAGAATGAGCTTTCGCGCTTGTGGGTGCGGTCGACGAACTGATCGATCAGCACGAAGGTGCCGGGCGGCAACTCCTCCTTGAACGAGCCGCAGGCCGACAGCGAGACGAGGTCGGTCACGCCGGCGCGCTTGAGCACGTCGATGTTGGCCCGGTAGTTGATGTCGGACGGCGAGAGGCGATGGCCGCGGTCGTGCCGCGACAGGAACACGACCGGCAGGCCGGCGATCTCGCCGATGATGAGCAGGCCCGACGGCTCGCCCCACGGGCTGACGATGCGCTCCTCGCGCACGTTCGCGAGTCCCGGCAGGTCGTAGACGCCCGAGCCGCCGATGACGCCGAGCACCGCTTTGCTCATGCCTCGTGCCTCCCGTGCCGGCCGCCCGCACAAACGAAGGGCCCCGGATCGGGGCCCTGCGTCAAGCTCGTTTTCGTCCGGCTCAGGCGTGGCCTCCCACCTCGGCCCACACCTTCTTCTTGGTGAAATAGAGCAGGCCGGCGAACACGATGAGGAAGATCATCACCTGGAAGCCGATGCGCTTGCGCGCCTCGAGGTGCGGCTCCGCGACCCACATCAGGAAGGCCGAAACGTCCTTGGCATATTGCTCGCCTTTTGCCGGCGTTCCGTCGGTGTAATCCACCTGGCCGTCGACCAGCGGCTTCGGCATGGCCGTGCTGTGGCCGGGGAAATATTTGTTGTAGTAGCTGCCGTCCGGCAGGTTGAACCCCGACGGCGCATCCTCATAGCCGTTCACGTAGGCGGCGATGTAGTCGACGCCGTGCTCCTGATACTGGCTGACCATGTCGATGACGAACCACGGAAAGCCGCGTTCGTAGGTGCGCGCCTTGGCGATCACCGAAAAGTCCGGCGGCACGGCATTGTAGCGGACGCGCGCCGCCTGCTCGTTGGGGAACGGCGGCGGGAAATGATCGGCCGCGCGGCCGGGCCGCTGGAACATCTCGCCCTGATCGTTCGGGCCGTCCGTCACCTGGTACTCGCCGGCGATCGCCGTCGCCTGCGCCGCCGAGTAGCCGGGACCGCCCGGGTCCGCCAGGTTGTAGAACGCCAGCAGGCTGAGGCCGTGGCAGTTCTGGCACACCTCGCGATAGACCTTGAAGCCGCGCTGCAGCTGTGCCTCGTCATAGAGGCCGAACGGGCCGGCGAACGACCACTTGAGCTGCGGCGGGCTTTCGCTTTCCGCCGCCCCGGCGCCATGGCAGGCGAGCATTGCCGCCACGCCGACGGCCGCAACAGCAAGAATGGTCCGCGTCAAGGTCATGGGCCCGGCCTCAAGGTCTCGCCTTGTCCCGCCCCGGTGCCGGGCCGGATGCGCCGATCGGCACACCTTCGCGCAGGACCGCCTCGCTGATCGAGGAAGGCAGCGGCTTCGGCGTCTCGAACAGTCCGAGCAGCGGCAGGATGATCACGAAGTGGATGAAGTACCAGGCGGTGAGGATGCGCGCGGCGATCACGTAGCCGCCTTCGGCCGGCTTGGAGCCGAGCCAGCCGAGCCCGACGCACACCAGCACGAAGATCCAGAAGAACTGCCGGTAGAGCGGCCGGTAGCTCGCCGACTTCACCCGCGACGTGTCGAGCCACGGCACGAAGGCGAGGATCGCGATCGAGGCCAACAGCATCGTCACGCCGCCGAGCTTCGAGGGGATCGCGCGCAGGATCGCGTAGAACGGCAGGTAGTACCACTCCGGCACGATATGAGTGGGCGTCACCTGCGGATTGGCCTGGATGTAGTTGTCCGCGTGGCCCATATAGTTGGGAACGTAGAACACGAACCAGGCGTAGAGGACGCAGAAGCACACCAGGAAGAAGGCGTCCTTGATGGTGGCATAGGGCGTGAACGCGACGGTGTCCTGCTTCGCCTTGGCGTCGATGCCGGCCGGATTGTTCTGCCCGGCGACGTGCAGCGCCCAGACGTGCAGCAGGACGACGCCGGCGATCACGAACGGCAGCAGGTAGTGCAGCGAATAGAATCGATTGAGCGTCGGATTGCCCACCGAATAGCCGCCCCACAGCCAAGTGACGACCGATTCTCCGACCAGCGGGATGGCCGAGAACAGGTTGGTGATGACGGTCGCGGCCCAGAAGCTCATCTGGCCCCACGGCAGCACGTAGCCCATGAAGCCGGTCGCGATCATCAGCAGCAGAAGGATGACGCCGAGAATCCACAAGACCTCGCGCGGATCCTTGTAGGAGCCGTAATAGAGCCCGCGGAAGACATGGATGTAGCCGGCGAGAAAGAACATCGAGGCGCCGTTGGCATGCAGATAGCGCAGCAGCCACCCGTAATTCACGTCGCGCATGATGTGCTCGACGGAGTTGAACGCATGGTCGACGTGCGGGGTGTAGTGCATCGCCAGCACGATGCCGGTGACGAATTGCACCCCGAGCATGAAGCTGAGAATGCCGCCGAAGGTCCACCAGTAGTTCAGGTTGCGCGGGGTCGGGTAGGCGACGAAGGAGGAGTGGATCAGGCCGGCGATCGGCAGCCGCGCCTCGAACCATTTCATGAACCGGCTCTGCGGCTGATAGGTCGAGTGTCCGCTCATGCTTGCACCCCCGAATGCGCCGACGCCCGCATCAGCCGATCCGGACCTTGGTATCGGAGACGAATTCGTACGGCGGCAGCGGCAGGTTGGCGGGCGCCGGCCCGCGGCGGATGCGCCCCGAGGTGTCGTACTGCGAGCCGTGGCACGGGCAGAACCAGCCGTCGTAATCGCCCTGGTGGGCGAGCGGGATGCAGCCGAGATGGGTGCAGATGCCGACCAGCACGAGCCACTGGTCCTTGCCGTCCTTGACGCGCGCCTGATCGGGCTGCGGATCCGGCAGCGTGCGCCAGTCGATCGCGCGCGCCTCGTCGATCTCCTTCTTGCTGCGATGGCCGATGAAGATCGGCTTGCCGCGCCAGAACACCTTGATGATCTGGCCTTCGGCGATCGGACCGAGATCGACGTCGATCGGCGCGCCCGCCGCAATGGTGGAGGCGTCCGGATTCATCTGCGCGATCAGCGGCACCGCCGCCGCCACCGCGCCCGCCGCCGCCACCGCGCCGGTCATGATGTAGATGAAATCGCGGCGCGTCGGTTCGGCCGAGGACGTGGTAGTCACGGTCTCAAGTCCTTTCCCGTCTTGCCGGTCATCCGCCCGCGCTGAAGACCGCCGGGAGCCCTTTTATGGCTGCGCAAGGACGCCCCCGCGGCGGCAAACGGACCGGCCGCACCCGGCCCGGGGGATGGGCGGCGCGATCCGGCGGCGTTCTATTGGCACCCTTGCCCAAGGAGCGCAAGCCCGCTATCGCACCGACGACCAAGAGTCGCATAAGCGCTTCACGCGCCGGAACATTTCGCTGCAAACCCAGGTCCACGCCGCGGCCGCGGAGGCGGTCTTGTCTGCCATGCGCATCGCGCTTTATCAGCCCGACATCGCGAAGAACACCGGAACGATTCTGCGGCTTGCCGCCTGCCTCGGCGTCGAGGCGCATATCGTCGAGCCGGCCGGATTTCCCACCAGCGACCGCGCGTTCCGCCGCGCCGGGATGGACTATCTCGACCGGGTGAGCCTCGTTCGCCACGCCTCGTGGCAGGCGTTCGAGCGCTGGCGGCGCGACGCGAAGCTGCGGCTCGTGCTGCTCACCACGCAGGCCGGGCACAACTATCTCGATCACCGCTATGCACCCGACGACGTCCTGCTGTTCGGCCGCGAATCATCAGGCGTGCCGCCGGAGGTCCACGCCGCGTCCGACGCGCGGCTGATCATCCCGATGCAGCCCGGCTTGCGCTCGATCAACGTTGCCATGGCTTGCGCCATGGCGTTGGGCGAGGCGCTGCGGCAGATTGGCGGGTTCCCTCGATTGGGGTGAGATAGAATGAATCGAGATCGCTCTCGGATTTCGCCCGATATCTTTGACGTCTTGTGACCGACGTGACCGACACGACCGACATCGCTGTGCGCCAGGCGCGCGCCAAGGCGTGGTTCGAGAGCTTGCGCGACGAGACTTGCGCGGCGCTCGAAGCGCTCGAGGACGAAGCGCCGGCGCCGCTGTACGGCCCGCGCCCGGGCCGCTTCGCGCGCACGCCGTGGAGCCGCACCGACCACACCGGCGCGCCCGGCGGCGGCGGCATCATGGCGGCGATGCATGGACGCCTGTTCGAGAAGATCGGCGTCCACGTCTCGACCGTGTTCGGCGAGTTCGCCCCCGAGTTTCGCAAGGACATCCCCGGCGCCGACGCCGACCCGCGCTTCTGGGCCTCCGGCATTTCGCTCATCGGCCACCCGATCAGCCCGCACGTGCCGGCCGTGCACATGAACACCCGCTTCGTCGTCACCACCAAGGCCTGGTTCGGCGGCGGCGCCGACCTCACGCCGGTGCTCGAACGACGACGACGCCAGGATGATCCCGACGCGGTCGCGTTCCACGCCGCCATGAAGCGCGCATGCGATGCGCACCCGGTCGCCTCGCATGAGAAGTTCAAGGCCTGGTGCGACGACTATTTTTATCTCAAGCACCGCCGCGAGCCGCGCGGCATCGGCGGCATCTTTTTCGATTGGCACGACAGCGGCGACTGGGAGGCCGACTTTGCCTTCGTGCAGGAGGTCGGGCGCGCGTTCGCCCGCGTCTATCCCGAGATCGTCCGGCGCAACGCCGCAACGCCGTGGTCGCAGGCCGAGCGCGAGGAGCAACTGGTGCGGCGCGGACGCTACGTCGAGTTCAACCTGCTCTACGACCGCGGCACCTTGTTCGGGCTGAAGACCGGCGGCAACGTCGAGTCGATTCTCTCGTCGCTCCCGCCCGTGGTCAAATGGCCCTGACGCTATTTCGATTCAGTCCGCGCTCGGCAGGCGCCGCATGGTGAATTCGATGCGGCCGTCGGGAAGCTCGCGCCAGTGCTCGATCTCGGTCATGTAGGCGGCCTTGGGATAGCGGCGGAACAGTTCGCGCGCCTGCGCCCGCGCCGCCTCCCGCTCCAGTGCGAAGGTCTCGCGGCGGAATCCGTCATCGGCCTTGGCGCGCGCGCGACCCCGCAGTGCCTCGCGGCTGCGGCGGGCAAGGTCGGACGGGCGGCGGGTCTCGGCCATCGGGACCTCGTGCTTATTGTTGGGGCATGATCTTTTCCGAAAACCGGTGCCCACCCCGGATCAAGTCCGGGGCAGGCTTTTTCGGGATCATGCCCTAAATCTAAGTGCTGACCGCGATCCGCACCAGCCGCGACGTTCAAGCCGTCGTCATCGCGCGCACGATCAGAAAAGCGCCGCCGCACAGCACGACCGCGTCAAGGATCGTCGCGTGCACGTGGATGGGCATGCGGTCGACCAGCGCCTTGGCGAGGAACGCGCCCGGGAAGGCGATGCCGCCGATCAGCAGCGCGAACGCGACGACCTGCGCGCCGACCACGCCGGCCACGCCGAACACCGCGACCTTGACGATGCCGATGACGATCGAGATCGCCGCGTCGGTGGCGATCACCGCACCGCCCTCGAGGCCGGCGGACATGAGCAGCGACAGCAGGATGATGCCGGCACCGGCGGTGCCGCCGACCACCACGCCGTAGCCGACCGATGCGGCGGCGAGCCCGCCGTTGCCGACCCGCACGTCGCGCCGCCGCAGCAGCCGGCGCAACGGCACGCTCGCCATCAGCATGCCGCCGATCACCAGCGTGGCGCCGACGCTCGACAGCAGCGTGTAGCCATAGGCGCCGAGCACGCAGGTGGGCGCCGCCCCGGCCAGCACGATCAGCATGCGCCGCGGATCGATCAAGCGGCGGAACGCGACTGCACGGCTGCTGTTGGTGAGGAGGGCCGAGATGGCGATGATCGGCACCACCGGCTCGGCGCCGATGATCGGGACCAGCACCAGCGGCATCAGCGCGCCGGTGCCGTAGCCGGCGACGCCGCCGACGATCGAGGCGACGAGTGCCATGCCGGCGACCGCGGCCAGCTCGAGCGCCGAGAGTCCGGCGAGTACCGCGGCAATGTCCATCAGGAGATGGCCGCGGCGGCCGCGTTTCGCGCGGCGTCATCGGCGATCGCCGCAAGCGCTGCCCGGTCGCGGGGAAAGTCCGCCGCGATCCAGGCCGTTTCCGCGGCGGCGAGCGCAGCGCCGAGGCCGGGCCCCTTGGGAACTCCGCGCGCCATCAGGTCCGCGGCTTTGAGCGGAAAGGCCGGCGCGGTCCAACGTTCCGTAAGGCTCGCCATCGCATGCCAATCTGCATCGTCGTCGCGCGCGGGCGAGCGCACCCAGGCGACGAGCACGCGATCGACATAGCGTTCCGGGCCGAGACGGTAGAGCAGCGCGCGCGCCGCGGCGTCGCCCGCGGGCGCCACGCGCCACCACCCGTCGGCCATCGAGGCGAGCCGTTCATGCTCGGCATTGGACAGGCGCAGGCGCTGCCACAGTCGCTCGGCATCCTCGGTCACCATGACGGCGAGCGCGCCGAGGCGGCGCACTGGGCTCGGCTCGAGGCGGCACGTACTCTCGACCTTGGTCATGTTGCTCAGACTCGCCAGCAACGGCACGCCGCCCAGCACCGGATCGAGCAAGCCCGCTTCCGTCATCACCGCAAGCGTCGGCACGACGTGCGGCGCAACCAGCAGCTTGACCAGTTCCATGCGCACCCGCTCGCGTGACAGCCGGTCGAGCCCGTCGCGCGCGCGAATGCACGCATCGAGGCCCGCGCGGTCGGGCAGGCCCTCGCCGTAGGCGGCGTGGAAGCGGAAGAAGCGCAGGATGCGTAGGTAATCCTCGGCAATGCGCCTTGCCGCGTCGCCGATGAAGCGGACGCGGCGCGCTCTGAGATCGGCGAGGCCGCCCGCGTAATCGTGGACGGCGCCGTCGCGCGTCATCGACAGCGCGTTGATGGTGAAATCGCGCCGCAGCGCGTCCGCGCGCCAGTCGCGGCCGAAGCGCACCACCGCACGGCGCCCGAACGTTTCGACGTCCTCGCGCAAGGTCGTCACCTCGAACGGCACATGGTCGACGACCAGGGTGACGGTGCCGTGCTCGATGCCGGTCGGCACCGGCTTGAAGCCCGCGGCACCGGCGCGGCCGATCACCTCCGGCGGCCCCGCCGTCGTCGCCACGTCGATCTCGCCGGGCGCCTGCCCGAGCAGGACGTTGCGCACGGCGCCGCCGACGACCCGCGCCTCCTCGCCGTCGCGGTCGAGCACGGCCAGCAGCTTGGCGAGGGGACCCTCGGTCAGCCACGGCGCATCGCGGACGCGGACGGACTCGCTGGCCGTCACTTCGCGCCTCCGGGGACGAGCCTGCCGTCCTCGATATGCGCCGGCATGTAGCTCGAGCCGGGCGGGAAGTGCGAGAACTGCGCGATCACCAGGAAGCTGCCGAGCAGCAGCACCAGCGCCACGATGGTGAGCCAGAGGAGGCGCGGCAGCGGCCACGAGGCCGGGTCGAGCACGCCGGCACGCGTCGCCCACAGGAACACCGCATAGGCGGCGAACGGCGCCAGGAACAGCGCGATTTCGGTGAGCACCGGGCGGATCATGCCAGCCTCGACCCAAGCCGTGTCCCGGGCGCGGCGCAGCGCCGGATGCGGGACACGCGCCTCAACTTTCGCACCATGTCTCACGCGCCATAGATTCGCTCGTACATGTTCCGCAGGATACCCGCGGTGACGCCCCAGATGTAGCGCTCGCCGAACGGCATGGCGTAATAGCGCCGCATGATGCCTTTCCAGTCGCGGCTGTGCAGCGCGTGATTTTGGGCGTCCATCAGGAAGGCGAGCGGCACCTCGAAGGCGTCGGCGACCTCGGACGGGTTGAGCGTCAGGCGATAGTCGGGCGCGACGCGCGCGACCGTCGGCAGGACGCGAAAGCCGCTGAACGTCAGATAGAGGTCGAGATAGCCGATCGGATCGACCCCGCTGGGCGCAAGCCCGATCTCCTCCTCGGCTTCGCGCAACGCGGCTGCGACCGGCGAGACATCGTGCGGATCGATCTTGCCGCCGGGAAACGCGATCTGGCCCGCATGACTCGGCAGCTCTCCCGTGCGCAAGGTGAGCAGCACCGCGGGCTCCGGACGGTCGACCACCGGCACCAGCACGGCCGCGGGCCGCGTCGCCGCGACGCCGGCGCGCTCCCACATCGCCGGATCGAGATCGAGGTCGCCACGCGTCGCCGGCGCGGCATGATCGTTGAGCGCGACCGGCACGTCGAGCTTGAGCCGCGCCCGCGCGCGGTCGAAGAAGTCGTGCCCGAGCGCCGCCCGGCTGCCGGCCGCAACGCCGTCCATCACAGCAAATCCTTCAGGCTGTCGGCCGGCGCCATGACGAAGAACTCGCCCGCCGAGGCAATCCCGAACATGCGCGCTCCGGCGACGTCGCGTTCCTCGCCCAGCTCGACCAGATCGTAGAACAGGGCGCGCGTCACCTTGGCCCACAGGTCGCGCCGGACGTGAAGATACGGCTTGAGACCGCCGGTCGCGGCCTCGGGTTCGAAGCGTAGCGCATGGCCCGGCCCGCACGCGACCCAGTCATCGACGTTGGTGCGGAAGTGGAGGTTGCGGCCCGCCGAACCGTCCTCGACCTCGAGCTCGACCGCCAGGAACGGCGCATCGTCGACCGCGATCCCGCATTTCTCGACCGGGGTGACCAGGAAATGCTTGTCGCCCTCGCGCTTGAGCACGGATGCGAACAGCTTGACCAGGGCCGCCCGGCCGATCGGCGTCTTTTGGTAGAACCAGGTGCCGTCGGCGGCAATGCGCATGTCGATGTCGCCGCAATAGGGCGGATCCCACAAATGCACCGGCGGCAGGCCCTTGGCGCCCGCGCGGCGCGCCTCGCCGGCGATCGCCTCGAGTCCCGGGGGATGCGCCTGCTCCCGCTTCGCCATGCTCCATCCTACGCTTGGCACCGGCCGCTCGCGCGATCGTGAACGCCGGCCCGATGCGCCGGCCGCCGGTTCCAGCGATGAACCGCGCCGGCATGGAACTTCGGCCTCGTCCCAACGTCATTCGCATCGAGTGGCGCTGCAGGATCGCCACGATCGGAAAATAGCGTAAGCTGCGGGCAAACGAGAAGATTCGCCCGGGATTCGCAGGCAGCGGACGTTGGCGTGGTTGTTGCATGCCATAGTCGGAGGCTTACATCGGCTCAATCGGCCGGAGCGATCGCCGGATTGGCCCGCGCCGTCGGTGACGAGGAGCATGTTTCATGGCGGTTGGCGAAGGCTTGGTGAAGCTCGACGACGTGATCGTGCGTGACGCGGAATCGACGGCGGCGCACATCCGGGCGGCCAAGACCGCGATCAGCGCAGTGATCTTCGGCCAGGAAGGGGTGGTCGAGCATGCGCTCGTCACCGTGCTGTCCGGCGGCCACGCCCTCCTCGTCGGCGTTCCGGGGCTGGCCAAGACCAAGCTCGTCGACACGATGGGCGTGGTGCTCGGCCTCGATGCGCGGCGCATCCAGTTCACCCCCGACCTGATGCCGTCCGATATTCTCGGCTCCGAGGTGCTGGAAGAGACCCCGGGCGGCAAGCGGAACTTCCGCTTCATCTCCGGGCCGATCTTCGCCCAGCTGCTGATGGCCGACGAGATCAACCGCGCGAGCCCGCGCACCCAGTCGGCCCTGCTGCAGGCGATGCAGGAGCATCACGTGACGGTGGCGGGAGCCCGCCACGACATGCCCAAGCCCTTCCACGTGCTCGCGACCCAGAACCCGCTCGAGCAGGAAGGCACCTATCCGCTGCCCGAAGCGCAGCTCGATCGCTTCCTGATGGAGATCGACGTCGATTATCCCGACCGCGAGGCGGAGCGGCGCATCCTGTTCGACACCACCGGCGCCGAGGAAACGCGCCCCAAGTCCGCCATGACGGTCGACGAGCTGATGGCGGCGCAACGGCTGGTGCGACGCCTGCCGGTGGGCGAATCGGTGGTCGAAGCGATCCTCGGGCTGGTGCGCGCGGCGCGGCCGGGCCCGGAGGCCGACGCGACCGCGAAGCTCATCGCCTGGGGGCCCGGTCCGCGCGCCAGCCAGGCGCTGATGCTGGCGGTGCGCGCGCGGGCGCTGATCGATGCGCGGTTCGCTCCGTCGGTCGATGACGTGATCGAGCTCGCCGAGCCGATCCTCAAGCACCGCATGGCGCTCACCTTCGCGGCGCGGGCGGACGGCGAAACCGTCGAGGCGGTGGTCCGGCGCCTGAAGGCCCGCATCGGGTGAATTGATGGCCGGCGAGCCGATAGCGGAGTCCCGCGAGGCGGAGTCGATCCGGCGCGCCGCCGGCCAGGGGCGTTCGCTTGCCGCCAGCATGCCGCGGCTCATCCTGGAAGCGCGCCGCGTCGCCGCAACCGTGATCCACGGCCTGCACGGCCGGCGCCGCGCGGGCTCGGGCGAGAACTTCTGGCAGTACCGGCGGTTCATTTCCGGCGAGCCCGCCGCCCGGGTCGACTGGCGCCGATCCGCCCGCGACGACCATCTCTATGTGCGCGAGCGCGAGTGGGAAGCCGCGCACACGGTATGGATCTGGCCCGACCGCTCGCCCTCCATGGCGTTCGCCTCGCCGCTCGTCGAAGACAGCAAGCTCGACCGCACGCTGGTCGTGGCGTTTGCGCTGGCGCACGTGATGGTCGAGGGCGGCGAGCGGATCGGCATTCCCGGACTGATGCGCCCGACGGCGAGCCGCAATGTGGTCGAGCGGATGGCGCAGGCGATCATCCATGATCGCAGCGAGCGGGCGAGCCTGCCGCCGACGTTCTCGCCCTCCC
>Ga0099828_10003689_pt1 | contig 10729 bp, 10 predicted proteins | sample CZO8metaG_2_FD_79338 | JGI IMG/M metagenome (GOLD analysis project Ga0099828, IMG submission 79338) | Vadose zone soil microbial communities from the Eel River Critical Zone Observatory, Northern California, USA - CZOApr15con2H1.8 metaG | ecosystem: Environmental > Terrestrial > Soil > Vadose...
CGGCAGGCAGCCAGTTGAGGCGCAAGGAAGCTGTCTGCCACCGGTAGCCCGCGTGGCCAGGTTGCAATTGCTAAGGCAATAAGATGAGAGGAGCTGAATGATGGATATTCGCGTTGCCAACGCGCCCTGTTCATGGGGAGCACTCGAATTCGAAGGGCTGGGGGGAGAGATCGCTTACGGGCAGATGCTCGACGAGTTGCGCGACACCGGCTACGCAGGTACCGAGTTAGGCGACTGGGGCTACATGCCCACCGAGCCGCTTGCTCTCAAAGAGGAGCTGCAGGGACGCCAACTGGCAATGGTTGGTGCATTCGTGCCGGTGGCACTGAAATACGCGGACAAACACGCCAGCGGTGAGGCGGACGCATTGAAGGTGGCGCGCTTACTCGCTGCGGTGGCCAACACTGGAACTGGTGGTCAATCCCCTCTTCTCATCCTTGCCGATGCCAACGGTACCGACCCGCTGCGCACGCAGAATGCCGGTCGCGTCACATCTGAGATGGGCCTCTCCCCGTCAGAATGGGAAATCTTCACCCTTGGTGCCGAACGCATTGCTAGCGCCGTGCGTGACGCAACCGGGCTCAAGACGGCCTTCCATCACCACTGCGGCGGTTACGTCGAAACGCCAGAAGAAATTGCCCACTTCCTTGATATGACACGCCCGGATTTGCTAGGGTTGGTGTTTGATACCGGTCACTTTCTCTATGGCTCCGGCAGCGTTAATGGCCAGGTCGTCCAGGACGGACTCAAGCGTTTCGGCGAACGTATTTTGCATGTGCATTTCAAAGATTGCCAGCCGCAGATTGCGCAGCAGGCTCGCACAGCAGGCTGGGATTATTTCACGGCGATACAACACGGGGTGTTTTGCGAATTGGGTCATGGCTGTGTACCCTTTGGGGCAGTCGCTGAGTGGCTGCGCACGCGCAACTACCATGGATGGATTGTCGTAGAGCAAGATATCCTCCCCGGCATGGGCAGTCCCAAAGCGAGCGCCCGGCGTAACCGGACTTTTCTCAGCACCATCGGGCTGTAGCGCACAAGGAAAGGAGATGGCTTATGCCTGCAAATTCATTGAAGATCGGTCTGATCGGTGCTGGGCGTATCGGCCTCCTGCACGCCGAGCATCTCACTTCACGTATCCCGGCAGCCGACCTGGTCATGGTGGCGGACGTGTTCGTGGAGGCGGCAAAGGAGTGCGCTGAGTGCTATGCGATCCCTTCCTACGAGCAAGATTACCAGGCAGTATTGGAGCGTCCAGATATCCAGGCAGTGGTGATCTGCACATCCACCGATACCCATGCTCGCATCATCGAGGATGCGGCGCGTGCTGGCAAGCACATTTTCTGCGAAAAACCCATTGCGCTCGATCTCGCGTCAATTGATAGAGCGTTGGATGCGGTAGAACGTGCAGGTGTCAAACTACAGATTGGCTTCAACCGGCGCTTTGATGCCAATTATCGCCGCGTGCGGCAGGCGGTCGCACAAAGTGAGATTGGGCAGCCACACCTGCTGCATCTCGTCAGCTACGATCCCGCCCCACCGCCGGTTGAATATATTCGTGTCTCCGGCGGCCTCTTCCTCGATATGACCATCCATGACTTCGACATGGCCCGTTTTTTGATCGGGAGTGAAGTAGATGAAATCTTCGCTCTGGGAGGCGTCATGGTTGACCCTGCTATCGATGCGGCAGGTGATGTAGACACCGCGACCATCCTGTTGAAATTTACCAACGGTGTGATCGGTACGATCAGCAATAGCCGCCAGGCCGCATATGGCTATGACCAGCGACTGGAATTACTTGGCAGTGCAGGAGCAATTACCATTGGTAACAGTTACCCGAATACCGCCATCATCAGCGATGGCCAGAGTGTTTGGCGTGATCTGCCGCTCCGCTTCTTCGTGGAGCGCTATACCGAGAGCTTTATCTCCGAGATGGCGGCCTTTGTAGAGGCTGTACGCCATGACACCCCTGTACCCGTCAGCGGGCTTGATGGACGGATTCCGGTGGTCATGGCACTGGCAGCGGGTCAGTCTCTCGCAGAACACCGACCGGTCCGCCTGAGCGAAATCGAACAGCGAGCGGAGGATGCAGTCATGAAAGTCAGCATAACCAGGGGCAAATTCGAGGGCATCAACGCCTGCGCCGACAAGCGTGGAGTCATCGCCGCGCTGGCAGTAGATCATCGTGGAAATCTCCTGCAAGAGATCGCCAGAGCTAGGGGTGAAAATGGCATTGCTTCGGCAGCGGATATGCTGGCCTTCAAGACTTCGGTCACCAAAACCTTGACCCTCTATGCCAGCGCGGTTCTCTTAGATCCAGAATACGGTCTTGAAGCGATCTCTAGCGGTTCGCACGGCAGTGGCGTGATGCTTGCCTACGAAAAGTCTGGCTACGATTTCAGCGTGCAGGGCCGCCTACCGGACTTACTGCCGGAGTGGAGCGTCCGACGCCTGGTTGCGGTCGGAGCGCAAGCCATCAAGATTCTGCTCTACTACAACCCCTTCGACGAGGCGCAGATCAATGTCATCAAACAAGTCTACATCGAACGCATCGGCGCAGAATGCACTGCACTGGACGTGCCGTTTTTCCTGGAGCCGCTGGTGTACGACGACTTGCTTGGAGATGAGAAGGGGTTGGCGTTTGCCAGGAAGAAGCCAGAATACGTCGCACGTACTATGCTGGAGTTTTCAAAGCCACAGTACGGCGTGGATGTGCTCAAAGTCGAGATGCCGGTCAACCCCGCATACATTGCTGGTACCCGTGCTTTCACCGGCGAAGCGGTGGCCTATTCTCGCCAGGAAGCACTCAAGCACTTCCGCAACGCCGCAAGCGCAGCATCCAGACCCTTCATTTACCTGAGTGCCGGCAGTAGCAATGAGTCGTTCTGTGAAATGCTGGAGCTGGTTGCTGAAGCCGGAGTAAAGTTTGCGGGAGTGCTATGCGGCCGTGCCACCTGGCAGGGAGGCATCCCGGTCTATGCGAATGAGGGTGTCACGGCGCTGGATCGCTGGCTTGCAGATCGTGGTACGCAAAACATCCAGACCATCAACAATATGCTGGCACACGGCGCAACCCCATGGTGGGATGCGTACGGTGGTAAGGAAAACATCGAGATCATTGAACCTGGATAGGTGTGTCTGTGGGCCTTGCTGCCAATGGCAGCAAGGCCCACAGACACACCTATAAATTCTTGCGAGCCGCGAAGCGACGAGGATTCAAAGAAACCTGCAATCGGGTTAGTCACGTTGACTTAGACGTATCACTATTAGTCTGGGCTTATATCTCGTGGCTCAAATGGAAGATCAGTGGAAAATATTGTTGTACTCTCTCCTACATATTTTTGGGGTTTTGGCGTTACCTCTTCGCGGTGATACGAACCACTGGCATCAGTGTTCATACCGGGCCAGTGGCGGCCATAGTTATAGTGTCCGGTTTCTGCTGGCGAAAGAGGTCCACGCGCAAACTGGGCCACTCCACTAAGATCGGTCACGCCGAGTTCCGGCGATTCAATATAGAGGTCATCGGGAACATCATTATATCCCCTGTCACGCAATTCGTCTTCACTGAGCGACAGGTGCAAACCATATTTATCTTTGCCGCTGATCGCGCTATGTGGGACATAATATGTCTTTATAAACAGGCTACCACGCTCAACGAGGATATAGCGACTGAAACGTGCCTGTATCTTACCAAGCTTTTTTCCCTCTTTGTCCACGACTTCCTGACCCAATTCAAATGGTGGTGGAATATGTGCGGCTTTGGGTACACTTTCTTCAAAGGGCATAAACACACTCCTTATTCAAAAAATGAGGTTGATGAGTTCTGATTTATGAACCGCCAAAATAAGTATAGAGCAGTTCGCTAGTGCTATTATAGCGCATTGGAACGAATTTGTGTTACATGCTCGTACATATTCAGAGCTACAAGCCAGCAACAATCCTTGAACGGGCGAGAATAGGACGAGAGCACTATGGACTCTGCTTTCTTCGTTCTCCTGTCAAAGAAAGTGGGCTGTTGGTATTGGTGTTTGTGCCGTTGGGATGGGTTGAATGCGTCGTTGCAGGGGCAGAGGTGCTGGTATGTGCCCGTTCGAGGGGTAATTGTTGGTGATGATACAGGCGATTGGAGAGCAGCGCGTGATTGGAAGTCATCGCTACCTGCATAGACTCGATGATGCGCTCAAGCTGCTCGATGCTCTGGAACACTTCCTGCATACTGGTCAAGTTCCCGCTAAAAGCCTGCGGCTGCCTGATGTGCAACACTCCCTCAAGAATCTGTGATCGTAACGTTTGGAGATGGGTTGAGAGATATTGCTCCCAATTCCTCATGGAGGCCTGAGTCAGCTCGTTGATGGCCGCAAAACGCTCATCCAGTGCCTTACCAAAGATATCCAGCAGGTCTTCCCAGGGCAGTTCAGTCTGAACTTCGATAGCCTCAAAATGTGGGGGATGCTCGTCGGCATGCTGGTTTGCATCGTCGAATGGCTGGAGTGCCAGTCGCTGGTTGAGCAGTTCTTCGATTGCCAATAGTTGGGCCGCCAATGCGCGATCGACAAGGCCTTCAAATTGTGGCTGCTGTTGCTGTTGCCTCTGCCTCATTTCGAGGCTCAGAGCCTGGGCAATATTCGCCTGCTGGCTCGTAAGTTTCTGGCTGAGAGTAGCCTGAAAGCCCTTTTGTTGTTCAGCCTGTCTCTGGGTCAAAGTTTGCACAGTTTCATGCTGGGCGATAATGAGACGCTGCTCCAGCTCACGGCGCAGCGTCTGGATACGCTGATCAAAAGCGCGTTCCATTTCCCGGCGATGGGCAGTCAGTTTCTTATCCAGAATATCATTGAAGGCCTGTAATTCATCTGCGGTAAATGCCATGGGAGTACATTCTCCTTGCTTTATCCCAACTACTGCTGTGATATGCTCAGTATAGAAGCAGCAACAAGTGTGTGTCAATGCCCACGGTTGAGAAGTGCCTAAGTGGGCTATGCACAAGTCAAATACCTTTTCCAAAAAGCAACACGAAACTGCCCCTGACGACAGATCACACTATGATATAATAGTCGAACCTCATATGAGCCGCTTTTACCCATCAAATGACTATATGATGCCTGACCGCTTTCCCAGAAAATGATCTTTCGTTCCCTCGCTATGCAAAAAGGAGCACACCTCATGCATTCACCCATTTCTTGCTCGAACGCGAAGCCAAACAAAGCCGCTATCCCCATCTTACGCCGTCTGCTTAAACTGTTTCTTCCTTACTGGAAGCTTGGTTCATTCGCTCTCCTGACTATCTTCAGTATGGATATCTTGAATGTTGCCAGTCCCAAGATCCTCGAATTACTCATCGATCAGGCCATTCCCCACAAAGACCTGGTGTTGCTGGCGGTGCTCTCCTTCCTTCTGCTCGCTGTTCCCTCATTGACCGGAATGGTGGGGATCGCGAAAGATTTCCTGGATGTCACGCTAAGCCAGCACATCATGGACGATCTACGGAGAGGACTCTACACAAACTTGAGCAAGCAATTGGTCAAGGTGCAAATTCGTCAGACGATGCTAGGACGGTGGTTCGTGTTCATCCTCCACATCTTCTTCTCCGCGATCCCTGCGCTTATCTACTATCTTGGAGGCCGCCAGGTGATTGGTGGGACAGCACAATTAGGACAACTCGTCGCGTTTGTCGCCCTGCAAGCGATCCTTTTCCCAACCTTCCGTTCACTCCTCGATATCCACATCAGCTTGCAGGGGGCACTCGCCCTCTTTGAACGTCTCTTTATGTACCTTGATCTGCCCATTGAGATCTGTGAGTGTACCAACGCTTTGGAAATGCCAGAAGTGCGCGGGCACGTCTGCTTCCGTCATGTCTCGTTCCACTATCATCTTGATCGGCCTGTGTTGCATGATATCGACGTTGAAATACAACCAGGTCAGATTGTTGCTCTTGTCGGACCGAGTGGCGCGGGGAAAACCACAATGACCTATCTCTTGTCACGCCTCTATGATGTCGGGGAAGGTTCGGTGGAAATCGACGGTCAAGATGTCCGTTCGCTCACCTTTGCCAGCCTCGCTCGCCACATCGGGATGGTGACACAAGAGACATATTTGCTGCATGCAACCGTACGCGAGAATATTCTCTATGGGCGTCCAGAGGCCACGGAGGAGGAGATGATCGCGGTGGCACAAGCAGCCTACATTCACAAACGCATTTTGGAACTCCCACAAGCATATGACACGGTAGTTGGTCCACGCGGGTATCTCCTCTCAGGCGGCGAAAAGCAGCGTATTGCCATCGCGCGGGTCCTCCTGAAAAACCCTCCTATCCTGATTCTGGACGAGGCGACGAGTGCGCTCGACACACATGCTGAACGCCTGATTCAAAGCGCACTTATGCGCTTGCACCAAGGTCGCACGACACTGGCTATTGCTCATCGTCTCTCAACGGTCCTGACTGCAGATCAGATACTCGTGCTGGACAAAGGGCAGATCATCGAGCGGGGGACACATACAGATCTTGTCTGCTTGGGCGGCCTCTATGCACATCTCTACTTGGAACAGTTCGGCAAACAGACACCCCAATAAAAGCACTAGCTAGAGAACTTAAAGCCTAGCTGTTGCGCCCAGCTGAATGTATCCTGAATACTCCACAATTCTACGATTTTTCCATTGGCAAGGCGAATGAAGTCCACTCCGATCAAGATATCTTCTTTGCCCGTGGGAAGAAACCCGGCGAATGTTCCGAGGTGGGTTCCCCGCAGGGTAAGGCGAAAGGCAACGGTATCTCCTTCCCCGATCATCTGTTCAATAGTGATATGAGCATCAGGAAAGCCTTCTCGAAATGCCCTGACTGCCTCTTTCACACTTGCGGGGCCAGGAGCTTGATTTGGATGTGTATGATCGACAAAATCTGCTGCCAGGACTTCATCTGCTAGTGCCAGATTTCCAGTACTCCACAACTCGACATACTTTCTGACAACCGTCTTATTCGCTTCCATGTCTAAATGTGGAGTGAGCACTATCATGATGAGAACCTCATTTGCCCAACTGCGGTATGAGCCAACAGTTTTTGGGCGTTGCGCCACAGAAGCTTCTCCCGCACCTCCGGCTTGAACTCGATCTTTACCGCCTCAAAATCCTTCATCCAGCGCTGCGGCGTAATAAAGGGATAGTCCGATCCAAAGAGAAAACGATCCTGCAAGCGTGTGGCGGCTTCACGCAGCAGCGTTTCTGGAATGTAACGGGGTGACCAACCGGAGAGGTCATTGAAAATATTGGTTTTGTGCTGCATGGAGGCGATCATCTCCTCGTGCCAGGGCCAGGAGGGGTGCGCGCCGATGATGGTCAGGCCGGGGAAGTCGGCTGCCAGGGAGTCCAGGTAGATGGGACGGGTGTAGTCCAGCTTGATACCCATACCACCTGGCGTACCGGCACCAAGCCCATTGGTGCCGGTGTGGAAGAGGGCCGGGACACCCAACTCTTGAATTTTCTGCATCAAGGGATAAAATTGCGGGTCATTTGGATAGAAAGCCTGGACGCCAGGATGAAATTTCGCGCCCGCCAGCCCCAGATCTTTGATGGCGCGTTCCATTTCTTTGACGGCGGCTTTCCCCTTGTGCGGGTCAACGCTGGCGAAGCCGATAAATTGCTGCGGGTAGCGTTTGACGATTTCCGCGACATAATCATTGCCCAGTGGAGGCAAGCCTGTGGCCGTTTCCGCATCCCAGGCCAGTAGTACACCGATCATATCTAATTCCGCGTAGTCGGCGGCTAGCTGCTCGATATCCTTTAGCTTAACTTCGGTGCGGAAGTAGCGTTCGGCAGCTTTGGCATACGGGCCGAGCGTGACCTGCATAAACTCCGTCGTCGGCAGGTGGACATGAAAGTCGATGGCGCGTGGCATAACATGATCCTCCAAATAGATATTTAAGCACAGCTTTGTGCCTGCGATACTCTTTATTCTAGTTTATTATAGTCTCACTTGGACGCGTAATGTCTAAGGTCCGACCCAGCAAAAGGATTGTTGGCATATACAGATGTAGGAACATGTCATATTCAATGTCTCCAGTCACACCTGTCACACCTGTTGAATCTCGAAAAGTCGTACCCGTGTATTGTCTCACAAAGTCGTGCCGCCTGCAGGAAGTGAACTGATGGGATATGATGCCTGTGAGGAAAGGAGTCAATACAGCAGGAGAAGGCATCATGCATCATCGAGGACAACAGACGACGTTTGAGGAACGTATCATGATCAAAGAATTGGCCAGCACGGGAATGAGCGACGCTACGATTGGGACCTGCCTGGGCTGTTGAGTGTGGACGGTGCGCAAGTGGCGGCGCATCGCTCAGCAGCACGGACGGCTTGGCTTGAGCAGCCGCATGGGACGACCAGCGGCGGGAGACTTGAGTCCCGTGGCAGCAGAGCTTCAGACGACGCTGCTGAGCCTGCGGCGGGCGCATCCCGGCTGGGGACCCAACACGCTCTTAGCGGTTCAGCGCACCGATGCAGCCTGGCAAGGATGCCCGCTGCCCAGCCGAGAGCGAGTGGCCGCCTTTCTCAAGCAAGCCGGACTGACTCGCCGCACTCAGCAGCAGGTGGAGCTGCCACAGCCGAGAGCGAGTACCCCGTCGGAGGCGCATGAGGAGTGGCAACTGGATGCTCAGGGGGTCAAGCCAGTGGCGGGCATCGGCAAGGTCAGTGTGATCACTGTCGTTGATCGGGTCAGTCACCTCAAAGTCGAGAGCTGTCCACGAGCCCACACCAGTCAAGCGGTGACGGCGGAGTATTTCCTGAGCTTGCGGCGAGCTTTTCTCAGCTATGGGTTGGCGCAGCGGCTGTCGCTGGATCATGGCTCGGCCTTCTTCGACAACACCTGCCCCTGGCCGTTTCCCACGCGCTTGCATCTGTGGTTGCTGGCCTTGGGCGTCCAAGTGGTCTTCATTGGGGTGGGGCGACCGATCATGGAGCGGTCGAGCGCATGCATCAGACCATGAGCAATCAGGCGTTGCTGGGACAGCGCTGGCAGAGTTCCGAGCAGTTGTGGCGCGGCTTGGATACATGCCGTGCCCGGCTCAATGAGGGGATGCCCATGCCGGTCTTGCAGCAGCAAGCCCCCTTGCAAGCCTTTCCACAGGCGAGCTGTTCTCGGCGACCCTATCGACCGGAGTGGGAAGACCAGTTCCTCGATCTGGAGCGGGTGTATCAGTATTTGGCTCAGGGACGCTGGTTTCGTCCCACCCATCAGGGGGGAATTCAGTTGGGCACGTATACCTACCATCTGGGGGTGGCTTATGAGAAACAGACGATGGAAATCATCTTTGATCCGCAGCAGGTGGCGTTCGTCTGCCAGTCTCAAGGAACCCAGCCCCCGATCACCGTGGCAGCTCAAGGCTTGACCAAAGCGGACCTGATGGGCGATCTGGCTCTGCTCTTGCAGCTTCCCGCCTATCAACTGGCTCTCCCGTTCTCGGGAGAAGCTCAACGACAGCTCGCTCTCGTCGAGTGTTTGACCGGTACGACTTTGTGAGACAATATGGAGGCACGACTTTATGGGATTCAACAGGTGTAGTGGGTGTAGTGGGTGTTGCGGGGACAGCAAAGTTTGAGTCGGGGTGGCTCACTGTAGTAGGTGTAGCAGGTGTAGTGGGTGTAGTGGGGATCGCGAGAGTAGCAGGTACCGTGGATGCGGCAGCAAAGTTTGAGTCGGGGTGGCTCACTGTAGTAGGTGTAGCAGGTGTAGTGGGTGTAGCGAGAGTAGTGGATGTGATAGGATCGGTTACTGAGAATGGGGCTGGGGTGATTGGATGAGGATGAAGGGTGTAGAGGCCATAGGTTGGGGAGAGGATGTCTCCTGCATAAAGCATGCGTCGAAGTAGTTGTCTGACGAGGGTATGATGTTGGCCTGTCTGTTCGGCAAGCTGTTTGGGGCCGAGAGGAACACTGCTTTCTTGCAGTGCTTTGAGGATAGCTTGTCGTTCGGCTGAGAGGATTGTGCTTCGTCGGAGCAGAGAGGTTACAGGGAGGTGGTTGGTGCCGAGCCATTGGATGGTGGGGACGCCGTGGGCATCGGCGATGATCTGATAGGTGAGGTTGGGGGCTGGTGCGCTGAGGTTGTTTTTGGTTGTGGCGAGAATGCGCCTGTTTTCGCCATAGGGGTGGGGGGTGACGAGGAGGCCAGCACTGCCTAGCTCCACTTTATATGCGGCCTGCTCCATAACATCTCGCGAAGGCTTGCGCCCAACCGCTTCTTCAGATCGCACACGGGTAACGGGAACAATGCCTGTAGGATAACCAAGCAAATTGATCTATCATCCTTTCATTGCTGTAGTTCGGTATCCCCGAAAGCACGTTGCTGGTTTTTGAGTGTCTGACTACACCATCGTCTTGTAGTCTGCTAGAAGTGTACTCAAATTAGCATGAAACAGCAGAGGTAGGTACGTTTACCTGGTTCGAGAGAAAGCACCACTTCCCAGGATGGCTCTTCCTCAAGCCCTGCCAGCAATTGCGGTGCCTGTCGGCAGAATAGCTCAAACCATCCTGGGATCATAGACAGTGCCCTTTCGCTCCTTTGCTATCGCCACAGCCGCCCCGGCACCGTCCAAACGGTGAAAGGTGATCACATCTTGAGCTAATGCCACGACTCGCATGGATGGTGCGATTTGCTCCCCCTTGAGTCCTGCAGGAGTCCCTCGACCATCCCACCGTTCAAACACATGCCCAAGGGCACGGATGATGCTCTCGCCGAAG
>Ga0099828_10003691_pt1 | contig 10729 bp, 4 predicted proteins | sample CZO8metaG_2_FD_79338 | JGI IMG/M metagenome (GOLD analysis project Ga0099828, IMG submission 79338) | Vadose zone soil microbial communities from the Eel River Critical Zone Observatory, Northern California, USA - CZOApr15con2H1.8 metaG | ecosystem: Environmental > Terrestrial > Soil > Vadose...
TCCTCCACGGATTCGGTGCCGGCCGCCTGGCTTTCCAGCGCCTGGAAATGCGTAGCCACCGACAACTGGATTTTCTCCACCATTTTCTCGCCGATGCCTGGAATCTCCATGAGCTGCTCCGGAGTCATGTCGGCGAGCTTTTCGACCGTGGACACGCCATGCGCTTCGATGCGTTCGATGGTCTTCGGCCCGACGCCCTTGAGTTCGGACAACGGCGTACCGGGCGCCGTCAGCGCGGCCATCTGCGCTTCGATCTCCTGCCGCTTTTCTTCCTCGCTCTTGATGTCCACGTTCCAGCCGATCAGCTTGCTGGCCAAGCGCACATTCTGGCCCTTCTTGCCGATGGCCAGGGAGAGCTGGGTATCTTCCACGATGACTTCGAGATGACGCGTTTCCGGGTCAATGATCTGGACGCGCGTGACCTTGGCCGGGGAAAGCGCCTTCTGCGCGAAGGTGATAGTGTCTTCCGAGAAGGGGATGATGTCGATTTTTTCGCCCCGCAATTCGCGGATAATCGACTGCACGCGCATTCCCTTCATGCCGACGCACGCGCCTACCGGGTCCACGTCCTTGTCGCGGCTCAGGACGGCGATCTTGGTGCGCTCGCCCGCTTCGCGCGCGGCCGCGCGAATTTGCACCGTGCCATCGTAAATTTCGGGGACTTCCATTTCAAACAGCCGCTGCACCAGCGTGGGGTCCGCGCGGGAGACAATCACTTGCGGCCCCTTCGCCGAGCGGTCCACGGCGCGGATCACCACACGGAGGCGGTCGCCGATGTTGTACGTTTCCAGCCGGGATTGTTCGCGCTTCGGCATGCGCGCCTCGGCGCGGCCCAGATCAACAATGACGTCCGGCCCCTCGGTACGTTTCACCACGCAATTCACGAGCTCGCCGACCCGGCCATTGTATTCATTGAAAATGGTGTCGCGCTCCGCCTCGCGCACCTTTTGCATGATCACCTGTTTGGCGGTCTGCGCGGCGATGCGGCCGAGCACATCGGTCGGCTTCGGGATGATGACGTCGGTGCCCACTTCGGCGGTGGGGTTGATCTTCCTCGCTTCCGCCAGCGTAAATTCCTTCTTCGGGTCGGTGACTTCCGCCACCACGGGACGCACCGCGAACACGTCCACTTGTCCCGTGTCCGGATTGAACTTGGCGCGGAGGTCCTCCTCGGTCTTATAAAACTTCCGCGCGGCGACGACCATCGCGTCTTCGATGGCCGCGACGATCACATCCGGTTCGATGTGCTTTTCGCGGCTGATCTGCTCAATGGTCTGGTACAGCAGATTGGCCATTGTTCCTCGCTCTAAAGCTCTACGACCAGGTTCGCTTTGCGGATGTCTTCCATCGGCACCGCAATCACCCGGCCCTTCACTTCAATCCGCACCTTGCCGTCGGCAACGCCCGCCAGACGGCCCTCGAAAAATTTCTGGTTCTCGATCGGCGCGTTGGTGGAAATCCGCGCCAAGCGGCCCGCGAACCGCTCGAACTCGGCGGGCCTGGCCAGCTTGCGATCAAGCCCGGGCGAGCTAACCTCGAGAATGTAGCGTGGCCCGGGAACCAGGTCTTCCACGTCGAGGATCACACTCAACTGATGGCTGACCGCTTCGCAATCCTTGTGGCTGACGCCCTCGGGCTTGTCAATGTAAATGCGCAAGAAGCGTTGCTTGCCCACCTTCCACTCGATGTCCAACACTTCCAAACCCAGCGAGCGGGCCACCCGCTCGGCGGCTTCCCGGATGCGGTCCAATTCCATTTCTTCCACCTGCTCGGCCTGCCCGCGTTGACCGGAACTTCCCCCGGAAAGCGCACGCCAAGCACATGAGCGCCGGCTCAGGTCCTCTGGGCCGCGCCCAACAAAAAAGTGGGCTCGCGCCCACTGAGAGTTGCGACCAACTTAAGCATTTCCAGTATAGTCAGCCCTTGCTTCAAAAGCAAGCAGCACGCACATTGGCGCTGCGATGAAACACGGGCCAGTGGACCCGGGCCGACCGGAAACAATAAGGGCCGCGCGGGCGCGGCCCACTTGGTCCAAACTTTAAGGAAACCGCCCTATTGAGCCTTCTTGGGCGGGGCAGCGGGCGCAGGAGGGGTAGCAGGTTTGGGAGGCGCCGCTGCGGCCGGGGCGGCCCCCGCCTTGATGGGATAGGCTTGGTCATACAGGCGGACAATTTCTTGCGTGATGTCAATTTGGGGTGATCCGTAAACGACCGTTGTGCCCTGCGCGGAGGAGTCAAGCACGACGGCGTACCCGTTCTCCCGCGCATAGCGGTCCAGCACTTCCAGCATTTTCCGGCCGATGCCGTCCACTACTTCCCCTTGCGCGGCGTTCAATTCTTCGTTCAAGTCGTCATTGTCGCGCTGCAATTTCCGCGACAGCAGCTCGCCCTGCCGCTGCAGCTTGGCCTTCTCATCCTCGCTGAGCGTGCGGGCTCCGTCGTTCATCCGCCGTTGAAGGTCCTCGATCTGCTTTTGGACGGTCTGAAGTTCGTTCTGTTTGGGCGCAAATTGAGACTGCAACTGAGCTTGCGCCAGCTTCCCCTCCGCGGTGGCCACAATGGCGTTGCGGACGCTGAGAACGGCCACCTTCATGGGGGCGGCGGCAGCACTGCCGGTGGCCTGAGCCCGCATCCCGGCAACGGGGGAAAACAAGAACACGGCGAGCGCAGCCCAGTTCCCTGTAGAACGTAAGTTGACGTTCATCCTGGCTCCTTCTCCCAGACCAAAATCGCAAACTGCGAATTATAGCGGCCTGATTTCGCAGGCGTCAATCGGAATTGATTGCAGCGGGCCACGCGATCCTTAGTCACACGGAATTCCAACGCTTGACCTCTAGAGATGCAGAGAAGCCCGCCGCGAGTTGGCTGGGATTTCTCCGCCACGAGCGCATGGTCCCGGCTTAATGGGGCAGGGGCACGAACAGCACTTTGCCGTTCGCCGTGTCTGCGATCACGGCAAGGTTCGTCAGCGGATCGATGTCCACACCGAATTGCAAAGCGCCGGTCAACGCTAATTGTCCGGCAACCGCCGCATTTACCGGCGTCGGGAGGCTCAGCACCGCGCGGACGCGGCGGCCGAGCAAATCCACAACGGTGAGCGTATGGCTGGTCGTATTGGTGCTCACCGCCGTGCTGGTCAAGTAATTGTACGCGATTGCCGTGGGATTGATACCGACGCCGAAAACCGCCTGCGCCGCTTGTGTGTTCGTCGTCGGGTCAAGGATAGATACCAAGTTGCCTGTGCTCGAGTTCGCCAGGAAACACCCAGCCGTATTGGAAGCACTGCAGTCACCAGGCATTGGGTCGTACACGATAGACGTGGGCAGGCTGGCGGAGAACGATGTGGTGACGGAGGTCCCTGAAGCGTCAGCGATGCCCACCGAATTGCTACTGCCCCCGGTTTGGGCCACGGCAATCTGGTGGTTGGCGTAGTTGAAGGCCACCGCGATCGGGCGTTGGCCCGTCAAGATGGTGCTCGTGACGCCGCCCGTCGTGACATTTAGCACGGTAACCGTGTTGGTCACACTATTAGAAACGGCGGCTTCTCCGGTGTCCTGATCGGCGCCCACGCCCATCGGCCCTGTCCCGGTGGTGATTGGGTTGGTCAGGTTAGTCCCTGAGGCAACCTTTTGGTTAACTTCATCGATGATGATGGCGTTTCCACTCCCGTTGTTTGCGACGACGGCCATACCCAAGCGAGGAAGCACGGCAACGCCGGCAGGATTCGACCCCACCGGAACAAGTGGGGTAGGTGTCACGCCCGTGCCCTTTGCAAGGTCGATGAGTGCGACGGTGTTGCAGCCCGACAGGGTGACGACGGCAAGCCCCTGGCCCGTGCCTTGCTGCGGGTCCACCGCGACTCCGGCCGGCATCGGCGTAGCGCAGCTGGCGCTGGTGACATCCACGCTCTGAACGACGGTAAAGTCGGAGACGTTGGAAACGCTCTTGTTTTCCAGCACGTCGACCGCGAATCGGCGCGCCGTATTCAGCATCGTTGCAGGAACAGTGGCGACCAACATGCGATCAGAAACCTTGGTGGGGTCGACGGAAATCTGGACACCGTCCAGTCGCACCTGCGAGTTGGCCGTGAAACCCTTACCGATGATTGTCAGTGTCTGGGGGCTCGACGCGAGGACGCCCGCGAGCGTCGATTTCGCTTCGAACGTCTTGGGGCTTGTCTCGGTGATGGCAGGTAAATGGACCGAAGAACCAGGGGGCAAACCCATCGACGAGCTGAGCGAGAAAATCGAAACCGTGTTGTCACCCTGATTGACCACGACAGCGGTGTTTGATCCAGGGTCGACCGCGACCGCTACAGGCGTTTTCCCTGTATTGAATGTCGTAAGGACGCGCGGCGTGGAAGGGTCAATCACCGCGAGTTGGTTGCTGGTGCTCGATGGGTTCACCACGACGGCGACATTGGTCAGCGGGTTAAATGCGCCGGCCACGTTCCCCATTGGCGAAAAGCTGCTGCCGGTCTGGGTCGGAAGCGGCGTGGAGGACAGGTCCAATAGACTGAAAAACGCCACCCCGCTGCTGACCGAGGGATCGAGCAGGACAGCCTCTTGCGTTTCCGGGTTGATGCCGATGCCCTGGAGCGTGGAGGTCAGCGCGCGGGTGGCTACCGACTCCGCATAGCTCGCCGTGCCGTTTCCGCTGGTGGCGTTCGGAAGGCCCGAGCCATTCGGCTGCGTATACGTGAAGCTTGTATTGCCCGGCCCGATGGTTGCGACCGGGTAAACGCCATCGAAGCTTGGATCGGCAGCATTTTGAATCAGGACGGGGCTTCCAGCCAGCACGGCGAGAAGCGGCTGGCTCGCGCTGGAGAGATTCACCGTGACGGTTCCATTCGCGCGGGACAGTCCAGGGGGCGTACCGCTAGCCGGAGCGATCAAATTGGTGGTTTGGGCACTCAAGTCCACAATGGTCAGTGCGCCGCCGACCCTGTCCGGTGTTGAGATGGCCCAGTTCAGATGCGGTTCGACCCCCACGTGGGAGTTCGGCCCAGTCGTGAGCGTAACGACGCTGGCAATGGTGGGCGTCGTCCCTGTCAGATCGATCAGCACGCCGTAGTTCGTCTGTGCGTTGACCGTATTGATTGCCACAAGGGCGCGTCCCGTGACCGGATTGATGCCCACCGCAACGGGAGGGTCTTGCAATGGCGGCGAAACCCAGACGACCGCGTCAGTCTTGAGATCCACCTCGGCAATATTTTTTGAGGTCTTGTTTGCCACGAGCGCGATATTTCGAACGTAATCGACGGCGACACCCATGGGACCGGAGGGCGTGGGGCAAGGGTTTGCAGTTGTGCCGGCGGTTGTGCCAAGTGCGCCGGTGCACAGGGACGCGACGATCACCATGGGAGCACTGCCGGTGTTATTCGGTTTCGTCAGGTCAATCAAGGTGACATCGTTTGAGCCCGTGTTGGCAACCACAGCAATGCCTGTGGCCGGATTGATGGCGACATCGGAAGGTGTTGTCCCGACAGGAAGCGCCGGCGGGATTTGTGAAACCGCGGAAATGCTGTAGTTCGGCTGAACAGCTAGATTTGTGGCGGCAAGTTTTGTGTCGTCAGCGGCGCTGTGGATCGCAACCTGGTGAAGTCCCGGCGTACCGAAGTCGGTGGGATGTGTGGCGTCGCCGATAGTCACCGCGACTTGCCGCGTGGCATTGGGGTCCGTGGCAGCCGGCAGGATCGCCGGTCGCGTTCCCGTTCCCGTCGGGCCGTCGTATGTGGCGCTTACATCCGGATTATCTTTCGTGCCGAAGAAGCCCCCATTCACGTTGAAATTGAGGACGCCGTTGCCTTGCGAGATGCTATCGGGAGAAGGTCCTACAACCGCGGGACGCACGGCGCTGACGACGATGTTGCAATTCGAGGAAGTAGCGCAAGGCTGGGCCATGCCCCCCTGGCGCGACACGCCGATGGCGAGCATGCCCAAGGCCGGTGGTAAAGCCGGTGGTAAAGCCAGGAAGGTGTCGGGAATGCGCACGCGCAGGATGCTGCTGGAAACATCCGTGATCAGGCTTCTATCACCAAGCTCTTTGCCGTTGATGAACACCCTGGTCGTCGTAAGGAAATTCGTGCCGGTAATGTAGACATCCTGGAAAACGGAACCCAGCGCCGCAGTGTTCGGGCTCACGGAAATCAGAGTTACCTCGCGAGTGGAATCGGCGAGAACGATCGTAACGGTCACCTTCGCAGTGGCGTTTGTATCCTTGACCGATGTCGCCGTAATAGTGACCGAAGCTGGAGAGGGAACGGCAGTGGGCGCGTGGAACGTGCCAATGTTGGGTGCGGTGGCGGTGGCGGGAGTCGTGACAAACGAGCAGTCGGTTCCGCAACCACTAGAAAACGACCAGCTGACGTCGATGCAGGTGGCGTCTGTCGTGCAGGCAGGGTTGGAGACGTTGGCGGTAAAGGGGAAGGTCTCGCCGGTGCCGATGGCGAAGGTCGGGGAGTTTGGGCTGATCAAAAGAGTGATACCGGAAATGATGGTGATCGTGGTCGTCTGCGAGACACTCGAACTGGCGTGCGCGACCGCCATGATCGTGACGGTAGCTGTGCTGGGTAAGGTGCCAGGCGCCGTGTACACGCCGATGGTCGGGTCGGTGGTCAAGGGGACGATGGTTCCACATGTCCCGGCGGCGACCCCGGACGCGCAAGTGAGCGACCACATCACGGCTGTGTCGGTGCTCCCAGTGACGAGGGAATTGATTAGGTCCGTTTTAGTGAGAATGACGGTGGCGGTCGTTGCCGAGATTTGCAAAGTAATGGCCGGTGAGGATGAGCTGCCTCCTCCTTTGCAGCCAAGCGCGCCAAACGCCAGCGCAAAAGCGAGTATTGTCCAAGACTTCAGCCGCGTCATTCCTGTCCTCCCCCAAAATCGGATTCGGTCTTCCAGCGCGCTCGCCGCCGGACTTGGCGCGCATCCCGCACCGTTCGAATTCCCCCACCGTGAAGAAGCCCCCCTGCGACTAAAACGTCCGGCTCACCGTGAACCGGAACGTGCGAATCGGGTCAAAGAAATTCGTCTTGATCGGGTTGTTAAAGAAATTGAGGAGCTGCGGCGCCACCTGAGAATCCCAGACCTGCGGCCCCACCTGTAGCCTGTACTGTTGCATGTTCGGGTCATTTGGATCGTTTGGATTTCCAGGAAACCGGGTCGTGGGCGCCGTGATGACCTGCGACATGCGGTTTAAGTTGTAGGCCCAATAGATCCGGAATGGCGCCTGCACGATGGGCAATTGCACGACGAATTCTATCCCCGTGGAACTGCGGAGCTTGAAATTGGTTCCCGGCTGGAAGGGCAGTTTCGGGCTCAAATTCGCATTAGGAAACTGCTGGGACAGCGAAGAAAAGGCCGTCGAGTTGACCTGCAACTGGTCCTTGCGCAGCGCTCCGGTCGCGCCCGCATCAACGAATAGCGAGGCGCTCACGTGCGACGCAATCGGGATGCGGTACTCAAAGTTGCCCACCCCCTCGGTATCCCCGCCCGGGAATGTCACTTGGTAACTTAGGGTCGGGATGCTGACCGAACCTTGCAGGGGGCGCCCATTCGCGTCGAGCTGACCGGGCTTTGAGTAGGGAATCGTCGTCGTGGAGGCCGAGGGGATGAACACCACAGGGGACACGGTCCGAATGTCGAACCCGCGGAGGTCGGTCTCGCCGCCCAGATAGAAGCGGCTGTAGGGAGCGACCACCTTGTTGCCGAAACCCGTGGTGAACGCGCTGGAAACGTGGAACGCGAGCACGTTCCGGCGGTGATTGATCGGGCGGAAGTATTTGACATCGAGCACGTGGGTGAGGCTGTTTTCGTTGCCGCCAATCGGTCCGCCTTCCAGGGCAAAGGAATAAAAAAAACTCTTTCCGTGGGTGGGGTTAATGGGACTGTCCACGGAGTTGTAAGTGAGGCTGGGCACAATGCGGCTGGAACGAATCCCCGAAAGCGCCGAGGGGCCGGCGATGGACTGAAACTGCAAGATATCAAACAGCGCGGTGGAGGCGTTGCTGAGTGACTTGATGCTGGTGTCGGTCAGGCCGTAGGTGACGCCCACCCGCGTGAACCCCAGGTGCCGCAGAGGATAGCTGGCGAAGACCGTAAAGCCAGTGCTGTTTTGCGTGTAATTCTGGGCGAAGTTGGGATTGATGGTGACTTGCTGGCCCAGCAGGATGGAAGTCTGGCGCGACTGGTCGAAGTTATAGCGGCTCGTAAAAACGGTAAAGCCGGTGCTGATGGGCCGGTCAAACAGATAGGGCTCGGTGAAGCCAAAGGTAGCGCTTCGCTGGAGGTTACCGACTTCGGTGGAGAGACTGAGTGTCTCGCCGAGGCCCAGAAAATTATTGGTCTGATAGCTCAGGCCAATATAACTTCCAGCGAGCCCGCTCACCCCACCCGTCAAGCTGATAGATTGTCGGCCCTTTTCTTTGAGTTTGAGCAGGATGTCCACGGTGCCCTGCTTGACGTTCCGCTTGATGTCGGCAGCATCGGGTTTGACCGGGTCGAAGTAATCGAGCTGATTTAACCGGAGCAGGCTGACTTCCCATAAGTTATTGCGGAACAAATCGCCTTCGCTGAGCAGGAGTTCACGGCGGATCACTCTGTCGCGCGTGCCCGTGTTGCCGGAAAACTCGATGCGGCGCACGATGTAGGGCTTCTGCTCATCGAAGGCGAACGTCAGGTCAATCGTCTTCGTGTCATCATGAACATCCGTGTCCGGGACCGCGGTGAAATCGATGAATCCGTAATTGCCATAGAGTTTTGTATAGTCCTGGATGGCCTTCCGAACTTTATCCACGCCGAAGATTTCGCCCTTCTTAATGGGGAAGATGGATTCCAGATACTCCTGCTTGAGAGACAGGCCCTTTTCCGGATCGGCGCTGCGGATGTGGAGCGTTCCCATGCGATAGCGCGCGCCCTCCTCCACACCAATGGTAATGTTCGTGGCCTTACCGTGCTTGGCGCCGACCATGGGCCAAGGACCAAGCACACCGGCGCGGTTCACATCCACTGTTTTCAAGACAGGATCTTTGACGAGCACCTTGAAGTATCCATTGTCCTGGTAGAGGCCGCGGATACCGATTTCCAGGTCTTCATCGAGCTTGCCGCGGTCGTAGGTCTTGGACATGATCGGAAGGGAGCCCAGGAAACTGAGTGGAATGGCCGTGGGCCGCGAATGGCGCATGGAGCGGATGATGCGCCGGCTGGAGAATGCCGTATTCCCCTGAATGATAATTTTGCCGACCTTAACCTTGGGGCCTTCGTTGACGGTGAAGGTCAGCTTCACTGCGTTGGTTCCGGGCAGGCGCTCGTAAGTGGGCTTGACGGCGGCGAATTGGCGCCCGTGCTCGGCCAGCAAATCTTTCAGGACGACTTCGGCTTTCTTGATCTTCGTGGGATCAAACTGGCTCTCGACGGACAACCCGACTTTGCGATCCTTGAAGCGGTCCAAGATATCCGACTCGGTGACGGATTTATTTCCCTTGTACTCGATGCGGCGGATGATGGGCCGCTCGGTCACATAGAAGATGATGATTTTTGAGTTGGGCTTAGCGGCGCTGTCCTGCACCTCCAGGCGGATGTCTTCAAAATACTGCGTATTCCACAACGCGTGGAAATCGCGGCGCAGAGCTTCTTCGCTATAGGGGTCGCCATTGCGGGAAAAAATCCGGCCGCGGAGCGTCTCGCTGCGAATGCGCCGGTTGCCCTGGAAGTCAATCCGGTCGATGGTAGGTGTTCCCTCTGCCGCGGCCGCGGGAGTCAGCGGTGGCTGCTGCCCGGGTTGTTGGGGAGATCCGCGGCTCGCCGCTCCGAGACCGTAAATCATGAGGACGAGAAAATACACCAACGGCGGACGCCGTAGGAACACACACAAGCGGTATTGTTCTGCGGCCAGAGAGCCCCTCAAGGCCGCTCCCCCCGACACAAAGTTGTCCGCCCCCCTGCCGGACACAGGTGAATCCGGCCTGCGCGCGTAGGATTCGCTAGTGGGATACCGGGGTTGCTTCGACCACCGGCCGGAAGCCCAGCCCGTCACTGGAGACGTAGACTTCCAGAGTTGCTGGACGCTGCAGGCCCCCCTGAATCAGCGCCTCCGACAACGGATCTTCGACGTACTTTTGCAGCGCCCGCCGAAGCGGCCGCGCGCCGTAGCTGCGGTCCGCGCAGGTTTTTTCGAGGACCCACTGGCGCGCTTCCGGTGTCAGGACGATTTGCACCTGCCGGTGGATCAACGTGTCGTTGATTTGGCCGACCAGCAAATCGATGATGCGGAGCAAATCTTCATCGCCCAGCGGATTGAACAGAATGATTTCGTCCAAGCGGTTCAAGAATTCCGGATTGAAGACACGCTTCACTTCGCTGAGCACCAGGTCTTCCAAGCTCTTGACGTTGCCTTCTTCGGCGGCGCTCTGGAAGCCGAGAGTGGAGCGCTTCTGGAGATGGCGCGCGCCGAGATTCGACGTCATGATCACAATCGTGTTGCGGAAGTCCACGGTGTTGCCGAGGCCGTCGGTCAACTGGCCGTCCTCAAAAACTTGCAACAGGATGTTGTACACATCCGGATGCGCCTTTTCGACTTCGTCGAGCAGGATCACCGAGTAGGGCGTGCGGCGCACGCGCTCGGTCAACTGTCCGCCTTCTTCGTAGCCCACGTATCCCGGAGGCGCGCCGATCAGCTTCGACACCGAGTGCTTCTCCATGTACTCGGACATGTCGAAACGGACCAGA
>Ga0099828_10003694_pt1 | contig 10726 bp, 9 predicted proteins | sample CZO8metaG_2_FD_79338 | JGI IMG/M metagenome (GOLD analysis project Ga0099828, IMG submission 79338) | Vadose zone soil microbial communities from the Eel River Critical Zone Observatory, Northern California, USA - CZOApr15con2H1.8 metaG | ecosystem: Environmental > Terrestrial > Soil > Vadose...
CGCCGTGGCTCAAATCTTCAGCATAAATTTCCGGCACCGGCAGACCGTGCCGGCGAAAATGCCGGGAAAATTCAACGAACGCGGCATTCTCTTCGTATATGCCATGCAGAATGCCAATCGCGCTGACCTGCTCACCGGCCAGCCGGATGATGCTGCGCCCCGAACCGCCCAGCTGACCATGCAGCGGCTGCACCCGCTCGACCGGCGAGTGAAAATGCTGCGCAAAGAGCTTTTTGAGAACGTCCATGAGTGTGATTTGCAGCGGTTCAGTTTTGACCAATCGTCTGCCGGCACTTAGCACACGTGCCCTTACGTTTTTGGCGCGGGCTTGGGAGGAATCTCGCCATAGCCGGGCGCTGCCTGGGTGAGATTCTTGTCCAATGAAGCCTTCACATCGCGGATGGACCAGCCAATTCCACCGGCCAGAAGGTTCAGGAAAAACGGATTCGCCCAGTTTTCCGGACGGTCACCCATGGCGGTGAAAAACACTCGCCCCTTGCCATCCATTCGCGCCCACGTCACTGGGTAGGGGGGACGCTGATAGGGTTCACCCTTCATTCCCTGGGTGTCCAGCGTGAGGATCACGTGGAGGTCCGGCATAAAATCCTTGAGCGAGTACCACTCTTCGGTAAAGCTGACGGGTGACGCCACACCTTCCAATCCAGGAAATTTCTCGTCTTTCACGATAAGGTTGGCCGTCTGCAGCCGGGGAGTGCTTCCGTGGACGATGAACTCGCCACCCAGCATCCTGAGATACGGATCAGACTGCTCCCCGTGCGCGATATAACGATTGGAGTTATCGGGCGGGTCGGGTTCGGTATGAAACGTATCGCTGGCGGCGTGGACTCCGACAAAACCAAGTCCGCCCTGTACCGCGTCCAGCAAGGCCTTCTTGCCTTGCGGCGACATAGGCGGATTCTTGTCAGTGCCCGCTTTGGTCAGATCGCCGGTAGTGTAGAAGAGCACGGCTGCGTGCCTTTGGAGGTCTTTGGAATCGAAAATCTGTCCGTCTTTGGAAGCCGTCACCTCAAAGCCGTGTTGCTGCCCAAGGGCGGTGACCGCAGTCTCCAGGATGCTGGGGCGTCCGTCAATTCGCTTTACGACTTCGTGCTCGAACCCCGAAGACTTGGTAAACACGAGAAGAGATTTTTTCTTCGAGCCCAGCAGTTGTTTGGGCAAGGCAAGTCCCGCGGCGGCGATTGCGCTGGCGCCTAGAAAATGACGGCGGTTGACAAACTCTTTCATGCTTTTTCCTTTCCCTCTTGCAGGCGCTAGACTCCGACCGATTTTCGCCCCGCGCCTACCGAGGTTGATCCTAACTCACGATGGGAATTCCGCACCAGAATTTCACGTCTTGGATCCCTTGCAGGCGTAGGCTGGCCTTGGCGGTCCGACGCTCGCGATCCAGGGAAATCTTCGATTGTCCGCACCCCTCAGGTGGCAATCCGGGCCGAGCCTGCATCCAACTTACCGGGTGGAGGGCAACCCCATGCTGCGGCCGCGGAAAATCGGGATCGTATGTATCGGCACCCTTGCCCTGGTGGCACTCGATGCCACGGGCTGTTCCCGTGGACGGGGTAGTGCCCAGGTTGCTTCGAACGTACAGAACAGAATCCGCAGCGATGCCCGGATGGGGATGGCAAGAGTCCAGGTAGTGGCGACCAACGGCGTGGTCACCCTTTCCGGGTATGTCACCGGTCGTGAGCAACGCCTCGCCACGGTACAGGATGCTTCTCAGGTTGAGGGCGTCAGGGTCGTGGTTGATAACCTGCGGATCATCGACGCCAATCCCCAGAGTCCGGCCATCATGATGCAGAAGCCATCGGCGTCGGTCGCGCGGCTTGTAAGTCCCCCCGTCAGCCAAGCTAAGGCCCCTATGATCATCAAGGCCGACACGGCTCAGGCAGTCGCCCCACCTGCCGTTCCAGATCAAGCGACTCAGAGACAAACCACCGACGTTAATTCCGCATCCGGCGCCATGACATCTGCCACCGGCGTGCCCGCAGCTCCGGTTCCCTCGGAGACGCATGCCGCCGACCCGAAGGCTTCTGCCTCCAGAGCGCGAGCCTGGCCCGCCGGCGCCTCGCCAGTTCCGCCTCCGGCAGCAGCCGTTCCTGCTGACCCACCTGAACAAGTCACAGTGCCTAACGGTACCGAACTCGTGGTGCGGTTGACCGAATCTTTGAGTTCGGATCTTAACGAAAAGGGAGATACCTTTATCGCCAGCCTGGCCAACCCCGTCATGATCGGGGACCGAGTCGTGATCCCAGAAGAGGCTGGTGTAGAAGGCAAGGTGGTTGACGTGCACAGCGCCGGGCGTTTCAGTGGAAGGCCGAAGCTGGTGGTCGAAATGACTCGGCTCACCTACAACGGGAAAACCTACGAGTTCCGCAGCAGTCAATATTCAAAGCAGGGCGCCTCGCGGGACGCTCGCTCGGTGGCTGCGATTGGCGGCGGTGCAGGTTTGGGCGCGATCATCGGCGCCATCGTCGGCGGAGGCAGGGGAGCGGCCATCGGGTCCGTGATCGGCGCGGGAGCGGGAACAGGCGCCCAGGCGGCGAGCAAAGCAGCTCCGGTTAAGCTTCCAGCCGAATCTGTGCTGAGCTTTCGACTCCAAACCCCGCTCACCGTGACGCCTTCGTCCACTCTACGAAGAACGCGCGGCGCAGGCCCGGGATCCCCGCAAGATCCTTTCTCATCCGAGGACCGGCCCGTCTTGAAGCGGCGTCCTGGCAGCCCGCCGCCGGAGACGCACGCTCCTGACGCAACCCCACACTTTGACAACAAGTGACGGTGTATTTTCCCCAGCATCCTGGGACGCAGAGTTCAGCCTAGTGAATGTGCATTTCCTTTCGCAGTTGCAGCGGAGCCTCGGTCACATGCTTTCGTTGGATAATATATCTCGGAGTCGGAATCCGCTCCGGGTGCAGTACCACTTTCGCCACTGCCGCTACCGGACCCTGCACCTGCACCCAACTCGCAAGTGAAGGCGTCCCTGCGGAATTAACCAGGAACAGCATGTAGTATCCCAGCGGTGCGATATTCGAATTCGGTGGACCGGTCACGGTCAGACTGCCGTTCGCGGCCGTGAATGACAATCCGACGTATCTTTGATCCATGTCAAACGAGTGCGTGTCGGATCCCGGTCTCATCAGAACCACGGAAGCAATGTCCTTATTTGGTGTTTGCACTGTGAACGGAGTGGCGTAAATAAGCGTGGCCGGAGTGCTGGTGATGGTCGGTCGCGTTGCCGCGCTGCCATCCGCATTGAACAGGTACGCGGGCGTGTAGATTTCGACATGCGGCTCAAACGACGGCGGAGTTGGGCCTTGGTCGGGATTGCCCCCTGCGAGAATCACGGTGCCATCCGGCAACAGTAGCTGCGTGTTGTGATAGAGCCTCGCAAACGCGTTCGATCCCGCGGATGAGAATGTGTTCGTCGCGGGGTCATAGATCTCCGCCCGCAGGCTAGCAGTGGCCGCGTTTTCGTCCTCGGTGGATCCTGCGTCGACCAGAACCTTGCCGTTGGGTAGGATCGTGGCTTGCATTTCGACGCGAGCCTCGGCCATGGGCGGCCCCTGTTTCCAGCAGGGAGCGTATCCGACGGTGTTGTTGCAAAGAGTTTGTCCCGCGTCGCTGAAATCCATGAATTCCGTAGTATTGGTCGCGGGATTGTCGCCGCCCATGATGATGACTTTGGCGTTGTAATTGTTTTGGGGCGTCAACGGTAGCAGTACCGATGTGCCGTAGGTTCGTTCTCCATTGGGATCGTTATTCCCCGGATAAATCGTCCAGGCCGCCAGCTTCCAGGTCTGAGTGCTGGGATCGAAATCCAAGGCACTCGAAGACGGCGCGGAATAGAGGATGTGTCCGGTGGGAAGCAAATGCAGCCGTGGATACAGCGGGAACACGAATCCGGGAAAGTCGGAGATATTGGGTTGTCCCGGAATCTCCGCACTCCAGGTCTGTCCGTCCCAAATCTCGCTGGTGTTATTGTTGCCGCCATCGCTGTCGTTCAGCCCGCTAGTGGTCATCATGCGGCCATCGCCCAACTCAGTCATGGTCGGATACCAGCGTCCGTGCGCGGTCGAGGGCGCACTGGCGAAGGATTCGCTGGAGGGATCGAAGATCGAAGTGTTCGGTAAACCGGTAAAGGGTATGTCGCCCGCTTGCCCGACTTTGCCCAGCTGCCCGTAGACTTTTGTTCCGCCATTGATCAGCACGCGGCCGTCCTGCATGATCGACATCCCGTTGCAGAACATGTCCCAACCGGTTGCCAGGGTGGTGATGTTCCCGCTCTGCACATCAAGCAATGCCGCACCTTGATTATAGGTGGGACCTTGGGGGCAACCCGCCACCGTCGGCGGACAGTTCGCCGACCCGGTGATCAGCAGAATTTTCCCGGTATGCAACAACGCCGCATGGATCGGATTGATTGGCATCTGCTGCGGCAGAGTCGTCCATTGCCCGTTGGGCTTTGCATTGCCCCCGGTTTTCGTGCCTGGCGACGATGGGGTCGAGCCTCCACCGCAACTTGCCAGAACGAGGCTATAGGCTAAAATGGCTGCAATAAGTAGGGTTTTACGCACACCCCAAATGTACTAATCCTTCCGCAGACCGCCAAATTACTACAGTGAATTACTAAGGTCATCAGTAACCATAGTCGCTGGGCGTCATCCATGCATGGGCCAAGCATTTCCAAGGCATGGAGCATGGAGCCGATTGGTTCCAGTGTCTGGCTCCAGGGTCGTGGCGAATTAAAGGGGGATTAGAGCGATCGGCGGAGCGCGCCAGCTGCGCGCCACCGCCGTGCGAGTGCGGGGATGATCGCTCCTCCGATATTGGCCAGATTTGCGTCGGGAAGCGGGGGCCGTTCGGCCCGGGGATTGATCGCACGAACCAGCGAGCGGGAAAGCTGGCCCAGCGCCCCAAGCCTCTCCCAAAACGAATAATGCAGCTCGCGGCCGTTGGTCCTTACCACAAGCACGGTCACGTCGTCGGCCGACAGATTCTGGGGATATCGCTCCGCGATCTCGGCCAGAAGCGCCTCCGTCAGTTTTTCCGGCTCCGCCTCCCCCAGCAGGCGCACGATCCGCAACACGCCATCCTCGCCCAGCATCTCGCCATTGGCATCGTTGGATTCAATCAGCGCATCGGTGTAGCTGAGCACGCAATCGCCGGATTCCAACTCGACGTCAAACTGCTCGTACTCCGAAAGATCAATGAGCCCGAGCGGTATGTTGCGAGGTGCGGATTTGCCCGCCGGTCCTTCGTGGCCCAGGAAATCCCACTGCCGCTGAGCTGCACGGTACAGCAGCGGTCGGGGATGTCCGGCATTGCACACGGTAAGACGACGGCTGGGCTCGAAGAAGGTGGCCACAATCGCGGTGGCGAAGTCCCCTGCCCGTGAAAGCGCGACAAACTGCTGATTGAGGAGGCGCACGAATTCCGTCTGATCCAGACGGTTGACGAAGCGCCGCATGAGCGTCCGCAAATCGGCCGCGACCGAAGCGACCGAGGTTCCATGTCCCGCCACATCCGCCAGCAACAGGCGGCTGATCCGGCCGGTGGCGCAACTCGACGCGTAATAGACGTCCCCGCCGGATTGGGCTTGTCCGTAGGGCCTGCTGTAGACCCACACGTCCAGCCCTCCGAATTCAACGCCACGCGCGGTGAGCTGGCTTCCACCCCAAACTTCCATGCACCGCATCTGTTGTGACGGTTGTTCGCTCACCAAAGTATTGTACCGCTGAGGATGGTGCTTCGGATTCCTGGTTCGAGCTACCTCGGGTTTGCCTGGGCTCGTGCTTCAGCAATGGCAAAGCTCCGGTCCCGGGCCCAGTTTGAAAGACGGTAGTCCCGCTGTATATTAGCGATCTTATGGGGAGACTTGTATTGCTGTCGATTTGCCTGATGGCTTCTGCCTTCGCGGCGGAAAAGAGGTCCGCCCCGCAGCTGATCGATCTTGCCAAGTCCAACAGCGGCGGTCTCCGAGACGCGATTTCCGCCAGTTTCGATGCCAAAGACCTGAGCGAGGGAACGGCCTGGGCGGGCCGCGGCCCGGACTTCTTCTTTGCCGTTGACGCGCCTTCCCAGCCGTCACTGGTGATCGATGGCGTTTCCGGTCCACCCATGCAACATTTGGCTGGTTCAGATTTTTGGTATGCTCCTGCGCGCATCGAGCCGGTGGGCCGGTTGCATTCGTTCCATTATCTGGTCAACCGTCAAAAGTTCGGCGGCCGTCTCGACTTGCCTGCGTTCGGCCCCCTTTCTTATCTGCAGCCCGGAGTTCCTTCCGGCACGCTATCCGCGAAGATCCTCCACACTAGCAAGATCTATGACGGCATGAAGAGTGAATATTGGATCTACGTTCCCGCGCAATACGATCCGAAGACTCCCGCCGCGCTCATGGTTTTCCAGGACGGTGGCGGATACATCGATCGGGAGGGCAATAATCCAACGCTGAACGTCATTGACAACCTGATTGCGCACAAAAGAATTCCCGTGACCATCTGCGTGTTTATTAACCCAGGGGACATCAGCGCTTCGCCGGGCACGCCTACATACAATTTCGTGAAGGCTTATTCGGATAAGTGGAGCCGCAGCCTCAAAGACTCCATGCGCAGCACGTTGTATGACACCGTTAGCGACCGCTATGGTCGTTTTCTACACGAGGAAATTCTGGCGGAGATCGAGGCCAAGTACAACATCCGTAAGGACGCATACAGCCGGGCGATCACCGGGCTCTCGTCGGGAGGCATCTGCTCTTTTAACGCCGCCTGGCAACTGCCCGACCAGTTCAGCCGCGTCATATCCTGGATCGGCAGCTTTACCAGCATCCAGTGGAAGGAAGATCCCAGTCTCCCGGATGGCGGGCAGGACTATCCCGAGAAGGTCTTGCGCGAATCGAAGCGTAACCTTCGCGTATGGTTGCAGGACGGCGCAGAAGATGTGGAAATCGACCGCTACGGAAGCTGGCCACTGGCCAATCTCCGCATGGCCAATGCCCTGAAGTTGAAGGGCTACGATTTTCATTTCAGGTTCGGCCCGGGCACACACAATTCCGGCCAGGGCGCGGCCGAATTTCCGGAGGAGATGATCTGGCTCTGGAGAGATTACGACCCGGGTAAAACTTCGCAGACGTTCGAGATGGAACCGTCCGAGAAATCCAAGCCTGTGTTCCGCGTGTCAGTGGCCAACCGCGACCCCGAGTGAGAAAGAGCCGATATCTCACTCCTCCTCACGCCGGTGGAAGAGCGGCCCTGACGGGCCGCGTCAGCCGCCGTGCAGGCGCAACTCGAAATGCTGTCAGTCCCAGTTCTTTTCATGCGCCCAGATCTCCTCTAGCGGCACCTTCAAACCCTGGATGTAGTAAATGTCGAAGTTTTCCAGCGCGTAGGGATATTCGAAATGCCCGGCCTTTTCCGAGTGCGACGTGAGCTGTGCCAGATGCTCGGGATCTCCTTCGTCCACCACGATCACACTCTCGCCGCTATAGCCATGCGTTCCCCAGAACCAGTAGTTCTGGTGTTCGCAAATAGCCTTCGGCAGCCCGTACTTCGGTCCGAAATAGTCGATGGCTCCTGCCTGCCCGTAGTCGCTGGCCTTGATCGCTGTCTTGGCTTGTATCTCCGGCGGCAGGTTGTGATAGATGCGCGCGACCTGGGCCACCATCGCCTCCCAGCCCAGTTCATCGGAATAGTATTGCGGCAAAGGAGAACGCGTGTGACTGTGCTCGCTGACCGGAGGCGCGAAATGGATTGCCTTCTGAAAAGCCAGATAGCGTTCGACACTGATGACAGGAGCCACGAGTGGCAGCAAGGCCAGAAACGGTAACACGAGTATAAGAACGAATGCCGGCTTCAGCCATCCGCGCCGGCTGCTGTGCGCGAGCCAGGACTCGCACACCACGCTCCCGGCCGCAAACAACATGGGATACGCTGGCGCGAGGTAATAATCCTTGCCGTGCAGGATGGTGATGACGGCGAAGGTTACGAGGTAAGCCCAGCCCAGCACCCGGTACTTCCGTCCCTCACGTCCGAAGAACAGCCACAGCAAACCTGCCGTCCAGAGCGGAAACGCAATTGGGTTTACCATCAGCACCTGCTGCAGAAAAAATTGGAGCGGATTGAGTTCGACATCCCGGCCGCTCTGGTGGATGTTGTGCATCAGTTGCACGAACGGCCAGTCGTGACGCACGTTCCAAAGAAAATTGGGCAGGAAGATGAGGAAGGCGATCAGGCCGCCGATCCAGATCCACTTATGCGCCAGCGCCTTTCGCTCAGGGGTTAGGACAAGTCCCGCCACGATACCCAATCCAAAGATGGAGATGGAGTACTTATTGAGCAGACCGATTCCCGCGAGCACGCCGAACCAGATCCACAGCTTCTGGTTTCCGGTCTGAACGATTCGAATCACGATGGATGCGCATCCCATCCAGAGCAGCGGTTCGAAGTCGTTGGTACCAAGCAGGTGTCCGTTGATGACGAAGACCGCTGAAACCGCAAGCGCCAGAGCCGCCAGCGCCACCGCATAGCGCTTTCCGCCGAACTGATATGCAAGATAGCCGGTCAGCGCCACCGCCGCGCTTTCCGAAAGCGCCGGGATCAGGCGCAGCACAAACAAAGACGATCCCAGGAGTTTCGTAAACAGCCAGGTGACCGCTGGAACGAAGGGAGGCATATCTACGTAGCCCCAGGCCAGATGCTGACTGCACGCGTAGTAGTAAAGCTCATCGCGAAAGATGCCGTAACGATTCGCCGTGAGCAGGTGGAGAAGCAGACGCAGCGCAATGATCAGAGTCACAAGCGCAAGGCCGGTAGCGTACCGGCGGGGGAGATTTTGGGCTTCGGAGGAATCAACTGCTTTGATCGCGGTGATAGCCATGAAAGTCTCCTGACCTTGAACGAACCTGGACCAGAAATGAAGAGGAAGCCTCGGACTGCCAGCCCCCTCATTGGTTACGTGATTGCATCAGCATCGCAGACCGTACGCAAGTGCTGCTAGCATACCGCCGCGTATTGCCCTTCCAGCCCGGTGGAGCGATGGTTCCCAATGCTGTTAAGCTGGGGAGCAAGAATTCAACACTGGGAAACGGAGGGAAGCGTGCAAGTAGTCGCCGGCGTGGATCTGGGCGGAACCGCCATCAACTATACGTTGGTGAACAGCCAAGAGCAGTTCCTGATCGGGGGCCTGTGCGAACACCCCGCCCTCTCCAAGCAGGGACCCGAAGTCTGCCTGCAGCAGATCGAAGACGGTCTCAGGATTGCCGCCGAGAAAGCCAGTATTCTCTTTTCTGACATCATCGCCGTCGGTCTGGATACTCCCGGCCCGGCCAGTGCGGCGGGCTTGCTCAGTGCAAAAGGGTCAACGAACTTTGTGCATCCAACCTGGGCCGGATTCGATATCCGCGAGGCTCTGGCAAAACGACTTGGCAAGCCTGTGACCTATTTGAATGACGGCAATGCGGGCGCACTCTGGGGACACTTTACCATCTTTGGGGCCAACAGCCGGGAAACATCGATTTCGGTCGTGATCGGTACTGGCCTAGGCGGTGGCATCATCATCGACGGCAATGTTGTTAAGGGCAGAATGGGATTCGGCGGAGAGCTGGGTCATGTCCTGATTCCGTACCAGAGCATCGCCGGAACCAGCGGGCTGAAGCCGGAATGCAACTGCGGGCGCACCGGGGATCTGGAGTCGGTCTGCTCTCTCACCGCCATCGAAAAATCTCTCCTGCCATTCTTCCTCCCGCGCTATCCCGACCACGAGCTGGCAAAACTGAGGGACCTCCACCACGCGGCCCAGCGGGTGCGTGGTCTGGCGGACAAGGGCGATGCCCTCTGCCGGGAGATTTTCCGGGTTCAGGCTTATGCCCTGGGACTTTTCTTCGACGAGATGATAAATACGTTCGACCCCGATGCCTTGATTGTGGGTGGCGGCGCCCTCGAAGCGAGTCAGGAGTTCCAACGCTGGTTTATCGAACAGATCCACGCCGGCATGCCTGTCCAGCGGGAAGAGCAAGCGGATATTCCAATTCTTGTGATGCCCCATGGCGACACCGCCGGAGCGCGAGGAGCGGCCATCGAAGCGCTGAAGCTTTCCCGGCACGGCGGTCTTGCATAACCCTGCCGGTTACTTCTCCGATGGGGAGGCGACTGGCCGGTCGTGCTTCTGTACCGCCCAACCCGCCACCCAGCTCAGCACCGGCGAGGCCAGCCACCCGGCATAGAACCAGAAGACGTTTAGCGAGATTGCGAAGCCGATGACGCCCAGCGCGAAAGACATGAAGAACGCTTCCGCGGCCAGGCCGCTAGTCCAATCGGGTGTGCCTCCACTGGCCAGGATGCGCGCTCGCAGGGAAGGCCAAAGGCGGGGAACCGCGCGCTTGAAGGCGCGGTAATTCTCTCCCTTTCGGTTTCGAGCGCAGCTTCTTCGCGACCGATCAGCCGGTAGCAGAACAGGGGTATGCCGATCACGATCAGCGGCCATCCGATCCCGGGCGCGAATAGACCCATCGCCCACGACATCAGCACATTGCCCAGGTAGAGAGGATTGCGGACGTGGCGATAAGGTCCGTCAGCGTTCAAAACCTCGCTATGCACGCCGTGATCGTGCACCACTTCACGGCCCAGGTACGCCGACCCCCATGCCCGCAGCAGCGCGGCCGCGAGCATGATCAGTGCAGACAATCCAAACACGATGTGTAACGCCGTCCGCTCCGGCA
>Ga0099828_10003695_pt1 | contig 10722 bp, 6 predicted proteins | sample CZO8metaG_2_FD_79338 | JGI IMG/M metagenome (GOLD analysis project Ga0099828, IMG submission 79338) | Vadose zone soil microbial communities from the Eel River Critical Zone Observatory, Northern California, USA - CZOApr15con2H1.8 metaG | ecosystem: Environmental > Terrestrial > Soil > Vadose...
CGATGGCGAATCGAAAGAGGTGATGGTTGGCCTGCTGACCGAGAAGAACCTGGAAGCTGGTGATTGCTGGTATGAGGCTACGCTCTCCGGCGTGGATTATGTCTATGAGCGACTGAAGCGACCAGGAGTTCCTTTCCGCAAGGCATATAAGCCCGAAGACAAGAAGACGATAGGCGACATCGCTCAGGACATCTGCCAGATAGTTCATATTAACTCCAATATTGCCGTGCCTCGCCCGGAGCCGTTTACGTTAGCTCAGTCATTTAACGATGTCTCTCCCTTGGAAGCGCTGCAAAAGATCGCCAAAATTGGCGGCTTCAGTATCCAGGCCAAAGACGGCAAGCTCTGGATGGGGAACCCAGAAGCCCTCGGCGTGACCCAGTTAACCCCCATTACCGATGGCGCAACGAGCCATCCGGTGACTGCCCGTAGTGACACGCCAGGTACCAGCCCCTTGGATGGGCAGAATTTCAAAGTGGCTGGCGTGCCGTCACTGCGGCCCAGCGATCTGGTCACGTTAGGAAAGCAGCAGTACCGCATCGAATCAGTCACTCATGAACTCAAGCGTGACGGCGGCTACCAATGTTGCGGACGAGCACTTAGTCCAAATGCCTCAGACGACGACGCGCAGGCAGCGGCTCGTCCCAGCGCCACACAAGTTGCACGAAAAGTAGGGCAGAGCCTGGCTCAGCGTGATCGCCAGCGACCAGCGGTCAGCGCGGGCGACGTGAATAAGTACACCGCCGGTCAACATACAACGACGGTCAATATTGGCCTGGACGCGAAGCCCGAGATGGTGAGTCCCTCCGTGCAAGCAGAGCTGCGCTCCGACCCGGTGCCACTTCCCGACAAGCCCATAGCCTCACCGTTCGCCTTCGGGAACTGTGGCCTGATGGTCCCCATCTATCCCAAGATGCGCGCCTTGCTGGCGCATAGCTGGCACGAGCCGGATGACGCCATCGCAGCCGGCTTTATGTGGACAGCGCAGATGAAGCCGCCGCCCAATCAGCAGGGCGACTGGTGGCTCTGCCTGCCCACCCAAGTGGATGCCAACAATGGCCTGCCTAGCGGCCTCACCGCTGATGACCTGATCACCAAAGACGGGCAGCGGGTGATCCAGGTGAAGGGTATGAAAATTACTATCGGCGCGGGTCTGCTCAACTCGGTCGGCTCACGCCCATCTCCTGGCAGCGATGAGTCACTGACCATTCAAGCTGGTCAGGACCCCAAGATCACTAAGATCACCATTAAGGATGGGGAAATTGAGCTTACCGATGGTAGCGTTAAAATGACTATCAGCGGTGGAAAGATCAGTATCAGTTGAAGAAGGAGGCGTTATGCCACAAGTGGTGGTCGAGGGTGCAACTATTCAATGCAATCACGGGGGCATAGCACGTTTGCCGGGCGGTGACAACCGGCTTCAGGTCTCTAACAAGTCAGCGGTCATAGCTGGCCAGGAAGTCGGTATCTCGTTTGAGAAGGGCACACCAAATGTCGTGATACCTTGTCTCCACCAGACAAAAAGCTCACCACCGGTACTTTCGCCCTGTACTGCGACAGTGGCAGCGACGGATGGTGTTTCGACCCTATTGGTAATTGGTGGCGCAGGCGTGCTGTTGAACAACGCCACTGGCAAGACGATCAATGCTGACCCCGCCGAACAGGCCCTGTTGAAATGGACCGTGGTCGATGCAGGTCAGACTTTGTTGAGTGTAGATAACTGAGGATCACGAAAGGACTATATGATGGCAAACCCTGAATCCGACGCTCTGCAACAGGCCCAGCAAGACTATGCGAATGCCCTGGCAGAGGTGCAACAGCCGGAGTGGCCAATAGATCACGCGCCTGCCGACCCTTACGGTCGCACCCTCACACTGGTCGATGGTGACCTGGAGATTGCACATGGGAGCGAGGGACAGCGTGATCTCACGTCCATCGTTGGCAAACTGGAGCTCGCTCAGGGAATCGAGGTGCTGATCGGCACGACTCAGGGGAGCGACATCTTTAATCTGCTTTTCGGCTTCGATATTCAACAGACGCTGATGCTGCCACGAAGTGTGCGGGAGATGCGCGAACTCGTCCGCTTGAGTGTGGTCAAGGCATTGGCTCAGGAACCACGCATCCGCCAGATTCAGGCCGTCGCCTTCGTGGATGAGAAAGCATACCTGCTCATCCATCCTGAAGTGACACCCGAACAGCAGACAGCGCTAGCGCGAGAGCAACGCCTCTCGCGTCATTGGAAGCTAGATGTCTTGCTGGATACTCGCCTGGGTGATCAGGTGACCGCTGCTGTAGCAGGAGTCGGGCCATGAAAATGCGTGCAGACGGAAACGAGGCAGCGCTTCACATGGTGGGGTATATGAAAGGAGCGAGGAACATGGCGAATGGTGATCTGGTGAATTATGGTGTGACTGATCGCGGCTTTATTGTCAAGCCTTTCAAGACCATTCTTGACGAAGCTTTTGAGCGTACGCGGCTCCTCTTCGGGCCGGATATCGACCTGCGCTCTTCGAGCACGATGCGCAAACTCCTTGAATTAACCTCATTAGAAGATGCGCTCCTCTGGATGGGGCTGGATGGCGTCTATAATAGCGGTTTTACGGCAACGGCCAGCGGCAATGCACTCGATCTACTCGGTACTGATCTGGGACTGGCACGCGCCCACCTGTTTGCCAGCGGCGCGGCAACGTTCAAGCTGACCGACACTGCTGCTAAAAGCTGCATCTATGCTCTTCCACCAGGCACGCTGGTAGAGACTGCGCCACCTGCAGTGGGTGTTCCTCCACAGCGTTTTCGCCTGCTCTCCAAGCTCACGCTGGTGAAGCACGATCCTCTCGACGGCTCTGAACAGGCGGCGGTAACAGTCCAGGCTGTGCTACGCGGCCTAGAGGGGAACATTGCTGCACAACAGCTCACGCAGCTCAATCCAACGTTCGCGGCACGCTACCTGAGCTTCGATCCTCGCTTCATCACAGTCAGCAACGCAGCCCCCTTTGGCGGTGGCGAACTCTACGAAGATGACAGCGCCTACCGGCGCAAGCTCTTCGCATTGCTACGCACACTCTGGACTGCGGATGCAGTGCGTGCAGTCGTACTGTCTCTGGATGGAGTACGCGATGCGCTGGTCTATGATCCCTTTGGAGGGTTGGACACTGCTGCTCCAGCTTTTGGCAAGTTCTGTTTCAGCGATGCCAATTTCCAACTGCCGCGTGAGTTGTGTAATCCCTATTACTTTACCATCACCGTAGTACCGAATCCTGGTGTGCTCTGGGAAGGAGACGGCGATATTGCAGGGTTGCACGAGCAGATTCTCGAGGCCCTGCAACCTATACGACCGATCTCTATCTTCCCAACACTTGCTCTTGCTGATATCGTGGAAGTGGCCCTTCATGTCAGGTTAACGCTCTTCCCAGGAACAGACTCCGGCAGTGTACTGGCTGTGGTACGCTCAGCTCTTACTGCCTACATCAGCTCACTGCGTTTAGGTGATGCAGTGCTCTACTCGCAGGTGTTGCGCATCTTCATCGAGACTCCTGGAGTGAAGGATGTACAGGACTTGCGCCTGCGTCGCTGTCCTCCACGCTTCGGAGAGATTGCCTGCGGTCCCCCAGCCGTCTTCGGCAACGACGCGGACATCGCTCACCTGGAGGAACCGTGTGGTGGCAATCTCACCTTAGTCCCACGTGAAGTCGCTGTCTTTGCCGTCGATTCGCCGCTCCTGGATGTGGAGGTGACCACCATATGAGCACTGTCACACCTGTCGTCACCGACCTATTTGCCTCAGCACTGCGCTATGTCACGGCGCCCTACACTCAGGGAGCCGCGATCCAGGCGTTATCACTGGCTCCTGCTGTTGCTGGTCAGTCCACAGTACAAAGCTACAGCTTTGATGTGTTCCAGGCACGCTACGGGGTGCAGAGAGCAGATATCGTGGTCTCCTACATCCTGACGCTGCTTACTGATCTCGATGGTGGCCCGGCGACGATAGAGATAGACTACCAGAGCGACACGGGTACCGGCACGACACACGTGCTGGTACCAGCAGGCACACTACAGGGCGCGTCTTTTGCACTGCCACTGCCTCACAATGCTGGTCTCATCTTCCTCGAAACGTTGCGCGAACGACCTATCCCCGCACCTGGCCAACCTGCTGGCCCCGACAAATGGGCGCTCACAACCTTGCTTGGTAACGTAGCCCGTCTCCTCTGGATGCTCATGCATGAGCGTCAGACGCTTGCCGCTACAGCCAACGACGTGGAAGCGCAGCATCACTTGCTCACGGCTCGTGGTCTCAGTTTGGACCATATTGGTGATACGCTGGGGGTGCCGCGTTTGCTCCCCGCTCCGTATCGTCTCGACCTGGATACTGAAACCCTGGCGCTGTATCACCTGGACGACGCTATCGCCCCGGTATTCGATGCGACACACGACCACCCTGGCCTCAATCATGGTGCATTACGTGGTGTCCCCGGGCGTTTCGATAGCGCCTATGCAATCACAGAACAGGGCAGTGTCACTATTCCTGATGCAGCCGCATTTGCTGTTGACAAGAACGCCAGTTTCACCATCGAGATGTTCGTAAATCTAAGGTCTTCACCTGGGACAAGTGGAGAGGCAGGCGTGGCCCAAATAGTGTTGGCTGCCAAGCGGCCATACATCGACCGCAATGACTCATCCGGTTGGCTTCTCGGCCTGGAATCTATTGTAGCTAATCCTGAAATCATTAGAGTAAAGGCAACCTTTACCCTCACTGATCGCGCCGGGGTAGTGGTCAGTGTCACTATGCCAGAGCCTGTCACACTCCCCAACAATTGGTTTCATATTGCAGGAGTAGTGGATCGCACCTCTAACCAGGCATTCGTTTACCTGAATGGAACTGTCATGGCAGCGGTAGCGCTCGGCAAGCTGGGTGAAGTGGCGAATTGTGTAGATATCGGTCTTGGTGGAGATCGTAGCGGCGTCGCTCAAATGATTGGTTCGCTGGACGAGGTACGCTTCTCTGATGTGGCTCGTAGCGACTTTTCAACGGTTTTAGGTGGCAGTGCTCAGCCCTACGTGCCTGATGCTGCGACTATTGCCCTATACCATCTGGATGAAACCGATGACTGGATTGATGAAGATCGTGGCGTTCACTATGCCATGAACCACGGTGCCACTCGTGGCGTTCCCGCACGTTTCGACTACGGGCTACGCTTCCTGGGAGACCCGCTCCCACAGCCTCGCTGTGCTGCTGAGCGCGAGTTCCAACAGCGTTTACGCTCCGGGTTATGGGATCACGAGCGGGACAGTCTACCTGTGCGTACAGGTCCATATGCTCGCTACGGCTATCGTCAAGGTGCTATTGCATTGCCAGGCCTGAGTGGGGAACCACAAGTCGTCATGGTCAACGACGATACCAGTATTGATCCGCGTGCCCGTGGACTGGTAACGACTGCCTGCTATGGCTTTATTCCCAACGATCTAGACCAGACGATCACTGCATTCCAGGCGGCGGGTCGCTCCGTGCAGGAGGCTATTGACTACTACGGCGACTGGCATGGTGAGCCAGAATCATGGTTCATCCAGCAATATCAGAGCCACCAGATAACAGCAGCGCATGAGTCCTGCCTACCGACGCCCACCGTACCGACTTATGTACAGATACCAGGTGCAGCGGACCTGGCTCTGGATGCTACCACCAGTTTCACTATCGAAGCTTTTATCAAGCCTGATGCGCTGACCGATGACTATCCGCGTGCCATCGCGGCCTCGCGCTCCTCCGCATTACGTGAGGACGAGCCCAACGCGAACGAAGCCGGTTGGGCATTGACTCTTGGCAGCTACAACTGCATTCCTGATAACTTGCGCTGGACTATTGGAGATGCCACGGGCAAACTGGTGAAGATCAGCGCTGGCTTTAGCCTCGCCGACGGGGTGTTCCACCATATCGCCGGCGCACTGGACCGCGATAATGGCGTAGCCTTGCTCTTCGTAGATGGTCTGGAGGTTGGCCGGGCTCCGCTGAATGGTCTGGATGCCGCCACTACAGCAGGTGACATCATCTTAGGAAACGATCCCGCACTCGATGCCCCCTATGCGGGGTTACTGGATGAGGTGCGCCTGTCGCGTGCGGCACGCCGCCAGTTCCATCCTGTGCTGGGCGAGAGTGACGAACGCTATCGTCAAAGATTGGCTATCTACCAACCCTGGCGCTTGCCAACCATCACCACGCTGCAACGCGGTGTGCGTGCCCTCTCCCTCCCAGGTGCTACAGCCACCGACGTCGCTCCACTCGCCACGCAACTCCTGCTTTCTAGCGGCCCATTACCCGACCTCGGTCAACTCGATGTGGTGGAGACCGATAGTACCCGTTTCTGCGCGTCGCGACAACTACGTGTTGTGCCCGCTACACTGGCCCCGGGTCAGAGCATTGCTGCCAATGGCACCTCTCACGCCGATGAACTTACTACTGTCGGAACCATCCCATTCCACCTCGAAGCCTTGCTGCGCCATGATGATGCTCCCGGACTGGTCTTTCCATCGGAGTTTGGGCGATGGATGGTGCTTGCTGCCGCGCGAGCATTGGAGGAACTTACGAACCGGCTCCTGGCAGTGGCTCCCGATACGCAGATCGTCGTCCAGCTTGCCTGGAATCCCTTCAGCACCGACTTGCACGGGCAGGGACGTGCCCTCGACCTGAGCTTAGCAACGCAAGATCCCCGTATAGATATTGGTCTGCTGGGAGCGCTCGCTCATGAAATAGGCATTGCCTTTGTCCACTACGATTTCAATTTCGATGGTCCCTTCCTGCGCGTGACTGTCGCACCCAGATCCGACCTTGACGTCGTAGGACCGGATATCGCGCTCCTTGATCAGAACATCACGCTCACTGTGCCTCGGCCTGCACTCGCCAACCCAACTTTGCTCACCAGCCGCATTCTCCGTTGCGGTCCAGGCAATGGGACACTTACTCCCCTTGCGAACAGTGACATCCCGACTATGCAATTCACCGGAACGGCACTGGGCGAGGTCACGATTGAAGTCAGCTACCCCTTACCCGATGGCACGTTTCTTCTGGGTGCTCGACGTATGACGGTCGCGCCACAGACGCTCGATGGCTGCGAGATACTCAGCGGCGATGGACGAGAAAACGTTTTCGAAGCTGAAGTATCGGGCGCGCCTGATCCTGATTTCCACATAGAGTATCTCATCCGTAGTGATGATCCGCGTGTGGACTATGCCTCCGAAGCAGCGCGACGGATGCAATTGCCATTAGAGGTGGCACTACTGAAATTGGCTGACCTGGTAGCTGCTGAGCCAGGCTCTCCGCGACTTACCGTTCTTGCTGCCTACGATGCCACCACACCCACGTTGCAATCGGTCGGGCGGGGCCTTATCGTCGCCCCATCGACGTCAGCCACCGCCCTGACGGCGGGCAGATTGGGCGCAATCGCATTCCTGGCCGGTTTCAGTTACATCGAGCGTCGTCGCTATCCTGCATCGGTCTACCTTTCAGTACCAATGGGTGAGCGCTTCGAGATTGTGCGTAGTCCGATTGAGCGTCTCTGGCCCAACGCACGCATGAGCGGACGCGGTGAATTCCAGGTCACTGAGTTTGAAGCTGCAGGTCCGCCCGATGCGAACTTCAATGGTGGCATGCTGCAACCCTATACTGGCACCGGCGTCACCTTCGCGAGCGGTGTGAGCAATGCCATGCAGGTAACGCTCGCTACGGCACTCACTGCACTGGTAGCCGCACTCCAGCAAGATGGAATTGTCGGCGACCTGCAAGTGCTCATGGGTTTCCAACCGCAGGCTAGCGATCTCACGAGCGTTGGCCGTGCATCGCTTATGCAGCATCCTACAGTCAGTGCCGACCGATTGGCCGGCTATGGGCTACAGGCAGGCTTCGGCTTCGTCCAGCATCGCCCAAATACACCCGCAGGACCTGCGGTCTATGCCGCAGCCTATGCGGTTGGAGGGCAGCCGTTGAACATTTTTACGGAGAATGATGTGATCCTGAATTCGCTGTCACAGGTGCGCGTACGACCAGAGTTGCCTCTTGCAGGGCAGCTTGATTGGTGCGTAACGCCCTGTTGCCCTGCGGATGCCGTATTGAGCACAGCCATACCTGACCCAAGCGAACCACCTGGCAACACCCGCAAGATTCTGCATGGCACAGCCACAGGTGTCATCACGATCATCGCCAGTTTTTCGCTACGCGATGCCGCCGAGCCGTATCAGTTCCTTCTCGTGCCACGCATCATGCCAGGCGATGGGGGCGCCCCAACGGAGCTGCGGCTCACAAAGGACCAGTATGACGACCTGTTGAATTTTTTAGAAGCGTACCATCCGCTCGGCGTGGAGGGCGTCACGCAGAGCATCCGACGCTACGTCCACGGCTTCCGCCGACCGCCGCGCTGGGATAGTTTGCCAACTAGCGGGACCTACCCGCGCTATCGCGTCAAGCGGTAGGTTTTGTAATCAAGAAAGGAGTCTGAGTATGCCAAGTGAATCAAGCTTTCCCGTACCCCCAGGAACGGTCATCAACAAAGAAAACTTCAATGAGATAGCCAAGGCTGTACTAGCCGGGGCGTCATTCTTCCTTGCCGCTGCCGCACCGACAGGCTATACGCGCCAGTTCCAACACAAGGACTGGACAGATTTCGTCGATCCCGTACAGGCTGGCGGCTCCAACGGCTTCAATGGACGATTTCATGCGCTGGAGACAGAGTTCGACCTGATCTCGAAGGCTATCACTTCTGTGGATGATGCAGTCACGGCTCTACAGACTGCCCCGCCAGCTATCGGCATTACGATGGTGAGGGCGCACGTCAGTTCTGGAACTGGTACTTTTTTCACTATTCCCACGCCTTCAGGCTTTTTGACATCGGAGACGTTGTTCTTTGCCATCCCGATTTTCTTTATATTCCCATTCCCACAAGTTTTATCGTCGTCGGGGGGAGCGGGAGGGGGAGGGGGGGGAGGGCAAGGAATAGGCTTCCAATTGATTACTAACGCAGTTGGGGTTGTCGAAATGGACATATTCGGTGTGCCGGGAGGTTTCGAGGCAATGGGGATAGGCATAGCCAAGAAAGGAGGGTGGGGTTAATATGATGATCGTGTACGACTCTACAACTGGTGAGATCATCGGAGGCTGTTCGCGTGTCTTCGATAACGGCAAGTGGCGCGAGGCCACGATTGAGGAGATCTATCCAGGTCTCGATCGCAGTAAGGTCGAAGCGCTCTACCTCGAGGATGATCCGCTCTACTATCGGCAGGGACTACACAACATGCGTATTCGCCGTGATGAGAGCGGCGTTGTGATGGGATTGGAGCGATTGCCCGCCATTACCTTGAGCAGTGATGCGAGTGATCACGACAATGATGGCATCCCTGACCTGCCAGCGGATGGTACTTCTACCACGAAGATCACCGCCAAGCTTGACGACGATGCCAAGGTAGATGTAACCTTTCGCACAACTCGCGGCTCCCTTAGCCAGCGCACCGTTACGACGGCAAAGAGCCAGGCAACTGTCGAGTTGCGTGCTGCCACCGAGACAGTCGCTGTCTTAGTCACTGCCACTGCACCGGGCTACCGCCCAGCGACGCTACAAATGGAGTTCATCCCAGTTGCAGGCCATGCAGTAGTTTTTTGACAGTAGGATACAGCTAGGTAGCCGGAGGAGCATGGATATGGCAGAACGGAGATCACAGGACACCAGGAGGTTGTTCAATCCTCCTCCTGGACCACCGTTCTTCTCGGGGTGAGGCCACCAGCACCATGACCTTCAACGTTTCCAATCGATGGCGCAACACCTCGCGTTATTGGACCAGGGAAACAGACTGCTTCCTGTGGGTAGTGTCACGTGACAGATTCTACGACATGAGGAAATGAGAAGTGAGAGGCCCAGATCCTGCACCTTCTCCGACACTGTTAATTTGTTTGGTCTCTGACACCTTTTTTGGAAGCTTTCTGGCACTCCTCAGGCTTGCCCGATCACGAGTTGTTCTCGTGCAGTTTCGATCACTTCTTTGGTGACTAGATGCAGGTCATTCAGTTGTAAGATACGCTCAACTTGCAGACAGAGCCGATGAATCAACCGAAAGTTTCCTCCTGTGATGCGAATGACAGTAGCTATCGCTTCTGCATCGGTAAAATCATCCGGCTGCAGTTTGATCCCGAGCTGATCCCATTTCTGCTCTAAGATGAACTGCACTTCTTCTGTCGAGAGAGGGCGGAACTGATGCACGAAACCTACACGGGAGTAGAGTTGCGGGTAGCGGGCCAGACGTTTCTCGATCCCAGGCATACCAATCAGGATAAGTCCGAACTTCCCCCGGTCGTAGCTGTCCCTGACGTGTTCCAGGCTGGTCATTTTCAAACGATCTGCTTCATCAACAATCACCAGATTCGGGAGAGGGTCTGCGGTCCTCATCTGTGACGGTTCTGCCTGATGAACCAGTATCGCTTCTTCAACCAGGGTGCAGAGCATGTGTTGAAGCCGCTCCAGTTCCTTGTCGATGGCTCGTGGCGTATTGATCACTGGCGGCGTGTACAACACTGTCCGACAATCCACGATCTCTTTTGGACGCGACCTGTCCGTGATGTAGTGAAGCCAGAGCGGTTCGAGCAGGTCCCATTCGGCATAATGCCGCGCTCCAAGCGTTTTCCCGACGCCAGGAGGGCCATAGCAGAGACCAATGTAATGGGACCGACAACAGGCGTCACAAAATTCTGCG
>Ga0099828_10003696_pt1 | contig 10722 bp, 6 predicted proteins | sample CZO8metaG_2_FD_79338 | JGI IMG/M metagenome (GOLD analysis project Ga0099828, IMG submission 79338) | Vadose zone soil microbial communities from the Eel River Critical Zone Observatory, Northern California, USA - CZOApr15con2H1.8 metaG | ecosystem: Environmental > Terrestrial > Soil > Vadose...
CTTGCAACAGTGCTGGGATCAATGGCAGGGGTCTTGCAAAGTCTCCATGTGCCGCCTTCGGCGGCGAAGTGATGGAAGGGAGCGAGCACACCTCGCGCTCCGCCAGGAGGCTGCCGGATGCCATACCGAATCTTGTGTAACGGCACATTGTAGAAAAGCCAGGAAGCTAGGTCTGGACTGGGTTTAGCGTCTTCTCATTGTACATCCTTACACAACAATCGATATGGCATCGGCTGCGGCCCCCTGGACCCCTGCTTCTTCCCAATCTTGCAACAGCATCAATAGCGGTTGCCGGCCATGGGGACGCCAGGGGTGCCGGGTATACCTTGCATGCCTTGCATGGCAGGCATGCTGGGCATTGGGACGGGCGCGAGGTTGGTTGCACAATAGGGGCAGAAGACCCAACGCAGTTCTAGTAGGCGTTCGCACTTGGGGCAGGGTCGCTTCAGCTTTTGACCGCAGGATGGGCAGATCTGGAAGTCCGACTCAACACGCGCATGGCAGTTGTTACAGGTCTGGCGCTCGGTCATCTCGGCCAGGAGGGATTCCTCCTCCAGTTGGCGCTCATAAATCTCGGCGAGTGTCTGGCGGGGACGCAAAATCATGTATATGAAAAGGCCACCGATGAAGAACACGGTGACTAATAATGTTGCGAGAATCTGCGATAGGAAATCTTGCGTACGCGAGCGGATATCGCGGAACGTCCAGATGATGAGACTCAGCCAGAAGATGACTGTGAAGGCAACTACAAAGCCGATAATAAGCCCCAATGCACTGCTTAAAGCACCTAGCAGGCCCCCTGTTCCTGATGCGGCTGGGCCGAGGATAATTATAGTATTTGCGAACACAGGACGAATGCCCCTTTCAGACTATATAGCTCCATATCTACGATTACAACGTTTATGAAAGGCAAAAAGATGCTACTATAGGACCTTTGAGTTCAAACTATTGAAACACTGCAACCTCAGGACTCCTCACCACCTTCGGTGGTTCGCAAGAGGTTTTTTTGCTGCGTGCTGTGCAGCCTGCGGCTGCACAGCACGCAGCAAAAGCAGACATGAGCTGCCGGAGGCAGCGAGTTTGCTTCAGATGAGCAGATCACCTACCTCCTTAAAGCAGCACGCAGCAAAAGCAGATATGAGCTGCCGGAGGCAGCAAGGATCCTGGCACCTGATTAGTTACTGAAACAATACGGTCAGAATTTCTCCGGAACGCATGCCAAAATGTACGGGCTCTGCATCACTCCATAATCGCTCTTCTTGTGGCTCCTCTTGTAAGTTTGTCACAAATGCTTTGTGCGGGTGCTTCCCGCGCGAGTGCTCTCCCGGTCGCAGGCTGGCTTCGACTGCACGGCTCAGAGGGTTGTACACGCGCACGATCAGGCCTTCTCCTGAGTTGCTGCGCTTGATGGCACTGACGACGAGTTCGCGTGGCTCAACCTCTATCAATGTTGCTTGTGAAGAAAGTTGCCCCGCATGCTGGTTAGTTACGCTTGCACGTATGGGCGTGTTGAAGGCCTGCGCCTCGCGCAATACGAGTGCTTCTTCTGCCTCCCAGTCGCCGCTATGCGGTACGAGTGCATAGTCAAACTCGTGATGTCCCAGACATTGCGCCTCCGGTGTGTGTTCAGGTGGCCCGGCGTGGCCGCGACGAGTAGCCAGGTCGCCCCGTGAAAGCCACTCGACACAACGCAGCAGTGTCAGCGCTACCTGTAGTTGCCCTCTTGAACGATCTGCAGTGGTGGCGTGACCGTCTTGTACTACTTCGTACTCCGGCAGGCCGCGATTGAGTATGCCCAATCCCAGGGTTCCGTCACTGACGTCGACAAAGCGTTTCTGCGGAAATGTGTTGACGGGCGTTTCGGCCCATTCAGCGACATCCGCAGGATGAGGCGCGGCAATTGGTCGCGAGCGCACCTCGAAGGTACCTTCGGCGGCAGCGCTCTCTACACTATAGGGTAGCGGAAAATTCACACGTAGTCTATGGTCTTTTACCAGATTCTCCACGCCGGTGTGAATATCTATACGACGCAGACCGGGGATCAATGATACCTCGCTGGTAATAGTACAAATGGTTGTGCGTGCACTGCGTCCGGCACGGCTGGGGGAACAGGCGCTGGGAAGTGCCCAACGTCCCCTGATACGCAGCGTGGCATGGACAGGCCCTTCGCTGACCAGTTCGATCTTTGGCGGTTCCATGGGCAGCGTAACGAGCGAGTCTTCTGCGGGTGGGCAGTAGGTGTACAAATCGCCCACATCACCACCATCCACAAAGCGATTCAGCCCTGTAAAAACAGCCCCGGTCTGTTTATCGGTGACCGTGAGCGTCCCATCTTCTCCATTCGCCTCGACGCGGTAAAACTCATTTTCGATATACGACTGAGGTGATGTTTCACCCGCTTGCTGGCCTGCTACAGTATTGACGTCCGTCTCTGTAGGGGCGAGAGTGGCGGTGTGGCGTGGGGTGGGCCCTTGTGGTCGCCCGTGTTTCTCGCCCTTGAGACCGCGGGGATAGAGCCAGAACGTCTTGAGACCATAGGCAGGCAGATCGGCGGCGACGAAATCAATCGTTTCGCGCACCTGGTCCACTACCGATACCTCCACGATATGCACATCTTCGCGTGCCAATACTGCCAGTATCTGCTGTTCGGCGGCATGAAGCTCCTGTTCGTTGATAGCAACACGTCCGCGCGGCGCAATCATGATCTCGAGATGTTCCACCCCTGGTGAAGCTTCACCGGCATCGGCAAGGTACATATGGGTAATGACACGCGGGTCGTCGGGCTGGCCCAGGACTGTCATAATCATATTGTGAGCCAATTGAGTGAGTTGTCCAGGTACTTCCACTCCTGCTAAGGCGACGGCTGCTGCCAACGTCTCGCGTGGTATTGGCATCGCCCCTAATTCCTGTTTCCAACGATGAGTCGCCTGTGCAAGCATCTGCTCACCCCATTCGTCAACTATGACGGCATTGCGCAGCGAACCAGGGATCTGTACCACCACTTGCGCAAAGGCTGTGCGTGGCCCAGGTGCAGGGTTGAAGACAACGATTGGGATGGGTTCATGGCTGAGGTGTGTAACGGGGAAAGGCGCTCGTGTATCTGTTGCTGACACAAGGCTCTGCATTGCCTGTGCGACCACACCCTCGCCGATCTGCTGGCTCTGGGCGAAGCGAACGCTGTTCTCGCGATGGACCTGGTCAATACTACAGCCACAGATGCTATCGTGCGGGTGGTTCTGTAAGAGATACGTCCATGCCAGCCGAACCAGGCCTTGCGGATATGTTGCGCCTAGTTTCCAGGCCCATGCCGTCAGGGGTTCGACCCAGCGCTCGAGCAGGTGCTCTGTCGCAGCATTCTGCTGTTTGATCCACATCCGTGTGGAGAGGACGGCCGGCAACAGGTGCGCATACTGACTGCTGCGCATCTCGCCGCCGAGCGTTTGTAAGGGCCTGCCATTTGCATTTTCGCCGTGCTGGCGAACAACTTCAATATATTGGGGGAGCGTTCCTATGCGTAGATGGATCGTATCAAAGTGAGGTATGTTCCCATCCTGTCCACTAAAGCGTGCAAGAATTTTCTCGTGTTCGGGGTTGATGGAGGACAAGCGTGCATTGGCGGATTCGATAGCTGTGGGTAGACCATCTTGTGGTTCCTGGTGATCGGAACCGTTCATGAACAGCAGGGTGTTGGTTGTCACCTTGGGTAGCAAGTTGGCGGTGAGCAACTCGACACGGGTAGTGAACTCTTGAGGCGTTAATGGCATGACAGCGGCGTTGGAGTATCCTCTGGAATCGGCGAGATGCACGACAAGTACGCGAGTACCATCCGGTGCGGTCCAGTAAAACTCGCTTTTCCGTGCGTCTGCACCAACGCCGCGCCAGAAAACAGCACTATCAATGCCAAACCCACGCAGGATCTGCGGCATCTGCGCGATGTGGCCGAAGCAGTCGGGGAGATAGCCGACGCGCATGGGTTCGCCGAACTCTGCTGCTCGTTGCAGACCGATCTGCAGGTTACGCACCAGCGACTCCCCACTGACGAGGAATTCGTCGGGCTGCAAGTACCATGGGCCCACGGTTATACGGCCAGAACGTGTATAGCGTTTCAGGCGTTTCTCCTGCTCCGGTCGTACCTCTAAATAGTCATCCAGAACGATTGTCTGGCCATCGAGCATGAAGTAGCTGAAGTTGGGATCGCGATCTAAGATATCGAGCAACTTGTCAACGGCACGTACCAGGCGCATACGAAACTGTTGGAAGGTTTGGTACCACTCACGATCCCAGTGTGTATGTGGGACGATGATTATGTTCAGTTGCTCGGTCATAAGGCTCCTTTGTATGTGACATCTATACGTATCATCCGACCGTACATTAAATACATCATATGAGATATAATATGGTGCGGTGTTGATCATTATAACCGAAACTCATCGATGCGGCAACTTTAAGACATGACCAACGGGCTAGGCAGATGTGCTTGCTATGTGATATGCTGAGTTGATTTCAAGGTTATGATGATGCATACTAGACTATAGTGTTTCAAATTGTCCGAAAAAAGGAAGGGTGAGGTTCAGATCGTTGCACAAGCCACACCCACCACCCCAGGGCGCAGGCAAGCTGACGCCCCTACTAACTTCGACGACTGTAGGGGCGTCAGCTTGCCTGCGCCCTGATGGGGGTTGCTAAGGGCGTGCGTGAGATTTTGGTGCGATCTGAAGGAAGCGATGGCCGGTTCGTACGGGCGTGAAGAATCATGCCCTGGGTGTGGAGCTTGGCCCTTGCCGAGGGCGTGATGAATCACGCCCGTACGCAAAAATCGTACGCGCACACTTGCGCGAATATTTAGTTTACAGAGCGATCAAGATGTGTTATACTCTCAACGGACTATTTAGAACATACGTACTAGAAGGAGACCATTAATGGCCGGTGGTAGCTATAGCCAGATGCCTATGCCAGAACCTCCTGCTCCGCTCAACATTCCTCCACGTGCCACACGGCAACTGCAAAGGGTGAGAAATGATGAGGAGTGGGAAGAGGACGAGAAAGCAACACGCTTGTTGCCGGAAGTGCATAGGGAAACAGAGGAAGTGCCTGAAGCATATCCTGTCACTGGCGCACCCATGTATGAGATCGTAGGTCATCGATTTAGCGAGGGACCCCCACCGAGGCCACATCGCCCCTGGTTGCAGCTGTTTACCATTTGCATGGTTGTGGTGGTGTTGGGTGCAATCGTGCTGATCAGTGCGGGCATATACCAGAGGACCGGCGGCTCATATCTTGTGAACTTCCCGGGCGGGCAAGTGTACTCCATCCAGGTTGGTGGCTCTATTGACAATATCGATACATGGGAGAACACCAATGCGCCGATACCACCCAGGGTACCGATACACCCGGGTCCATATTCGGTGCTCGGTAAGCCAACAATAACCCCAGAATTTATCAACGAGGTGCTGGCCAGCTATCACTCGCCCGCGGCAGGTAAAGGGCAGGCTTTGTATGACCTTGGTGTCAAGTATGGCATAGATCCTGCATTTGCCCTCGCCTTCTTCTTGCACGAAAGTACAATGGGCACGACCGGTGTGGCCCGTACGACCTTGTCGCTTGGCAATCTGCGTTGCATTCCTGCCCGTCCTTGCGTTACCACGGGCGGTAATGGCTCTTTTGCACAGATGTACAGCTGGGAGGATGGTTTCGAGCAGTTCTATAGACTGATTCGCAATTTGTACGTGTCGAAATGGGGACTCGTGACCGTTGATCAGATTATACCGGTATACGCCCCATCCAGCGATCATAATGATGTGCAGGGCTACGTTGGGTCCTTGAAGCGCTATGTTGATACGTGGCACGCAGGCATTATCAGGCCGTGATCAGTCCCTGCTCAAGTGCTTTGCTCAAAGCTTCGGTTCGGCCGGAAACGTTGAGCTTCTGATAGATATTGGCTAAGTGAAAGTTGATGGTCCGCTCGCTCACATGAAGACGGGCGGCCATTTCTTTATTGCGCAATCCCCGTACCAGCAGGCGCAGAACCTCCTGCTCTCGCGCTGTCAAGGCTTCGTATGGATAGTAAGGACCCGATTTATCGCGTCCACGAGCCTGGCGACTGAATTGTGAGATCAGCCGTCGTGCGAGTTGTGGGTGTACCAGCACTTCACCTCGAGCCACAGTGTGTACTGCCTGGGCGAGTTCATCGGGCGCAATATCTTTGAGTACGTAGCCACCCGCGCCTGCGCGGAGAGCCTCATACAAGTATTCTTCACGATCCAGGGAGGAAAGCAGCAAGACCTGGGTGTTAAGGTTGAGTTGCTTGATCTGTCGGAGCGCCTCCAGGCTTTGCCCGTTGGGGAGTTGCATGTCCATGAGCACGACCTGGGGTCCTAGCTCCAGCGTCTCGCTGACGGCTTGCACGCCGTCTGCTGCCTCGCCCACCACCTGCAAGTCGGGGTAGCTTTCTAAGAGACGGTGCAGCCCTGCTCGCGTCACTGCCTGGGCTTCTACGACCAGCACGCGCACACACTCAGTCGCTTTGGTGTCGTCGCCCCTGGGAATGGGATCGTGCGTACGGGCGTGATTCATCACGCCCTCTTGCCGTGTGGAAGGCCTCCCAGGGCGTGATGAATCACGCCCGTACGAATGGCTTTCCCCCGGAAGGGATGCCCCTGTAGGTTCATAGGGGACGCGAGCCTGGATGCGGGAGAGCTGTCCCTCTTGTGTGGGTGTGCTTACTTCGAGTGAGCCGCCGAGGTGTTGTATGCGCTGCCGTAACTCGCTCAGGACAGCGTCGGTTGTCACGTAGGAGGCAGGTAGGAATGGGGGGACAGCGGCATCATCTACTGCGGTCGCAGTGACTCCGTCGTGTTCAATGCTCATCTGTACTTCGTCATGCCCATAGGTGAGGATGAGACGCAGCTTGCGTGTGCCTGTGTGCTGCTGTACTTGATATAGTGCTTCCTGTGCAATACGGTAGAGCAGGCTCTCAGTATAACCGGGTAAGGGACGTTCCTCGCCAGAGAAGGCGATGCGACTGGAAAGTCCTAACCTCTCTGCCATCTCCTCAACGGCATGTGACAATGCTTCCGGGAAGGTAACTCCAATCAACTCCGCCAGTGGCTCATCTTCATCGATTGAACGTGCCTGGTGCAGAGCTTCTCTCGTCATCTGTTCCAGCACTGTGAGGCCGTCCTGCAAGGCGTGTATGTCGGGGAGGGTCTGATGTGGAGTGGAGGGCGGAGGCAAGCTCACGTCCCTACTTTCGGCGCGCAAAAGGGCCTGTAGAGCATTCAGTTGTACCATCATTGCGCTCAGTGTCTTTACGAGGTGGGTATGATCTATGTGTTGTGACGGTGGTGCGTCGTTGGTTTGTGTTTGCATAATGTTGTCTGTCCCGTCTGTAGGGGCGACCCTTGCGGTCGCCTTGATCCCGTTGGTTACGAGGCTTGGGCATTCGCCTCCACGCGTTTGGGTTCAATTACCAGTTTTCCGTCCTGGGCGTCGATCTCCACGGTGTCGCCATCTTTAATGGTTCCATCTAGTATAGCACGTGCGATGCGGTTCTCGACCTCTTTTTGTATGACACGCTTGAGTGGGCGGGCACCAAATTGGGGGTCGTAGCCCAGGTTGGCCAGCAGGTCTTTGGCGGCATCATTCAGATGGAGTGTGATATGACGTTCGGCCAGGCGTGGGCGGAGAAGATTGATCTGAATCTCTAAGATGTCGCGCACCTGGTTGCGCGTTAGTTGATGGAAGATGATCACCTCGTCGATGCGGTTGATGAACTCTGGACGGAAACCCTCCTCACGTAGTCGTTGGCGTACAGTGCGCTGTATCTCGTCTTCATCCATGCCATCATACTCGTGCAGCCACCGGCCACCTACATTACTTGTCATTATCACGACGGTATTTTTGAAATCAACGGTGCGGCCCTGCCCGTCTGTCAAACGACCGTCATCGAGCAGTTGCAAGAGGACGTTGAAGACCTCCGGCGCGGCTTTTTCAATCTCATCGAAGAGGACGACACTGTAGGGACGGCGCCGCACTACCTCGGTAAGCTGACCTCCCTCTTCGTAGCCAACGTAGCCCGGAGGCGCACCGATCAGTCGCGAGACACTGTGCTTCTCCATGTATTCGGACATGTCAATGCGCACGATGGCCCGCTCGTCGTCGAACAAGAACTCTGCCAGGGCGCGTGCCAGTTCTGTCTTACCGACGCCGGTTGGTCCCAGGAACATGAAGCTTGCTAATGGGCGATTGGGGTCTTGCAGGCCGGCGCGAGAACGACGGACGGCGTCAGAGACGATCCTCAAGGCTTCGTCTTGTCCCACGACGCGTTCGCGCAGGCGGTCCTCCATTGTGAGCAGCTTCTGTACCTCACCCTGCATCAACTTCGAGACGGGGATATGCGTCCACTTCGAGACGATCTCGGCAATGTCCTCAGCATCCACCTCTTCTTTGAGCATACGCGCACCCTTGCGGCTGGTCAGCTTCGATTCCAGAGCCTGGATGCGCTGCTCCAGGTCCTTGATGGTGCCATAGCGCAAACGCGCCATCGCTTCGTAGTCATATTCGCGTTCGGCCTTTTCCAGGTCAACCTGTGCCTGCTCTAGCTCTCGCTTGAGGCGGCGAATCTCTTCCACCGGCTCGCGTTCGCTCTCGAGCGACAGCTTCAGCGAGTGCAGTTGCTCCTTCAGATTGGCCATCTCTTGCTCAACTCGGCTGCGTCGCTCGCGGCTGGCAGCATCGGTCTCCTTTTTCAGTGCCTCCTGTTCGACTTCCAACTGCAGGATGCGACGTTCCAACGCATCGATCTCACTTGGCTTGCTATCCAATTCCACACGCCGGCGGCTGGCGGCTTCGTCAACCAGGTCGATGGCCTTGTCAGGCAGAAAACGGTCGGTGATGTAGCGGTTGGAGAGCACGGCGGCGGCGACCAGGGCGCTATCCTGAATACGCACGCCATGATGTACTTCGTACCGCTGCTTCAGTCCGCGCAGGATGCTGATAGTGTCCTCGACCGAGGGTTGATCGATGATGATCGGTTGAAAACGGCGTTCCAGGGCGGCATCTTTCTCGATGTGCTTGCGGTACTCATCCAGCGTGGTTGCGCCGACGCAGTGCAGTTCGCCGCGTGCCAGCATGGGCTTCAGCATGTTGGAGGCATCCATCGCACCTTCGGCGGCACCGGCACCGACCAGGGTGTGCAGTTCGTCTATGAAGAGGATGATGTTTCCTTCGCCACTGGTGATTTCTTTCAAGACAGCCTTCAGACGTTCCTCGAACTCACCGCGGAACTTGGCTCCGGCCACCAATGCACCCAGGTCAAGGGTGACAACCTGCTTGTCAACCAGTGTTTTTGGTACGTCACCGCGGACAATGCGCTGTGCCAGTCCTTCAACGATGGCGGTTTTGCCCACGCCTGGTTCCCCGATGAGGACAGGGTTATTCTTCGTGCGGCGGCTCAGCACCTGGATGACGCGGCGAATCTCTTCGTCACGTCCAATCACCGGATCGAGTTTGCCCTGCGCGGCCAGTTCGGTGAGGTTCCGTCCATATTTCTCCAGGGCCTGGTATTTGCCTTCTGGATTCGGGTCGGTGACGCGCTGCGAGCCGCGAATGTCGCCGAGGGCTTTCAGGACAAGGGCGCGGGTCAGGCCTGCTGCTTTCAGTGCGCGCTGTGCTGTTCCGTCGCTGCCATCCAACATGGCGAGCAGGAGATGCTCAACGCTGAGGTACTCATCTTTGAAGTTGGCCATTTCCTGCCAGGCCTTCTCCAGCATAGCGCGCAGGCGTGGTGAGATGCTTGGCTCGCTGCCGCCATAGACACGGGGCATACGCTCGATCTCGCTATCGACAATGCGTTGTGCTGCTGCTACGTTGCCTCCCACTTTTTGGATGACTTGTTGCACAACGCCATCTTCCTGGGCCATCAGGGCTGCAAGGAGATGCTCAATTTCAATCTGACTATGGTTGTGTTGTTTTGCCAGTTCATTCGCTTCACCGAGGGCTTCACGCGCCTTCTCGGTGAATCGCTCAATTTTCATAGGTATTTCTCCGATGATCAATTATTGTCTATAGTATATCATGTTGAGTGTTTATTTACAAGAAAGTTTGAGTGTGTAGTTGTCAAAGTCTCGGGCTAGGGCGGAGGCAAGCTCGCGCCCCTACTGACGACGTTCATAACATGAGAATGGGATCAACCTAGTGAGAGGCAAGGCTCGAGGAGTCATGGCCATATGCTAGTGCTGCCCCTGCAACCAGAGCAACTGCTGTTTCAGGGTTTCGCGTCGTTGGCTCTCTATTGCTCCAGGAACAGGAAGCGCAAGTTGCACCTGGTGTATGCTTCGATCAGGTGTTAGAGCAAGTCCGCGCCCAGGGATAGGCTCAGGCACAACAGGTGTACGCCCAAACAGATCAAAGCGCTGCTGCTCATTCAGAAAGAGGCCTATTTTCGTACTGAACTTCCCCATCAGATCGCTGGGCAGGTAACGTGTACCGATCTCTGCTGATGTGACCACCAGGTAGACCCCTTGATTGCGAGCCTCTATAGCACTCAGCGCAAGTTTTTTCAAGGCGGTTGCCGCCGTTAGACGATCAGCAAAACTGTGATAGTGGCTTATAACCAGCAAGAGTTGCACGCCCACCTGGTGGTTGGTCACTATCGCCCGAAAATCCTGAGCTACACAAATATACTTTGATTAGGACTATTTTCTCCGAGTTCCTCTTCCAACC
>Ga0099828_10003697_pt1 | contig 10721 bp, 11 predicted proteins | sample CZO8metaG_2_FD_79338 | JGI IMG/M metagenome (GOLD analysis project Ga0099828, IMG submission 79338) | Vadose zone soil microbial communities from the Eel River Critical Zone Observatory, Northern California, USA - CZOApr15con2H1.8 metaG | ecosystem: Environmental > Terrestrial > Soil > Vadose...
AGGGTGTGTCCCAGCACGGGAGCTGCCAGAGCGTGTCCCGTGGATCTTCAGCCTGCTGCACCGGTGTTTGCCGCACAGTCGCCGGAGGGCGCCTCGCGGCGTTGTCGTCGTCGCCAATAGCTCCGCTCATGCCTATCCGCTTCTGTCAGGGGATCGTCGTAGTGCACGGCCAGGCCGCGCCCAACCTGGGCGTTCCGTCGTCGGCCACCCTGTGAGCATGGCCTTTGCCGGCGCGGTGGGCCGGCCTGAGCAAACCGGATAAGCATGAGCTCCGCTATTGGCTCCTCCTCCGCCTTGCGATCCATCCCTCCGGACGGCCGCTCGCGACGGCCAAGATCCACGAGACACGCCCTTGTTCCGTGCTCCGCCGGCCGCTCTCCCCGGGCCGGGTCGCGCTGCGGCTACGCTGGGTGCGTGGCTGCCGTGGACCTTCCCGCGCCGCGCACGGGAAGCGACCCTGATCGTGGATCCGGTCCTGAGCCCTTCGTCATCGACACCGGTCGCGGGTACTCGCTCTGGGTTCTCGACGCCGGGCTCGCCTGCTGCGCGGTGGAGTGCGCCGCCGCGCTGCGGAGCGTGAACACGCCGGAGGCCGGGCGAGGCTCGGTCTGGGAGCAGGCATGCGTGCTCGTCGTGGCGGGGACGGTGACCGACAAACTCGCCCCATTGGTGCTCCGCGCCTACGAGCGGATGCCGGGGCGCAGGTATGTCATGTCCTTCGGTGCCTGCTCCAATAGTGGCGGCCCGTACTGGGATTCTTATTGCGTGACCAAGGGCGTTGACCAGTTCATCCCCGTGGACGTCTACGTGCCAGGCTGCCCGCCGCGCCCCGAGGCACTGCTGCACGGACTGGACGTGCTCGCGGCGAGGCGCCTCGAGGGGGAGCCGTGACGCCTGGGGAGATCATCGAGCGGGTGAACGCCGGCTTGGGCGCCGGTGCGGCCGACACGGATCCGCCCGGGGCAGATCAGCCGGAGCCAGATCAGGTGGGGCCCGGTCCGGCGGAGCCAGGTTTGGCGGGGCCGGGGCTGGCGGGACTGGGGCCTGCCGGGCCCGGTCCGGCGGAGCCAGGTTTGGCGGGACCGGGGTCGGCGGGGCCAGGGCTGGCGGGACCGGGGCTGGCGGAGCCAGCGTGCAAGGTGAGCCAAGGAACCGTGACCGTGCTCGTGCCGCCCGCCGCGTGGCTTGATGCGCTGCTGTTCGCCCGGGACGAACTTGGCTGCGATTTCTTCGACTGGCTCAGCGCGGTCGACGAACTCGACACCGGCCTGGCGGTCGTGGCGCACGTGTACTCGCTGGCCGGTCGGCATCACCTGCTGCTGCGCACCCTGGTGGCGCCTGGTTCCCCGGCGCTGCCGACGGCCACCGGGATCTACCGCGGCGCGGCGTGGCACGAGCGCGAAACGCACGAAATGTTCGGCGTGGATTTCACCGGTCATCCCGGGCTGGCGCCCCTGCTGCTGCCGGACGGGTTCGAGGGGCACCCACTGCGCAAGGATTTCGTGCTCGTCGCGCGGGTGGCCAAGGATTGGCCGGGGGCCAAGGAACCGGGTGATCACGGCGGCGCGGCGCGCGGAGGGCGCCGCCTGCCACCGGGCGTTCCCGAGGGCTGGCGGCCGCAGTGAGCGACGTGCAACCGGGCGCGGCTGGAGTACCGATCGACCGGCCGGTCGGCGCAGGAGCCATATCGATCGATCGAGCGGTCGCGGCAGAGGGTGTACCGATAGATCGAGCGGCCGGGGCGGCTGGCCTGCCGTCGCGCAGCCGGGGGGTAATCGGGCTGCTGGAAGAGAACTGCACGGTCTGCATGCTGTGCGCCAGGGAGTGCCCTGACTGGTGCATCTACATCGACTCGCACAAGGAACCGGAGCCCGGACCCCATGACGGGCCTGGCGGGCGCGGGCGACCGCGCGTCCGCAACGTGCTTGACAGATTTGCTGTCGACTTTTCGTTGTGTATGTATTGCGGGATCTGTATTGAGGTGTGCCCGTATGACGCCCTGTTCTGGTCACCAGAGTTCGCGTACGCGGAAACTGACATCAGGGACCTGACCCATGAGCGGGACAGGCTTCGGGAGTGGATGTGGACCGTGCCGCCGCCACCGGCGCACGACCCAGGCGCGCCGACGCCGAAGGAAGTGATCACCGCCCGGGGCACGGGCCCGGCAGCCCGGGAACTTCCGCCAGTCCGGATGCCGGGCAGCCTCCAGTTACGTAGTGTGTCAACTTGACTGCGTTGCGAAGCGTCTTGTTGACGCCGCGGGCTGGCGAGGAGCCTGAGGGCTCATGAAGGATGGGATGCATGCTCCCGCACCAGCCCGTGGGACCGAGGTGCCCGAGGTTCCCCGGGTGCCACCCGCGCCGCGCGGCACGCCCCCGCCGCCTGGGCTGCCTGGTATCGCCGTACCCCAGCCCAGGCCGGCTACCGGTCGCGTCGCCTTACCAGACGACCTGACGGCAAACCTGGACGAGACCGGAATCGCCGAGTGGGCGCGGCAGGTGCTCGCGTGGCTGCCCAGCCGGGGCGCCGATCTTACCTGAAGTTGACGAACTGGAGGGCGAGGTCGAGTTCCTGGCCTTTGACCAGGGAGATCACGGCCTGGAGGTCGTCCTTCTTCTTGGATGAGACACGCAGTTCCTCACCCTGCACCTGGGCGCGCACGCCTTTCGGCCCCTCGTCCCTGATGAGCTTGCTGATCTTCTTGGAGTCCTCCTGCGAGATGCCTTCCTTCAGGCTGATCGCGAGCCGGTACTCCTTGCCCGAGAGCTTCGGGTCGCCTGGGTCGAGAGTCTTCAGCGAGACGCCGCGCCTGACCAGCTTGTCCTTGAAGACGTCGAGCACGGCCTTGGCGCGCTCCTCGCTGTTGGCGCGGATCTCCACGGCATGATCGCCGGACCATGCGATGGAGGCGCCCACGCCGCGGAAATCGAAACGGGTTCCGATCTCCTTCGCCGCCTGGTTGAGTGCGTTGTCCACCTCCTGGCGATCGATCTTGCTGACGATGTCAAAACTGCTGTCCGCCACTGCAACTCCAATCCGGGAGACACGACGCCATGTCCGATCACGAGGCTACTGGCCCCCGGGGCAGGTGTGGTGGATCTACGATGCTGCCGGGCGGAGGCCCGCCGCAGGTCGCAGGCGGTCGGCCGCGGATGGGCAGCAGCTGGATCGCGTCGGTGCCGAGGCCGCGGGTCCTGTGATTCGCATGCAACGGCCGGGCGCGGTGTCCGCTATCCTTCACAGTGCCCGTCCTGCGGGACGGCATACGGCAGGTTGCCCGAGCGGCCAAAGGGAGCGGTCTGTAAAACCGTCGGCTTAGCCTACGTTGGTTCGAACCCAACACCTGCCACCACCTGCGAAAACGGCCCGTGGCCTGGGCATACCCGGGCTCGCGGGCCGCTCCTTTTCTGGTCGGCGTGGTCCCGCTGTGTCCATGAAAGTCCGGCTGTTTCCAGCTGTGCACGGACATATAGCGGACAGTGTCCGCGATCATGAACCCGGTCGGGTGGCAAGCGCGGTTTGGACAACTCTCGGCCAGCGATCGAGAGAGAGCGGTTTCACCGAACCGCCGCCATTGAACCAGCACGGTACCCGTCAGCACCCCCGGCGAGAGATGATCAACGAATGACGGACACTGCTCGGCTCGGGTGGCTGGCGGGGTTCGGCGCCAGCCGCTTGGCGCGGTGGTGGCGTCGCTTCCGCGATCTGCGGCGGCGCACCAGCGGATTAAGAGTCTGCTGCTCTGCCATTGAGCTAGCGGCGCATGGTGCCGGCTCACGCTATGACGTGCCGGGCTGTACGGCAAACCGGGAGACCCGCTGCCGCGTGGTGCCGCCTGCTACCGGCCCGTACCGGGACATCCGAGCAAACATGGAGCAAACATGGGTGTGGCCGATGTCCGGCACAGCCGGGACAGCAGCGTCTCCCAGAGCTGGACCCTGCGGCCTGGAGTTCGCGGAAGCGGCGGGTACGGTCCGTAATCGCCGCTGCTGGCGTGTATGCAAGCTAGATGACCCCGGCATCTAGGACGATGGTACATCTCATGCCAGATCACAAGATCTGGTACGCGAACGCCTGGCGATGCGTCCTGGCCAGAGAGGCTCGCTGCTGCACGGAGCGATTGACCTCTGGTAGACCTGCGATATACCTCGCATGGACCTGAGGAGAATCGATGCAGGGCTCACTGAGCCGCAGGCTCGCTGCGGCACCTGGCGATTGACCTCTGGCGGACCTGCGATGTACCTTGCATGGTCCTGAGGCGACTGCGGCGAGGCACCGCACCCCCGCACGGCCGCCAGCTCGCTCCGGCCGCGTCTCAGGTCAGCCGTGGCTGCGTCGCTGGGCCAGCGCCGATTCCGTAGCTGCGCAGAAGTTGCGCGACCTCCGGGCTGGGCGGTTTAGGGTCGTCGGGCGACAAGGTGATGTCCGCGGTGGAGGCGCCGGCCTCGATGAGGGCGCGGATGGTGGCGGTCCAGTCGGGGGCAGGGTTGTCGACGTGGGGGAGGCCGCTGCCGACCTGGGCCCAGTTCAGCGGGGTGCTGTCCCAGGTGGTGTCGCGCGCCTCTATGGCGGCGCCGCGGTCGAGCAGCAGCCGGACGACTTCCGCGCTGCCGGAGCCGGCGGCGGCGTGCAGCGGGGTCGCGCCGTCCTGGCCTGGCGCCTCCAGCGGGAAACCGGCATCGAGCATGAGCCGCACCGCCCCGGCCTGGCCATGGCCGGCGGCGTCGACCAGCGCGGCCTGGCCGTCGCCGCCGAGCAGGCCGGGCAGACCCGGACTGGCCCGGAGCAGCCGTTCGGCTTCGGCCCGGTCGCCCTGCCGGCAGGCGAGCAGGAAGCGGTCGGCGTCGGTCGTGTCATCGAGGGCGCCGTGCTGTGCCAGCAGGTCTGCGATGTCGGTCCTGCCCTGCCGGATGGCTATCCGGTACGGGGAGTGCCCGTCCTGGGCGGGGGCGTCCGGGTCGCCGCCGGCGTCCAGGAGCAGCCCGACCAGTTCGGCCGGGCACTCGGACTGCGCTGCGGCGGCGACTGGGGGGATGGGTGGGTCAGCGGGTACTCGCTCGCCGAACAGATCACCGGGCAGTGGCTGGCTGGGGTCGGCCCCTGCTTGCAGCAGTAGCCGGACGCCGTCGGTGTCGCCGGTGCTGATCGGGGCGGCCAGCGCGGTGGTGTGCTGCACGTTGTGCGCGTGGTCGAGCAGCAGCCGCAGGCTCTGGTGGTCGTCATCGCCGGCGAAGCAGGCCAGGTACAGGTCGTGGTCGTCGGGGGTGGCGCCGCGTTCCAGTAGTAGCCGGGCGATGGGCGGGTTGGCCGTACCGGCGACCGCGCAGCGCAGCGGCGTCCAGTCACCCTGCCGTCCGGCTGTCCTGGCCGCGGGGTCAGCGCCTGCGTCAAGCAGCAGCCCGGCCACGGCCAGCAGCCCGTCCGCCCGACGCGGGTCCAGGCGGTGCCAGCGCGAGGCGCAGACCGCGTGCAGCGGCGTCCAGCCCCACCGCGGATCGGGCCGGGTCGCCCGTCCCTGGTCGTGTTCGAGCATCTGCCGCACCTGGCCGGCGTCGCCGAGGACGACCGCGGTGCGGAAGTCGTAGCCGGCGATCTGTGGGGTCGCGGCGAGTATCCGGGCGGCCCGCCCGGTCCAGTCCCGGATGCTGGCTTCCAGGAAGGCGTCCACCTGCTCGGCGAGGTCGCTGCTGCGGGCATCCACTTCGGCCTTGAGCCGGGGCCAGCTCGCGAATCCGTACTCGCGGGCCACGGCGAGCTGCGCGGCGGCCAGGGTCATCGAGTCGGCTACCGCCCCGATCCTTGCGGCGGCTGCCGGGTCACCGGAGCGCGCGTCGCGCAGCAGGTCCCTGGCCTGGTGCCGGAGCTGGCCGATGTCAGGTCGCGCGGGAAGGTTCGTCATGACGTCTCCTTGCCGGCCTGCGGTCCGCGTGCCAGGCGCGAAGGAGATCGTCACTTCCAGTGCCAGGAAACAGAGGTGGACTCGGTCCTGCCCGCGGACCCGGAGGCGCCCTCCCGCGCCTGCCGTCACCATAACCCGTCGTCGCCACGTGCCGCCACTACAAGCCAGGCCGGCAGGCAGGCTGGTGTGCAGTCGCCCAGCTCCCACAGCCGCCCGCCAGCGGCCAGTCGTCGCGGACCCGCTGCCCGCCGCGCATAGGCGTCATGGCAGGCCGCATGCTGGAGGCAAGCCAGTGCGTGCCCTATCGCTTGCGTGCCTGGCCGGCGATGTGGAAGGAGACCGGGGTGCGGGTGCCCGGGAACAGGAAATGGTCGAGCCGACGGATGCTGAAGTCGGCCCGTTCGATGGTCGTGCCGGTGTCGCGGCTGAGGTGGCAGCCGCCGATCAGGTGCGGCCATATCGTGGCGTCCAGGGCGCGCTGGATCCGGGCGAGTCGGGCGGTGTCGGCGCGGACGTGTTCGAGGAAGCGCAGCAGGCCGCCGGGCTTGAGCACGCGGTGTATCTCCCGCAGGGCCGCGTAGTGGTCGGGGAGCGTGCACAGCACGAACGTGACGACGGCGGCGTCGACGCTGGCGTCCGGCGAGGGCAGCGCGCTGGCCAGCCCGTCGGTGACCCTTATGGCAACGGGCGCGGTGCGGGCAGCGGCCATCGCGATCTAGCGCAGCCGGGGCTCTGGCTCGATCGCGACCACGCGTTCGACGGCGGGCGGATAGTGGCCGAAGCTGGCCCCGGTTCCGGCGCCGACGTCGATGACCTTCCCGGTCAGCCCGGCCAGCAGCGGTCCGCGGCGGGCGGCCATGCCGCCGGCCTCCATGGTCTGGCTCATCGTGGGGAAGATCCGGGCGAACGCCGGGTGGCTGACGCGCGCCGCTCGTATCGCCGGTTCGGCTTCACTGCTTACTCCGGGCCTGTCGCCGTCGGCGCGCCGGGGCGCGGCGCGGCCTGCAGCAGGGTGCCGAAGTTGCGCCGCCTCCTCTCGACGGCGGCGTCCTGGTCTAGGATCTGGCCGTCGATATCGCCCCGGGCGGCAAGGTATGCCTGGGCGCTGTCGCGGCTGGCGCGGAAGGTGGTGCTCGGGCACATCACCTCCCAGGACCCGCAGTCCGTGCCGCAGTCGCGGTTGCTCCCGACGACCACGACGGCCCTGACCGGGGTCCACCGCCACTGACCGCCGCGGACCGATACCACGACCGGCGCGCCGTCGCGGGGGTCGGTGGCGGCCATCCGGCCGTCGCGCCCGGCCATGGCCGGGATGCCGAGCGCGTCGATCGCGCACATCGCGTACACCGCCGGGAAGCCGTCGAGTTCGACCTGCTGGCGGGTAGGCGTGCCAGAGAACGGGTAGGCGACAACGGCCACGCCGTCGGCGGCGTGGACGAGGTCGGCGGCCTCCAGTTCGGCGATCGCGGAGTCGCTGAGGCCCAGGCCGGCGGAGGCGCCGGTGATCCAGCCGGTGGCCGGCGGGTCTCCGGTGGCGAGGAACCGGAGCAGCACCGCCCGGTGCAGCTCGCGCAGGGTCCGGGCAGCGCTGCCTGACGGCTGGCGCTGCCGATCCAGCCTGGCTTGTCCGGTTGCGTCATCAGGAATCGCTACGTCGCGCCGGCCAGGCGGCGCAGCATGACAGCATCGTCACGTCGCGGCTGAGCACGTGGGCGGCCAGCCGCAATGCCCCCGGGGCATGGTCAGGTACGGTGCCCACGGAGCCGCGGGGCCGGGTGCCGTCATCCGGCGCGGATCGCGTGCAACGCCGGGCCATGATCATCTTCCTGGGATCGCCTGCGGCTGTGCCTGCCACGGACGCGCCTGGTGCTGGCCTGGGCGGCGAGCCTGGCCACGCCGCGGGCGTCTCGCCCGGCGATCGCGAGCGGGCAGGCGCCCAGCGCCATGGCGACCGGATTGTCCTCGTCCAGCCTATGGCGCAGCCCCGGCGTCAGGGTGCGAGGACGCATCCCGGGGGAACGGCGATGGCTGGCGGCGGGCGGCCAGGATCCAGTAGACGATGCCGGCTGGCGGGAACGCGATGAGCAGGCACAGCAGCAGGCACCGGTCAAGATACATGCCGGTTCCCGCGCCGGGAGCCGGGGCCGCGACGGGCAGATCCGGAACGGGCGGCCTGCGGTGGGCCTGCTGTGCTGAGATCGCGCCGGACAGGTCGCTGGTCAGGCCGCGCAGGTTCGCGCGGGTCTTCGCGGCGTAGGCCGCGCCGGTCCGCTCGTCGAGTTCAGCGCGGGTCAGGCGGCCCTCGGCGTAACCTGCGCGGAGGATCTCGGCGGCCTGATCCCGTTCGGTGTCCGACGCCCGGACCGCCGGTTCGCCAGAGGTGGCCTGGGCTTGGCTCATGTGCCGTCTCCTTTCTTTTCTGTATCGCCCCGGTGTTCGCCGGGGCCCACCGCGTCGGTGCCCGCCAGGGCGCCCATCGCGGCTTGCAGGGGGAACGTGCCGGGCGCCAGGTGCCACTGGGACATCAGCCCGTACAGGCCCGCCATGAACAGCCGCGCCCGCAGCGCCGGGTCAGCGCCCGCAGGCCACTGCCCGGCGGCGATGCCGGCCTGGAACAGGCCGGTGAGCTGATCAAGGCTCGCGGCGTTGGCGGCCTGGACCTTGGCGGCGATGGCGGGCTCGTAGGCGGCGAGCGTGGTGGCCTCCATGAGCACCCGGCAGGTCTGCGGGTTGCCGGTGACGTGGGCGGCGATGGCCGACGCGACCGCCGCCAGAACGGTGCGCGGGGACCGGCGCGCGGGCTCGGCGAGCCCGCCGACCGCCGCGTCGACCCGGGCGGCCAGGCCGCAGTCCCACTCCTCGTACAGCGCGATGAACAGGGCTTCCTTGCCGGGGAAGTACAGGTACGGGGTTCCCTTGGACACGCCCGCCGTCTCGGCGATATCCGCCATGGTGGTGGCGTGGTAGCCGGCCCGGGCAAAGCATTCCGCCGCGGCAGCGATGATCTGGTCCCGGCGCGCGGTGCGCGCCTCGTCTGCGATCTTGGGCACCGGGCGCTCCTACCGCGGCACCCGGCGTCCGGTGCGCGCCGCGACCGCCTGCTCAAGCCCGCAGCCCGCGGCCAGAACCACCAGGTAAACGATCGCTTCGGTGCCCGTCCGGTACCAGGACAGAGCCGATCCGGGCACCAGCGCCGCGGCGAAGCCGAGCGCCGCGGTCAGCAGGAAGCCCGGCCCGGTGACGCCGCAGTGGGTCTCCCGGCAGTACAGGAAGTTCAGCAGGCAGTACACGCCGATCACGGTCACGTACGCGCTGGCGATGGCCAGCCCGGCGCGGCCGCCCACCGCGCCCCCCACGGCGAAGGACGCCACCGCGATCAGCACCCCGGCCGGGCCGCGCAGCACCGGGCCGGTAACACGCAGATAACTCCCTGCCACCCCGTCGGCCCTTCGGCCGCGGGCCGGCGGCGGAGCGCAACTCGCGCCATCCACCGGCAGCCGGCCGGAGGCACGCTGGTCCTGGTCCTGGAAAAGGCTCATGTCCCGCCCTCGTTCCGCTGAGATCCGCGAGGTGACCCCCGCATGATGACTGACCATCCAGTCATTTTAAGAGCAAAGGTTTCCCCTGTCAATGGCGGCACACTCAGGCGCGAACTGGCAGGCATGGTGGCGGGTGGCGTCCCGCTGCCGGCAGTGGCGCGTGCCCGCGCCGGCGCCTCATGCCTGAATCAGCAGCCGGGTCCGCCGTCCTCGCGGTCGAGGCCGCGGATCATCAGGTCGATGCCGAGGCTGAACTGCTCATCCATGTTGCACCGGCCGCAGAACAGCATGGCGAGCCGGACCAGGTGGTCGGGGGCGTCGCGGGGCACCATCTCGGTGACCCGCCGCAGCTGGCCCAGCTCATCCTCCGGCCACGGACCGCAGTCGGCGCAGGCGGTGAAGCACGCCTCGGCGAGCGCGTATCCGTGCGCGTAGACATAGACGGTGCGCAGCACGTCCAGCGCCCGGTCCTCGGTGAACCCTTCCCGCACCAGCAGCCTGCGGTAGGCGTCCACCTGTTCCAGCCGCCGGGTGGGCATCACCGGCCGGCTGACCAGCAGCGGCGCGGCGGCCGGGTGACGCAGGATCACGCCGCGGATCTCGCGGGCGACGTGGCGCAGCGCGTCCCGCCAGTCCGCGCCGTCGGCGGGCGGCATGCCTGCTTCCCAGGTCATCGCCTCGACGATGCCGTCCAGCAGCGCGTCCTTGCTGGCCACGTGGCTGTACAGCGACATGCCCTGCACCCCGAGCTCGGCGCCCAGCTTGTGCATGGACAGCGCGGCCAGGCCGTTGGCGTCGACGAACTCCAGCGCCGCCCGCAGCACCTTCCCCCTGGTCAGCCGGGGGCGCGCGGCGCTGTCCGCGGGACCTGCCACCGCGGGGCCGCCAGTGACTGCGGGGCTTCCCGCCATCGGCGTGCCATTTCCCGTCGCGCTCCCGGCGGCGCGGGCCGCTCTCGCCCGTGGGGCCATGGTTCCCTCCCGGTCTTTCAGTTGCAAGCTTACGGCATATGGGTTACCTTCCCAGGAAAGCTTACGTCATAAGGAAGATATCAAGGGAGATGCCGGGATGCTGGACGACCAGCGAGCCGACGGCAGGGGTGGTGCCCGGCCGGCGATCGCGCTGTCCGGGCTGACCAAGCGGTACCGGCGGGGCAAGGGCTGGCTCACCGCGGTGGATGACGTCACGCTCGCCGTGCCAGCCGGGCAGGTGCTCGGGCTGCTGGGACCGAACGGGGCGGGCAAGACCACCACGATCAAGATGGCCTGCGGGCTGATCCTGCC
>Ga0099828_10003698_pt1 | contig 10721 bp, 10 predicted proteins | sample CZO8metaG_2_FD_79338 | JGI IMG/M metagenome (GOLD analysis project Ga0099828, IMG submission 79338) | Vadose zone soil microbial communities from the Eel River Critical Zone Observatory, Northern California, USA - CZOApr15con2H1.8 metaG | ecosystem: Environmental > Terrestrial > Soil > Vadose...
AATATATCCTTTTTGTTCTCCCTCTATCCTATCAGGGAAACGGCTTTGACATTTGAATATGTGCGTATTGTATCATGTATGAAAGGGACGACCCAACCATAACCCAGGGGTGAGTTTCATTGTTTTGTACGGAGCGAGGGCCGATAATGCACATGAATAAAATAATCCAAATAGCGGAAAAGCCTGCGAGGCCGATAAAATTGCAACAACTGATTAGCGAGCGCATCCAACGCGATGGGCCCATCACTTTCGCCGAATACATGCGCATGGCGCTCTACGAACCTGGCTATGGTTACTACATGACAGGGGCTTCAAAAATAGGTTGGGAGGGCGACTATTTCACCAACACGGATGTCTCCAGCTTGTTCGCAAGCTGCATGGGACGGCAACTCTACGCCATGTGGGAGAAATTGAAGCGCCCCACGCATTTCATCGTGCTGGAACAGGGTGCTGGACGTGGACACCTGGCCGAGGGTGTGCAAGCATGGGCACAAAAAGCAGCCCCCGAGTTTCGCACCGCGCTCGATTACCGGACCGAGGACATACGCGCGGGACAAGATGTTCTAGGCATGGAGCGAACAATCGACGCACCCTCCGTAATCCTTTCGAATGAATTGATCGACGCCTTCCCTGTTCATATCGTTGAGAAACACGGAGAACGTCTCTATGAAGTCTACGTAGATGTGCTGCCAGAAGGTCGTTTATGCGAAGCCTTAGATGAACCCAGCGCTCCAGAAGTGGCTAACTACCTGGATATTGACAAGATTCCCTGGCGTACCTTTGATGATGGATGGCGAGCGGAGATCAACCTGGATGCACTCCGCTGGGTACAGGGAACCTCGGGACTTGTGCGACGCGGCTTCATCCTCACCATCGACTATGGCGATAAGGCCAAAGCGCTCTATACTGCGTGGCGAAGGCGTGGTACGCTGCTCTGCTATTTCCAGCACCAGGCGAACGAACGCCCCCTGGTACGTCCCGGCGAACAAGATATCACCGCGCATGTCAACTTTAGTGCAATCATTGATGAAGGGAGGCAGTTGGGTATGCGCCTGCACAAATTCACTACGCAGCGTCTCTGGCTAGAAAGCATGGGCGTTCAGGAAGAGTTGGAAAAACGCCGCATCCATGATTTTCCCGAGATGGACACAACACGGGCCACGGACCTTGGCCAGGTGGCGCTTTTGAAATGGTACGATTTGCGCCAACGTGTAGCGGTGCTCACCGATCCGTATGGCATGGGGAATTTTAAAGTATTGATCCTGCGGCGCTGATATTTACTATATATTCTCGGCTGGTGAGATTGACGACCAACCGTGGTGTTATAATCAAAATGTGACATACTGGGCGGGGCACCCTGGTGGATACCAGTTCACTTTTTCATGTATCTACATCCAAAGCAAGTTCCTGATGGTTCTCTCGGCAGGAGACCGGTTATCAGGCGAGGAGTAAAGTACGATGAATACAAGAGCAGCAGAGATAGTGACAGCTTTCATGGAGGCCCTGGAAGCTAAAGAATTTGATAAAGCGGCTACTTACCTGTCCGATGATTTTCAATTTACCGGCTCAACACCCAGGCCATTGAACAAGGACCAGTTTATCAGGCTCTCATCGGAACTGGCGGAGGGCATGCCGAATTTATCGTATCACTTTCACGACCTGCAAGAAGTAGATGAGCTGCAAGGAGTAGGCAGCCGGGAGAGAGCAACCATTCAAATTACCGGCACGCAGGTCAATTCCTTTGAACTGGTTCCCCTCTCCCTTCCGCTCATCCCAGAGACAGGCCTACCGGTTTCGCTTCCCGAAGTACATTGGGAATACCTTATAAAAGGCGACACTATTACCGCGATAGACGTAGAACAGGTGCCAGGTGGTGGGATTTACGGGATGCTACAACAACTGGGCATCGATATCCCAATCATATAGTGGGGCTCGTATTCAATGCTGGTAACATGCTCGCTGCAAACGCCCTAAGCCCATCAATATCATCCAGGTCAAACCACTGCAGAACGAGTTCGTCGGCACCGGCATTTTCATAGGCTCTGATCTGCTCGATAAGCATAGCGGGTGTGCCAACGATGGCGCGTAAGAGGAGCGAGAGCAGTAAACCAGCCGGTCCAGCCTCAATGATTCCGACGCGTGTGCGCATGTTCATACAGAACCGCCTGTCGCTTACTCGCTGGCAGGCGGCGCGAGTGCCGTTCCTTGCGCCGGACCGACCCAGATGGTCTGGATGTTGACGAACTCGCGAATGCCGAACGACGACAATTCGCGTCCGTACCCACTGCGCTTGACCCCACCGAACGGCAGGCGTGGATCACTGGCTGTCATCCCGTTGATGAAGACGCTACCCGACTCGATCCGGCGTGCCAGTTGTTTGCCGCGCTCGATATCGCTCGTCCAGAGGTTGCCACCCAGGCCATATCTGGAAGCATTCGCGACCGCGATTGCCTCCTCGGCATCGCGCACTTGCACGACCGCCGCGATCGGCCCGAACGTCTCCTCCTGGAACGCCACCATGGTGGGCTGCACGTTCACGAGCACGGTGGGCGCGTAGAAGTAGCCCGTGTCACCAAGGCTCTTGCCCCCCTGTAGGATGCGCGCGCCCTGCTGCACGGACTCACGCACCTGCCGATCCAGGTCATCGCGCAGGTCGCCGCGAGCCATGGGCCCCATCTGCGTCTCTCGCCGCGTCGGGTCTCCTACTCGCAGGCGACCGGTGACCTCAGCCAAGCGCTGCTCGAACGCCTCGGCCACCTCCTCGACCACAATGAAGCGCTTGGCCGAAATGCAGCTCTGCCCACCGTTCTGGAAGCGTGACCGCACGGCGAACTCCACGGCCCCATCCAGGTCAGCGTCAGCTAGCACAATGAAAGGGTCAGACCCGCCCAGTTCCAGAACGGTCTTCTTGAGTGCTTCCCCGGCAGTCCTGGCTACGATGCTGCCAACCGCTTCGCTGCCGGTCAGCGTCACAGCGGCGATGCGCGGATCCTTGATGATGCTCTCGACCGCCGAGGATGCCACGAGCAGCGTGCGGAAGGTCCCCCGCGGGAAGCCCGATGCACGGAACACCTCTTCCATGGCCAGAGCGCACTGTGACACGTTGCTCGCGTGCTTGAGGACGGCGGTGTTGCCGGCCATCAGCGCGGGAAGAGCGAAACGGAAGACTTGCCAGAACGGGAAGTTCCAGGGCATGATCGCCAGGACGGTACCGAGCGGCTCGAAGGCTACGAAGCTTTCGCGTGCATTAGTGACCACAGGCTCATCGGCCAGGAAGCGTGCGGCGTGCTCGGCATAGAACTCGCCGGTCCAGGCGCATTTCTCGATCTCGGCCTCAGCCTCGACGATTGGCTTGCCCATCTCTGCCGTGATCAGCCCTGCCAGGCGTTCCTTGTGCTGTCGCAGAAAGGAGGCAGCGCGGCGCATCAGCGTCGCCCGCTCCTCGAAGCTCGTCCTATGCCACTGCCCGAATGCCTGTTGTGCCTCTCTCAGCATGGTATCGACCTGCTCAGGGCTGAACTCTTCGAATTCGGCTAGCACCTCTTCGGTGGCCGGATTGATGGAACGAATACCCATATTTCTCCTCCTCAGGCAGATTCCTTCTCTTTCTCTTAGTTCGAGATGCTACTCTTACGTGGCTCCGGCTCCCATCCGCGTGGCTCGGGCTGGCCGATCCGGTTGCGCAGGACGCCAATGCCTTGCACTTCCAGTTCTATCACATCGCCGGGATGGAACTTTTTGCCATGTTCGGCTCCGCTGCCCGTACCCACAGTGCCGGAGCCGAGCAGTTCGCCAGGCCAAATGGTTTCCCCTTTGGAGGCGTAGGCAATCAGTTCTTCGACCTTCCAGGTCATGGTGGCACTGGAGCCGCGAGACCACTCCTCGCCGTTGACGCGGGCCACCATCTCGAGGTGGGTGAGGTCCACTTCGTCGAGTGTGGTAATCCAGGGTCCAATTGCGGTAGCAAAGTCTTTCCCTTTAGACGGGCCAAAACCACTGCTCATCTCTGGACCCTGAACGTCGCGGGCACTGAAGTCATTAAGAATCGTGACCCCGAAGAGATGCGAGAGGGCTTCTTGCGGCCTCAGGTTGCGACCACTTTTGCCGATCACAAAGCCGAGCTCCAGTTCATAGTCCATATGATCGGTATAGTTGGGCCAGGGGACCTCTTGCTCGTGTCCGATGACTGCCAAAGGATTGATTTTGAAATACGGCGGCGCCTGGTAGAACTCCTTGAAGACAGGCTGCCCTTGCCGTGCCGACATATTTTGCACATGCTGCTCGAAGGCGGTAAAGTCGCGCAGCAGTGGTGGATCAAGTGCGGAAAGAAATTGCAGATCGCCGAAGTGCATCACTGCTTCCTCGGGAGCCGTCTCAATCGCCTGTCTTGCTGCTACGAGAAACACATCGCCCAGTGAAATAGCAGCAGCCATACTGGACGGGAACAGCGCCGTTGCCAGGCGGAGGGCCGCCTCGTGGGTTGCCCCTTGCCGCTCAAGCCGGAGGCGCTCAGCAGTCGCGAGGTCGATCACGCGCTGCTGCTCCGGCTCAACGGCGACGAGCCTGGGGATGACCCCGTCAGGGCCGGTGCGTGCTATCCTGGCAAGTTTCATGATTTTCCTCCTGCCTGATACTAAACAATATTCTCTACAGTATCCTCTTGTTGTTGGCTGGCAGATTGTTGGCCAGCAGAACGCTGCTTGAGACTGATCTCAGCCAGCAGCTGAAAGCCATTGACAAGCGTCTTCCAGATTCCACCCGGTGCTAGTCGAATAATGAGGATGAGCAGAACACCGATGAGCAATGCGCTCCAATTCTGATAGCCTTGCAGTGCTTGCTGCAGCGTGAAGAACACAACAGCACCGATGAGTGGTCCTATTGATGTTGATATTCCTCCAATGATTGTGATAATGATCATGGTTATTACCCAGTTAAGGCTAAAAGCAGAGTTTGGTTCTATGCTGAGACTGTTCAGGGCTATCAGCGCCCCTGCCACTCCAACGAAGAAGGCACTGATAGCAAAAGTGATGAGCTTGACAGGGAAACTATTGACGCCCAGTTCGGCGGCCGCCTCCTGATCATCACGAATGGCCATCAGCCGGAGTCCGAAAGGACTGCGCACAAGGAGCACAATGCAGACCATCGTCAGTACAAGCAGGGCGAGGGATAGATAGTACAGCGTGCTATAATCGAGCGCCGCCGTTGGGGGAAGATTCAGGCCACTTGTCGCCCCAGTATAGGACCAGTTGATCATCCAGGTGAGTGCAGCCATCGTCAAACCAAGTGAGCCAATCGCGAAGTACGCCTCGCGCAAGCGCATCAAAAGAAGCGCCGCTACTGTCGCTATGCAAGTGGCCACTCCACCGCTCAGCAGAAGCGTTAGATAGATCGGCACATTGCTATGCAGGAGCAGAACAGCGAGCGTATAGGAGCCAACACCAACGAAGAGAGAGTGCGCCAGAGAAAACTGACCACCGTAGCCTCCTACCAGATTCCACGACTGCGCGAGTGTCATATAGTTGAACAGAGTGAATGCAAGCGTCAACTCAAAAACACTCAGGTAAGTCGGTCCCAGCAGCGCGAGAAGCAGCAAAAGAACCAGGAGCCCCCATTTTATCCAGCGACCAGAGCGCTTCAGAACAGGCACCTTCTCAAACCAGGTGCCCTTTGCAGGCTGCTCCACAGTTTCTGGGGAAGTTGGTTCCGGCTGGCGCTCTGAAAGCGTCATATAGCTACGCTCACTTTCTGCCCAAAAAGTCCCTGGGGGCGTATGATCAGGATGAGCACCAGGAAAGCGAATACGATGAGATCACGATATTGCGCCCCAACGATGCTCGCGGTAACCTCTTCAATCACACCAACAAGGATACCTCCGAGAAGAGCCCCCCAGAGAGACCCCATCCCACCAAGAACAATCACGACGAAACTGCGCAACAGCCACTCTGAGCCCGAGGTGGGACCAAAACCATACGACAGGCCGATGAGGGTTCCTCCGATCGCTGAAAGAGCCGCGGCCACCCCAAAGGTCACGCCGTAGACCAGCGGGACATCAATGCCCACCGAGGCCGCCGCCGCGGGATCTTCCGCGGCTGCGCGCACAGCCTTGCCAAACCGCAGGCGCGTGAGTATCAAGTACATTCCGACAACCATGAGCACGGCTGCCACGAAAGCAATGATGTAGATCGTGCGCACTGTGTCACCGAAAATAGTGATGCCAGTGAGCGTGTAAGGAGCGTTGAGTGACAGCGTGTTGTTTCCAAAGATCAGGGTAAAGGCGGTTTGAGCGATCAGCGATAATCCAAAGGTTGCGACAAGGAGTGTTTCCATTCCTCTTTTGATTAACGGATTTAAGAGGATCCTTTGCACTGCGTAACTTATTACAAATATTACCGGTACTACAATGAGCAGAGACAACAAAGGGTCCAAATGTACAAGTGTGGTCACGGTGTAGGTCAGATACGCGGCTCCGATGAGAAACTCACCTTGCGCGAGATTCACCATCTTCATGACACCGAAGACCAGGGTCAGCCCCAGGGCGATACTAGCGTATAGACCACCCAGGAAGAGGCCATCAATCAAGTGATAGAAGAACATGTGCTTAACCCTCCATCAATTGTTATCCATGCTGGGTCTGAAAAAGATCGTCAACCTGACCAACTTGCCCGCGAGAGGTTGTACCATGAGTCGAGCGGTACATCTGCCGGGTGGGATCTTCTTCAGACCCTGCGTCATTATGCCAGTCCCTTTGCGGGAGCCTCGAGAGTGATGCCTGAGACTGATGGGTAAACCTGTACTGTAGCGTTATTCTGCCACTGCAACATAATTGCTGGAATGGCGTCAGCATGGTTCGTCCCAAATTTGAGAGGACCTGACGTATAGGTTTTGTCGGTCTGCCCAATGGCCGTATTGAGCTTATTGGGGTCAGTCGAGTTCGCCCGTACTATGGCATCCAGGAGCACCTGTGTTATTGAGTACCCCGCCACGAACCCTGATTGTTCATTGCTGTTAGTAATCCCGGCCTTGTCGGATTTTGCAATGAGATCGTTTGTTCCGGGGTATCCCAACGAGCGAGACCAAAAACCGGTGATAAGTGCGCCTTCGGCGACCGGACCCAGGCCTTGAGGCCATGTGCTCGTTGAGGCTCCTTTCTCGGCCTCGGCAATTAGAGGACTGTAGCTCAGGGACTTCATCTGTTTCCAGAGTGCAGTCGCGTCAGTCGGGATCATCTGCGAGATCAGCACCTGCGCATTGGCTGCCTTTGCTGCGGCAATTTGACTGGAAAAATTCGTCGCGCCGACTGGAAACACGGCGTGATAGACGATCGTGTAGCCATCTTGCGGGGCCTTTTGCAGCCAGAGCTTGCCCATCGTGATGCCATCTTGCTCGGTATCTGTGAAGAGTGCGACCCGCTTATTTGTGGTCGTGAGATTCGCGGTCTGGAAGACCAGATTGGTTTGCTGGTTTTCGTCAAAAAAGACATCCCACGAGTATTGCCATCCTGTCGGACGTCCAGCCAACCATGCCTCAACAGGGGTTGCTGTTGCGATCAAAGGACGCTTCAACCGTTCGGCGACATTCGAGACAGAGATCGTCAGCGGAGGGGTGAACGGTCCGAGCAAGGCAACGGCGTTATCCTGAAGATAGAGTGTGGTAGCCTGGCTGCTGGCTGTGTTCGGGTCTGAGGCGTTATCCAGGACAACGAGCTGGATTTTCGCCTGCGTCCCATTGACTTTAACCCCGCCCGCGGCGTTCGCGTCATCGACGGCGGCTTGATAGCCTGCTTTTAAGATGGGGCCAACGCCACCCAACGGCCCTGTCATAGGCAGCGTGGCACCAATGACAACCGTCTGGTTACTCGCTGCCCCACTGCCAGATCCGCCACACGCCGCAATGCTCAGCGCCAAGAGGGCGGAAAAAAGTATAGACCATGCTACCTTGTAGATTGTACGCATTTGGATCTCCTCCTTCTAGTATCAACTAGTATCAAAAACTTTAGTACAACATACACTTACCGTTCCGGTGCGGGTGGACGCTCCTCTGCTGCCCCAAAATAAGCCTGGTGAAGAGCCGGATGCTGGCGTACTTCTGCAGGTGTCCCACAGAACACGACGCGTCCTCGTTCCAGAACATACACACGATCGGCAACTGCCAGCGAGCGATGGACATTTTGCTCAATCAGAACAATACTGATGCCCCAGGAGAGGATGTGCGGAAAAGCTGCGAACAATTGATCGACAATCACTGGGGCAAGTCCCAACGAAAGTTCGTCGAGCAGCAAGAGGCGCGGCTCCGCAATGAGTGCTCTTCCGATTGCCACCATCTGTTGCTGCCCTCCCGAAAGCCGTCCAGCAAGGCTCCCTGCACGTTCTTTCAAAACAGGAAAGAGTTCATAGACACGCCTCAAACGCTCTTCAAATGGGGTTGAAGAGCGAGATGCATAGGCCGCACCCAGTTCGAGATTCTCACGCACCGTCTGTTCTCGAAAGAGCCGCCGCCCTTCATGACACAACGCGATCCCCTGACGCGCACGCTGATGTGCAGCAGAGGTCGTAATGTCCTTTCCATCAAGCAGAACCCTACCTTCGCTTATGGGAACCAGGCCACTGATTGCTTGTGTGAGTGTGGTCTTCCCAGCACCATTGGCTCCAACAACGGCCACGATTTCACCCGCTCGTATCTCGAAATCGACCGAGCGGAGGGCCCGTAATTTGCCATAATCTACACTGAGCTGCCTCGTAGACAGAAGAGGGGACGAGGATACCGCTGGCTTCGTGGCAGGTATCTGTTCCTCGGTTAATGCCGGCTTTTCCTGTTCCGTTCCCAAATAGACCGTTATCACATCAGGGTTTTTTGCAATCTGCTTGGGCGTTCCTTCCGCAATCTTACGACCCCAATCCAGGACAATGACGCGCTCGGCCAGGGCATGCACCACGGCCTGCACGTGTTCAACCAGGACAATCGTCACGCCACCCGGGACAGTCGCCACTCCACGAGCCTGGATTGAAGCAATGAGGTGCGTGATCTCATCGATCTCGTGGGCCACCAGCCCGGCGGCAACTTCATCCAGCAAGAGAAGGCGAGGCTGGAGGGCTAGTGCGCGAGCAAGCTCGAGCCGTTTGAGATTAAGCAAGGTGAGAGAGCCTGCCAACAAGTTTCTCTTCTGCAAGAGTCCACTTAACTCGAGAATTTCGTCCGCGGAGTGGGAGGCGTGCTTCGCACTGCTCCCACGCGAATGAACTGGGATCAGGACATTTTGATGAACAGTCATGCGTGCGAAAGGTCGTGGGATTTGATGGGCACGCCCGATGCCGAGGCGAGCAATAGTATGTGCAGGAAGGCGATCTAGATGATTGTCGTCGAAAAGGATTTCGCCAGCGCTGACCCGCTGCGCGCCCGAAATCAGGCTTAATAACGTACTCTTTCCAGCACCGTTGGGCCCGATGACGCCAAGTAGCTCGCCGCGTCGTACCTCGAAGCTAATGTCATCGAGCGCAGTCACGCCTCCAAAACGCTTGGTAACATGACGTAGCGTTAGCAGGGGAAAATCGGTAGATAGTTTCTCACTTGAATCGGAAGCAGTTACCATCACGCCTCTCCTTGTTCTTATAAAGCACTCGTTCCACCATCAACCGCAAAATCCGCACCGGTCACCCACGAGGATTCATCCGATGCAAGATATAGGGCACAATTGATCACATCGTCAGTGGTACCTATGCGTTTGATCATCACCTGTCGCAGGATGCCATCAATGGCAGACGAGCTGATGGCCCACTCAGTCTGTGGGGTCCTGATCAGCCCCGGGGAGATCGTATTCGCGCGGATGCCATACTTCCCTCCCTCCGCAGCAAGCTGTCGGGTCATCGCAATGACCGCGCCCTTGCTTGCAGAGTGGGCCACACTCGTCACGGTTTCGCTGCCGATCTTGGCAGAAACAGAGCCGACATTGATGATGGAACCGCCTCCACGCGCCTTGAGATGTGACCATGCGGCCTTACAGACATGATAGACCGTGTCAAGCTCGCTGCGAATGGTGTCATACCAAATCTTAGCTGTCATGTCCTCCATCGGCGCGATCCAGGCTGTACCGGCATTGTTATATACAATGTCAAACCCACCGTACGTGGTGACAGCCAGATCGATCAGTTCCTTCACCCGTGCAGGATCAGTGAGATCACATGGCTGCATTGAGACCATTTCAGTACCTGCCTCCTTGACCATTCTCACCGTCTCTTGAGCTCTCTCGGCATTGAGATCGCACCCGACGATCTTGCAGCCTTCAGCCGCGAAGCGTAGGGCAGCAGCTCGTCCCATGCCACTCGCGGTTCCAGTGATGACTGCTACCTTGTTCTCGAGTCGCCTACTCATGTGTCCTCCATTACGATAAAAATATGCAGCTTCGGAAGAGATCGTAGTTCTCTTGTTCTTGATACTCCTAATATATGGCTGCATGTCTTGTATCTGTTTAAGCTGGAAGCCGATTCCTTTGCCTTCTCTCGAAGTGTACGAGAAGGGAGGGGGAAAATCACTACCACCCACTTCCGTTTTCCTTTCCGGTTGATTCCGGTTGAGAGCCTATCTCATGTTCATTTTGAGATGTATCTACACAACGGTGCCATTTGTGGTGGGCGTGAGCAAGACGAAGCGAAGCACGGAATCAGCCGGAAAGGAAAACGGAAGTGGGTGGTAGTGATTTTTTCTCGCTATTCCTGTACTCTTTTCAA
>Ga0099828_10003701_pt1 | contig 10715 bp, 9 predicted proteins | sample CZO8metaG_2_FD_79338 | JGI IMG/M metagenome (GOLD analysis project Ga0099828, IMG submission 79338) | Vadose zone soil microbial communities from the Eel River Critical Zone Observatory, Northern California, USA - CZOApr15con2H1.8 metaG | ecosystem: Environmental > Terrestrial > Soil > Vadose...
GCAGGAATTTGCAAAATTCCTGAAAGCCGATACGACGATAGATAGCGATACTCATCTCCGTGGGGGAAAGGATCGCTATACGGTAGCCCTGTTTACGAGCTTCGCGCATCGTATGCAGGGTCATGGCTGCTCCTACCCCCCGACGCCTTGCCTGTGGGATGGTAGCAATACCATAGATACCTGCTACACCTGCATGAAAAAGCAGAGAGGCAATAGCGACAGGCTCGCCATGCAGCCAGCCGATATAGTGATGCCAGGGCATACCCCTACCAAATCCCACGTTGGCATAGGTATCATAGTAGACTTGCGCGCCCCCTGCTGATGCGCCGAAACCTTTCATCTCGATGGAGCGCAGTATCTTCAACGTCTCCAGGTCCTCGATTTCTGTGATTGTAAGCTGTTGGTTTACCGGGATGTTCTCGTTCGCTGCCAGGAGGTCAACTGCCATGCCTGTAGTCTGACTTTGGTAGACAAAGCTGTGTGACTCTAGAAAGGTTGCCAGGTTGGCTGGCCGCATGGAGGGTCCAACCGACCAGCCTGGTGCCACGTGGCGTACCTGGAAGTAAGCGAGCATTTCATTGATTTTTGCATCGATATATGCTTTGTCGTCGCTGGCAAAACGCGTGTGCAGTACATCGTTGAAGCCGGGAGGCAGGGGCGTCAAAAGCCAGAGCAACTCTGGAGTTTTATGCAGTTCTCCCTGCGGCAGTCCGCGGCCAAAACACGCCATCTCTTCAACGAAGCTGGCTATGATAGCCTCCTCTATAGCCGGTGTCGCCAGGTTTTGTAGGATCATTCTGGCACCTTCTCCTCTGCCGCGTGGTGGAGGCCATCCCTCAGTTTATCTTGTACGACCTCGAATACCTGCGCCGGCAGGATGTTTTTCATGCACTGCGTCGTAAAGAAACGACAGTCGGCAGTATCTCTTGCATTGTAGCACGGACTGCACCAGATAGCACTACGCAAGATCGTGGCCGTAGGGCTAACGGGGCCGGATAGGACCGGGTCGGTGGGGCCGTGTATCGCGATAAGCGGCGTGCCAACGGCTGCCGCTATGTGCATCGGGCCGCTGTCGCCACTGATTACCAGGTCGGCTCGCTGCAGGAGCGCAACAAGCTGGGGCAGGCTCGTCTTGCCAGCCAGGTTGATGGCGTGCTCTTGCATGCGGCGTGTCACGCTCTCGATGAGCGGCAAATCGCCGGAGGCTCCTGTCAGGACTACCTGGGCGTCTTGCTGGCGCATCAGTTTATCGATCAGCGTTGCCCAGTAGGGGATGGGCCAGCGCTTGGATTGCCCGTTATTGGAGCTGACGTGGCAGGCAATCAATGGCTTACCCGGCTGTAGACCTTCCTTGAGCAGCAGTTGTTCCAGTTGCTGGCTGGCCTGTGGGTCGACATACAGGCGTGGTACGCGGTCCGCCGGAGTGATAGTTGCGCCTGCCACCTGTGCCAGTTCCAGGCAATAATCCACCTCGTGTTTGTGGTCGTTTGGACTCCAGTGGCGCCCCGGCACGCTGTCGGTCATAAAACCAGGGTAACTTTCGCGTCCGAAACCAACGCGCCGTTTCGCGCCGCCCAGAACTGCTAGCAGGCCTGCCCAGTTGCCAAAGACACTGATCGCGATGTCGTAGTGACGCGCGCGCAGGCGACGCAGCAGGGTATACGCGTCTCGCCAGTTTTTAGGCTGGATCAAGGCTTTAGGACGACGCCAGGCGTTCGGGTCGTAGGTGATGATTTCAGCAAGGTCAGGATCGTTATGCACGACTTTAGAGCTTGCGGGCAGGGCCAGCAGGTCGATTTCAACTTCTGGATAGGTGCGTTTGAGGGCGCGTACAACGGTCATCGAGAGTACGAGATCGCCGATAAGATCAAGGCGAATCACCAGGATGCGCCGTGGATGGGCGCTCAGCGGCGTCAATGGGCGATGTTTCCTGCCCCGTCTTCCTAGCCAGAGCAGGACTCCAATCAGGCTCATGATGAGATAAATACACTTGCCCAGGATGCTCTTGCTGGTTCTTATGGCTTGCTTGCGCAGCCTTCCTCCCGGACCTGGTGCGAAAGGATAGCCGTAGTTGTCCAGTTTATGTTCATAGGTATATGGCATTGGCTTTTTATCAAGTTGTAGTCTCCGATTCGTCACGTTGTTTTTTGTCCTATACCGGCATCTCGATATAAATGTGGAACGAGTTTATCGACTGCCTCCAGTACCTGCTGCTCGGTTATGAGCCGCACGCACGGGTGATCTGCCAGTTCTTGTGGCGAGAAATCGAGGCGTCCACAGGGAATGGCCGGGCATGTTGGGCAGCGCTGCCTGGATGCGAGCACGATATGCCGCTCGTGAATGCCCCAGGGGCCAAAAATGCGCGGGTCGGTCGGTCCAAACAACTGCACAGTGGGTATACCCTGCGCCACTGCCAGGTGGAGCGGCCCGCTATCGACGCTCAAGACAAGCAGCGCTCTGCCCAGCAGCGCTGCCAACTGGCCTACCGTGGCATCCGTTACCAGCAAGGCGGGTGATTGCATGTCCCTGGCAATCTCTTCCAACATGGGCTGCTCGTTTTTACTGCCCGTAAGGATAATACGAACTGGAGCGGCAGTTGTCAATGATTCCGTGAGGGTATCAGCACATGTAGCCCATCCCCGCGTGCGCCAGAGTTTGACCGCTGCTCCAGTGCCAGGGTGGATTACGACGATTGAAGTACCTGCACCGGTGCCTTCCTGGGCGAGGCGGTCGGTGACCCATTGCTGTTCTGCGGGTGTCGGGATGAACTGGAGGGGATAGCGTTCCGGGGTATATGGTTCGGCGAGTGGTGGGTAGCCTGATGCCTGCAGCGCGGCGCTGGCGAGGCGCAGGTTGGAAATGGTGGCATGTTCGGGCTGCTGCAAGTGCTCAGCGTGGGTCAGGAATGACTTGCCGGGCTCGAGAGCATAACCTATACGGCAGGGGATACGTGCCAGGTAGAGCAAGGCCGCGCCCCACCAGAAATCAGGGCGCAGATTGATGGCGAGATCGTAATGGCCGCGCCGTAATTGCTTCGCGACGCTGAAGAGCAGGATGTACGGGGCCAGTGCTTTTTGCGGGGTCCGCAGGAAACCGGGGAATGGGCAGGTCAGCAGGCGGTCGATGCCGGGATGACGGGCGACTATTTCACTTGACCACGGGCCTACCATCATGGTGATGTGGGCGTTGGGCGCGTTTTGTTTGAGCGCGTCAAAGATGGGCGTTGTCAGCACCAGGTCGCCGAGATGGTCAGGGCGCAGTAGTAGCATGCGTGGATTGGTTGAAAAGGTTTTGTTTATCGACTTTGCTGCTGACCGGGTGCCGGGAGCGCCGAGCAGGCGTACTAGCAGTAGGATCAAGGTGCGGAGAAGACGTTTCAAAATGTAGCCTCTTTGGTGCTTCCTGACTTTTCGACGATAACCTCATTGTATCGCCTCATTATAGCAGAGCGCGTATCGCTGGTCTAACCCCCTAATGAATTTTGACGACCGAATCGGGTAATCCTATTCATTGGGGTGCTTGCGGCCCAGGGTCCTGTAGGGACAAGGGGCGGGGTGGCGTGGATGAGGGGGCCTGGTGCTTGTCCTGGTTGGGGTGCTTGCGGCCCAGGGTCCTGTAGGGACAAGGGGCGGGGTGGCGTGGATGAGAGGGCCTGGTGCTTGTCCTGGTTGGGGTGCGAGCTGTTTGCTCCACGCAGTCCCCAATGGATCGCGTTGCCGTCAGGACAAGCACCAGGCCCCCACCCTGCCCCACATCCGCCCCTTGTCCCTACAGGACCCCATGCGGTCGTCAACATTCATCAGGTGCCAATGCTAGAAATGCCATAACTTAAAATTGAAGTAGCTAGTAGTAAGGTCATCCATTTTCAGTACTACCTGCGTCAACAGGTCTTTCAGAAGAGGGAGCGCAAGGTAGAGAAAAACAATGAGCGAGTAAGCTAGATAAGGAAGCTCCTGGATGGGAATGGATTCGTGCGCCACGAAAGGATGCCACAACACGCTGTATTCGAGCGTATAGTGGCACACGAACTCTAAAGCATAGTAATTGGCTGTGCAAATGTTCAATCCTTGCTGGTCAAAGAGTGCGCCGTTGATGCCTACCCAGAACGATAAACAGAATACTACCGTAGTCAGCACGTTGACAAACAGCGAGCGACTGCGATAACGCAGGCGCAGGGCAAGCGCAAATGAAGCCGGGATCGATGCAAAAAGAAAAAACCTTGGTCCCCAGGACACGCCGCCGTACCATGCCCACCACGGTGAATAGACAAGCACTAAGCCGACCAGGAAGCCGATCCATAGCAGATACATGGAATACAGATCGATACTACCGATCCGACCGGATGAGTGCGCAGCACTAGCACGCAGTACTGCCTTTGGTCTTGCCTGACGGACGCAGTCCGTAGCGACGCAGTCGCGTTGGCAAGGCCCATTTGAAGGCACGTTTCCGGTCGGAATAAGATCCTTCTTGAGACTTGCCCTGATTCTGCGTATCAGGCCGCGCACGGGCAACAGCAGTCCTGGCGCGAAGAAGAAAAGGCCCTTGCCAAAGGAGAACAGGATGGAAAGCAGGCCGAAGAAAAAGGGATAGCTAAAGCCTGGCTTCCCTGAATAGGGCATGACCGTGTGCGCTGGATTCACATAATTATCGTAGCCGCCGAGAGAAAAGCTTCCACGACGAATCCTGTACTCGAGCAGTATCAACCCGCAGGCGGCGCCAAAGGCCAGGATATAGCGCCAGCGCTTGTCGTCAAGCGCGCGTTTAAGCACGACACATCCAAGAGCAACGATGCTGGCCGGCGTATTGATGACTCCTAGTACGACGGTGCTCCATCCTGCCAGCGACCGTCCGGTCATGAACAGCACGATGCCCACGGCGACAAGGATGGCGGTAAACACTTCTCCGTAGTAGTCTAGCAGGTGATTGGCGAACATGGAAGCGACAATGAGGACGAGGAAAAATGTACGGATTAGCCCACGGTCCATGCGATTTCTCAGCAGGAAATAGAGCACAAGCAGTCCAATCGCGAAGACGAACAGGTTGTAGCGTGAGATCCACCACGCGGGCGTCATAAACAGCTTGCCAAGCAACCAGAATGGAATTGAAAATGCTGGCCCTACCATGGAGTAGGGCATATCTGAGAGCTTGCCGTGTTCGAGCAGCAGTGATATCGCCTGAAATCGCAGTATTCCATCTCCAAGGATATGATGTGGTAAGAAGAAACAGATAGCCAGCAGGCCTGCTACAATCAAGCCGGTCTCAAAGGCTGCACGCAAGGTGGTATTTGGGATAAGGGCCGCTCTCTCACCAGTAATGTCCTGGTCAGATTGCGCATCTGGATGATCCTGGTTTTGATCGGGGGTTGTAACATCAGTACTTGCCATTGTGCTCGCTGTTATCCTCAGACTCATAGGATGGAGAAAGCTGATACGATTTCCGGCCAGGCGCTCCGTGTATGGTAGGGGCGACCCTTGCGGTCGCCCTGCAAGCTGATACGATTTCCGGCCAGGCGCACTCAGGGCTGGGGCACTCAGGGCTGGGGCAAGCCCAGCCCCTACCATACACGACAGGGTCAGGCGTTCCGTGTATGGTAGGGGCAACCCTTGCGGTCGCCCTGCAAGCTTACAATGTCACCCTGCACGCGGTCGCCCTGCATACGGTCGCCCTGCAAGCGCCCCCCCTTATTACAATTACGAATTACCGCTCCCGGTCGTCTCAGGCTTTTTTCTCGGCACCGAGAATGGTATTGATAGTTGTGCCACAGACGGAGCATTGACCCTTCAGGGCGGGTTTACCGTTTTTCATGGTTACCCTCTGGGGGTCTTTCATCTCGCGCTTGGTTTTACACTTGACGCAATAATACAGATCAGCCATGGTGAAGTTGCCTCCTTACGTCCTCTAATAAACAGCTACATTCCCCGCCTTGGGGTGTATCGCACGCGACAGATAGACTTCGTATCCCTGTGTTCGTAATTGCTCCTGTACCCTGTGAGCGCAAGCAAGTTCAGAGAACGGTGCAAAGAGTGTTGGACCTGTTCCAGAAAGACCCACAAATGGAGCGCCCGCTTGTAGCAGGTCTGCCCTGGCCTGGGCGACCTCTGGATAGTGTTCCAGTACACTGCGCTCGAGAGCATTATGCAGGTCTTGCACCGGCGGTGTTTGCCCTGCATTGAATGCCGCGCTGACTGTTCGACTATGCGCATCATCGCTGTAATCACTGGCGGGCAGGTTACGAAAGACTGCCGCAGTGGCTATACCAATCGCTGGCCTGAGTAAGAGTAACCAGCGCATTGACCTGGGCCAGTAAGGGGTGAGAGTGGTCACTCGTTCACCACGTCCCTCGCAAAGCGCAAGTCCTCCGTTCAGGAGAAACGGGACGTCTGAACCCAATGCAGTCGCCATGTCGAGCAGGTCTGACGGGGGTAGCGGCAGTTGCCACCACTGCTGCAATGCACGCAGAACAGCAGCGGCGTCGCTGCTTCCTCCCCCTAAGCCGGCTGCCACGGGGATACGTTTGTGCAATTCGATCAAAACTCCATGCCTGAGTGCGAGGCGCTGGCGCAACAGTTGCGCAGCGCGTACAGCCAGGTTTGCATCGTTGCTGAGCTCGGGTATGCTGCACACCAGGTGGATCTGGCTATCTTCGGTAGCAGTAAGGCAGATGGTGTCGTAGAGATCGACGGTCTGCATCACCGTTGCCAGGTCGTGATAGCCGTCAGCTCGACGCCCAAGGACATCGAGCGTCAGGTTGATCTTCGCATACGCTCGAACAAAGCAAACGTCGCCAGAAGTTTGTGCTCGCTGTGCGTGACTCATGGGTGCATTGTGCATAGAAATGAGATACTTGTCAAGCATAGCACCCGGAAAACGAGAATAATAGCCCATAATTACTGCCTCTTGAGCGTATGTTCGGTGCCTGTGCTATACTCTGGCTGGTACAGGTAGGTAAGTAAAGCTACATCCCTTAAATCCTGTATTACACTTCATTTATCCATCTTGTGGTAGGTTGCATGGAAATTACTGTCGCTTATTTTCATCCATTGCTGCATCCTGATAATGCGAAACGTGATTTTGAAGAGATTCGCTCGGCAGGTGCAGGAAGTATTGTCTATGCTATACACGAACAGGAGGAACAGCGCTGGCCGCGTGACCTGGAACGCGGGCTGTCCCAGGCCCAGGACGCGGGCCTGAAAATACACTTGAGTCTTGGACGTTACGGGAATCTTTTTGCCGGCCCATCGCTTGTGCCAAGCTGGTATACGTTTCGTCACCCGCAATCGCGCGTGATGGACCGTCATGGCAGGCATCACGAGATCTCCTGCTTTAATCACCAGTCGTTTCGTCTCTGGCTTTTCAAAGAGATCGAGCATTATATTACCAGGTACCCCATCAACGGTATCCTGATCGACGAGCCGCGCAGCCTGGAGGTGACCTGCTTCTGTTCGGTGTGCCGGGCGCTCTGTCCCGACGTGACCGACCTTGAGCGCTTTCGACGGCGTTCGATGATCGAGTTTCTGGGTGAGTTGTGCGCGTGTGTCAAAGGAGTTGATGAGCATATAAGGACGACCCTGGTGCTACTGCCGCAAGATATTTCCTTGATTGAGGACCTGGTGTTGATGCCGAACCTGGATACGATTGGCTGCCACCTTTTCTGGAGTTTGCTCAAGGAGAACGTTACAATAGTAGAAGAGTGGGGTCGCAGCATTGTCGAGATGACGCGCCCGCTCGAAAAACGAAGCCAGCTCTGGCTTCAAAATTTCGATCTCGATGAAGATAATGAGAGGGATTTGGAAGCGGCTTTCTCCCGCATCCTCAATGTCGAGCCTGATGGAGTTGGCTGCTATTACTACTGGCGCAATAATGCTAACCCGGCGCGTGTTTGGGAAACCACCCGTGGATTATTACGCCGCATACCGCGCCGCCAGTTGTACTGGCAGGTGGCGGCGGCATCTGATAAGCAAGGAGCAGAGTGAACGTTATGGCTAATGAGACTTCTGTGCTGCTGCCCCCTGGGGGTCAGCGCATTCTTGTGATCTTGGCACACCCCGATGATGCCGAGTTCATTTGCGGGGGGACTATAGCGCGCTTGGTGGCCGAGGGCCGGGAGGTTCACTATGCGCTGGTGACGAGCGGCAATCGCGGTAGTCACGAGGCCGGTATGACGATGGAGCGGCTTGCGAGGATACGGGAGGAGGAGCAGCGGCGTGCTGCCGAGATGTTAGGGGTGCGCGAGGTAACGTTTCTTGGTTATAATGACGGAGAAGTGGAGGTAAGCCTATCACTGCGCCGCGAGCTGGTGTATGCCATACGGCGCGTGCAGCCGGAGGTGCTTCTTACTTTTGATCCCTGGAGACCTTACGAGATTCATCCCGATCATCGTAACGTGGGTTTGTGCGCACTGGATGCAGTGGCGTCGGCGCGTATGCCGATGTATTACCCTGAGCAACTCGTGGATGAGCTTGCGGCACACCGTTTGAAGCAGGTCTATTTTTTCTCGACGAGTCAGCCGAATCACTGGGTTGATGTCAGCGATTATATGGACAAGAAGCTGGAAGCGTTACACTGCCATACGAGTCAGATAAGTAATCCTGATGTCGATGAGTTTGTGCGCCAGCGTGCTCGCCTGATCGGTGTCGAGCATGGGTATACGTACGGAGAGTCTTTCCATCACATGGCGCTGAGGTAAAGACTCTTAGACTACCTATTGTCTCACCTCGCGCTCTATCCATGCGAGATAACTCTGACTCCCGTCAACCACGGGAATGGCGAGTATCTCCGGTTCATCATATGTGTGAGCTTGTCGAATCGCTTGCTCAAGTTCTTTGTACAGGTCCTTTCTAGTCTTCGCCAGGCACAACCATTCCTCGGTTGTTTCCATCGCGCCCTGCCACCAGTAGGTGCTTGTGATTGGGCCAATCACCTGGGCACATGCCGCCAGGCGTTTCCCCACGATTGATTCCGCGATTTTTAGAGCATCATCCCTGGACCCTATCGCTGTCATTACCTGAATAAACTCTGCCATATTTCTTTTATCCTTATCTTCTAGTCCGATAGCATTCCAAAATGTACCCTCTGGGTCTGCGTCCTATTTCAGGCAAACTATGCGGTGAAGATGCGCGCGGTCTGGTCGTCGCTGGCGGAGGCAATCAACGATCCATCTGGTGACCAGCGTAGCGCGTTGATTGGCGCGCTATGGCCCTGGTAGGTCTGGACCAGCTTGCCGCTCCGGGTATCCCAGATGGAGACGCGCATGTCTTTGCCACCTGTCGCAAGATATTTGCCGTCGGGCGACCAGTCCACTGCCTGGCTCTGTGGACCATAGGTGTGCTGCAGACGACCATTGGCCACGTCCCAGACCTGGTTATCTGCGGCAAGGTATTTGCTATCAGGAGACCAGGCCAGACTGTTGGGTCCGATGTGGAGCGTCGAGAGGACCTGGCCGCCGGGCAACGCCCGAATTTGAGTTACATTGTTCCCGTTGCTGAGCGCAATGCGTTTGCCGTCAGGCGACCAGGCTATGAGCATGGGGGTCGGTGTGTAAGTCGTAGAAATTTCGAGCATGCCGGTAAACTGAAGGTTGGTGAGACGGTTACCGCTTGCAATGTCCCAAAAAGCAACAAACAGCGCGTTTTGTGTATCTGTATAGGCTGCGGCCAGTTGCGTGCCATCGGGCGACCAGGCAACACACGCGCCGAGAGTTGAGTAATCGCGCAAGACACTGCGATTTTGCTGGTTAGCACCCTCCCATACCAGAATTTTGCCTGAGCTGTCGCCGAGCGCGATGAGCTCTGTGCGAGGAGACCAGGCCAGGCCAGTTGCATCGCCAGTGCCATTCATTGTAACGGCGGGACTGATTGTGCGGGAAGTCAGCAGCTTTCCGCGAGCTGTCTTGCCTTCTGCTACAGCCTGCCAGACCTGGGCCGTGCCGCTCAGGTCGATTGAAGCCAGACGCGTACTGTCTGGTGACCAGGAGAGGCCATAGACTTTATCAGTATGCCCGTGATAGGTATAGAGAGGCAGCAGGGCGCTCTGGCCGGGATTGGAAGATACTCTCCAGACCAAGCCTGCTGCGCCAAGGGCAGCTGCGCCTCCAGCGCCAACCAGACCCCCCAAAAGCGCGCGCCGCGAAAGTCCTCGCTTTGTTGCCTGGTTGATTGCTACTGGCGCGCTGCTAGCCTGCTCCAACGCGCTGGTGAACGCCCGGACGCTGGAGAAACGCTCGCGAGGATTCTTGGCCAGCGCGCGCGAGAGCACTTGCTCAACCTGTGGCGCGAGGTCGGGACGACGCTGGCGCAGCGAGGGAGGGTCGATCAGTGCGTGTTGCGTCGCTACCTCTGTATAGGTGCCGGCGAAGGGCGGCTCCCCACAGAGCCACTCGTAGACCAGAATGGCCAGCGCATACTGATCGCTGACGGCTTCGAGTTGTCCTGCCAGCTGTTCTGGCGCCATATAGGTCACGGTTCCGGTGACTGGAGCTTGAGTCCTACCAGGCATGTTTTCGACCACTGGCGCGAGCCCAAAATCGCTCAGGAGCAGCTTATCCTGCTCTCCCAACAACAGATTTTCTGGCTTGATATCCCCGTGAATCTGTCCGGCCCGGTGAGCGGCATCCAGGGCTGGCGCGATCTGACGGAGATACGTGAGCACTACCTCCATCGGCAGCTGGCTCCCGCGGGGATGGCGCTGGCGCAATGTTCCACCGGTGGCATAGGGCA
>Ga0099828_10003703_pt1 | contig 10714 bp, 11 predicted proteins | sample CZO8metaG_2_FD_79338 | JGI IMG/M metagenome (GOLD analysis project Ga0099828, IMG submission 79338) | Vadose zone soil microbial communities from the Eel River Critical Zone Observatory, Northern California, USA - CZOApr15con2H1.8 metaG | ecosystem: Environmental > Terrestrial > Soil > Vadose...
GCAGCTTCGCCAGCACTTCGCGGAAGTGCTGGGAACTGTTGGTCATACCGGCCGGATTTGCGCCGATCACGTGATAGACCTTGACCTCGCCCTTCTCCATGTGGGCATCAATGTAATTGGGGATCTTCTCCCCGAACAAACCGATGTCCGTCGCATTCTGGATGGGGTAGTTGACGGGACTGGAAAACCCTTCCTGGTGGCCACCCGAGCGGCTAATGCCCCGTCCTTCTTGCCCAATACTCCCGACGAGCAGCGCGAGGTTAGCGAGCGCGGCCACGTTCTGGTAATTGATACCCCAGATCAACCCCTTCTCAAACATGAACAGCGTCTTGGGGCGCTGCCCGTTCGCGTTGGGCTTGGCGATGAGTTGGGCCGCCATCTGAATCTGGTCGGCGGCCACACCTGTGAACTGGGCGGCGTTCGCTGTCTCATACAGAGGGTTCTGCAGCATCTTCTGATAAGCTGAGAAGGTCATGCCGAAATGCTGCTGCCGCCAGTTGTCCCCTGTCTTGATGTCCCCCGGAGCCGAAATGATGAACTGGCTAACGAAGTCGTTGTCCTGCCAGTTGTTGTCGACGATCACGCGTGCAATGGCGTTCAACAGTACCGCATCGGTGCCGGGTTTCAGTTGAAGATGCAGCCCTCCGTGCGCCTCGGCATACGCGGCGTCCATGATCTTGCGCGGGTCCTGGACAATCAGTTTTGCACCGTGGTTCATGACGTGCTGTGTGAAGAAGACGGTCTGGTTCTCGTAGCCTCCGGCACCCACCTCGAAGACGACATCGGCCTTCTCAGCGTCGACGTAGGCGATGTTCCAGGTGTCCAGGCCCGTATCCCCCAGGGCCGTCGTCTCGCCGCCGAAGCTGGCGCGGTTGTGGATGGCCCCATTGGGCGTGCCGATCTCTTTGAAATACAGCTTGGTGATAGAATAGGTATTCTCAAACCACTGGTAGGCGTACATGCGGAAGGCGACCCCCTGCGGGCCGTACTTGGACACCGCATGCTTGAGCACGCCGCTGGCGATGGTGAGCGCGGCGTCCCACGAGATAGGCTGCTGGGCATCGCCGACCTTCAGCAAGGGGGCCATGAGCCGGTCGGCGGTCGGCCCGAAGGGCGTCCAGATGCTCTGCGCGTTTGTCCCGCCCCGGATCGAGTGGTTGCCGTGATTGACGGCATAGTCCTTATCGGGGACGATGACGACGTTGTAGGAGCGGCCATCCTGGAAGACCGTGCGGTTATACATGCCCGGCGAGATCCACTGTCCGGAGAGAGCGCTCGCCGGGAGATCCACGCCCAGGGCGTTCTCCGAGGCCTTGAGCCCCCCTTCAGGAACGTCTGTGGGCCACACGTAGACCGTGTAGCCGCAGCCCACAATACAGTACTGGCAGGACGTGCGACTCTTCTTGGCGGTGGTGGGTGGAATAGGGACGTGGTCAGCAAATCGAAAGACTTCTGCCATGGTTGCGCCTCGCTTTCATGACTTAACCGCAGTACCGGGCTGCAGGTTATTTTCAAAACCGTAGATGACGCCCCAGACGCCTTTGGCGAAGATGTTCCCGCTCCCATCGACGCTGAGTTCGATCTGCGGCAGGTTTTCGGTGGCAGCTCCCGTGACTGGCATGCCGCCCAGGGAAAGATCGTAGGTGCTGAGGTGACACGGACATGGTCCCAGGACCTTGTGCGCGTCCTGGTAGTGACCTGCAAGCGGACAACCCATGTGGACACAGATGGTGCTGAAAGCCACCACATCACCGGCTGGGCCTACCCCGTCGATGGCAGGTTTCCCCAGCTTAATGAGGTAGCTGCTCTGTCCTTTCAGTGGGTAGTCAAAGGCAATAGGCTTGCCAGGCTGCAAGTCGCTGAGGTGGGCCACTTGTACCTGCGGGTAAGTGGTAAGGACCTGCGTTTGACCACTGCTAAAGACCCGCGTGAGAACGGCGCCAACTGCCCCACCGACGACGAGGCCGCCTACGCCGACTCCAGTATAGGTCAGGAACTGCCGCCTGGTCATTGGCGGGCTGCTAACGGTGGAAGGTTCGGGTGTACCAGAAGAGGATTCAGGGGTGGGAGAGTTCTCCATATGCGCATCTCCTTCGGGTCGGAACAGACCCGACGTACAGACTGCTGGACAATCTTCAAATAACGCCTGTGTACAGTCACACTGCTGTACGGGAAAGACTGAGGAAGGATCGTTTACTGCTCCATGATGAATCTCCGGTTGACAGAGAGCTACAGAGTATCGAAGGAGGATCTCCTTTCTACGAATGGACGGAAAGCACGACAGGTATCGGAGTGCAGTACCAGCCCGCTACGGTCCTGTTCATGAGATAGGTGTGCCTTCATTTCGATAGTTCTATACTTTTAGAAGTGTAGCATAAGAAAGTAAGCTCGTCAAGCGCTTGATTTCCCAAAAATACGGAAAAGATTGATAGTATCCATGGATTACCATTATACTCAATATATAAGTACTCGATCATAGAGTAAGCTCAAATGGCACCCGGTCAGGAGGCTTACAAATGCCTTCTACGACTATTGGGATTTCCTGTGCCTCCATGGTATACTATGGCTAACTATGTGTCTGGGCAAGACAAAGGAAGACTGTATTGTTCTCAGCTACCGCCTGATGTAATACCCATCGAGATGACTGAGTAAACAAGGGGGACAATGAGCGAATCAACCAATGATCAAGCGCGACGGGCAGCGATGTTTAAAGCGCTGGGTGACCCAACGCGCCTACGCATCTTTGAAATCTTATGTGGTTGCTGCGATAGTACAGCGGTTGACGTGCTGACCATTGAGAAAAGCGGAGATATACGACCCGTGCAAGGATCGACGGTGGGTGAGATCTGTTGTAAGTTAAATGGTGCTGAACGTATCAGTTCTACTATCTCACATCATTTGAAAGAACTACGGCTGGCGGGACTGATCACGACAGAGCGCTCCGGGAAGAATATCATCTGTAGAGTCAATCATGTAGCACTGGGTGAACTCCTGGCGTATCTCAGCAACTACGAGCGACAACTCAAAAACGCTACGTGCTGTTACGAACCTGGCCCAGTTATTACCGTCGCCACGAAATCCACCAGACTGGCTGAACGCACCTGATCTTCCACTCCTCAGTTTTCCTTATGGGTTGAGATTGCTATGTATGCCCTCTTTGCGCTAGTATCCACCGTTTTAACCTCGTTCTTGCCCATTCTGAACAAGTTCCTCCTGCACGACACGCGTCCGGCGCTCGTTGCCTGGGCTATCAATGCTGCATCGCTTCCTCTCCTGGCTGGGGGCACCTTGCTCCTCACGCAATGCAGGATCACGCCTCTCCAGGGTGGTATACTCCTTTCATGCACGGCACATCTCCCCCGCATGGATGGAGTGTTCGTCGTTGCGCTGCTGGCCTCGGCGCTCCTCAACTGGGCAGCTAAGCTGAATGCTGTGTTTACAAACACCTTTTCGTCCGGCATGAAGCAGTAGCCAATGCGATGCACTGTCTGAATTAACCGGTGGGTTTTAGGATCCCGCTCGAACTTCTGGCGAAGTTTGCGTACGTGCATATCTACAACTCGTCTTGGCCCTTGGTAATCCTTACCCCAGACGTCTTGAAGCACCTGGTCGCGGGGCAAGACTCTCTCAGGATGGCGAACGAGATAGATCAGCAGTTCAAATTCTTTGCGGGGCATTTCGAACCCCTTTCCCCGGCAGATGACGCGCCACCCGTCCAGGTCAATCCGTAGAGGGCCAACCACCAGTTCTCCCCTTGAAGACGGGAATAGGTGAGCGGTATGCTGTTCAGGAGGATAGTTAGTAGTGCAGATAGAACCGGCGCGACGCAACAGCGCGTCAATCCGCGCCAGCAACTCTCGGTGGGCAACCGGTTTTGTCAGGAAGGCGTCAGCGCCGACTTCCAGACTCACCACAATGTCGATTTCATCTCCACTGGCCGCGATCATGATGATTGGGATCGTGGTTGTGTTCCTCGCCGTGCGTAGTTGGCGGCACACTTCAAGACCGTCCATCTCAGGAAGCATGAGGTCCAGGATGATCAGATCAGGTGTCAGGCATAGCGCGATCTCAAGTGCGTTCGGGCCGTCCACCGCTGTCTTCACCTGATAGCCATAGAACTTTAGCGCGTCGGTAATCCGATCTCTCAGCACTGCATCGTTGTCTGCCACCAGGATAGTACAACCCATCGGCACCCTCTCAAAGTGGAAAATAGCGAAAGATGACGAAGCAAATCAAGCTTCGTCATCGTCGTATTCTACTCGTATTTCACCAACAGCGATCCTTCGAGGCAACGCTCGCCCTGGCTCTAGCTGTCCGGCACGAAGAGCAAACCAGTTGGCTTGTCGAAACCAATACCAATAGGCGTAATAAAGCCAGTCGCTGAATCAACAATCCCGATCATACCCACTACGCCAGAGTCATCAGGTGTTTCAGTATACACAGTACCCGTTTGAAAACCGAAGGAGGCGCGTATCCAGAACGTCATATTCTTGGTACCATCGGTAACGAGCAGGCGGCCTTTGGAAGTTGTCGCCCAAACGGTATCGTCCAATTGTGATCCTACCGACGTGACGCTGACCTTCTGTTGGGCCGTGCCGGGATTGGCTATGAAGACTAGCTCTGAATCTGCCTGGCTTACCAGTACAAGATCCCCGTTCAGATCCGTCGAAAGTGAGTCGGGGTCTGTCAAGTTGAGGGTGACTTTGACGTGCTTGATGGTATCGGTCGCGGTAGCGTTGCCCATCAAAATGGGTTTGAGCACCGCTTTGCCGCCGCTCAGGGTAATCTGGTCCACTGCTGGGTGCGTGTTGTTTCCATTGCTATCCAGTGTGGGATTGGATGCGGCAATAAATGTCATGCCGTTGAGGAAATACAGATCGTCATAGCCACCACCATGAGGTGGTTTGGGAAAGGTGTAAGGGGTGATGGAACCGCTATTCGGATCGATCGTCGCCATTTTCGGGTTGCCATCTTCGCAGGATGTCGCCCAAAGCAAATGTGTTGATGGATCAGCACGCATACCATCGCTGTGACCAGGCATGGTGAAGGTTTTGACAACTTTTCCATCCATTGTATACTCAACAATGGTACTTGTGTTGTTATCGGTACAATCCTTCGCAGTAACGTTCTGATAGTCGATGAAGACGTGGCCGCCATCTACGACAACTGAGTCGGGACTTGTGTAGGATGAGGTACCAGAGGCAAATAATGAAACCTGATAGCCTGTAAGCACGAGGGGAAGATTACCTGACGGCTGTGGATTGGAACCCGTAGTGTTTGCCGCTGGCGTAGATGAAACTGTTTGCGAGCCGGTCGAACATGCCGTCAAGCTAAAAGCGAGTGCCGCCGCAATCAAGCAAAGCAATTTCATGATAGGGCGCTTTACTCTGGTTACCCGGATGTTCTCAGTGGACATATATCCCTCTAATTTCTGCTGAGCGATCAGTAAAGTGGAACGTAAATAATTGTCTCTCCTTTTAAAGAACATAGCCCTAGAGTGTTAAGGAGACATTAAGCCCATGTAATTTCTCTGTTCAGCCGGTCACTGATCCACCACGAGGTTGATGCATTGACTACTGCTGCTCGATAGCAAGCACTGCTTTAGATGACGCCCCAGACGCCTTTGGCGATGATGTTCCCGCTCCCATCGACGCTGAGTTCGATCTACTACAGCCTTGACCTGGATACGGTTCGCTCCCTCTACCAACGAACAGGGGAAGCTTTGCATCCCGCTCTTGCGATGAAAGAGACACCGCCTCCCCCGACTGAAGAGCGACTTGATCAGCCTTCCCTGCGGGTGTTGTTCCTCTGTACGGAAAACAGTGCCCGTTCGCAGATGGCCGAGGCTTTACTCCGACATCTGAGCCACGGGCTCGTCGAGGCCTACAGCGCTGGCAGTCACCCGACCTCTGTGCACCCCCTGGCGCGGCAGGTCCTGGAGGCGAGAGGAATCTCGGCGGAGGGGCTTCGATCCAAGTCCGTTGACGAGTTTGCCGGGCGGACCTTCGATCACATTGTGACCGTGTGCGATCGTGTGCGCGAGTCCTGTCCTACCTTTCCCGGCGACCCAGAACGCATTCACTGGAGTTTGGCCGATCCCGCCACTGTGAAGGGATCTCTTGAGGACCAGTACCGTGCCTTTGAGCAGACCTCCCTGCAACTGGCTACCCGTCTCCGCTTTCTGTTGATCTTCCTCGAACGACCACTCAGGAGGTAGTGCACACCTTGTTCTCGTCACTCTCCCTGATGGTAGTGTTTCACCCAGGCCTGGGCGCTCATCTGCACTGGGTCCCAGGGACTACTCACGGGAGGGGTGTAGCTGAGATCGAGGGCATTCAGATCATCGATGAGCATGTCGTGAAACAAGGCAGTAGCAAAAATATCAATCCGTTTGGCGACTTCGCTCTGCCAGTGGCCAGCGATTTGCGCTCCCAGGAGGCGACCCGTCTGCTGGTCCCCTGTGATCCGGAAGCGCATTTCTTGAGCACCCGGGTAGTATACTTTGTGGTCCCAGAACGTCGACTCGACCGTGAGCGGATCGAAGCCAGCACTCCTGGCCTCATCATCGCGCAACCCTGTTCGGGCAACCACCATGTCAAACACTTTGACCACCTGGCTTCCGATCAGGCCAGTGCAATGACAGCGACCGTCGCCAACCTGAGTTGCGGCTTAATCGCTGACTAGTGTCCAACACCTGGTAAATTGGCACCCAGGGTTCGAACGAGCATACTGGGCTGAAGGGCACTCTAATTCATCAGCAGCGGAAAGGCAGGATGACGTTTGACCGGAACGCCACGGGGTCTGGCTCTCTGGTCTCTACCCACCAACTTCGTCCGAGGCGAGAAAGGACCTCTGACAGGAGAAACAATCATGACAAAGCTTGAAGGAAAAGTCGCGGTCATCACAGGCGCAAGCACCGGCATTGGTCTTGCCACGGCGCAGCTCTTCGCCGCAGAGGGTGCGCATGTCTATATCACCGGTCGTCGTCAAGGTGAACTCGATGCAGCGGTCAGGCAGATCGAGCAGAACGCAACCGGCGTAGAGGGTGACGTTGCAGATCTCGCGGATCTCGATCGCTTGTATGCCACGGTGAAGCAGCGCCATGGCCGCATCGATGTCCTCTTCGCCAACGCAGGTGGCGGGGAATCTGCTCCCTTAGGGGCGGTCACCGAAGCACACTTTGACACCACGTTCAGCGTCAACGTCAAAGGGTTGCTCTTCACGGTGCAAAAGGCACTTCCGCTCTTGCGGGACGGCAGTTCGATTATACTGAACGCATCGATCGCCGCCTACAAAGGGATAGGAGGATCCACGGTGTATAGCGCCACCAAGGCCGCCGTGCGGTCATTTGCACGCACCTGGGCCGTTGAGCTGAAAGACCGCAAGATCCGCGTCAACGCCGTCAGCCCTGGTCCGATCAACACCCCGTTCTGGAGGAGCGTAGGGGAGACGAAGGAGCAGATTGAGCAGGCCCTGGCGGGCCTTGTGACCATCATACCGATGGGGCGACTGGGCGATCCTGACGACGTGGCGAAAGCGGCTTTATTCCTCGCGTCAGATGACAGCAGTTTTATCACTGGGACCGAACTGTTCGTCGATGGAGGGATGGCGCAAATCTAGGTGAACCTGATCGCAGGTGTCTCATCGAGATGCTTGCGATCCATTTCTTACGGCCCGCAACAAGAAAGGGATCAGCGCATCGAAAGCTGAAAACTGGACACGAAGGAGAGAGGCTGGCGCTATTCCGGCAGTCCCACTGCCTCGAAAGCCCACAGGGGCGCGATCCGCACCACCCCACGTTCTCAGGCGGGTAGTCGCGAAGCAAGAAGCGCGCTGTTTCCCACTTCCACGCCCGGCTGCCCCTGACGGCCTACGCCACACCATCCCCCACACTCTTCCGATTCGAGAAAATGATGTGCGCAGTTCTAGTGTTGAGCTATCCCCCACGCTATTCCGAATCGCGCCGACTCGCCACGGAACACGGCGGCGTTGCGGCGCGCAAACTCCGCGAACGTGGTGGAGTGAATCCCGAAGGCATCGTGCGTGCCGGGGTACACCCTCGATTCGGATCCTTTCCGACGCTCGCTGAACTGTACATCAAGAGCGTCGGCGATAGCCGGGGGAATCCCTACCGCCAACAACGCCCGCCTTCTTTCCGCCGGAGCGACGTTGACATACCGCACGGTCTTGCCGACCGCCTGAGAGATCTGCTCGGCAATCTCCATCATCGTCAAGGCTTCAGGGCCTGTCATGTTGTAGCTCTTGCCCTCGTGCCCTCCCGTGTGCAGCAACGCGTAGGCGACTTTCGCGATATCCTCGATATCGACGGGGGCGAGCTTGGCGTTCTCTAGGGGGAGGAAGAACGCGCTTTCGGCCACGATCGTCGGCACTTCCCGCAAATACACCTGCATAAATTGGCGTGGACGCAAGTGCGTCCACGCAAGCCCGGAGCTTTCGAGGTAACGCTCGATTTCTCCGTGCATCCGTGTGAAGAGGAAAGCCGAATCCGGCGCCGAGTTCAACCCGGAGAACTTGACAATGTGGTGGACACCTGCCTTCTTGGCGGCATCGATGAATGTGCATTGCGTCTCCACGAGCCGCAGATCGGCGGAAGAGATCATGAGGACGCGGTCCACGCCGTCCAGCGCGGCTCCCAGCGTCTCAGGCCGAAGCATGTCACCCTCCACGACCTCCACGGTGGGCAACATCTCCAGCGCACGCGCCTTCGCGCGACTCCTGACGAGCGCCCGCACTGGCTCCGATCGTCGGGCAAACTCGCGGATCACGGCAGATCCGTTCAAACCTGTCGCTCCTGTCACGAGAATCATGGGAATTTCCTTCCTGCTGCGCTATACTACATAGGCGAGTAAAAACTCGCTCTCGTGGGAGATTATACAAGTAAAAACTCGCATTGTCAAGAGGTCTGTCAGAGACAAGCACAATCTGGCGCTCTAGAGGACTCCTGGTTTGGAACACAGTATGGATCAGCAGAAACACGCACGGCCTGTTCAGCGACGAGCGCGAGGGGTACAGCGCATCGCTTCCATTCTCGATGCCGCTGAAACGGTCTTTGCTGAAATGGGCTACGACGAGGCTACCACCAATCATATTGCAGCCCAGGCCGGCATCTCGCCCGGCTCCCTGTATCAATTCTTCTCCAACAAAGAGGAGATTGCCCAGGCCCTGGCTACTCGGTACACAGAGGAACTCCAACGGGTGTATGGCTCAGTTTTTTCAGTCGAGGCTGCATCTCTTCCCTTCTCCATCTGGCTGGATCAGATCGTTGATGCCCTGATCGCATTTCATTTTGCTCATCCAGCTTTCCACATCCTTTTCAATACTCCTCCTTCTTTGGAAGTGGCGAGTCTGACTTATGAGTTGCCGAAAGAATTGCAAGCCCGCTTTGAGCTCGGCTTTCAGGGACGTGCCCCAAACCTCTCTCCGACGCAACGCAGACTCAGCGCCACGATGAGTGTCCAGCTCTTCAAAGTGGTCCTCCGGCTGGTCCTCCAGGCAGAGGAGGCTGAGCGGAGGCTGCTCGTGCGTGAACTCAAAACCGTGTTGCACCGCTACCTTGAGCCTCTCCTGGGTTGAGCAACTCCGCGAGGCAACCGAGATCTTTCAAAAACGGGGCTAAGCTTGTGCTCAACTTGTCGGAGAACACTCGTCGCAGAATAGCCATTCTCGGTCAAGTCCCTCCCGTTCCCATGCTCACCTTCGTTGTAGAAAGCAGGGAAAAAGCCAAAGTTGGCTGCAAAACCTTGTCGGATGTCAACGCCGGCGTTGACACCACCATCACGCTTGCGCCAAGCAGTCGCTCTTAGCCTCGTCAGCCTGCAGCACCATGCGCCTCAACGCCCGCTCGGCTCCGCCTGGTCTTGCGGAACCGGGTTGGCATTGCCACGGGCTTGCTGCACCACTGGTTGAATCTGCGGTGCCGCCAGAAAGCGCGAACGCAGCGTCTCATCCTTGATGCCCTCTGCCAGCCCCTGGATGATCGTCACCGCTTCACCAAACGCTGTGTGCGCTTGCGCAGGCTCGCCCCCTGCCTCATACAAGCTTCCCAATACTGCCTGGATTTGCCACTGTTCTCCTGGCAATCCGAGGTCTGCTGCCAGTTGGGCGGCCTCGCGCAAGTGGCCGATGGCCTGCTCGCTGTGCCCCTCCCAGACGGCCAGCAAAGCTCTCGACCGCAGATAGGGAAGGCGGAAGCGAGGGTAAGGTCCCAGGCGTTCCCCAAGTCGGTATACTTCTTCTCTCGCCTGGCGCTCATTCCCCCCACGCAGTAAGGCCTCCGTTTCATAATGACGGGAGAGATCCCACACGATCAATGCCGTTTCAGTGCTCTTGCGCAGGACGATGGCCTTGATGGCATAGCGGTAGGCTGCTTGCCACTCCCCGGCCTCGGCATAGTGCATGCACAGCTGGGACAGGACGGGCACACCATATGGTCCGAGGCGTGATGTCTCCGTAATGGCTTCTGCCTCTTCGAGCGTGCTGCGTGCCTCTTCCCACTGCTGCAAGGCGTGATACGTCCTCCCCAGGGCAGTGAGAAAACGTTGGAAGCTTAGCATTGGAGGCAGGGTCCGCGCTAGCGTGACGGCGTGTTGCATGAGCACGAGCGCCTCTTCATAGGCCCCCGCTTCCAGCAAGCCATACGCGAGGTAGGTCGTACTGCTGACTTGTCCCCAGACGCTCTTGCTCTCTTGGGCGA
>Ga0099828_10003708_pt1 | contig 10705 bp, 9 predicted proteins | sample CZO8metaG_2_FD_79338 | JGI IMG/M metagenome (GOLD analysis project Ga0099828, IMG submission 79338) | Vadose zone soil microbial communities from the Eel River Critical Zone Observatory, Northern California, USA - CZOApr15con2H1.8 metaG | ecosystem: Environmental > Terrestrial > Soil > Vadose...
CGGCGACCAGCGTGGAGCCGCTGGCGGCGATGGTGGTCTCGTTCTGCGCGGTGTCCTTGCCCGGGTTGCAGGTGAAAACGTGGACACCGTTGATGATGCCCTGCTGGACGACGTCGTTACTGCCGATCACGTTGACATTGGCCCCGGTGGCGACGCTTGCCGCCGAGACGGCGGCAAGCGGGTAGGCCCTTCCTCTGGTCACCGGAAGGAACGCGGCACGCGGCCCGCGGCTTTGGGCCGGCAGCCCAGACAAGGCGAAGTGGAAGTGCGGCGAACCCGACGCCGCCGCCGGGCCCGCCGAGACCACGGCGGCACCACCGCCCGCAGCCGGGATCACCGCCGCGAGCAGCAGGCCAGAGACCAGAGCTCTTCTCGGAAGCCTTCTTCGCATGACCTCTCCGTCCCGTTGACGTTTGAAAGGTATGTCGCTGACCGACCTTAATGGACGCTATACCTGCCAGCGCTGCCCGGCCAGAGGGCTGCCACGACGGGCTGACCAGCCGTGCGCCAGCCGCAGATGCCACCTGCCCCCATCGACCGCACTAAGGCCGGCCCCGCCCCGGTGGTGCCGGTTTCGCGGGCGCGGTGGTTGTGGCTCTTCCGCGCCGGTGGCGCCGGGCGCAGCGTCGAGTGGGTCGGGGAGGAAGAAGGACCCGGCCATGCATCGCTTCCGGCTTCTTGTTGTGGTTGCTGCCGTGCTGGCGGTGCCGGGCTGACCGCCGCACCGGCCTCGCTGGCGCTGGGGGCTGCGGGCACGGGTGCCGCCGCTGCCCGCGGCCCGGGCTGGGCGGCGGTGGGTAGCTGGTGGCCGTGGCTAGAGCGAGAACGGTAGCCGGGTATGCCATCCCCGGCATTTGTCGCGTTCTTCTGGGTGGTCGTCGTAATCCTGGCCATCATCTTGTTGGCTTTCATCGTGCACTGGGTCGGCGGCGGAGTACTCAAGCTCAGGCTCGGGGACTTCGTCTTGAACGTCGGCTTCACCTGATCGGGCCCAGCCGTGGCGCAACCGGTCGTCGCATGAAGTAGCAGATGATGCACACCAGCCGGTTCCCGCGCGCCCCGGTTGTGATCTATGACGGCCCGCTGCCCGCCATCGCTGGGCGGTGCTAGCGGGCAACTCTGATCCCACAACCTGGATCTCGAGGGCTCCCGGGCACACAGAACACCCGTTCCTGCGCGCCTTCTACGGCCAACCAGCCGACCCGGATCAGCGTGCCTGACGGCGGCTCGGCGCGCGTTTTCGCTGACCTTGCCCGTGACTCGGTGTGGCTGGAGTTCGGCTGCGCGGCGCCTGGCCGGGGCGGGCCTGGGATTGTCAGCGCGTCGGCATGCCGATGTGATCCATGAGCGCGGCCTCGGCGCCCTGCTTCGTGCCGTACATGCCCCGGATTCTGCGCAAGTCCTCGGAGATCTCCGGCCAGTCCCGGCCCGGGTCGTCGCCACACCCCGGGCAGACGATCTCATCCGGGCCCTCGGCCGTGTTGTCCTGCACCCGCGGGCCTGACGGGCCATCGGCCAGCTTCCCCCGGCGCAGGCGCACGAACGCGGTGCCATCATCGTGACCAGGCACGCCCGAGCGGACCGTCGTCATGGAACCATCCTGCCGTGACCGCCGGCCCGCCAGCACAGCCGCCACGCGCAGGGCTCGTGCCGCGCGCGGCCACCGCCAACCCATCCGGCGCCGTGCTGAACGCCAGCACCAGGCCGCTGGTGGCTCCGCTGCCGGTCATCACCGAACGCAACCCTCCCGGGGGGCACACCCGCGGGTCTTCACACCTGCCTTCGGCAGGTCTGGACCGCCGGCCCCGGGGGGCCCGGGCTGGCTGCACTGCTGGGCCCGGCCGCCCGGAATCCCTTCCGCCGCGACTTCACCGGCGCGCAGGCGGCGCCATCGACAGCCCGTTTCCCGGCCGGCCGCTGTTCAACCAGGCCAGTGATCGCCGGTGCCCGGTGTGCCATTCACGGTCAGGTCATGGCGCCCGGTGTCCACTCATCCCGCCTGCAACGACGGTCAGATGACGGTCAGACGATCTTGAACACTGCCTTGGAGAGCTGGAAAACGAGATCTGACCTGGGAAAACTTGTGGGCCACCGACAAAACCCTGCTGACCGGCGGTTATGGGCTGCTCCGAGAGGGCTTATCCCGCGTTAAGCGGGCTGATCTCCCGGCGTTTTGGGTGTTGCGGGCTGTTTGGCGAGTTCGATGGAGACGGCTTCGAGCTCGGTGATGAGCTGGCGCAGGCGGCGGTGGGCGGCGAAGTAGGGGCGGAGCCGCTCGGCGTCCTCGGTGGTGAGGGTCTTGGTGATGGAGCGGGCGCCGGCTTTGCGGGTCCAGGTGGGGTAGGGGCCGTGCAGGATGGGCGGGGTGGCGTGGCAGTGGCAGCTGGCCCGCTGGCAGCGGGTGGTGCGGCTGGAGAGCGAGCCGGGCAGGGTGATGCCGATCTGGGCGAGCTCGGCCTGGATCTGCTGGTGCCGGCGGGCCAGGTCGTCCATGGTCACAGGATTCCTTATCCGCCGCGCTGGCGGCATCCCCCGCTTGCGTGCTTGAAGTAACTATATTTCAAGCATGCCTGGCGGCGGCGGGAACGATACAGCGGGCCCGGGGTTGCGGCTGGCCGGCAGCGTGACCGCTCCCGCGCTGCGCGGGCTGTGGCGGTTCGCTGAGTCGCGCGGGGTCCCGGGCGGCTGGGAGTTCCTGCTCGACTATGACGTGATCGAGGCGTTCTGCGTGACCGGCCTGGCGGGCCGGGCGCCGGCGACCCGGGGCACCTACCGGTCAGCGCTGTACCGGCTCGCCGCGGCGGTGCACGGGCCGCCGGGGCAGCGGCCGACGCCGTTCGCGGGCGCGAAAGCGCCGCCGCCGTACTCGCCGGCCGAGCGGGCGGAGCTGGCCGCGGCCGCGGCCGCGCAGCGCGACCCGGCGAAACGCTCCTCCGCGCTAGCCGTGATCGTGTTCGGGATCGGCGCCGGGCTGCGGCCCGGTGAGCTGGTGACCCTGCGCGGTGGTGACGTGACACGGCACGGGCGGCGGGTCACGGTTCACATCACCGGGCCGGCCGCGCGGGCAGTACCGGTCACCTCGCGTTACGCCGGCCGCGCCGTCGAGCTGGCCTGCCGCGCGGGCAGCGGGCACGTGTTCCGCCCCGGCCCGGCTGAGCGCGGCTATAAGAACTTCGTCACCAACTTCGCCCGCCAGCTGGAAGCCGGCCCGGCCGCGCCGCGGCTGACCGTGAACCGGTGCCGGTCCAGCTTCATCTGCGACCACCTCGCGGCCGGCACCCCGCTTTGCGGGCTGCTGGCCATCACCGGCATCCGCGAGGCTGAATCGCTGGCCCGCTATGCCCGCCACGCCGTCGGCGCACCGTCCAAGGCTGCCTTGCGGGCCTGGGACAAGACCCGGCGGGCACGCTGATGCACGGCGGCGGGCTGGGCATCCCCGAACCCGGCACGCTCCTCGATGATCAGACCGTCGCGTTCGCTGCCAGGCTGACCGACCGCTCCGGCAAGGCCCCCGTCATCGAGGCCGCGCTGGCCCATGCCACCGGGCGCCCCCGCCCGCTGCCGGCCCGAGCCGTGCTCACCGCGCTGCTGTGCCTGGCCCTTGACGACCGGCCGCTGTTCCTGACCGAGGCGACCCGGCTGCTGTCCGGCCAGCTCTCCGACGCTTCCCGGGCGCTGCCCGGCGTCACCGGCACGATCCCTACCCAGCGGGCATTCCTGGCCGCCTACCGCCGGGTCCGCTACTGCTTCCGCCAGATCCTCAGCGTGGCAGACCCCTCGCCGCTGCCGAAGAACCGGCGCCTTGCCGAGGACGACCTCAAAGCCCGCACCCAGCCGATGACCCCGGGCCAGGCCGAGGCCGCCCGCGACCGGCTCGAGGCGCTCATCAACGCGCTGCTGGAAGCCAGCATCACCGTCCTTGCCGACGGCGAGCGGGCCGCGTCCGGCGGCTGCACCGGCCTGGACGCCACCCCGGTGCCGCTGTTCTCCCGCGGCCCGTCCAAGCGCACCGGCCTATGCGCCAGCGACCCCGACGGCGGGTGGTACGTCCGCGAAGGCGACCACCGCGACCGCGAGGACAACAGCGGCAAGCCGCTGCGCAAGATCGCCTGGGCGCTCGAGGCCACCATCGCCACCATGGCCCGGCTGCCGGGCGCGCCGCCCGCCTGCCCGAACCTCGCCGCCGGGCTGGCACTGACCCGGCCCGGCGAAGACCCCGGCGGCACCGGCGCCCGCGTGCTGGCCTCCCTGGCCGCCCGCGGGCACAAGCCCGGCCCCCTGGGCTCCGGCCGCGCCTATACCCAGGCCCTCCCCGAGCGCTTCCACCTCCCCGCCCGGGCACTGGGCTACCAGCCGGTCATGGACTACCGCGCTGACCAGCTCGGCATCCAGGCAAACACCGGCGGAGCCTTACTCGTGGAGGGAACCTGGTACTGCCCATCCCTGCCCGAGCCGCTGATCACCGCCACCGCCCGCCTGCGTGATCACGCCATCACCCGCGAGCACTACGACCAGCAGATCACCGCCCGGGCCCCCTACCAGCTCAAGCGCAAAGACGGACCCGACGCCGACGGATACGAGCGGCTCACCTGCCCCGCCCTCGGCCACCACCCCGCCCTCATGTGCCCGCTGCGCCAGCCATCGCTAACACCCCGCGACGGGCGGCCCAAGGTCTTGCAGCCACCGCCAGAACCACCCAGGCTCTGCCACCAGACCGCGATAACCATCGCCCCCGGCACCGGCGCCCGCTACCGCCAGAACCTGCCCTACGGCAGCCCCGCCTGGCATGCCCGCTACGCCACGTTGCGCAACACCATCGAAGGCCTCAACGGATTCGTGAAAGACCCCGCCCACCAGGCCCTCGCCCAGCCCGCCAGACGCCGCGTCCGCGGCATCGCCGCCCAGTCCTTCTTCACCGCGCTCCTGCTGATAGCCGCCAACATCCGCAAGATCCGCGCCTGGCGGGCCCTCACCGCCCGCGACAAGACCCGCATCACCCGGCGCGCACAGCGACGGCGGGCGAGCCTGCGCGACTACCTCCCCGACGGCTAACAGGCACACCCAGCCTCGCCACCTCGAAACCATCAGCCCGGCAGATCAGCCACGCCCCAGGCCAGCCCGCAGCACCGCAACAGGGCCGGCCGGCGCTGCCGACCGGGCCAGACGATGATCAGCGCCAGTGTCAGAACCCGGCGCCATACTAAATCAGGCCACCGCCACAGTTCTGTCGGTATGACACCGGCAGTTCTGTCGGTAACCCCTTGTGGAGCTAAGGGGACTCGAACCCCTGGCCTCTTGCATGCCATGGGACGTGCGGGCAGTTCATTCATCCGCTACGTGCCCCCCAGAGACGGGCCATGCTGCCCAATGCCGTGCAGGCCGCACAGACGACGGTCAGATCCCGGTCAGAACGATCTTGCAATCGGGAGAATCACGTGATCACTCCGTGCTGAATCCGTTGAATCCTGGGAGGCGATAAGTCCAATGTGAACACCGTAGGTAACAAGCGCGGGATTGACCGGACTCACTCTCACGCGCGCCATCACCCAGGGCCAGAAGGGGCCCCAGGCGGAGAACGTCAAGGTCCTCGGCTGACGCACCAGCGGCGACCGTCTGCCCGGACGCTGGGCAGTGCCTGGGCTTGCGGGGGCACGTCTGCTGAAGCCCGGCGCCGTCGCGGGTGACGGACCGGGTAGCTGGAGGAGGCGTTCGAAGCCGCCCGGTTGGCGGCGTTCCCGCGGCAAGAGCAGACCCGCGTGGACCTGGCCGGGCTCCGCGCTCGCAGAAAACGAGCCGGCTCAAGACCCGGCCGGTGGACGCGGGGAGAAACACAGTTACCCGCAGTCACCGGCAACGGCACGGGGGCCGGCCGGTCACCGCGAGGGCGGGGCAGCCGGGTCGGCCGGTGCCAGCCCGGTCCCGGAGCCGTGCCGCCTGCGCGGGTGGGTGGGTGACTCGGGGGCCACAGCCCGCCACCGCGCGGCGGAACGCGCCGGTCGCGGCGAGCCGCGCAGTGGTCACCTGGGCGTGGTGGCAGAAGTGGGTGAGCCCGCCGGTCACGTCGCCAGCCGGGCCGAAGGCCAGCACGTGCCTGGCGCGCGGTGGTCGGCGAGGTCCGCGTGCGCATAAACAAGGTCTGCCCGCCCCGGCTGCCCGCATGATCTATACCAGACCTGCGGGGCGTAACGTCAGGAGCGGAAGAACCACGGGCGGTCACGGAGAAAAGGAGGAGTCATGGCGATCCTCGACAAAGCCAAGGCGGCCGCCGAGCGTGCCCGGGGCCTGGCCAAGCACGGCGCGGCGCAGGGGCGGGCGCAGCTGATGGAGGTGCAGGCGCGGCGGCAGCACGGCAAGCTGGTGCGGCAGCTGGGCGAGGCGTGCTACGCCGAGCACTCTGGGCAGGGAACACACGAGCCGGTGGCGAGCGCGTTCGCTGCCCTGGACGTTCACACGCAGGCGCATCCCCAAAGCGCAGGCACGGGCCACCTGCAGGCGGTCCGGCAGGCGCGAGACATCATGCACCCGGGAGCTGAATGCATCGGCGAAGGCGACAACGTCGCGGCCGCCGCGCAGAAGATGCGCGATCTGAGTGTCGGCTCGCTGCCGATCTGCGGCGCCGACGACCGGCTGCACGGCATCCTCACCGACCGCGACATCGTGCTGCGGTGCGTCGCTGAAGGCCGCGACCCGGCCCAGGTCCGGGCCGGGGACCTGGCCCAGGAAACGTTGTTCTGGGCCGAGGCTAGCGCCAGCGTGGGCGAGGTACTGCATCAGATGGAGGATCACCGGGTCAAGCACCTGCCGGTGATCGAAAACCACCGCCTGGTCGGCATCATCACCGAAGCCGACCTGGCCCGCAATCTCGACGAGCACCGGCTCGCCGAGTTCGTCGAGAAGGTCTACACGACGGCCTGACCCCGGTCGGCCTCATCCGCGGCCACCTCGAGCGTGCCTACGCACCGGGGCGCGCTCCCTGCTACGAAACTGTCTGCTAGACGAGCTGCAACTGCTGGTCCACCCGCTGGTCCGCGGGCACGGCCGACGCTGGCTCGAGGACGGCCTGGCGCAGCCCCTCGAACTGATCGGGTCACGTCGGCGCGCGCTACGATGTGGCCGGGCCCGAGGCACTTTCCTACCGGGACATCGCCGCCCAAGCTCAGCAGGACGCTCGGCCGCGAGATTACCTATGTGGACGCACCCGACGATGCGGTGCGGGACGCGCCGCTTGGCTTCGGGCTGGACGAGTGGTTCGTGAACGCGCTGGTCGGTCTCTCGGGACTACCGCCGATCCGGCATCGATGGCTCCCCCGGCAAGGTCTGCGACACCGTGGCGCGGCTCACTGGCCGGCCTGCGCGATCTCTCGACGACCTGCTCCAGGAAGTGGCTCCTGAGTTGCAAGCCGGGTCGATTTCCCGTTTCCGTGATGATCCAGGGTGGATCCTCATCCACGCCGGGCACCGCCCGCGTCCATGCCTCCGCAACTGCTCGTCGAGCAGGCGCAGTAACGCCGGAGGGCGCCTCATACGTCGATGGTCATGCTGGCTGACCAGCGGTCGGTGGCATCCGGCTCGCAGCGCAGCCCATGGAAGGAGACGGCCTTGGGAACGGCACCGGTGATCTCGACGACCTCAGCCCGGGCAAGCGCCAGGACGACGACGATGCCTCCGTCGGCCGGGCGTACCTGGACCGACACTGGGATCTCGCCCTCGACGTCCAGGATGTAAATCACCTCGTCAGCGGCGGACGCCAGCAAGTCTGCGTCACTGCCTGCGGTCATAAGCCGTTCCAGGACCCGCGCTGGCTGCACATCGCTGATGTCGGCGAAGCTGGCGATAAGGCCGCGTAGCGCTTCCGCCACGCATTCGTCGCGGGACTCCGCCCACGCCTCGATACGCAGGTCAGCGGTATGCGGTACTGTCCGGTAACCCTGCGCAGCCACGGCTCTCCTTCCGCCCGGCCTTTGCCGGCATCCAGGATTCCAGAGTGCACCACGTCGGCCCGGGCAATCACCAGCACTGAACGCCAGTGCGCCCAGACGGGGACCTTTGCCTCTGGCCGGGGCGTTATACGCCAGCCGGCAGTGTCGAGGAGCTCGGAACACGAGTTGCGGGTTGCGACGACGTGGTCATCGTCCCATCACTGCCAGCACGGCGACTTCTCGCGCTGGGTGGAGGAGGTACTCGGCGACCCGCCGCCGGCGGCCGCCGCGGTGGGCGAGCCTGGGCCGGTCAGCCCTTTACCACGCCGACTGGGACCAGCCTGGCGACCTTGCGGCACAGCCCGGCTGCCGCGGCGGCCATGACGACCTGATCGACGTCCTTGTAGGCCGCGGGGGCTTCCTCAGCGAGCCCACGCGCGGAAGCGCCTCGTACCGCGATGCCGTCGGCTTCGAGCCGTTGCCGCAAGGCTGGCCCGCTGATGCTGCCGGCGGCCTGGTGGCGGCTCATCACCCGGCCCGCCCCATGGCAGGTGGAGTAGAACGCGCCACCGCCGGCGACCCCGGCCAGCACGTGTGAGGCGGTGCCCATGGAACCGGGGATGAGAACAGGCTGGCCGGCTCTGGCCAGCTCGGCGGGCAGGTCGGAGTGGCCGGGCGGCAATGCCCGGGTGGCGCCCTTGCGGTGCATGCACAGGCGCAGCGAGCGCCCGCTGACCTCATGGGTTTCGATCTTGGCGAGGTTGTGCGAGATGTCATAGACAAGTTCCAGCTTGATTCCGGCGACGGCGGTGAAAACCCGGCGGGCTGCCTCGGTGAGCAGCTGGCGGTTGGCGCGCGCGTAGTTGGCGGCGGCCGCCATCGCGCCGAGGTAGGCCCGGCCCTGCGGGGAGCCGATGGGTGCGCAGGCGAGCTGCCGGTCGGGCACGATGATGCCGTAGCGGGCCATCGCGGTGTCCATCACCCGGACGTGATCACCGCATATCTGGTGGCCCAGACCCCGGGACCCGCAGTGGATCATCACGCAGACCTGGCCCCGCGCCAGCCCGAAGAGCTCCGCTGCGGCTGGGTCGAAGACCTCCTGGACGACCTGCACCTCAAGGAAATGGTTGCCCGAGCCCACTGCCGACCTGGCGCAGGCCCCGGTCAACCGCCCGTTGGCTGACCCGGGCCGGCTCGGCGTCGGCGACCGCGCCCTCGTCCTCGCACCGGGCCAGATCCCGCCCCGTGCCATGACCCTGCTCGACCGCGTACCGGGCACCGCCGGCCAGCACCTTCTCCAGCTCGGCCCGGCCGCCCAGGCGCCACACCCCGCCAGGACCCGCCCCCCGTGGGATCGCCGCCGCCAGAGCGTCCATTACCGCACCCAGCCTCGGCGCCAGCCCAGCCCGGTCCAGGTCCGCGGCCAGCAGCCGTACCCCGCAGCAGATGTCGAAGCCCACACCGCCCGGTGAGATGACCCCGTCGGCCGCGATGTCGGTGGCGGCGACGCCGCCGATCGGGAACCCATACCCCCAGTGGATGTCAGGCATGGCGTAGGAGGCCTCAACGATGCCGGGCAGCGCCGCCACATTGACGACCTGCTCCAGCGAGCGATCCGCGGCCAGATCGGGCAGCAGCGTCCGGGTCGCATACACCACCCCGGGAACCCGCATCCGCCCGTGCCGGGGGATCACGAAGCGGTACGGAGCCTGCTCGACGACCTCCATCAGCGGGCACCTCCCGCCCGCGCCCGGCACCGGTCAGGCCAGCGCCCGAGCGTAAAGGACCTGCGGGGCGATTTCCCTCCGCCGACATTACCTGGGTCCGGTACTGGGGGTCGCCGTCCAGCCACAAGCCTTCCGGCCGCTCAGCCTTTCCGCCGGATTCGTCGCTGGGGTTTCGTTCCCGGGTCGCGTCCCGCTCGCCTCGCCATTCGCCGCCTCGCGCCGCGCCGCCGCCGCGCCGTGAGCTGTTAGGCCGCAGCCCCGGGCGACCTGTGCCTTACGAGCCTGCGGGCTGCGACGTTGAGCGCAGAGGCAGCCGCCTTGCCGGCCATCTCCCTCGGCATCAAGCTGGATCCGTTCACGCCGGGCGACATCAGCTACCTGCTGTGGCTGATCATGGGGTACCTGCTGGTCTAGGCGGTGCTGGTGCTTGCTTGGTCCCGGCATCCGGTGCGGTGGGCGTCGGTGATGATAGAGGTGTCCGGTGATGATGGAGGTGTCCGGTGATGAGCGCAGCAGATCGCTGGTCCGTTGAGCTGTCTATCCGGGAACACGAAGACGAGACACGCGCCGACGCACGCCTGGTTATGGACAACGACCCTCACCTGCTGGGTCATGGCACAGCGCGCCGCAACCCTAGCGACCCGAACGTCATGGAAATTGGCGAGAAGATCGCTGTGGCACGCGCCCTGTCTGACTTGGCGCACATGCTTCTCGGCAGTGCTGCCGCACAGATCGAGGACATCACTCACGAGCGGGCGCAGCTGCACATGTGACCCGGTGTGCGTTCCCGCCACGCGGAGCCTCTGGGTTTTGCACCCGTCGGCGACCCTGCTGGTTAATTCGGTGGGGAGTTTGGTCTGCCGCGGCGTGGCGCGGCCATTTTGGATCTTGTGGTCTGGATGATCGGGCTGCGGTCGTCTTCCCCTCGTCCCGGCCGCAAGATGGGGCCTGTGATGTCTGTCCAGCCGCGGCCATGGCCGGAGCCCGCACCGGAGATGGTCGCGGCCGTTGCGGCGATGTACCGGGGTAAGCGGGAGCGTCCGCTGCCGGTGGTGGTCC
>Ga0099828_10003711_pt1 | contig 10702 bp, 11 predicted proteins | sample CZO8metaG_2_FD_79338 | JGI IMG/M metagenome (GOLD analysis project Ga0099828, IMG submission 79338) | Vadose zone soil microbial communities from the Eel River Critical Zone Observatory, Northern California, USA - CZOApr15con2H1.8 metaG | ecosystem: Environmental > Terrestrial > Soil > Vadose...
CGACGACCTCGCGCGCTGGATCGCCACGATCCAGCGGCTCGGCGCCGGCTGGCGCGACGCGTTCGTCTTCTTCAAGCACGAGGACGCCGGCACGGGACCGGCGCTCGCCCGGCGCCTCACGGCCCTACTCGAACGAGCGCCGGAGGCCGTCTAGCGTCGCGAGGAACGCCTCGAGCACCGGCGTGTTCGGCTTGTCCTTCCTGAGGATCACGCCGATGTCGCGGTAGAGCGGCGGGTCGAGGCGCGCGGCGGCGAGACGGCGCGCGCGCACCTCGTCCTCGACCGAGAACCGCGATGTCACCGACAGGCCCAGGCCCGACTCGACGAGCTTCTTGATCGCCTCCGTGTTGTTCAGCTCCATCGGGGAGGCCGGCGCCACGCCCGCCCGCTGGAACCACTCGTCGATGACCCGTCGGCGCGTCGCGCCCTGCTCGAAGAGGATCAGCGGCTCGCGCGCGAGCTCGACCGCCTTCACCCGGCGGCCCCGCGGCCAGCGCCGGTCGGGCGGCGCGATCGCCACGAGCTCGTGGCGGTGGAACGCGCTCACCGCCAGCTCCCGCTCGCGCACCGGCAGGCTCACGATCCCGACATCGAGCTCGTTCTGGACGACCGCGCGCGCGATCTCGGGCGCGTTGCCCGTGACCACCGTCAGCTCCGTCTTCGGGTAGCGCGAGCGGAACCGTCGCAGCGCGGGCGGCAGCAGGTAGATCGAGAACGACGCGCTCGTGCCGAGCCGGATGCGCCCGGCCACGATGCCGCGGAGCTGCTGGACGACCTCCACGCCCGTCTCGAGCTCGCGCAGCGCCCGCCCCGCGTGCGCCAGCAGCACCTCGCCGGCCCGCGTCGGGAACGCGCGCTTGCCGACGCGCTCGAGGAGCGGCAGGCCGAGCGCGCGCTCGAGCTGGCGGACCTGCATGCTGACCGCGGGCTGCGTGAGATGGAGCTCGCGCGCCGCGCGCGAGAAGGAGCCGTGGCGCGCGACCGCGCGGAGCGTCTCGAGGTGGACGAGCCGGAGGTCCATGGGACTCAAAAAATATCTGATCGTCATCATAATGACAATTGATTTCCCTGATGCATCGCGCGGCGCGATGATCCGGCCATGGAGATGAACCCGTACGCGCTCGAGATGCTGGCCGAGGATCGCCTCCGCCGGGCACGGCAGGAGGCCGCCGCCTGGGCCCTCGCGTCGCGCGCCGCGGGCCGGCGCCGCGCGGCCCTGCGCGTCCGCGTTGGGCTCCTCGTGATCCGCGCCGGGAGGTGGCTTCGTCGGAGCGGGGTCGCCGCCGGACGTCGTCACGGGGTCGCCGGCGGCGGCCTTGGACCGAAGGTGGCCTGATTAGAGATGCACGGGGCTCCGACACGCCCGAGCATCGCGCCCGCGCCGGTCGTGACGGTGCGCGACGCCCGGCCCGAGGACAACGATCAGATCGCCGCGATCTGGAACCACGAGGTCCTGTGGACCGACGCGACGACTGACACCGAGCCGCGCGATGCCGGGGCGCAGCGGGACTGGCTCGCGCGCCACACCGGCGACTACGCGGCGGTCGTCGCGGTCGCGGGGGACGAGGTGCTCGCCTACGGCTCCCTCTCCGCCTACCGGCCGAAGCCCGCGTTCGCGCGGACGGTCGAGGACTCCGTGTACGTCGCGCGCGGCCATCGAGGCGCCGGCCTCGGCTCGCTGGTCCTCGGGACGCTGATCGAGCGGGCGCGCGAGCTCGGCTGCCATTCGATGCTCGCGCGGATCACGTCGCAGAACGCGGCGTCCATCCGTCTCCACGCACGCCACGGCTTCAGGGTCGTCGGCGTCGAGCACGAGGTCGCCTTCAAGCTCGGCCGCTGGCTCGACGTGACGGTGATGCAGCTCCCGCTCGGCGGTGAGCGCCGCCTGCCGTGACGGCGCGGAGACAGGGCCCTCAGGCCTTCTTGCCGAACGTGCGCTCGATGCGTGCGAGCACGCCGCCGAGGTCGATCCCGCCCGCGAGCACCGGACGCATCGGGTCGCCGAGCTTCTCGAACCGCGCGGGGGCCGTCTTGATGGTGAAGCGCTTGGGATCGAGCCGCGCGGTCACCTCGTCCCAGCGGAGCGGGCACGACACGGGCGCGCCCGGCAGCGGGCGCACGGAAAAGGGCGCGACGATCGTCTGGCCGTGGCCGTTCTGGCCCCAGTCCACGTAGACCTTGCCCTCGCGGGACTTGATCGGGCGCGCGAGCGTCGCGATCTCCGGCTCCGCCTCGACGCCGAGCATCGCGAGGAGCCGGGCGAACGTGCGCACGGTCTCGTAGTCGTAGCGCGCGCCGAGCGGGAGCAGGATGTGGAGCCCCGTCGCGCCCGACGTCTTGACGTGGCTCTCGAGCTCGAGCTCCTCGAGCAGGCCGCGGAGCGCGCGCGCCACCCTGACGACATCGGTGAACGGCGCGCCCTTCGGATCGAGGTCGAGGACGAGCCAGTCCGGGCGGTCGAGCGAGCCGATCCGCGAGCCCCACATGTGGAGCGGGATCGTGCCGAGGTTCGCCACGTAGCGCAGGCTCTCGCGGTCGTTCACGATGAAGTAGTCGATGTCACGCCCGGCGTCCTTCGAATAGATGCGCTCCGTGCGGACCCACTCGGGCGTCCACGCGGGCGCGTCCTTCTGGAAGAACGACTTCCCCGCGATCCCGTCGGGATAGCGCGTCAGCACGAGCGGCCGGTCCCGGAGGTACGGCAGCAGGAACGGCGCGACGCGATCGTAGTACCCGACGAGATCGGCCTTCGTGTACTTCTCCTCCGGCCAGAACACCTTCCCCGGATTGGTGACCACGACCTCCGGACGTTCGAGCGCCGAGCCCGCCGCGCGTGACCGGGATGGAAGCGGGGATGCGGGGGCGGGAGCGCGGGGAGCCTTCCGAGACCCGTAGCTTCTGCGCGTTGCCTTCGGCGCCGACCGCGGGGATCTGGCTGGCGCATCGAGCGCTAGCGTGGTCGAGGAAGGCTCCCCGCGCTCCCGCCCCCCGCCCGCGCTCGCGAGCGGGGTCTCGCGCCGGCAGTCCTCGGGGCGCTTGTCGTCGCGCAGCCCGAGGAAGGCGGGATGGCGGAGCCCGCCGTCCGCGGTCCATTCCGTGAAGCGCACCTCGCAGACGAGCTTCGGCTCGACCCAGTGGTGGCCGCGCCCCGCGGGCGTGCCCGCGTCGAAGGGTGAGGTCGGCCGGGCCAGTGGCCGGAGCTTCTCGGCGATCCGCGCGAGCGTCGCGTCGTCGAAGCCGGTCCCGACCTTCGAGACGTACACGAGCCGCCCCCGCTCGTAGAGGCCGAGGTGGAGCGCGCCGAAGTGGGCGCGGGAGCCCTGCGGCGCCGTGTAGCCGCCGATCACGAACTCCTGGCGGCGCTGGCACTTGAGCTTGAGCCAGTCCCGCGAGCGCCCCGCCACGTAGGCGCTCGCCCGCTTCTTCGCCACGATGCCCTCGAGCCGCTGCTCGGCGGCGGCCTCGAAGAACTCGCGGCCGTGCTCGAGGACGTAGTCGCCGCGGCTCACGACGCCGCGCGGCGGCAGGAGCAGGGCGAGCAGCTCCCGGCGCCGGTCGAGCGGGAGCGCGCGGAGGTCGCGCCCGTCGAGGGCGAGCGCGTCGAAGAAGACGCCGCTCACGGGCACCTCACGCGCCATCGCCTCGACGTCGGCGGCCCGCGTGAGGTTCATGCGGGTCTGGAGCCGCTGGAAGCTCGAGCGTCCAGCGTCGTCGAGCGCGACGATCTCGCCGTCGAGGACGAAGCGCTCGAGCGGGAGCGCGCGGAGCGCGCGCACGACCTCCGGGTAGCGCCCGGTCACGTCGGCGCCGCTCCGTCCGACGAGCTCGACCCGCTCGCCCGCGCGCGCCGCGAAGACCCGGACGCCGTCGTACTTGATCTCGAAGAGCCACGCGGGATCGGAGAAGGGCTCGGCCGCGAGCGTCGCGAGCATGAACCCGCCGGCGCGCGGCGCGACCTCGCGCCGCGGCGCCGCGAGCTCGTCGAGCCGGGTGGCAAGCGTCGCGAGGCGCTTCGGCCCGTCGCGGAGCTCCTCCACGGTGAGACCGGAGAGCACCGACTCCGGCCAGCGCTCGACGGGCTCCTCGCCGTCGGCGAACGCGTCGCGCTTCTTGAGCAGGAGCCACTCGCGGTCCTTGCCGCTCATCCGCGCGAGCACCCACCGTCCGCGGAGCTTCACCCCGGAGAGCTCGAACTCGAGCTTGCCGCGCTCCACCTGCTCGCGCGCGGGCCGGTCGCCGAGCGGGCGGAACGCGCCGCGGTCCCAGACGATCGACGGCCCCGCACCGTAGCTCCCCTCGGGGATCACGCCCTCGAACTCGGCGTACTCGAGGGGATGGTCCTCGACGTGGACGGCCAGGCGCTTCTCGCCGTGCCGCACGGACGGCCCCTTCGGCACGGCCCAGCTCGCGAGCACACCGTCGATCTCGAGCCGGAGGTCGTAGTGGAGCCGGCGCGCCGAGTGCTTGTGCACGACGAACAGATGGCCGTCAGTGGACCGGCGGCCGCCGAAGGGCTCGGGCGTCCGCTCCGGGTCGCGCTTGCGCCGGTAGGCGTCGAGGTCGCGCCTAGCCACGGAGCACCAGCAGGACCGAGAGCGACGCGCCGAGGTTGTCCACGGCGTGCGCCCCGATGCACGGCCAGAGGCTCCCGGTCTTCTCGTAGGCCCACGCCCACAGGCACGCGCTCCAGAAGACGCTCGCGAACCCGAGCGTGCCGTAGCCGTGCGCGACCGCGAAGACCGCCGCGCTCGCGACCGCCGCCGCGGGCACGCCGAGCCCGCGGCGGAGCGTCGCGAACAGCAGCCCGCGGAACAGGAGCTCCTCGAGGACCGGCGTGAGCGCGACGACGTCGAGGAGGGTGACGCCGACCACGAGGCGTCCGCCCCACGCGAGATCCGCCTCGAACCACTCGGTCCAGTGCGACGAGAGGCCGAGGGCGCGGGCCGTGAAGTCGATCCCCCACCCGCCCGCCTGGCCGAGCGCCAGCACCGCGAAGAGCACCGCCGCGAGCGTCCCGAGGTCGCGCCGCGACGGCGCCAGGCCGAATCCGGCGGCGAGACCGACGCCGGCCGGACGCAGGAGGCGCCGGCGCGCCATGAGGAGGACGGGCACGAAGGCGAGGTTCGCCGCCGTCGCCAGGGCGACGCGCACGGCGGACCGCCCGGCGCCGTCCGCCGGGACGAGGAAGAACGCGGTCATGAGCACGGCGCCGACCGCGCCGCCGCGGATGAGGACCACGGCCCCGTCGCGGCCGCTCCACGGCGGCGGAAGCGCCGCCGAGCCGGGGCGCGCCCGGGCTCCGCGCCGCCGGACGAGCCGGGCGAGCGCGACCACGCCCGCCGCGAAGATCGCCGCCTGCGCGAGGGCGAAGGCACGCAGCCGCCAGAGCAGCCGGCGCCCGCGCTCGGCGAGCTCCGCGCCCGCCGCCGCGGCGAGCGCGCCGTCGTCGGCGCGCGCGGCCAGGGCGAGCGCCAGCCGGTCGCGGAACCAGCCCGGCCCGAGCGCGGCGTTCAGCATCGGCCGGGCCGCCGGGCCGGGGTCGGCCGCCCCGTCGAGATAGGCGGCGCGGACGAGGCCCGCGAGGGCGGGCAGAGACCGCTCGCGGAGCTCCCACGCCCGGACACGGCGGCGGAGGCGGTCGAGGCGCCCGGCCTCGCCCTCGAGGATCGCCAGGCACAAGTCCACGCCGGGATCGGGCGAGAGCGCCTCGAGCTCGTCGTACCAGACGATCGCCTGCGCGAGGTCCTCGGCGCGGCTCCCGACGAGCAGGGCGTAGAGCCGCCGCTCCCACGCGGGCGCCCGGGCGAGGCCGTCGTCGAGATCGAGCGTGCGTCCGACGACGGCCGCGAGCGCGCGCTCGGGCTCGGCGACCTCCTCCACGCGCGACGCGCCGTGGTGGAGCCAGACCATGACGCCGACGAACGCGAGCAGGACCAGCGCCGCGAACACGGTCGCGACCCCGATATGTCGGCGCTCCGGTGCTAAGGGCACGCTATCCATGGGACCTCGGCAAGCCTGCGCGCATCATAGGGACCCTCGTGCTATCGTGCAAACCATGCCGCCGCATGCGATCGGCTCCGGCACGATCTCGTTCGGGCTGGTCTCCATCCCGATCAAGCTCTACACCGCCGTCTCCTCGCAGGCGGTGTCCTTCAACCTCCTGCACGCCAAGTGCGGCTCGCGGATCAAGCAGCAGACCTTCTGCCCGGTCTGCAACGAGGTCGTCGAGCGCGGGGCGCTCGTCCGCGGCTACGAGTTCGCCAAGGACCAGTACGCGCGCGTGACCGACGAGGAGCTGAAGGCGCTCGAGGGCGAGGCCTCGAAGATCGTCGACATCGCCGAGTTCGTCCCGCTCGAGTCGGTGGACCCGATCTACTTCGAGAAGACCTACTACCTCGGTCCCGACAAGGGCGGCGACAAGGCGTACCGCCTGCTCGCCGACGCGATGGCGAAGCACGGGCGCGTCGCGCTCGCGAAGTTCGTCATGCGCGGCAAGGAGAGCCTCGTCCTGATCCGGCCCGCGCAGGGCGGGCTCATGCTCCACACCATGTACTTCGCCGACGAGGTCCGGAGCTTCGGCGAGATCGAGCGCGGCGAGTCCGCGAAGATCAAGGAAGGCGAGCTCGAGCTGGCGCTCCAGCTCATCGACGGCCTCTCGAAGGACGCGTTCCGGCCGGAGGGTTACGCGGACGAGTACCGGCAGCGCGTCCTCGACCTCGTGAACCAGAAGGTCGAGGGCAAGGAGGTCGCCGCCACCGGGCCCGAGGTCAAGCGCGCGCAGGTGATCGACCTCATGGACGCGCTCAAGCAGAGCCTCGCCAAGCGCGTCGCCGCGGCCGAGGCCGCCGCGCCCGCCGAGAAGAAGCCGCTCGCGAAGGCCGGGCGCGCCCAGGCGCCGGTCCCCGCGCGGAAAGCGCAGGGCGGCAAGAAGTAGCGCTCCCCGTCAGGGGATCAGGACGATCTTCCCGTAGGCTCCCGGCTTGAGGACGGCCTCGTGCGCCCGCACCGCCTCCTTCAGCGGCAGCTCCTGGCCGACGACGGGCTCCAGCGTGCCGTTCGCGAGCCCGGCGCCCACGGCCGCGTGGATCGACGCCATCTCCTCCGGCGACGCGTTCCAGAGCGCCAGGCCGAGGATCGCCGCGTCCTTGCCCATCGCGCCGCGCGGGTTGATCTCGATGGACCCGCGGTTGCCGATCACGACGATCCGGCCGAAGCGCGCGACGACGTCGAGGTCCTTCTGGAGGTTCACGTTGGCGAGCATCTCGAGGATCACGTCCGCGCCGCGCCCGCCCGTCAGCTCCATGAGCTTCTGGAGATAGTCGGGCGTCGAGTGGTCGAGGACGTGATGGGCGCCGTGCTCCTGGACGAGCTTGCGCCCGCGCTCGCTTCCGGCGGTGCCGATCACCGTCATCCCGTGAGCGCGCGCGAGCTGCACCGCCGCGATGCCGACGCCGCCGGAGGCGCCGTGGACGAGGATCGTCTCGCCGGGGCGCGCGTGGGCCTTGTGATGGAGGCCGCGATAGGCCGTGCCGTACGGCACGCTCAGCGCCGCGCCCTGGGAGAACGAGACGTTGGTCGGGAGCGGGTGGACCATCGACGCGTCGCAGAGCGCGAGCTCCGCGTAGGCGCCGCTCATCGGCGTGATCGTGCGCACGACGTAGACGCGGTCGCCCTTCTTGAACCGGGCGACGCCGTCGCCCACCGTCTCGATCACGCCGGCGCAATCGTTGCCGGGGATGTACGGGAGCGCGGGGAGCATCGCGTAGTTCCCCGAGCGGACGTACGTGTCCACGGGGTTCACGCCGGCGGCGCGGACGCGCACCAGCACCTGCCCCGGCCCGGGCTTCGGGTCGGTCACCTCGTCGAGCTGGAGCACCTCGGGGCCGCCGAACTTGTGGACGCGGATCGCCCTCATCGGTTCCTCCTACTTCGCCTGTTTCTTCACGAACTGCACGAGGCCGAGGACATCCTGCCAGACGAGCCGGCCGATGGGGCCCGAGCTGTACTGGGCGACCGCGATCGTGCGGTCCGGCCTTATGACGAAGCCCGTGGCGTGGAGGATTCCACGCCGCTCCTCGTAGAACGCGCCGAGCTTCGCCGCCGTCTCCTTGAGCGGGAGACCGTAGCCGATCGGGATCGTCAGCGCGAGCTCGCGGACGGTCTCACCGGCCTTGTCGGCCGGGTCGACCGACGCCCCCACCACCGCGATGCCGTCCTGCGTGAGCTTGTCCTGCGCGCGGTCGAAGGCAGCCAACTGCTGCTTGCAGTAGGGTCACCACCAGCCGCGGTAGACGAGCAAGGCGCCCCAGCGCTCGCCGAACCAGTCGGGAAGCCCCAGGCGCCCGTGCTTCACGGTGTCGAGCTCGAGCGCCGGAAATCTGTCGCCGCTGTCCAGGATGAACGGGCCCACGCGGGCCATTCACCGCCTCACTTTCCGAGCGCCTTGCGCTTCCAGAGCTCCCAGGGACGCCCGAGCGTGCCGGCGATCGAGGCCTCGGCGCGGCGCGCTTCCTCGGGCTCAAGGTACCGGATATTGGCGCTCTGGGCCATCGCTTGCGCCTGGAGCTTCGCGTTCATCTCGAGGTACACGCTGCGGAACACCGCGACGGGCAGCGACGCACCCACGATGACCGCGCCGTGGCCGCGCATGAGCGCCACGGCGCGGCCCCCGAGCGTCCGCGCGAGGGCGTGGCCGATCGCCGGGCTGCGCACGAGCATGTCGGTCATGCCGCCCATCGCATCGCGGATGTCGAACACCGGCACGCCCTCCCAGATGAAGGCGCTCATGTGATAGAGCGGCCGGAGCGGGACGCCCGTCACGCCGAACGGGATGACGGACGGCGAGTGGCAGTGGACCACCGCCTTGACGTCGGGGCGGGCCTTGTAGATCTCGCCGTGGATGAAGCGCTCGATGAACATCGCGCGCCCGCGCGCGTCCACCGGGTTCGACTCGAGGTCGTACTCCATGATGTCGGCCGCGGTGACGAGCTCGGGCGCGAGCGAGCGCGTCATCAGGTAGCGGCTCGGGTCGCGGTCGTGGCGCGCGCTGACGTGGCCGTAGCCGTCGAGGACGTTCTGGTCCACGAGGATGCGGCCGGCGGCCACGAGGTCCTCGACGAGCTGCGGGTCGGGCGGCCCGGCGGAGGCGGGCACCGCCTGAGCCGCCGCGCGGCGCGGGCCGCCGAGGAGGGCGCCGGCCACCGCCAGCGCGGCGCCCGCGAAACGACGTCGCATCAGATCGGCCATCGTGCGTGGTCCTCCGTGGCGCGCATCTTCGCACCCCCCGCGACTTCCCCGCCAGGGGTAAAATGAGGGCGCCGGGCCGGCCCATGCCCAGAACGATTCTCGAGCCGCGATTCCAGGTCGAGCACCTGTCGATCCTCGACAGCGAGGGCCATCTCGACGCCGCGCTCGAGCCGAAGCTCTCCCCCGACGAGCTTCGCAGCCTCTACCGCTTCATGGTCCTCGGGCGCCGCCTCGACGAGCGCATGGTACGCCTCCAGCGCCAGGGTCGCATCGGCACCTTCGCGCCGATCAAGGGCCAGGAAGCCTCCCAGCTGGGGAGCGCCTTCGCGCTCCGGCCGACGGACTGGATGGTGCCGTCCTTCCGCGAGACCGCCGCCATGATCTGGCGCGGCTGGCCGATCGAGAAGCTCCTGCTCTTCTTCGCCGGCTACGTGGAGGGCGGCCAGCCGGCGCCCGCGCAGCGCGACCTGCCGATCACGATCCCGGTGGGCACGCAGCTCCCGCACGCTGTCGGCCTCGCCTACGCGGCCCAGTACAAGAGCGACGACGCGGTGGTGATGGCCTACTTCGGCGACGGCGCGACCAGCGAGGGCGACTGGCACGAGGCGCTCAACTTCGCGGGCGTCTGGCACGTGCCCGTCGTGTTCGTCTGCCAGAACAACCAGTGGGCGATCTCGGTGCCGCTGAAGAAGCAGACGCACTCGAAGACGATCGCCCAGAAGGCGCTCGCCTACGGCCTGCCGGGGATCCAGGTGGACGGCAACGACGTGCTCGCCGTCTACGCGGCCGCCCGCGAGGCGGTGGACCGCGCGCGCGCGGGCGAGGGGCCAACGCTGATCGAGTGCGTCACGTACCGCCTCGGCGTCCACACGACGGCCGACGACCCGACCAAGTACCGCGCCGACGAAGAGGTGAAGATGTGGGAGCAGAAGGACCCGCTCACGCGCTTCACCGCCTACCTGGGGGAGCGGAACCTCCTCGAGGACGGCCTCGAGGCGCGCGTCGACGCGGAGATCGCCGAGGCCGTGCGCCGCTTCGAGGCGACGCCGCCGCCCGACCCGCTGACGGTGTTCGACCACGTGTACGCCGAGATGCCGGCGCACCTCCGGGCCCAGCGCGACGAGATGGCGGCCCGGCTCCGCGAGGCCGGCGCGGCGGCGCCCGAGGCGCCGGCGCCCGAGCCGCGCGCGACGCCGATGCGCGGCCAGCGGCTGACGCGACGATGAACCCGCACCTGCGGCAGGCCACCCTCGGTTGGCGCCGGGCTGGGGCGCCCGATAAATGACGAAGCTCAACATGGTCAAGGCGCTCAACCTGGCGCTCTTCCAGGAGATGGAGCGCGACCCGGACGTCGTGATCCTCGGCGAGGACGTCGGCGTGGACGGCGGCGTCTTCCGCGTCACCGACGATCTCCAACGCAAGTTTGGCTCGCAGCGCGTGATCGACAGCCCGCTCG
>Ga0099828_10003712_pt1 | contig 10701 bp, 9 predicted proteins | sample CZO8metaG_2_FD_79338 | JGI IMG/M metagenome (GOLD analysis project Ga0099828, IMG submission 79338) | Vadose zone soil microbial communities from the Eel River Critical Zone Observatory, Northern California, USA - CZOApr15con2H1.8 metaG | ecosystem: Environmental > Terrestrial > Soil > Vadose...
GAAGTTTTGACCGGGATCAGGGAAGAAGTACCCCCAGAGTGGGCGCATGAAGACCTAGAACGCATTGAAGGCCATTTAATGAAAGCACAAAGGAACGCCGACAAATTTATAGAACAGATAAGAAGGAGGCTTGCATGACGAAGACTCCGTATAGTTTTTCCGTGTTGAGGTATGTGCATGATCCTGTATCTCAGGAATTTGCCAACATAGGCGTGGCGGTGTTTTCAGGTCAGGCCCGGTACGTGGATGCGATTTGCGCGACGAATTACGGAAGAATCTCTAAGATTTTTGGCGGGATCGACGGTGATCGGTTCCGACAAGCGACCCGATACATCCAAGAGCAAGTTCAGCGGATTGGGCGAGAACTATCGGACAGCTTGTTTTTTGAGCCGACCACAACCATAGAAACGCTACTCTCTCGCGTTCTGCCACCGGATGATAGCGCGTTTCAGTTTTCGCCGGCAGGAGTCGGCGTAAGCGGTGACCTAAATGAGACGCTAAAGGAATTGTTTAGTCGTTTCGTCGATAAGTACTCTTCCCCCGAATTGGTTCGTCGTGATGAGGAAGAGGTTTGGAGGGTATATCGGGAGCCTCTCGACAGGCGCCACCTAACGCCCTATTTGCGTCCGAAGAAAATCATCGCACCAAACTACGAGTACGAGTTCCGGCATTCTTGGAAAAACGAAGTTCACCACCTCTACGAGCCAGTTTCCTTTGATCTTGTCGAATCCAGTTCTATTTTGGACAAGGCCAACCGATGGGTTGGGCGGGCTATTAGCCTAGCAGACAGCAAAGATAAATTTCGGCTGCACTTGCTGCTCGGCGAGCCTCAGGGGTCTAGCCTCAAATCCACCTTTACTAAAGCTCGCAACATTTTGAACAAAATGCCGGGCAACCCGGAACAGATTATGGAAAGTGAAGCGGAGGGATTCGCGGAGGACCTAGCCCGCGAAATCAGGGCGCGCGCGGCGGATGATGGTGATCCGCGCTCGTAAATCAAAAACAGTTCTTTCTTAGCAACTCACACGTGCCTAATCAGCCGCGATAGAGCAAGCACTTACAGGAGCGGAGATCGCCGGGTTTTTGGGCAAGCTCAACCCCGGATAGCCTGCCAGATGCCTGACAAAATCAAATAGAATCGAGCACAACCAATCCGAAGTGAAGGGGAAAACCATGAGCGATTCGCCTTCGGCAGAAGAGAAGCCCCACATGACCAGCGGGCGGCCCCTATTTCGAACCCATAGCGAGAGGTATCCACTCGACCTATTCTCGTATACCCGGGAAGCAGGGTACTGCCTCGATGAACGCCGTTTTTTAGCAGCGATTGCAATGGCGTCAAGCGCCGTCGAGTTGATCTTGAATCGCGACCGGCGACTTCGGGCTCTTCCCGACTTCCCAGGTCCGTACGGATGGGCAAATCTGAATAATCGAAATTTACGGATTGCAAGGGATAACGGCCTACCGACAAACGCTCTCCTCTCGGCGGGCGACAACCTTGATGGCGACAAACCCATTGCTTTTGTAGAGCTCCGTAACAAGGTTGCGCATGGTGAGATAACACACCTAGTTAGGGATCTTAGTGACTACGACCCAGATGCTGCTCGGTTGGCGACCGAACAGGACAGTAAAATGCGACACTTCGTTAGCGAGTGGTATAAGACTGCGCCAGATGTTCAGGAAGGCCATATTCGCAATCACCGCTGGCCATCCCAACCCTGACGAGAGCCCTTTGGGCGGGTGGCCATCCTTGGCGGGTGGCAGCGTCTTAATTCCGAAGAACGCCATCGGGTGTCCCACCTGTCCCGACCCAGTCGGGATCCTTGCGGGTTTTGCAAGGGTGGGGCTGCTTTTCGCTAGCCTCTTTGTTCCCGACCACCGTTATGCCGCATCCAATCATCAATGTAAGGTCGGGCAGGAAAATGCTAAACTAGGTTGTGAAGGTGCCACCCATGCAAGTTTTCTTAAGCTACGCGCCATCCGACGAGGTCTTTGCAAAGGCGCTCTCCTCGCAATTGACTCGGCGTGGACTTTCGGTTTGGAGCCCCGGCGATGAGGTCTTGCCGGGCGACAATGTCTGGCTGCGCATCGGGGAAGCGCTGAAGAAGTCCAGAGCGATGATCGTTCTTGTATCTCCGGATTCCATGCGCTCGGAAAACGTCCGCCGTGAAATCGAATACGCCTTGGGTCAGCCCAATTACGAAGGCCGGCTGTTTCCCGTGCAGGTTCGTCCGACAAACGACATCCCTTGGGTACTCCGTCGATTCAAGACGTTTGACGCCAAGCAAAGCGCTGCAAAGGTTAGCGAGTCCATCATCAACGCCTTGAGTCAAGTCGCCTGAGTGCAGTCGCATGCCCCGCTCGTTAAAGCCGAGAAAAGGGGTTTTCCTCTCCCACTCCAGCAAGGACCGCAAGTTTGTCCTGACCCTCGCACGCACCCTAAAGCGCCACGGCATTCCTTATTGGTATAGCGCCACTCACATCGCCATCGCTAGGCAGTGGCACGACGAAATTGGCAAAGCTCTCAGGCGGTGCGATTGGTTCCTGGTCGTGTTGACCCAGGAAGCTGTCAAATCCGACTGGGTCAAGAGGGAGCTTCTTTTCGCGCTCAGTGACACTCGATATAACCAGAAAATTGTTCCGCTACTCCTGAAGAATTGTAAGTACTCGGATCTCTCCTGGACCCTGCCGTCGTTTCAAATTGTCGATCTTCGCAAAGACATCGAAGCTGGTCTCCGCAAACTATTCGGGCTGTGGGGAATTGCGCTTAAGCCCGCGCCGAAGAATCTCGAGCGCAAAAAAAGGAAGAAAAAAGGATAGTCCCGCTAGCCTCTTTGGCGGGTGGCCGCGCCTCATTTCCGAAAAACGCTTCTGCGTGGCCCACCTGTCCCGACCCGGTCGGGATCCTTGCGGGTTTTGCATCTCCGCCGCACCCCGCCGCTCTTTGCGGGATGAACGGTGGGGTCTTTCTCTTGTCCCCCCATCTGACGTTCGATGGTTAACCACGAAATTTGACTGCTGGGCCAGACCTTTAAGAACCGGAGATCCATCCGGCTCTCCCCGATTTCCCATGAAGGTGATGAAATTCTGCTTGACAATAAGTCATGGCTTATATAAGCTATGACCTATGCATAGCCTTGACGCCGCTTTCTCTGCTTTAGCCGACCCGACGCGACGCGCCATTCTGGCACGTCTCGCCAAAGGAGAAGCCACCGTGATGGAGCTGGCCGAGCCCTTCCAGGTGACGCAACCGGCAATCTCGCAACACCTGAAGGTGCTTGAAGACGCGGGGCTGGTTATTCGTCGCGTGGATGGTACGAAGCGCCCTCGTCGCCTTGCAAAGGCCGGCATCGAAGCGATGGACCAATGGCTTGCCATGCTGCGAAAAGCCCTGGAGAGAAACTACCACCGGCTGGACGAAATTCTAGCCAGTATGGAGCGACAGAAAAAAGGAGAAAAACGATGAGCAAATTGATACTGAAGACAGAAGGCGACACACACGTGGTGGTGACAAGGCGGTTCGCTGCGCCTCCCGAAGCGGTGTACCGGGCGCACCTGGATCCGAAGTTAATCCAGAAATGGATGCTCGGTCCAGAAGGTTGGTCAATGCCCGTCTGCGTCAATGAAGCGAGACCTGGCGGCAAGATCCGTTATGAGTGGACCAATGGCAAAGGCCGCGGATTCCACCTGACCGGCGAATTTCTGGAGCTCGAGCCTTACAGCAGGATCGTGCATGTAGAGCGGATGCACCTGCCAGATCCTACGCCGGACAATCATATTGAAACTAGGTTTGATGCGGAGGGCACGGGCACGTTGATGACCATGCGAATGACGCTGCCTGATGCTCAGACGCGGGCGGCCATGCTTGCGACAGGGATGGAACGCGGAATGGAAGCAAGCTATGTTCGGTTGGAAGGAATGCTCTAGCCGAGTCTGGAAGTCCGTGGCGGTGGCCCATCCTTCGACGCAGCGCGCATTTTGCGCGCTTTTTCAACTTTCAACTGTCGACCGTTAACCTCTGCGGTGGGGTCTTTCTCTTGTCCTTTTTCTAGTTTCTAGTTGCAATTTTCAGATTGGGTTTTTCTCTTCTCCCTTTTCTAATTTCTAGTTGGCACTACTCCTGCCCCTGAACGGCTTGAATATAGCGAGTGATCTGACCCAGGTGCGAAAGGTCGTGACCGGCCAGCAGCCGCAACATCACGCCCAAGGACTCCGGGCCGCGCTCATTGTGCTGGCCGCTGCGCTTCAAATCCTCCGGTGACGTTCGTCTCCACAGCGCCAAATTGAACGAGCGCAGCGCCCGAAAGATTTCGACAAGCTCCGACGGCTCGCGCTCATTGTGGCGAAGAGCGGCCACCCACAAATCCTGCTGAGTGCCAAGAATAGCCGGGTCGTTCTCGGAAAGAATCAGTCTAAGGCGATACCCGTACACCCATTCGCTATCGGTCAGATGGCCGATAATCTCGTTCGGAGTCCATTTTCCTTCAAATGGCCGGGTGCGAAGTACCGTCGCCGAATGGTTGCCCACGATATCGGCCAAGGCGGATGCCGTCTGCGCCAACACCTCCAAAGGGTCTCGGTCAGCCAGTAGGCTGAACATCTTCTCGCGATAGGCTTGTGAAGCGGAGATCGAGAGTCCCGCCTGCGCGTTGATCATTGCTAGCTCCTCTCTTCGGTCTGAAAACCGTTTCCTGAACCTTTCTTGTAACGAAGTTCCTCGAAAGACTGGGCCCGAGTAATGGCAGGAAAACAATATTACGGCCCGCCGACTCCGCGCTATCCGAATTTGGCGTTCAAACTAAATTCTCTCTCGGAAAGATCCACGGGTGGCCGCGCCTTAACTCTTGTGTGGCGGTGGCCGTCCTTCGACAGCTCAGGGTGAACCGCCATGCAGAGAAAGATGCCGCCCTGAGGGCCGCGCTACATTTAATTCTCAGAGGGCAGATCAGGCCTTCAAAAAAGATTGCACGACGGGTGGTACAGACACTGAATTCGGCCTTATGGCCGCGGAATTTCCAGTTGTTTGCAGATGGCCCGCACCGTCCCTTCCTTGATTTCGCGATGGCGCGGGACGCTGGCGATCTTGTGCAACGGTGGGTTGAACCAAATACTATGGGCAGCACCCTCGCGATACAATGCGCAACCATGGAGGCGCAGATGGCGTTCCAACTCCGCGAGTTTCATGCTTCCGCGATTTCGAAAACCTCACGCACTGCGTGTGGGGAAAGGCCTTTTTCCGCAAGCTCGCGCTGGCACTGCAGGGCCAGTTTTAGCGCGTCCGCAAGATTCGCTTTGGCCTCTTCGATGGTTTCCCCTTGCGAAATCGCGGCAGGAATCTCCTCCACAAAACAGGTATAGCCCCCCTCTTTGGCGGGTTCAAAAACGGCTGTCAATTTCATGCCTCTAGATTATCACACCCGCCCATGGGCGGTTGGCCCATCCGTGGGGCCTTTCTCTTGTCCTTTTTCTAGTTTCTAGTTTCAATTTTCAGAGTTTTTCTCTTCTCCCTTTTCTAATTTCTATTTTCTAGTTTCATTTCCCCGGAGGTTGACCGCATGCCCGTTCTTTCCTAAACTGGTGATACTCGCCTGGTCCTCTTCTCCGGAATGAAATTCGGACAATGTTTTTGCTCCCGTTCCAAAGGTCTTTCTCCAGCACCTTCTTCCGTCAGCGCGCCCGTTACCTGTGCGCCGCCTGTACCTGTGGGCAGGCGATTTTCGCAGCGGAATTGAGAGAGGATGTAGGGAGCCTAGCGGCAACGCAATTCGAACGCACGAATGGGGGAAGTCCAGGTTTGAGCGGATTTGAATGCTGAATCTGCGGCTTGGCGCCGAGCATGGGCGAAAAACCAAGAAGACAACTGGGGGAAAGAATCGGAATGAGTCCGAATTCTGCAGCAATCAAAGAAATCGAAGAATTGAAAAGCGAAATCTCCATGGGAGGCGCGGCGAAAGGGGAGTTTTCGAACGCCGCGGAAGCTACCAGCGGGGACGAATCCATCGGGATTTCCCTGATCGACCTGGCCGAAATTCTGGATCAGCACAAACAATGGGTGGAATCTGGCGGCGAAACGGGCGTCAAAGCCGATCTTTGCGGCATCAACCTGGCCAAAGCCGATCTCACCGGAGTCAATCTGCAAGGCGCGCATTTGCATCGCGTGAATCTCGCCGGTGCGGATCTTTCGATGGCGAATTTGCGCGGAGCGAGCCTGGTCCGCGCAAATTTGCAGAACACTAATTTGCTCGGCACCGAATTGCGCGGCACAAACTTGATGGGCGCGAACCTCTATGGTGCGGATGGGTTGTGGTTCGGCCGCCTCGGCGGAACGAATCTTTTCGATGCCGTGCTGCCGGAGTCGATTTCCGCGGTGGACAGCTCCAAAGCCATCGGCGATGCTACCAAAACGGCGCGCTGGTTTTATTTCCTGACCGTGGGCATAAGCCTGATCTGCTGTTTGCTGATTGCGTTCACCAGCGATGTGCGCCTGCTGCTGAATTCCTCGGCTCTGCCGATCGCGCGCCTCGGGAATCTCCTCCCGATGACGGGACTTTATCTTGGAGGTCCCCTCGTCCTGCTGGCTCTCTCTCTTCGTTTTCATTTTCTGCTATTGCGATTGTGGGGCAGCATGGCCGCGCTGCCCTCGGTTTTTCCCGATGGCCAGACGCTCGAGAAAGACGGCCCGTGGTATCTGATGGGTCTGGTGCGGCGACATTTCCGCTGGCAGGGAGAATCGCGCTCGGCCATGACGGTATTCGAAACCGTGGTTTCGACGGCACTCGCCTATTGGATTGTTCCGGGGACTTTGTTTTTCTTCTGGCTCCGCTATCTGACGCGCCAGGACTTTCGCGGAACGTTGCTGCACGTCGTTCTGATGACCATTTCCGTGGCCATGGCCACTAGTGTTCCTTTTGTGGTGTCCCGCGTGCTTCGGCCTGGAGATATCCGGCTGCCGAAATCCAAAAACATATTGCTCATGATCCTGGGCACCACGCGCGCGGCGCTCGCGACGGGTTGCATCCTCTTCGTCATTTCTCTGGGAGTGAATCGCGGCCTGCCTTCCGACCACGCTGCCGCAGCAGGCGAGTCGCCCGCCGACCCGCGCCGCTGGGCCGCCATGGTGTTTCAGTCGGTGGGCTACCGGCCGTATGCGGAATTGACGGAAGCCACGCTTTCCACGCCTCTGCCTCGCGGCACGGCCTGGACCGATGAAAACGTCGAGAAAATTTCCGGCGCGCACCTGAACCAGATGAATTTGCGTTTTGCGCGGGCCTACCGCGCTTTCCTGGTGAACGCCAAGCTGTGGCGCGCTAATTTGGAAGGCGCTTACTTATCCGAAGCGGACTTGCGCGGCGCTAATCTTCGCGAGACCCTGCTGCGCTCAGCAGTTTTCGACCGGGCGCATCTTTCGCATGCGGTGCTGGTTTCCGCAACTGCGAACGGAGCGAATTTCGCGGCCGCGGACTTGCGTTTTTCCGATCTCTCCTACGGGACGTTCGAAAATGCCGTACTTTCGAACGCCAAACTTTCCGGCGCCTCGCTTTACGCCGTGGATCTGCGCAACGCCCAATTACTGCGCACTGATCTTTCGCGCACGGACATGCGTGACACCAAACTCGAACATGCCGTGCTCTCTTTCGCCAATCTCGAGCAAACGGATCTTTCCTCCGCCAAGCTCGCAGAGGCCAACCTGACGGGCGCGCAGCTCAAAGGCACGATCCTGCTCGACGCGGACTTGAAGAAAGCGGATCTCCGCGGGGCTTACCTGACCGGAGCCATTCTGCGAGGCGTCGAACTGGACGGTGCCAACCTGGCGGGGGCGGACCTGAGGGGCGCTACGGGAGTTACGGCGCTACAGGTTTGTACCGCTTCGCACGGGCGGGCGGCGTTAATGGATCCTGATTTGGCCGCGGAAGTTCAACAGCGCTGCGCGTCTGCTCAGTAGCTCACCGCTCCGTGTCGGCCCAAGTTAGTGTAGCTTAGCGTATTCGGTCTTTGCTTCCTTCAAAATTGGAATATCCGGGTCGGCGTCTTTCCAAAGGGCGAAGAAATCCTGATAGGCAGAGCGAGCCTTGGCGGGATCGCCCGCGAGGGTATAGGCGCGGGCCAGTCCAACGTAGGAGAGCGCGTGGAGAGGAAGGGTGGCACCCAAGGAGCGATGATCGAGAATCTTCTGGAACTCGGCCGCTGCCTCCTTTCCTTTTTTGTCCCGAAGATAGACCAGCCCGCGCACGTAAACAGGGAGGAATCCCCAGGCAAGCCCCATGTCGTAACGACCGGCCGGTTGCAAAGCTTGGATGGCTGCAGAGGCATTTCCACGACTGGACTGCAAAAGTGCTTCAACTGATGGACCGGATAGATCATTTACTTGGAAGTCTGAGGGATAACGGCGCTTGAGATCGTCGACGAGCTTGCGCGCCGCACTGGAGTCGCCCGCAAGGGCCAGCGCCACCGCTGCAATGGGCAGGTTTGCCCGAGTGCGTGATAGCGCAATGCTCGCGGTTGCCCGCTGACGTGCTGCTGGAAAATTGCCCACCTCGGCCTCCATCAGGGCAAGAGAGGCAATTAAGCCGGCCGCGCTATCCTTAAACTTGTTGCTCTCGAAAACTTGAACTGCCTGTGCCGAAAATTCCCGGGCTTTTTGAATCCTGCCTAGATGTGCGGCTCTCCCGACGGCACCAAAGGCAATGATTTGCACTCCCTGCATTTTGCCGGAACCCCATTGGAGCTCGCGCTCGGCGCCAGCTTCATCTCCCAGCGCGGAATAAGTTAGGTACAAGTTGGTGTGAATGGCTGGGTGGTCGGGATCGTTCGCGAGGGCACTTTCCAGAAAGGCCTTGGCCTCGTCTGGCCGATTGAGACCCAGATACCCGCAGGCCACCCCCAGGTAGCCGCCCTTAGAATGCGGGTTAATCTTGAGCGTGTCATAACCCAGTTGCATGCTTTTTTCGAATTGGCCGAGCGAAACACAGTAATTCACGGCAAGATTGTTCACCGGCTCTTCTTCGCGAGGATATGCCTGTCGAAACAACTCCTCGACTTCCATTTCCTTGTCCAGGTCTCCGGTGACTATCCAGTGATAATCCGTATCGAGGGAAAATCTTTCCCGGTCACTCACGCGGTCGCGCAGGGCATAAGCCTTCTTCTGGTATTCAATGCTCCGTTCTTCCTCAGATTGGTTGCCATAGATACTTGCCAAGCGCTCATACGCAGCGGCGAAATTGGGGTCGAGCGCGATCGCGCGTTCGAGCAGGGGAATGGTCTTCAGTTCCTGTCCGGCATCATCCATCTGCTTAGCTTGCGATTCCGCTTTCAATGCTTCGAGCGAGGAAGTAGTGACTTCGTGGATGGGTCTATCAAACTTCTGAATCGAGGGCATGGACTCGCCGAGCTTGCTGCGCAACCGAGTGGCAACTTGGCCCAGAGCGGGCAAGACTTTTTCTTTGCTGTCGGCGGTCACTTGATCGCGCCCCAGCGAGTCGCCGGTACGGCAGTTCAGGGCATCAACAGAGATTACGTACTGTGTTCCTAAGGCCGAGATGGAACCGTTGAGGGCCGCTTTGATGTTTTCGCGCTCGCAGATTTCACGGGCCACGGCGCCGGTGACGCGCTCATCCGGTGAGCGCCCCATGTACTGAAGAGTTTCGCGAACGCGCTTGTCGGGGAAGATGTAGAGGAAGGGCGATTGCTGGAGTTGAACGGCCAGGGCCTGTTTGAGGGTTCCATCGAAAACTGGGTCGCCAGTCGTGTTGATGAAGTCAGCGAGGAGGATGGTGTCTTTTTCGGTGAGCGCATGGGCTTTCGTGGAACGCCAGTAGAGGGCGCCCACGACAGCAGCCACTAACAGCGCTGCGGCAGGCAAAAGGAATTTCCAATCGCGCGCAAAGTGCTTCTTCATTTGTGCGGAGGCCACGAGAGCAGCAGTTGCACTCGGGCCACTGGACGTTTTTGTACGCTCCGGTGCCGACCCAGCCTCAGCTGATGCGATGGCTTCCTCCGGCACACTGAACTGCGCGGTGCGGCCGGAATCGGTGTCGCGCTTGAGACGCTGCAGGTCCGCACGCATGTCGGAGGCGTGCTGGTAGCGCAGGTTGCGGTCTTTCTCTAACGCCTTATTGATGATGTCTTCGAGGCGAAACGGTAAGTCGGGATTGAGGCGCACAGGCGCGACAGGCGCTTTGTGAAGAATCGAATCGAACAATGCTGCGGAGGTTTCCCCGCGAAAGGGGAGCCTGCCGGTGGCCATTTCGTAAAGGACCGTGCCGAAAGAAAAGAGATCGGTGCGGGAGTCGAGTTCTTTGCCGAGGGCCTGCTCCGGCGACATATAGGCAACGGTGCCGAGGGCCGTGCCGGGGCTGGTGAGATGCATGTCGTCCAAAGTCGCTCCAGCGATGGAGGGAGGAGCCTGGCTGGCGGCACTGCTCGTTGCGGTGACCTTCGCCAAGCCAAAATCGAGAATCTTGGCGTGCCCGCGCTTGGTGACGAAGATGTTTGCCGGTTTAATGTCGCGATGCACGATACCTTCAGCGTGCGCCGCATCCAGTGCGTCGGCAACTTCCGTGGCGATTTCCAGCAGTTGTTCCAACTCCATGGGCCGGCCAGTGATGACATGCTTCAGGGTCTGCCCATCGAGATACTCCATGGCGATGAACGCTTGCCCGTGCTGGTCGTCGATTTCGTAGATGGTGCAGATGTTCGGGTGATTCA
>Ga0099828_10003714_pt1 | contig 10700 bp, 11 predicted proteins | sample CZO8metaG_2_FD_79338 | JGI IMG/M metagenome (GOLD analysis project Ga0099828, IMG submission 79338) | Vadose zone soil microbial communities from the Eel River Critical Zone Observatory, Northern California, USA - CZOApr15con2H1.8 metaG | ecosystem: Environmental > Terrestrial > Soil > Vadose...
CGCCCATGGTCGCGGAAAAACCTGAGGAGCGTGCCGTCATTGGATCCGATCTCGACGATCAGGCCGTCTGCCGGCGGCGCGAAGCCGCGGATCACGTAGTCGGCGTATTGCTCGAAGTGGCGCACAAACGCCGGCGACGTCCCCGAAACGTAAACGTAGTGCTCGTAAAGTACCTTGGGGTCGACGACGTCGAGGAGCTGGACATGGCCGCAGGCAGCGCAGAGCCAGACGTCGAGCGGAAACCGCGGCTGCCCGGAGGCGAGCTCTTCGCGCGGGACGAACGCGTTGGCAAGGGGTATCGGTGCGAGCGACAGGACCTTGTCCAGCCTGCCGGCCCCGCACAGGCGGCAGCCGCTGCGGCGCCGGCAGGATACTTTCGCTGCGGTCACGACTACTTGTTCAGCGGCGGAATGCGCACCACATCCGCCTCATAGACCTCCTGTGCCCGCGAATTTCTGCCCAGGACGAGAAACGTCGTGTCCTCGGGGAACACCATCGCGTGATCGACCATGGGGGGCGTGAAGAAAAGCTGCCCTTGCTTTACCGCCACTTTGCTGGGTTTTCCCGGGCTGCCGTGGGGGCGGTGGTAGTACTCGATCGAGCCGGAGAGCACGAAGCAGAAATGCCAATCCGTTTGATGGTAGTGATTGGCGCGCACCGTGCCCTTCTTGGAGTGAATCAATACGCAGCTCTCCATCATCAGGTCCACCAGCGGCTGGATCTCGCCACGTGGATCCGAAAACGCCTTTTCCAGAGGAACGATCACGTCCCTGGGCCAGTTCTTCTTCTCGTCGTCGGTGAGGGGTCTGATTTTCAGTCGGGCTGCTCCGCCGCGGATCGGGCATTTTAATTTTATAATGCGGATCCTTCCAGCTGCGAGGTCATCCTCGCGGGCCGCAGGATCAACGACGGCATGGGCAAGTACATCGCCGAGCAGACCGTCAAGCGGATGATTGCCACCGCTGGCCCCGTCAAGGCGGCGAAGGTGAACGTGCTCGGCCTGACCTTCAAGGAAAACTGTTCGGATGTGCGCAACTCGAAGGTCGCTGACCTGATTAGCGAGCTCTCCAGCTACGGAGCTGACGTCTGCGTGCACGACCCCGAGGCGAACGCCGAGGAGGCCGCCGAGCAGTTCGGCATCCGCTTACAGACGTGGGACGAGCTGCCGCGCGCCGATGCGCTGGTCGCGGCGGTGGCGCACCGGCGCTTTCTCTCGATCGGCGTGCCGGCAATCGCGGAAAAGCTCGCTGTCGGCGGATGTTTTATTGATGTGAAAGCGCGCTTTGATCGCGCCGGGCTCGAGGCGGCTGGCTTTGTAGTGTGGCGTCTCTAAAGGATGGCTGCATGGACGGGTTCTCAAGTGGAAATACATGGCGGGTCCAGCATGTGGAGCGACCGCTACTGATATAATTGTTACGGATGAACGGGTTAGCTTCGCCATAGAGATATTTCCGGCGCGGTCCGCCGCGGCTGAGATGTCATCGCCAAGCGCCGCACCCGGCGCCAGTCATTTCTACCACGGGGCTACCACGGGGTCTTCGAAAACGCCTGAATGAAAATTCTCGTCACTGGAGCCTGCGGGTACAAGGGCACCGTGCTCGTGCCCAAGCTGCTGGCGCAGGGACACGAAGTCGTCGCCTTCGACATCATGTGGTTCGGCAATTTCCTGCAGCCGCACCCGAAGCTGCGGGTGGTCAAGGGCGACGTGCGCGACATCGAAGCAGTGCCACTCGACGGCGTCGAAGCGATCATCCACCTGTCCTCAGTCGCCAACGATCCCTGCGGCGACCTCGATCCCAGGCTCACCTGGGAAGTGAGCTGCCTCGCCACGATGCAGCTTGCCGATCGCGCCGTGCGGCGCGGCATCAAGCGCTTCCTGTTCGCCTCATCGGGCAGCGTATACGGCGTGAAGGACGAGCCGCAGGTCACCGAGGAACTCGAGCTCACGCCGATTTCGGAATACAACAAGACCAAGATGGTCGCCGAGCGCGTGCTGCTGAGCTACGCGAACGAGATGATCGTGCAGATCATCCGGCCAGCGACGGTGTGCGGCTTTTCGCCGCGCATGCGCCTTGACGTGTCGGTCAACATGCTCACCATGCAGGCGCTGACGCGCGAGCGCATCACGGTGTTCGGCGGCCAGCAGACGCGGCCCAACATCCACATCGACGACATCACCGACGTGTACCTGTTCATGCTCAAGCATCCCGAGCACGAGGGCATCTACAACGCGGGATTCGAGAACATCTCGATCATGCAGATCGCCGAGCGCGTGTTGGAGCACGCCCCTGCGCAAATCACTGTGAGCGCGTCGAACGACCCGCGCTCCTACCGGGTCAACTCGGACAAGCTGCTCAAGGCCGGATTCAAGCCGAAAAAGACGGTGAATGACGCAATCCGCGAGCTGGTGCACAAATTCCGCGTCGGCGAGCTGAAGGACGAGGAGCGCTTCCACAACCTGAAGTGGATGCAACGTGAGGTCGTGAAATGACCGCTCCGCACGGCCGCGCCGCGCTGCAGTTCGCTGACTATGCCACGCGGCTGCAGAAGGTCCTGCAGGGCGCCTCCTGGGATGGCGTCGAGTCGCTGGCGCGCGACCTGCTCCAGTGCTGGCAGTCGCGGCACCAGGTGTTCCTGTGCGGCAATGGCGGCAGCGCCGGCAATGCTATCCACCTCGCCAACGACTTCCTGTACGGCGTCTCCAAGGTGTATGGCTCGGGCCTGCGCGTCAACGCGCTGCCGGCGAATCCCTCGGTGCTCACCTGCCTTGCCAACGACTGCGGCTACGACGAGATCTTCTCCATGCAGCTTGCCGTGCAGGCGGGGCAGGGCGATGTGCTCATCGCGCTCTCGGGCAGCGGCAACTCGCCCAACATCGTCAAGGCGCTGGAACAAGCGCGCAAGCTGAGCGTGAAGAGCTACGCCATCCTCGGCTACTCGGGTGGCAAGGCGAAGGACCTGGCCGACGTGGCGATCCACTTCGCGGTGGACGACATGCAGATCTCCGAGGACCTGCAGCTGATCGTCGGCCATATGCTGATGCAGTGGCTCTACCGGAACCGGCCGGCCAAGAACCCATAGTGTCTACCCGGGAGAAGTACCTGGTTCTGGGCAGCAACTCTTTTTCCGGCGCCAGTTTCGCCGACTATCTGCTCGCGAAGGGGGAATCGGTGCTCGGGGTGAGCCGGTCGCCGGAACCGCACCGCGCACTGCTGCCCTACCGCTGGTCCGAGCGCGGCAAGGACTTCCGCTTCTTCGCTTTCGACCTGAACAGGGATTTGGAGTCGATCGACAGGCTCATGCGCGACGAGCGCCCGCAGTACGTGGTCAATTTCGCGGCGCAGAGCATGGTGGCGGAAAGCTGGCAGAACCCGGATCACTGGTTTACGACCAACGTGGTGTCCACGGTCCGCCTGCACGAACGGCTGCGGCGCTTCGACTTCCTGAAGAAGTACGTCCACGTCACCACGCCCGAGGTCTACGGCAGCACCACGGGCTCGGTGCGCGAGGACGCGCCCTTCAATCCGAGCACGCCGTATGCCGTGTCGCGCGCGGCGGCGGATATGAGCCTGCGCACCTACTTTGCTGCGTATGGGTTCCCGGTCGTATTCACGCGGGCCGCGAACGTATTCGGTCCCGGCCAGCAGCTCTACCGGATCGTGCCGCGCACCATCCTGTGCGTGAAGCTCGGCCGCAAGCTGCAGTTGCACGGCGGCGGCACGTCGGAGCGCTCCTTCATCCACGCGCGCGATGTCGCCGACGCGACCTGGCGGGTCGCGCGTGACGGACGGCCCGGCGAGACCTACCACATCTCCACCGACCGGCAGGTCAGCATCCGTACGCTGGTCGAGATGATCTGCGAGCGCTTGGGCGCGAGTTTCAAGGACAATGTGGAGATCGTCGGCGAGAGACTGGGCAAGGACGCGGCTTACCGGCTGGACAGCGCAAAGATCCGGCGCGAACTCGGCTGGGCCGACCATGTCAGCCTTGAGGCCGGGCTCGACGAAACCATCGGCTGGGTGAATCGATTCTTCGAGGACCTCAAAGCCCAGCCCATGCAGTACGAACACAAGCCCTAGACGGGAGCGACCGTGGGCAGGGAGATCGACTTGCTGGTGAACTATCCGCGCACCAAGCGCAATGTGAAGGAGCGGGGCCAGAGCAAGACCGAGGAGGATCGGCGCATTGCGCGCCAGTTCGGTTACGACTTCTTCGACGGCGACCGGCGGCACGGCTATGGCGGCTTCAACTACTTGCCGCGGTTCTGGCAGCCCGTGGCGCCGACGTTCCAGGAGCACTTCGCGTTGCGCGCCGGTGACCGGCTGCTGGACGTCGGCTGCGGCAAGGGCTTCATGATGCATGATTTCGCCTTGCTGATTCCCGGCCTCGTCGTGAAGGGCATCGACATCTCGCAGTACGCGATCGATCACGCGATCGAGGATATGCGCGCGCACGTACAAGTGGCCGACGCGAAGCGGCTGCCGTTCGCCGACAAGTCGTTCGAAGTGGTGGTCTCGATCAACACGATCCACAACCTCGCGCGCGAGGAGTGCGGCCAGGCGCTGCGCGAGATCGAGCGCCTCGCGCGACGCGGTGCGTTCATCACGGTGGACGCCTACCGCACGCAAGAGGAGCGCGAGCGCATGCTGGCGTGGAACCTCACCGCGCAGACCATCCTGCACGTGGACGAGTGGAAGGCTTTTTTCGCCGAAGTGGACTATACCGGCGACTACCACTGGTTCATCCCGTGAAAGCCGAGATCTCGCTCCAGCTGCTGCACCAGATGATGCGCATCCGTGCGGTGGAGGAAACCATCGCCGAGCGCTATGCCGAGGGCAAGATGCGCTGCCCCACGCATCTTTCGGTCGGGCAGGAAGGCGTGGCGGCGGCGGTGGGCATGACGCTGCGGCCCTCCGACCTGGCGGTCAGCGGGCATCGGGCGCACGCGCACTACCTTGCGAAGGGCGGCAACCTTCCCAGGATGATCGCCGAGATCTACGGCAAGTCGACCGGCTGCGCGCGCGGCAAGGGCGGCTCGATGCACCTGGTGGACGAGGACGCCGGCTTCATAGGCAGCACGGCGATCGTCGGCGGCACCGTACCCGTCGGCGTCGGATTGGCGTATGCAGCGAAGCTCAAGCGCACCGGCCAGGTGAGTTGCGTGTTCCTGGGAGACGCTGTCGCGGAGACCGGCGTGTTCTTCGAGTCGGTGAACTTCGCCGTGCTGAAAAGGCTGCCGGTGCTCTTCATCTGCGAGAACAACCTTTATTCCGTGTACTCGCCGCTCAGCGTGCGCCAGCCCGCAGGCCGGAGGATCCACGAGATGGTCTCGGGAATGGGTATTCCCGCGGAGCAGGGCGACGGCAACGACGCGCGCGCAGTCCACCAGGCGGTGTCCAGCGGGCTCGAGGCCATTCGCGCTGGCGAGGGGCCGCGCTTCTACGAGTTCGCGACCTACCGCTGGCGCGAGCACTGCGGCCCGCTCTACGACAACGACTTGGGTTATCGGACCGAGGCCGAGTTCCTGGAGTGGAAGGCGCGTGAGCCGATCGGCAGGCTCAGGCAGGCGCTGCTGGCGGAGAAAGCTGCGACCGCGAGCGATTTCGAGCAGATGCAGTCCGACATCGACCGCGAGGTGGGGGCGGCATTCGAATTCGCCGAGCGCTCGCCGTTCCCTCAGGCTGAGGAAGCGTTCACCCACGAATACGCTAAGGCGGCCGGCTGAATGGCGCTGACCACTTTCGCGGGCGCGATCCGGGACGGCCTCGCCGTGGCGCTGGCCAGGGACCCGAGCGTGATCTGCTTCGGCCTCGGCGTGGACGATCCCAAGGGCGTATTCGGGACCACCCTCAACCTGCACAAGGAGTTCGGCTCGGAGCGCGTTTTCGATATGCCGACGTCGGAAAACGCGATGACCGGGGTCGCGGTCGGCGCCGCCATCAACGGCCTGCGGCCGGTGATGACGCATCAGCGGCTCGACTTCGTATTGCTGACCATCGACCAGCTGATCAACAACGCGGCGAAGTGGCATTTTATGTTCGGCGGTCATCGCGCCGTGCCACTCACCATCCGCATGATCATCGGCCGCGGCTGGGGACAGGGGCCGACGCACTCGCAGAACCTGCAGGCCTGGTTTGCCCACATACCCGGCCTGAAGGTGGTGATGCCCGCCTCCGCGGCGGACGCCAAAGGCCTGCTTCTGTCGAGCATCTTCGACGACAATCCGGTGGTGTTTCTGGAGCATCGCTGGCTGCACAATCTCAAGGGCGAGGTGCCGGTCGGCGATTACCGCGTCCCGATCGGCAAGGCGAACCGCATGCGCGAGGGGAGGGACGTGACCGTGGTGGCCACCTCCTACATGACGATCGAGGCCGTGCATGCCGTGGACCATCTCGCCGCACAAGGCGTGTCCTGCGACCTGATCGACCTGCGCACGGTGCGACCGATCGATTGGCCGGCGATCGAGGCCTCGGTGCGCAAGACTGGGCGCCTGCTAGCGCTCGATACCGGATTCACAACCGGTGGTGTTGCAGGAGAGATCGTCGCGCGCATGGCGACCGACTGCTGGAAAGAGTTGAGGACCGCTCCCCGGCGGCTGGCGATGCCGGACATTCCGGAGTCGACCAGCTCGGCGCTGACCAAGGGATATCACGTGCGGGCGGAGCACGTCGCGGCCGCCATCGCGCAAATGCTAGGCAAATCTCTGGAAACCCAGTCGCTTGCCCAGCAGCGGAAATATCCGCACGACGTCCCTGGTGAGTGGTTTTCAGGGCCTTTCTGAACATGGAACGCGGAGCGAAGGGAATGCAGGCCGCTGTGCTCAGCGAGCTCAGTAAGCCGCTCGAAGTGCTCTCGGGACTTCAATGGGACGCGCCGCGGCGCGGGCAGGTGCTGGTCAGGCTTGCCTATAGCGGCGTATGTCACAGCCAGCTCATGGAAGCGCGCGGGCGGCGCGGGCCCGACCCTCACCTGCCGCATCTGCTCGGTCACGAAGGCTCGGGCAAGGTGCTCGAAGTTGGCGAAGGGGTGACCAAGGTCAAGCCGGGAGACTTGGTCGTTCTCGGCTGGATCAAGGGCCGCGGCATGGACGGAGGCGGCACGCGCTACCGCGGCCGCGGGCGGGAGTTCAGCGCTGGCAGCGTGACCACATTCAATGAATGCGCAGTGGTTTCGGAAAACCGGCTCGTCGCGTTACCAGAAGGTGTCCCCCTCGACGTGGCCGTACTTCTTGGCTGTGCGGTGCCAACGGGCGCTGGGATCGTCACCAATGACCTGAAACCGCCCAAGGGCAGCAGCATCGCCGTATTCGGCCTGGGAGGCATAGGAATGAGCGCGCTGATGGCGACGATGCTCTACGAATGCAAGCTGGTAATCGCGGTCGATGTATCGGCGGACAAGCTTGCGCTTGCGCGCAGTTTGGGCGCCGCGCATGCGATAGACGCGTCGCAGACCGACCCGGTGACCGCCATCCGGCAGCTTACCGGTGAGGGTGTCGACTACGCCGTGGAGGCGTCCGGGCGGGCACGCGTGATCGAGCAGGCATTCGAGTCGGTGCGGCGCGGCGGCGTTTGCGTGTTTGCCTCGCATCCGGCCGCCGGAGAGCGTATTGCGCTCGACCCGTATGAGCTGATCTGCGGCAAGCAGATCCGCGGTTCATGGGGAGGCAACAGCGTGCCCGACGACGATATACCGAAGTTCGCGGCGCTGTATCGCGAAGGCAGGTTGCCGCTCGATAAGTTGCTAACGGGGCGCTACCCCCTCAAGCGGATCAACGAGGCGCTCGACGATCTGGAAGCCGGCCGCGTGGAGCGGCCCCTGATCGAGATCGACCCGTCTTTGGGGGGGCGCTCAGGATGAGCGGGCGCGAAAGGCTCGATGCCGCCGTCGCAGAGGTGCGTGCGCTCGCCGGTGCGAAGCGGGTTGTGTTTGTATCGGGCAACTTCAACATCGTGCATCCGGGTCACCTCAGGCTCCTGCGGTTTGCTGCCGAGTGCGGGGAGTTTCTCGCCGTGGGCGTCAATTCGCAGTCGACCGAAGGCGTGCACGTGCCGGAGAACCTTCGGCTGGAGGGGGTGCGTTCGATCGGATTCGTGGATCACGCTTTCATCCTTGCGGATCCGCCTGAGCGGATGATCGGGCTGTTGCGCCCCGCCATCGTGGTGAAAGGCAAAGAACACGAAACCCGGCACAACCCGGAGCAGGCGGCAGTGGATGCCTACGGCGGGAAGCTGCTGTTTGGTTCGGGCGAAGTAAGCTTCTCGTCGCTCGACCTCATCAAGCGCGAGTTCCAGGAATTCAATCCATCGTCGATCGTCAAGCCGATGGACTATCCGAAGCGCCACGGTTTCACCATGCCGGACCTGAAGCGCACGATGAGCAAGTTCCGTGGCATGCGCGTGGCGGTGATCGGGGACCTGATCGTAGATGAGTACGTCGACTGCGAGGCCCTCGGTATGTCACAGGAGGACCCCAGCATCGTCGTGTCGCCGATCCAGCAATCGCGGTTCATTGGCGGTGCAGCGATCGTTGCGGCCCACGCGCACGGCCTGGGCGCCGAGGTGCGATATTTCTCCGTAGCCGGACGCGACGCGGTGGCGGATTATGCGCGGAAGCAGCTTGCCGACTGGGGCATGGAAACCGTTCTCCTCGAGGACGAAAGCCGTCCGACGGCTCTTAAACAACGCTTTCGGGCGGAGGGTAAAACGCTGCTGCGGGTCAGCCATTTGCGGCAGCACGATATTCGCCACGACCTTGCGGACAAGCTGCTCCAGGCGCTGCGTGGCGCGATTCCTTCGTCGGACCTCCTGATTTTCGCCGACTTCAATTACGGTTGCCTGCCCCAATCTCTGGTGGAAGCAGCGTGCGCCGCTGCGACTGACGTCAAAGTTCCCATGGTCGCCGACAGCCAAAGTTCCTCGCAGATCGGTGACGTTTCCCGCTTCAAGAATATGCTGCTGCTCACTCCGACCGAGCGTGAGGCGCGCCTCGCGGTGCGTGATTTCGGCTCCGGACTCGTGGTGCTGGCCGAAACAGTACGGAAAGCGGCTCGAGCCCGGAACATAGCCATCACGCTCGGCGGAGAAGGCGTACTCGCGCATTCCGGCGAGGCTGGACCCGGCGGCTGGTTTACCGACCGATTGCCGGCTTTGAACCACGCTCCCAAAGATCCGGCCGGGGCGGGCGATTCGTTTCTCACCTGTGCCTCGATGGCGCTCGTTAGCGGCGCGGACCTGTGGCAGAGCGCTTATCTGGGCTCCGTCGCCGCGGCCTGCCAAATCGGACGCGTCGGCAATTTGCCCCTCTCGCCACGCGATATCGAAACGGAAATCGACGCCTGACATGCTGCGGAGCGCGCTGCTTTTGGCGGCTGGCCTAGGAACGCGGCTCAGACCGTTAACCGACGTGTTGCCGAAATGCCTGGCGCCAATCCGCGGCAGACCACTGCTCGAATATTGGCTGCACTCGCTGACCGCGGCGGGGGTAGAGCGAATCCTCGTGAACACGCATTCCCATACGGACCTCGTCGAGGCGTATCTCACATCTAGCCCTTGGCGGGACCGCGTGACGATCTTTCGCGAGCCCCAACTATTGGGGACCGGAGGAACTCTGGTAGCGAACGCGAGCTACTTCCGCGGCGGAGCGTTCCTCGTCGCACACGCCGACAACGTCAGCCTGTTCGACGCGCGCAAATTCCACACCGCACACAAGGCGCGGCCGCCGCAGGCGGCACTCACCATGATGACCTTCACGACGGATGCACCCTCGGACTGCGGAATCATCACCACGAATGCGCGGGGTTTGGTCGATGGGTTCTTCGAGAAAGTGCCCAATCCTCCGGGAAACCGCGCCAACGCAGCGGTCTACATCTTTGAGCAGGAGGTGCTCGAGTTCGCGCTCGGGTTGCGGAGAACCGTTCTCGACATTAGCACGGAGGTGCTGCCCCATTTCCTGGGCCGCATGTGGACTTGGCATAACGCGTCGTACCACCGCGATATTGGCACCCTCGCCTCGTGGCGCGCGGCGCAGCGGGACTTTCCTGCGCCGCCGCCTGTGCCCCCGCGGCCTGATCCTTGGCGAGAGCTGCTGCACACTAAGGCTCTGGGTGTGAACGCGGTCGTCGACCGCCTACTCGGAGATCTTCGAGCAGGCGTGAATGAATAGGCCGAAGCGAAGTCAACGGGAAGGCGCTCTCGGTGGATGGAGGATTGGATGAGAATACGGCCGATGAGATTTTCGCTGTTACACGGGAACTATCCCGAAGAAGGGGCTGTCGCTAAAACCGTGCGCGCCCTCGTAGCATGACCAAAAGGAAAAGCCGAGAATCGCAGTACCAAACCATCCTCGACAAGTTCGATGAAAAGGGTCTCGAGAGCCTTGGCTTGATGACGAGCCAAGCGTGGGACGATGACCCGAAGCGGCTTGCGTTTACCCTCGCCCGGTACAAGTTTGTGGCCAAAATGCTGAGCGGTCGCAATCATGTCCTGGAGGTTGGTTGCGGGGACGCATTCGGTACGCGCATTGTGTGCCAAGACGTTCGCAAGCTTACTGCCGTGGATTTCGATCCGATTTTCGTCGAAGACGTGAATCGCCGCATGCGACCGAACTGGCGATTCGACTGTTTTGCTCACGACATGCTGGAAGGTCCCGTGCCTGGCGAGTACGACGGCGCCTATACGCTCGATGTGCTCGAACACATCCAG
>Ga0099828_10003715_pt1 | contig 10696 bp, 8 predicted proteins | sample CZO8metaG_2_FD_79338 | JGI IMG/M metagenome (GOLD analysis project Ga0099828, IMG submission 79338) | Vadose zone soil microbial communities from the Eel River Critical Zone Observatory, Northern California, USA - CZOApr15con2H1.8 metaG | ecosystem: Environmental > Terrestrial > Soil > Vadose...
AATCGGGCCCCTACGCCCAACGCCGTCGTCGCCATATGTTGTTACAGATTGAATATCTGTATGGCCCGGTGCAGGCCCTGCACCAGGACATCGATCTCTTCCTCTATAGTATATACGTAAAAGCTGGCTCGTGCCGTCGCGGACAGGCCAAATCGTTCCATCAACGGCTGCGCACAATGGTGGCCGGCGCGCACTGCAACGCCTGCCTCCTGGTCGAGAATAGAAGCGAGGTCATGCGGGTGAATATCACCTAAGGTAAAGGAAATCACACCACCACGGGGCGACGCGGGCGACGCAAGCGTCCCCTCCCCGCCCAACCCAACCCCCGCCCCTACGGGTTGAGGCCCATAGATGGTCAACCCTGGGATGGTGTGTAATTGCTGCATGGCGTACTCAGTGAGTGCCTGCTCGTGTCGCAGGACGTTTTCCATGCCGAGGGCGTTTAGATAATCGACTGCGGCTCCCAGGCCAATTGACTCAGCAATGGCGGGCGTGCCAGCCTCGAACTTCCAGGGGAGGTCATTCCAGGTGGATTGTCGCAGGCCAACGCTGCGAATCATTTCGCCACCGCCCATAAAGGGGGGCATGGCCTCTAACAGGTCGCGCTTGCCATATAAGACGCCGATGCCGGTTGGCCCCAGCATTTTATGCCCACTGAAACACAGGAAATCAACATCGAGTGCCTGCACATCTACCGGCAGATGTGGCACGCTCTGTGCGGCGTCGAGTAACACAATTGCGCCCGCGGCATGGGCCTGCGCGATCATCTCCCGCGCAGGATTGATGGTACCCAACACATTGGACATATGCGTGAAGGCCACCAGTTTGGGCTGCTGTTGCAACAATTGCTCATACACATCAAGGCGCAACAAGCCATCGTCGCTGATTGGCACAAACTCCAGGCGTGCCCCTGCTCGTTGGGCGAGCAGTTGCCAGGGAACAAGGTTGCTGTGATGCTCCATCTCCGTCAAGACAATCAGGTCGCCCTGGGCAATGTTCGCAAAGCCCCAACTGAAGGCTACCAGGTTGATGCTCTCGGTGGTATTGCGGGTAAAGATAATTTGCTTGCCCTGCCGGGCGTTGATGAAGCGTGCGACTTTTACACGCGCCTTCTCCATGGCCGCCGTTGCCTCTTCGCTGAGCGCGTAGACGCCGCGATGGACATTGGCATGATAGTTCTCGTAGTAGTAGGTCATGGTATCGATGACGGCGCGAGGCTTTTGCGAACTGGCCGTACTATCGAGGTAGACCAGTGGTTTCCCGTGTACCTGCCGTGTCAGGATTGGAAAGTCCTTGCGAATATCTGCGGTTGTGCGCACAATCGCGCCTGTGTCTATACCCACTGACTTATCTGATGTTAGCATAATCTTACCTGATTTCTATTTGTTTAGAATATTAAATGTTATTCAACTCGAACGTTGATATCGCTGCGAAGCGGTATCGGTCCCCAACAGGGCGAGGACAAGCCATCGCCCCTACTATGCCTACGCTGAATCACCATGGCAAGCCGCTTCGTCCATAGTAGGGGCGATGGCTTGTCCTCGCCCTGTTGGGATTGCGGTCTGCTCACAGTTAATATTCACTAAGCTTAATCTCTTCATCAACCTTGGAGCCATCGAGGCTGATGGCGTGTTCGTCCACGTCTTCGATCTCCCAGCGTTCCTGGGCATCGAGCCAGGCGTCGGCCTCGCTCTCATCGGCTCCGCGCATACGGCGCACGATACTGCGGCGCAGGCGCGTGCGCAGATTTTCCAGGGGAATGCGTTGCAGCACAGGCTCAAAGAAACCCTGTACAATAATACGCTCCGCCTCTTCACGAGGGATACCGCGCACCATCAGATAGAAGAGTTGCTCCTCATCGATCTGGCCGGTAGTGGCACCGTGGCTGGCACTGACCTCGTTGGCCCCGATTTCCAGGCTAGGAATCGACTCGGCCCGGCACTCGCTGCTCAACAGCAGGGTGTGATCTGACAGGAAGGAGGCCGTTTGCTGCGCCTTGGGCTGCACGCGAATCATGCCTTCAAACTCCACACGCGAGGCATCTGTCAGCACGCCTTTGACCAGGGTCTCAGCATTGGTTGAAAGCGCGTCGTGGTCGGAGAGGGTATTCATGGAAAAGCGTTGATCGTGGTCGGAGAAGAACACTCCCACCAGTTCAGCCGCACTGCCATTGCCACGCAGGGTCGCGCCAATGTTCGCCAGTGTCAGCTTGCTCCCAAGGTCAGCCATTACCCAGGTAACGCCGGCATCCTTCTCATGCATGGCATTCTTGTTGGTGACATTCCAGACGTTCAAGCCCAGGTCTTGCATATTGCTGAACTCGACACGCGCCTCATTGCGAGCGTACACCTCAACGACATCATTCAAGAACGAGGCCTGCTCGCCCTCGAAAGCCGAATTATACTCCGTGACGTAGTGTACGCTGCTCTGCTCTTCCGCAATGATGAGGGTATGAGCGAAGGTGGCCGATGCAGGCGCGTCAATCCAGATCTGCGACAGGATGGGCTGCTCGATCTCTACCCCCTTTGGAATGTAGAGGAAGACGCCGCCGCTCCAAAATGCCGCGTGTTGGGCCGTATATTTATTGCTCTCAACGGGTACGCACCTGGTCATAAAGTACTGCTGCACCAGTTCTGGGTACTCATGTACGGCAGTATCCAGGGCAGTCAGAATGACCCCCCTGCGCTTGAGGGACTCATCGAGTTCTACGCGCACGACCGAGGCATTGCGCTGCACTATCAGGCCGGAACGTTGATCGACAAGGGCCTCTTTGAGGGCCTGCGCGATCACCACAGGAAGGGTACTGTTAGCCTCGGAAGGAACATAGGGACTGAGTTCCTGGAACTTGAAATTTGAGAGCGTCCGCCGCGTACCCAGATCTCCCCGGCGGCCAAGGGGTGCCGGTGTGTTCTCATAGACTTCCCAGGCATGCAGACGCTTTTGCAGCATCCACTCAGGCTCTCCCTTCTGGCGCGACAGTTCCTCGACCGCGCCGCGAGACAGCCCGCTTGCTATGACGTTAGCCATTGACGCTCACCCCGTTCTCTTCTTCAGCCGGTTTGAGCCATTCGTAGCCCTTATCTTCCAGTTCAAATGCCAGCTCTTTGCCACCTGACTTGACGATACGCCCATTAAACATCACATGCACAAAGTCCGGAGTGATATAGTCCAATATACGCTGGTAGTGGGTAATCAGCAGAATGCCCAGGTTTGGACCCGTGAGCGCATTCACGCTTTCGGACACGATCTTGAGTGCGTCGATGTCCAGGCCAGAGTCGGTCTCGTCCATCAAGGCGATCTCCGGCTCAAGCAGAGCCATCTGGAGAATCTCAGCTCGTTTCTTCTCGCCGCCAGAGAAACCATCATTGATTGCGCGGTTGATAAAGCTGTTGTCCACCTTGAGCAGGCGCATTTTGGTCTGGAGCAAGTTGCGGAACTCTTTGGGGGGAATGCTGTTGCGCTTGCCCATCTTACCGGTTGGCTTCTCGCCCTCTTCAAGGGGTTTGTTGCCTTCACGCACGGCCTCAAGGGCGCGGCGCAGGAAGTTGGCAACGCTCACGCCGGGGATAGACATGGGATACTGGAAGGCCAGGAAGAGGCGCATGCGAGCGCGGCGGTCTGGCGAATACTCCAGAATGTTCTCGCCCTTGAACCAGATTTCTCCATCGGTCACTTCATATTTCGGGTTGCCCATAATGACATTTGCCAGCGTGCTTTTGCCAGAGCCATTCGGTCCCATTAATGCATGTACTTCACCCTGCTTCACCACAAGGTCAACGCCACGTAAAATTGCTTTGCCTTCAATACTGGCATGAAGGTTCTTTATAATAAGTTCTGATTCCATTAACTAAACACGTCCTCCTTAGGATAGGGGGCGAACCTCGTTCGATTCGCTTACTTTTGCTGGTAGAGTGAACCCTAAATTCGACACTACCTGAATATCTGAGAGAGCAATGAACTGTTTCGCTGAGCCTTTCGCCGTTCGCTCTGCTTCGGGGGATTCTTTCAGCACCAGGTCAGCCAGGGTCATGCCATCCAATGTGCGGGCAACAACATCACGCAACATTGACCAGAGATACCTGGTTTTGCACGAGTCGAGAAAGCCACAGATTTGCGTCATCTCGCCCTCGACTGCGCAGATCATCGGCGCAATTGGTCCTTCGAGGACACGCACAATCTCACCCATGGTGATTTCTGCGGGGTTACGGCTCAGGCGATAGCCCCCATGTGCGCCGCGTGTACTGATAACAAGTGGCGGATTAGACTCGCGTAACATCTTCACCAATTGCTCAAGGTATGCCAATGGGAGCGTTTCTGCCTGTGAGATATCCGTCAGTGAGCGAGGATGTCCACCATAATGCCGGGCAAGATCAACCATGATCCGCACGCCGTATTCGCCTTTTGTAGAAATACCTAAATTCATGGCTTTCTCCCTTCTTGCTCGCCATTTCGCGGGTATCGCCCGATAGCACCAGAAATGCTGCCAATTAATCCGACTAATTCACTAGGATATATTTTAGCACTTCTGGGCGAAGTTCGCAACTGGGGTAAATGGGGATGTAGGCAGAGCCCTTACTTTGGATAGCAGTAGAAAATATCAAAATCCTTTGACTCAAGTGGCGAGACGGTGCGGCTCAGTGGCGTGACCACCAGGATATCAAAGCCTGGCTCCGCTGGGAAAATCGCCTTCTGGTAGGTCACATTGCGGTTATCGAGCAGGCGCAATAAGAGTGGATAGGGATCAGTATGCTGGATCAGCACCAGTATACTGGGACGGTCGGCGTGGAGGACCGCATCTGTGTAGGAGGGGATACGGTTAATAGCTATACGCGGGTGTATCAATGGCAGAGGATCGGCACCAATGATGCTGTTATTGGCCTTGAAAACAAGCGGATAGGCGAGCAAGTTGCTGGCCCAGAAGTAGCGGATGTGCTGTTGTTGCAGGTATGCCACAATCAGGTCGTTATTGGCCGGGGCGGCAGTACAGTAATTCGATTGATAGGTGTGCCCTGCATCGGTCAGGCCATACGTCCAGGCCTGCGTACCAAGGTAGGCCAGCAGCAGCACAAGTAGTAGCCCTTGCCCCAGCAGAGCAAGGCGGGAGGGTGTTCCGCTCGAAAAGGGCCGTGGAGAACTGCCCGCCTGCTCCCTGGCTTGTGCTGCTCTCTCACGTTGTTCATGTCGTTCATAAAGATACATGCTGGCGACGGTAAACATCGTTGCGAAAAAGAACGGAAGTGACAGCATAAACGGTGTAGCATAGCGCCCTGCATCATCATTGGTGCAACCAAGGAGAGAGAAGACAGAGGCAGAGCTGATACAAAACGCGAGTGCTGTAGAGGCCGCGAAGAGCGTGGGGAGACCGGCAAGCTGTCGTATACGTACAAGTGCTGGACGCCGCCAGATATATGAGAGAGCGATCAGCCCAACCGTGGCAAAAATACAGAACGTGCCAAAGAAGGCCAGTGTCCAGTGCAAAGCGGTGAGCATAGAGTTTTCCAGGGGAACGGCTCCACTGATGATGCGGGGAGCGACACAGGTTGCATAGGACTGCGTGACCTTGAGAATTAGCCCGAGTCGATGTCTTGAAATGCCACCCCCTCCCAGGTTGAGAATATAGGCAACGTTGACCCACTGGTGGGTCGCGCCCCAGATAAGCGCGGGAGTAAACCCGAGTATAGCGGCGGGGATAGCGGCCAGCGCGAGCAATAACTCCTTCAAGAGACCAGATTTTGTAGAAATGCCCTGAGTAGGGCTGTTATCCGTAGGGGCGGGAGTAGGGTGGTGTTGGGAGGGGACGCTTGCGTCGCCCTGGGGGTGGGGCGTTGAAGTCAAGTGAACAGGGCGAGGGCGACGCAAGCGTCCCCTCCCCATATCCTCTCCACCCCCGCCCCTACGGGAAACCACAGGGCGACGGGAGACGATCTCTGCTACACATTTCGCGGCGATCCAGAGACCTACCGCGAGGATGGCTGGAGCAATGAGGGGATAAATCCAGAGGCCCAGATCGATTAGCAAACCGATGCCAGCCCAACGCCAGGCAAGTTCAGCATATGGCGCTCCTCCGAACCATCGCCGTGTCAGGTGGAAGGCCGAGAGCAGCAAGAGCAGCATCAGCACGAAAGTTTCAATGTACCCACCATAGGTGCGGGTTTCAATCACAGTATCATAGAGTGGGAGTATTGCCGCGGTCAAGGCTGCGATGGTCATGAAGTATTGTCGCGCATAGAAAGGCAGATGTGCAGCATCAGCCAGAGCCGCCGCTAATTTCCAGGTGAGCCAGACGACCAGCAGTGAAAGAATTATCGGCTCCGCCCGCAGTGCCCAGACTGAGGGTCCCACCATAGCAAAAATAATCGCAATCAGGTAGACTTCCAGGCTGCCCATATAGGCCTGGCCGTAGAAGTAGGTAGGAAAATCTCCATGCAGCACACGTTCTGCCTGAATGCCGACCAGTGCTTCATCTCCGTCAATCACTCCATTTGTATGCACAACCAGCCACACCCGTACCACGAGGGCAATCAGAAGACACACCCACAGTGGTGAAAGCAAGAAGGCATACCAATGCTTGCGCCCTAGGTATGGGCCCGTAGCTTCGCTTGCTGTAAGGGTGCTCCTTGCGGCTCTCAGGGGTAGATATTTGGCAAACATTCGAGGACCGCGTAGGGGCGGGAGTAGAGAGGATGTAGGGAGGGGGCCCTTCCCAAGCGAGGTCTTGTCATGTAATGCTTCTCGATTGTCAACACTATGTTCTTCGATGCCCATGAGAGAGCTATACCCTTCCTGGTCAACCGGGACAACTGACAAATGAATTTTCAAACGCCGGTGATTCAAATGGTGAGACGGTACGGCTCAAATTGGTGACGACCAGCACATCGGAGCCGCCAGAAGCCGGGAAGCGAGCAGCAGTGTAGGTAACGGATGCGTTGTCGAGAGCCTGCAATAAATTTGGATAGGGATTGTCATGATGGACAAAGACCAGCAGGGCAGGCCGGACGGCGTGCCGCACTGCATTGGTATATTCCGGGATACGCTCGACGTTGGGGCCGTGAGGGATGAACGGAATGGGGTCAGCAATAATGATGCTGCCATTGGTTTTGAAATCAATTGTATAGCCAATCCAGTTGGTTGCCCAGCCATAGTGGACATGTTGCTGCTGGAGATAGGCGATAATCGGGTCATCGTTGGTGAGAGCCTGCTGACAAAATGGTGATTGAAAGATATTTCCAGCCCCCGTTTCATCGCGCAGCCCATAGGTTGCTGCCTGCGCCCCAAGGTAAACGAACAGGAGGGCCAACAGCAGGACCTGTGCGATGAGCTGGAAATTGAAGCGTGTGGCCATGGGTGCGTGTATAGTAGTGGCTGCGCTCCTGCTCCCCTCCTGCTCCCCTTGCCCGCAGGCAATGCCCGCAGGCAATGCCCGCAGGCAATGCCCCAGCCATATGTGCTTGTAAGCGTTTCTCGCTGCGGTAATGTAAATACATACTGATAACAGTAAAGAGAGCGGCAAAAAAGAAGGGCATCGCCAGCACGAGAGGGGTGGCATAGCGTCCCGATGGGTCATAAGAGGCGCAAGGTGCGTTGAGCGTATGTTCAGAATTTCTAGCGGTAATGAAGGTAATGGCTGTGCAGACACCAAAGAGCAAGGGGAGCGTGGTAAGGCGTTGTATACGCAAGAGTACTGGTGAGTGCCAGAGGAACGAGAGGCCGATCAGCGCGGCGGTGGCCGCGATGCAAAATACACCCGCGATGAGCAAAGGCATATGTATGCTGGCCATCAGATTGCTCTCTGTGGGAAGGGCCCCGCTGATAACACGAGGCACGATGCAAGTCCTATAGACGTACTCAATACGAAGCATGGTATAGAGGCGATTTCCAATACCGCCGCCTGTACTCGCTATGTACGCGACATTTGCCCATTGATGAGTAGCGCCCCAGATGATGCCAGGCATAAAACCAACGATTGCCGCTGGAATGGCCACAACGGCAAGCAGTATCCCTCGTGCGCTGTGTACGATGGTGCTGAAGGTGCGTTTTGTACCCGCCGGTATTTGCTTCCACTGCCGTACTATCTCTATTGCGCCAACGGCGGCAATCCACAGGGCTGCCGCGAGAATAGCGGAGACAATCAGGGGATAGACCCACATGCCAAGGCCAACAACAAAACCAATGCCAGCCCAGCGCAAGGCGAGTTCACGGGAAGAGGCACCTGCCTGCCAGCGGCGCGGCAGTTGCAATGCCGAAATAAGGAGTAGCAGCATCAACACAAATGTTTCGATGTAGCCCCCAAAAGTGCGCAGTTCTATCACCCCATCATAGAGCGGGGGTATAGCGGCAAGCAGAGTGGCAACGATCACAAAATACTTGCGGGCATAGAGAGGCAGGTTAGCGACTTCCGCCAGTAATCCGGCAAACTTCCAGGTGAGTGCGAGCATGAGCAGCGAAAGCAGTGCAGGTTCAGCCCGCATAGCCCAGGTGGAGGGGCCGGCAATGGCGAAAATGATGGCGGTCAGATACGCAGAAAGGCTGCCCATGTAGGGCTGACCATAAAAGTAGATGGGGAAGATGCCCTGCAAAATCTTTTCCGCCTGAATGCCGAGCAGAGCCTCGTCGCCATCGATAAAGCCTTGAGTACGCACAATCAGCCATACACGCAGCAAAAGAGTTAGAAGGAGGATCACCCACAGTGGCGAAAGAAAGTATCTATACCAACGCTGCTTTTGCTGTTGTCGTTGCCGGTCAGCTGCCGCCTGCTCTGCCGCTCCCACTGAAAGAACGCGCTCTTTTATGTCCATAATGAGTTATGAGATGCCTTTTCTTCTGATTTCTCACTGCCTTGCTCATTACCCGGCATGGCTTTTGAATCCTCGCCGCTTCGCGGCTCGCAAGGATTTTTAGTGTATCTGCGGGCTGTGCTGCCTTCACCATTCCCCGAATGCGGCTGCCTGTGGCAGCACAGCCCGCAGATACACCAGTAGAAAGATTATCACAAAGAGTATAACGCATAAGGCAAGCTCTGCCAGGGAGTTGTAGGAGTTATTTACTTCTTTCTCCCCACCACAATCTGTCTTGTACCTTTGCCGAAGGGCTTCCAATCGTACCCGCCATAAATGGCCTCGATAACGAAACCGGTTGCCAGGAAGAGCAATTGGAGTTCGCGAGGGAAAAAGATATGCATATCGAGCATGGTCAGGTAGCGTTCGTTTTCTCCCGTCTCAAAATATTTCTCATGAGTCCAGGTAATATGCTGCAGCTGCTCAAATTGATCGTACTTCCGACTTGTATAGAGCAGCATAGTAAATTCGTCGTCGGGTGCGGTGATTTCGTCCTCCAGGTAGACGTGCGAAGGTCTATTGAGAGCGTCGCTGAGATAATCGATATCGGGAAGAAAGATATCTACCACGAAGCGTCCGTTTGCCGCAAGGTGGTCATAGGTGTTCTTAAAGGTTTCAAGCTGCTGTTCTATTTCATACAGGTGCGAGATAGAGTTAAAGGGCAGCAGTACCAGGTCAAACTCGCCCTTATGTTCGAGCTGGTAATTACACATGTCGGCTTCATGTAAGGTGACACGCTGCTGTATCGTTTCCGGCTCGCGTTCCAGTTTGCGGCGATAGGCCTGTAACATTTCAGGTGCGATATCCAGCCCTTCCAACTGAAAGCTGCCGGGGCTATGCAGCAATGCGAGTCCGATGCGTCCGCTACCACAGGCCAATTCAAGCACCCGTTGAGGGGTATAGCGCATGACCAGTTCGCACCAGAAGGGTACGTCCTGCTCGGACTGGCTTTGATATTCAAGTTCGTAGTCGCTAACTCGCTCGTAATATTCTCCCATGTTGTAGGGCATAGTTCTTTCCCTTCACAGCATCATATATAGATATGTGGAGCTTTTTCGTCGCGTCTGTAGTTATGTCTACAAATTACGGCAGTTCTCGCAGCGGCCAAAAAGCGTGAGGGTGTGACCCTCAATGTCAAAGTTTGTCTGGTGGCTAATGGCGACAAACTGATCAAGAGGAAGACAGATATCCACTTCTACCACGCGGCGACAGCGCGTGCAGGTTAAGTGATGATGATGTTCACCGCCACAGACGCGGTAGTGGTGCGTTCCATCGGCAAACTCGATGCGATCCAACAGACCAAGGTTGACCAGCTTTTCAACTGAACGATAGACAGTGGCGCGTCCCAGGCGTGGCTCCCCCAGTCGCATCTCCTGCCACAGATCGTCTATAGTAAAATCGGCTCCGCTTTCGGCAAGCTCTACCAGCCGTTCTTCAATCAGTCGTCGAGGGCGCGTATGACGCTGGCTTACCTCATCGAAAGCTGCTCGAATTTTGTCCGCGATCACCTTTGTCTCTCTTTCTCTTTGTTGTTTTGCCTTGCCTGAATGCTTTATATTACTTTCCTCTAGTCTATCACTTCCGTCTATGGGAGTGTATGAGCAACAGGTGAGAGAGTTTCCATGTGCTTGCACTCCACCAAAGCGGGTCAAGGTCATGTCCTGATAAGCCTTCACAAAGGCGCATGATATAATAAGGAACAGCATGAGCAAAGTGAAAAGAGATCAGGAGGTGAGGACATGAGTGAAGGATTCATCTCGCGGGCCTTCCGAGGCCGTCGCCAACAGGGTGACGTTGCCGGACGGCTTCCGCCTGGACAGTATCTTGAGCGCGGTTTCCCGGTGCTTTCGGCAGGGCCGACG
>Ga0099828_10003719_pt1 | contig 10689 bp, 12 predicted proteins | sample CZO8metaG_2_FD_79338 | JGI IMG/M metagenome (GOLD analysis project Ga0099828, IMG submission 79338) | Vadose zone soil microbial communities from the Eel River Critical Zone Observatory, Northern California, USA - CZOApr15con2H1.8 metaG | ecosystem: Environmental > Terrestrial > Soil > Vadose...
AAGCGGCGTCGATCCCGTCGTTGACGTCGACCGTCTCGGCGAGGAGAACGTCCTTCTCGACGCCGCCAGCCCGGATTCGGCCTTCGTGGCGAGCCTGGGCGCCGCGGAACCAGGAGGACGTGCGTCCGTTGACGGCCCGGACGTAGAGGTCGTCGCCATAGCGGACGACCCAGATCGTCACCGGGCTTCGCAGGATGCCGCCCCGTCTGGCGGATGCGAGTTGCAGCTCATCCGCTGCTTCGATCTTGCCGAGCTCCTCGCTCGTCCATCCGGTCATCGGCGCCTCTCCTTCGTCTTCAGCTCGATCAGAACCTTGATCGCCTCCCGTTCGTTCATAGCCCGGTAACCGTCGGGCACCTCGTCCAGGCGCATGACCCGATCGAAGACTCGGCCGGGCTCGATCGTTCCGTCGAGGACGTCCGGCAGCAGCTCCTTGATGTACGCGCGCGCCGGGGCAGGGCCGCCGGCGATGGTGACGTTGTCGAAGAAGGTCGGCAGCGATTCCGGGATCGCCTCCTCCTGGGGAAGACCGACGCGGCCGACCGCGCCGCCAGGACGGGCGATGCTGAGCGCCGTGCGCGTCGACTGTTCGAGGCCGACGCACTCGAGGACGGAATGGACGCCGAGGCCATCGGTGAGCTCGCGCACGCGCTGGATTGCCTCGTCGCCTCGCTCGCTGACGACGTCCGTTGCGCCGAACTCCTTCGCGAGAGCGATCCGGTCGGGGTGCCGTCCCAGGATGATGATCCGCTCGGCGCCGAGGCGGCGGGCGGCGATCACCCCGCACAAGCCGACGGCGCCGTCGCCGACGACGGCCGCTGTCTTCCCGGGACCGACCCTGGCCGCGAGCGCGGCGTGGTGTCCGGTCGCCATCACGTCCGAAAGGGTGAGCAGCGACGGCATCAGCGCGTCGTCCGCGCCCACCGGCAGCACGACGAGGGTCCCGTCCGCCTGGGGGACGCGCACCGCCTCGCCCTGTCCGCCGTCCACGCCATCAGAGCCGTACCTGCCTCCATGGAGGCATGAGGTGTGCAGTCCCTCCTGGCAGAAGACGCAGGTGCCGTCCGAGTAAAGGAACGGCGCGATGACGACGTCGCCCACCTTCATGGTCCGGACGTCGGCGCCGACGGCCTTGACGACGCCGATGAACTCGTGTCCCATGCGGCGGCCGGTCCCGCTGTGCTCCATCGTCTGGTACGGCCAGAGATCGCTGCCGCAGATGCCGGCGCGGGCGACGGCGACGATGGCGTCGGTAGGTTGTAACAGGCGGGCGTCAGGGACGGTCTCGATGCGGACGTCGCCGGCGCCGAACATGACAGTCGCTCGCATGTTGGGGCTGCCTTTCAGTTTCAGATGGCTCGAAGTCGCTCTACCCCAAGAAAGCACGGGATGGCGCCAAAATGAGCGTCCCTGTTGTTCCAGGTACTGGCAGGGCCTCTCAGTGGGAGCCGGGCGGGGGTACCCTCGTGGCCATGGACACCAGGAGCGGGATCCGTGAGTTTTTGACCTCCAGGCGAGCCCGGATCACGCCGGCCCAGGCGGGCCTGCAGGTCTACGGCGATAGCCGGCGCGTTCAAGGACTCCGCCGGGAAGAGGTCGCGCTCCTCGCCGGGGTCAGCGTCGACTACTACACCCGCCTGGAGCGCGGGAACATGAACGGGGTGTCGGAAGGCGTGCTAGAGGCGCTGGCCCGCGCGCTTCAGCTCGATGAGGCTGAGCGAGCGCATCTCTTCGACCTTGCGCGCGCTGCGCAGACGACGACGCCAGCGCGCCGCCGCCCGACGAAGCAACCGGTGCGGCCGAACGTGCAGCGCATCCTCGACGCGATGACCGGAGCGCCGGCGTACGTGCGAAACGGACGCGGGGACATCCTTGCCGTCAACCGGCTCGGGTACGCCCTCTTCTCGGAGATGTACGTCGGCCCGACCCGGCCGGCGAACACTGCCCGGTTCGTCTTCCTCGACGCTCGCGCGCCCAACTTCTTCCTCGACTGGGAACGTGTAGCGAACGACGTGGTGGCCACGTTGCGGTCCGAAGCCGGCCGGGACCCATACGACCGTGGCCTCTCAGACCTTGTCGGAGAGCTATCGACGCAAAGCGAGACGTTCCGCACCCGGTGGGCCGCGCACAACGTCCGCTTCCACGACACCGGCGTTAAACGCATCCACCACCCCGTCGTCGGCGACCTCATCCTGACCTACGAGACGATGGAGCTCTCAGTCGACGCGGGTCTGACGGTGGCCGTCTACACCGCCGAGCCCGGTTCCAGGTCCGAGGAGGCGTTGAACCTCCTGGCAAGCTGGGCGGCGACGCCCGACCAGGCGGAGACGGCCAACACGACGGACCGATCTTGACCGAGTTGCCCAGGACGTTACCCGCGCCAATGGCGTTTCCGAACGGTCGGGTAACCCGCCAGGAACAGCCCGCAACGGATCCTTAGAGCGTGTAGAGAAGCGCTGTAGAGGCGAAATGCTTGTGGGGTGTACATGGAACCCGCTGACCAGGGCGAATGGTTTCCCAGGCGAAGAGTCTCCACAGGTTTACGGCACCGATCTCCACAATCCGGCACAGCCCGGGATTGCGCCTCAGAAGGAGACATGCCAACCACCCCTCAGGGGGTGGGGGCAGTAAGGGGTGGGGTTCCCTTCATGAAACGCATCAACCTGGCGCCAACGTGCTGGGTTGCGATCCTGTCACCTCTCGATCCCCAGGGCGGCGATGAAGGCGGCAACCGCAACGACGGCGTCATTCGCAAGGACGTCATAGTCAAGGTCCGGATGGAGGCCCAACATCGTGGCAGCTTAAGCAATGCTTCCCTGAGCTTCGACATTCGTAAAATTAGCTGCCAGCTCAGCGAGGGCCGTCTCCGTGGGACCGATGAGTGCCACCTCGAACCGATCCCGTACCCTCTGCGCGGCAGCACCTGGCCCGCCGTCGTCGTTGTGGAGCAGGACATAAGCGATGTCGTACCAGTCCTTCTCCAAACCACGGCCCCGCGCAGCGTGAACCTTGGCGAGCAGGTACGCCGGCAACGTTGCAACACGAAGATCGTCCAAGTCGACCTCGAGATCCAGGGCGGATCCCTGAACGCCGCCAGATTGGAGGGTGCTCTCCGCGAGGCGGGCTTCATTCCCGACGGCGAGCGGGTTTGGCGCTGGAAAGACCAGGTGGCACCCGCAATGGTCGTGAAGGTCGAGTTCCTTGCTCACCTCGAGGACGCGCGCCCCCTCTGCAGAGAAGATCCGGGACGAGACCACCGAGAAGAACGAACTCCGGATTTTCGCCGTACGCGGTGACCAATCGCACGAGAGCACGCTCAGCAAGGTCGCGCGCCTGGCGACTACGAACCGGGTCCGACACCACGTACCTCCCTCAGATGGTTGGCCGCCTCAGCCGCGCGACCCCCCGACGCGATGAGGTCCGCGTAAACGCGAGCGGGCAGGGCGACTTGGACGCCTCCGATCCTCGGTCCTCTAGCGCTCATGGATGTGGGCAGCTCGCGTACCTCGATGCGGTGGCCCTTCTCGACCACTCGTCCGCCAAGAGCGCTGGCAAGGCGATCACGCGCCATGAGTAAGGAGCGGTCGACGTACAGCTCGACCACCGTGACATCGCTGAGGTAGGGCGCGAGCAACGTGGACGCGGCCGCTCCGCTGACGGCCCACGTGACCCCCATAGCAGTGAGCCCCGGCCCGATCTCGATGTCGAGCACGTCGAGCGGGTTGGCCCAAAGCCGGTGAACCCGGACCACCTTCTGCCTCTTCCGGAACTTATCGGCCGCCTCGGTGTACTGATCGATGAGGGCATCAACGTCGACGATCCGGCGCGACGCGTTCGGACCTCGCTTCGGCGTCGGCCGTTCGAGCAGACCTCGCTGCTCAAGCCGTGATAATGCATTCGCTGACGCCCCGCGGGACATGCCCGTCTCTGCTTCGACCGCCTCGACAGTCGGATTCACCCCCGCGAGCACGGCCTCCACCGCCGCCAGCATCGTCTTAGTTCAGCGGTCCTCGGCGACCTGGCGCTGTTCGGTAGCTCCGGGCTCCCGAACAATGACGAGCCCCGACTCGAGTAGGAGGTTGGCCCGTCCTGTCTCATCCACCCAACCGATGTGGCGCTCGGAGAGCCAGGACCTTGCGCCGTCGGACAGTTTCTTCGCATATACGACGTCGAGGTCAGGAGCGACCCTGACGAGCGCCTGCACGTCAGCCGGCCAGCCAGCCCCGGCCCATCCGGCGACGAAGCGGTGCGCTACACTCCCGACCTGCACCCTAACGTCGAAGGAGGGCGCGCCGGTCACCGAACGCGGCGCGATCTTGACCTTCAGACCCTACGGGAGCACGGCCCGGGTTGCATCCTGTACGCGGCCTCCAAGCCTTTCCTTCGGATCCATACTTCACAATCATGACCTACTTCACTCCGGGAGTGAAGTATGGATTCCAGGTGAAGTTACGAGTCCAGGGCCGGCCGGCGTGACTGACCGGAGGAAATCGTCTTCTGTGGGCACACGATTTTTCGCGGGTTGGTGGTGTTTGGCGTGCTTGTGACGTATCCCTGGAACTCGCCGACTAGGGCGAATGGCGTCCCAAGCGAAGAGTCCCCAGAGCTTCTAGGGCGCCCATCTCCACTATCCTGCTGAGCCCGGGATCCCACTCAAGAAGGGACATGGCCAACCACCTCCCTCAGGGGTGAACGGCAGACGGGGGTGGGGTACCTTGGGTGGATATTGAAGGAGCCGGGTTCGCGACGATGAAGGGTGCTGGACGGCGTTCCCCCCGCTCGGAGTCCGCCCAGATCTGGATCAGCGCTGGCTGACGCTGCAGGTACCAAATAGGGGGGCGAGCTGCCGGGCGTCGCCCGTGCGGCCTATGCGCTCGCTGCGGCAAGCGTGGTCGATGACTCTACCCGCGTCTGCGCATTTAGGACATTCATCAGGGTCACATAGGACGAGTTGCCAATCTGGGTGCTCGCAGTGGTCGTTGGCGCCTGCGACTAACCGGGCGAATTGGAACGGGTGTCGGGCAGCCCGCTGCTAGCGCCGGAAGGAGTTTCATGAACATGGTTGCTAGGATCGGTCAGCAGGCACTGGTCGGCGAGTAGGAGGGCGTTTGGGCCGGCGCATCGTCATCCTCGACGAGGTCGAACTATCTGATGACCAACTGCGGCGGCTGGAGGGACTCGGCCAGGTCGTACGCCACACCAGCAACCCGGCAAGCGACAGGGAGGTAGTCCGGCGGCTCGATAGCGCCGAGGTCGCCATACTCGGCTGGACTGCCCTCGGGCGGCGGATTCTGAGCCAGCTGCCGGGGCTGCGGTTGATTGCCGTCTGGGCCACCGGCTATGACTACGTCGACGTGGCCGCCGCCAACGATCAGGGCATCGTCGTCACGAACGTGCCCGCTTACGCGGGCCGCGCCGTCGCCGAGCTGACGATCGGTCTGGTCCTCGCGCTTGCCCGCCATATCGTCCCGGCCGACCGCAGCGTTCGCGATGGTTTCTTCTCCTGGCGGAGCTTCGAGGGCACGGAGCTGGCTGGCAAGGTACTCGGCGTGGTGGGGGTGGGCGACATTGGCCGCGAGGTCGCCCGGTTGGGCGCCTGCCTGGGAATGGAGGTGCTGGGCCATGCCCGCAGAGTCAGTGCGGAGCGGGCGACTCAGCTCGGCGTGGAGCTCCTGCCCCTCCACGAGCTGCTCCAACGCAGCGACGTGGTGTCGCTGCACGTGCCGCTCACCACCGAGACCCACCATCTTCTTGGTCGGGAGGAACTGGTCACCATGCGCCCCGGGGCCTTCCTGGTCAACACGGCTCGCGCCGGTGTGGTGGATGAATCGGCCCTGGTCGAAGCGTTGAGGACCGGCCGGCTCGGGGGTGCGGCTCTCGACGACCACGACCACCCCGCCCCGGCCCTCGCCGCCCTCCCCAACGTCCTGCTCACCCCGCACATCGGTTTTTGTACGGCTGAAGCGCTTGTCCGGAAGGGCGACGTGTGTGTCGGCAACGTCGCCGCGTTCCTGGCAGGCAAGCCGCGCAACGTGGTCAGTTGAGGGTGCGTCGAGCTATTCGGCTTCGAGCACATGTTGCCTGGCCTCCCGGAACGCCTCGGCATCGGTAGCTCCCCGCTGCTCGGCAGGGATCGCCCGAAGCGCGTCATCTGCCCAAGAGGCCAGCAGCGGTGACTGGTAGTCGGGCGGAAGGCCGCGCAGGACCTCCTCGCCGAGCCGGCAGCCTTCAGTCAGGTCTCCGGCGCGGATCAGCACCTGCGCTCGATCCAAGCGAACCAGGGCCGGGTCAAGGATCTCGTTGGGCGGGAACAGGCCGAGCGCATCATCCTGCGCCTGTAGCGCCAGGCGGGTCGCGCCCAGGTTGGTCAGCGTCTTGCCCGCACTGAACCGGAGCTGAGGGAGGCTCCAGCCAAAGATGCCCACCGCTGGGGTGTGAACCCGTTCGAACGCCTGATCGGCCTGGCGGAGTGCGTCCAGCGCTGCCGCCTCGATGCCGAGCCGAGCAAGTGCGCGAGCGCGGACCGTGGGCGCCATCACCGCGGCGGAGCCATTGGAGTTCGCAATGACAGACTCGGCGGCGTCTGCCAGTTGGAGCGCTCTGCTTACCGGACGGCGGTAGCGCAGATAGTAAAAGCCCTCCCGAGCCAGGGTCCATGCGCGCAGGTTCTGGTCACCTGTCTCGACGGCTGCCAGCCGTGCGGTGCGCATCCAGTCGCTGGCGGGTCGTAGCCCCCCGAGATCGTTGGCAACCACGCTCACGAGCGCGGCGAGCTGCGCGAGCACATGCAGCAGCCTCCGCTGGGCCGCAGGCGATCGGCAAGCGTCCAAGAGCGCCGCTACGTCGTCCACCTCAATCAGCAGGTCGTGGAGGAATGGACCGGGTGGCTCCGTCGCGTAGCCGAGGGCACGCTGTTCGACCAGCCGCTCATACTCCTCCATCGGATCGGCGGTGATGCGCTCCCAAGCAGTTCGAGCATTCGCGGGAGCAGCCGAGCAGACCGCCTCCCAGCCGTTTGCCGCGTCGCTGGTGGGGTACCGGAAGTCCCAACCGCCCGGAGTCGGCGGCAGAGCGACCCGCTCGCGGCGCTTCGGCACTCCCTCCTACCCCGCAAGGGGTTCCACGGGCTGCCCGTCGGCTTGGAGCGGGCGCTGCAGTCGTCGAGCAAGCCTGGGGTCGGCATGCACCTCGGCAGTGGCCCGCCATTCGCCGAGGAGCTGGCTCAGCGCCGCGTAGTTGTCGAGCTCAGCGGAGGCCGCGATCACCCGGGAGAACTCCTCGGCGAAGAGGTTGCGATCGCCGGGGGGGAGGAACTCGAGCCAGGGCAATGCCTCGGCGAGGGCCTCGGCCAGCGGCCCCGGGTTGTGCACGGCCAGGTTACGCAGCGTTCGGCCAAGGGCGACGAGGGCTCTGGCCCGATCAGCGTCACGGTCGGCCAGCGACAGGCGGACGTCCGGCTCGTCACGACGCCGCAGCAGGACGTCGCTGTCCTCGAGATCCTCGGTCACCTGCTTCGGGTAGCGGAGAAGATCTGAGAACGGTCGTTCGACGATTCGCATAGTCCGATGATAGCGAGATATCTGAACTAATTCAGAAGTAGCCGGATACTCTGGCCACTTTTCTGGCCAGTACGGGCGCGCACAGGACAACACGTATCAGCACTACCCGGACGAAGGGGCCGTCCGGGACCGGACCAGTCAGCACGAATCAGCACGCAACGGACCAGCCAACACGAACATCTCGGATCCTGCAAACCAGTGCGCCGGCGAGAGCTGGTGGGCGGGTTACTCTGGGGCAGCCATAGGCCCTGCCTCGCGAGACTCGCTGGCGGACTGCCCGCCCGGGACGGCCGCCCCGTCGAGGCCCCACTGGAAGTCGCACTTGAAGCAATGCCCACGGCGCTGCCGGCGGACGGACACGACGATGTGGGCGGATCCGCAGTTCGGGCAACGTGGCATGGCTACCTCCTTCGAAGGGGCGTTGGTCTCTTTCGTGTGGGATCGTGTGGGCTATGCAGAAGCGCTCGCGGCAGCCTCGATGGCGGCCCGCATGCGGAACGTGCCGGGGGCCAGCTCCCCCTGGGTCCGGGCGGTGCCGAGCGCCGAGCTCCACCACTCCAGGTCGTCCAGGACGATGCGCAGCGCAGCCTCCGTGACCGGGTTTATGGGGCGTTCCTCGCTGAAGGCGCCGCCGACGTTGGGGATGACCACGGTGTTGCGCAGGGGGACGGCGTCCTCTTCGATGACCATGTGGGCCAGGTGCTCGATGGCCCGGATCCCACCACCCAGTCCCACGCTATAGCTGACCGCGGCCACCGGCTTGTTGCGCATGCCGAACGAGACAAAGACGCTGTCGAGGGCGTTCTTCAGGACGCCGGGAATGCTGTGGTTGTACTCCGGCGTGATGATGAGGAAGGCATCGGCCTCCTTGATCTTGGCGTTCCAGGCCCTGACGATGGGTTCCGAGTACGTTGGGTCTGCGATGTCGCCGATGGTCCCCCAGTGCTCGCCGAACATCGGCAGCGGCCAGTCCCGCAGGTCCAGGACCTCCACCTCGAAGGCGCCATGCTCTCGAGCCCGGGAAATGACCCAGGGCGCCACCAGGTCGGCGGCACGGGTGGGCCGGGTGCTACCAATGATGATCTGCAGCTTCGCCATCGATGCCTCCATGATCGTTAGGTGGTCAATGATTTCCTACAGGATAGTTACTTCCGAAACTATCTGTCAAGGGACTGGTGCTGGGCTACCCTTGATTCCGTGGAACCCTGCCTGCCGCCCGCCTGCGGTGACCTTGACCTCGACGCTTTGGCTGCGGCAGACGACGCCACTCGGCGTCAGCTCCTCGGCAAGCAGACCGCCCGCTTCGTCGCCGCCTTCCACCGCTGGGTCGACGGCCAGTCCTGCGGCGGGCTGAGCTACCTCCGCCTGCACGTGCTCGGGACGCTCGCCTCGAGGGGGCCGACGATGATGCGGGACCTCGCTGACCAGCTCGGTATCTCCGCCCGCAACACCACGGCATTGGTCGACGCCCTGGAAGAGGCGGGCCTCGTGGAGCGCCAGCCCCACCCGACCGACCGCCGGGCGACACTCGTCCGCGTGACCGAGGGCGGCACCTGCGCGGCGAGGACAAGCCTGGGGCCCATCGTCGCCGCCACCGACCGGCTCTTCGACGCCTTCTCCTCCGACGAGCAGGTCCAGCTCATGGTCGCCCTCACGAAGCTCCTGGACGCCCTCCATCAAAGTGCATGAGCACAACCAGAATCCTGATGCCCATCACGCGGCGAGGGGTCTGGCGGCGCAAGACTGCGGCGTTGCCGTGACAGCCGCCACGCTCGCGAGCCCCGGGGCGGGACATGGATGAGCAACTCGTATCCACACCCGTGGGAAAGGCGCGTCTGGATTGGTACCCGACCCGGGGCGCGCAGCGCGCTACCGTCGTTCTCGGACACGGGACCGCTACGGGCGTGGAGGCGAGGGACCTCCAAGCCCTGGCCCGAGCGCTGCCACCCCTGGGCATCACGGTGGGTCCTCGTGACCCAGCCCTATCGCATCGAAGGCAATCCGCGGGTTGCCGACGAACAGTCCCTCGACCGGGCGTGGACCGCAATCTGGCCCCGCGTGTGCGCTGTGGGAGCGCCCCTGGTTGCCGGCGGCCGCAGCGCAGGATCCCAAGTTGCGTGCCGCACCGCCCGTGCGCTCGGCGCACAAGCCGTGCTGGCCCTGGCCTACCCGCTGCTTGGCCCCGGCAGCCCTGCCGAACTGCTGGCCACCGGCAAACCAACCCTGGTCGTGCAGGGCGGGCAAGACCCCTTCGGTCGTCCTGATCAGTTCCCGAGCCTGCTGCCGGATATGGAGCTCGTTGCGATCCCCTCGGCGAACCATATGTTTGCCACGGGAAGGCCAAGCGGAGGTCCTGAGCCAGTTGCACAAGTGACAGAAGCCGTGATCGAGTCGTTGGACCGGCGGCTCCGCCTCGACATGATGCAGGGGCCGTAACTGGGGAACGCCCTCAGCTGTTTGTCCCAGTCGATCACCGACCGGCCGGTCCCCGGTTGAAGGCCACCGCCGAGTCCAGCTCACGGGCGAGGGCGGGAGCGGCGATGGCAATGAGCGCCACTGCAGCGGCCGATGCGGTGAGGGCCACCAGGGCCCGGGCGTGTCGCTCAATGGCTGAGGTCCTTTCTGATTGCGTTGGGTACCCCCGGGATTGTCAGAGCGTTCCGAAAGGGGACCTCCGGCCGGTGCCGAGGTCGGACGCCACGGTGCGTCGGCGGGTTTGTGACTCCTTGCGGTGTGGCGCAAACTCCCGACGGGCGAAGACGACGACACCGGGAGCGAGGATCAGGAGCCCGGCGACTTCGATGGCGAGAAGCAGGCCAGCGAAGGGAGCAGCCAGGCTTTCCCGGAACCCGAACAGGCCGAGGGATGTCGTGGCGAGCAGCAGGCCTCCGATGCTCGAGGCCATCAACCCGGCTCCTGCTGTGGCGAGCAAATCCCGACGACGCCCGACGAGGGCCAAGCCAAGCAGCAGTCCCGTAAGGGCCTGGAGGAGAAACAGCATGCCGATGGTCGGGACGTGGCGGTAGGTTGTCTCCCAGAGATGGAAGTGGAGACCGCTCGATATAACGACCAGGGCACCGCCCGTCACCATGCCCGCCGTGGAGAGCCCATCACGCAGCGGATGACGCTC
>Ga0099828_10003722_pt1 | contig 10682 bp, 9 predicted proteins | sample CZO8metaG_2_FD_79338 | JGI IMG/M metagenome (GOLD analysis project Ga0099828, IMG submission 79338) | Vadose zone soil microbial communities from the Eel River Critical Zone Observatory, Northern California, USA - CZOApr15con2H1.8 metaG | ecosystem: Environmental > Terrestrial > Soil > Vadose...
CAACTCTGCAAATGCAGGATTTTGAGCGCTGTTTGCCACGACCATAGGAGTTTGGGTCCATCCGGGCGCTAGAGTATTCACTCGAATATTGTGCGCCGCATTCTCCATCGCAGCCACACGCGTCAATCCATGAACACCGTGCTTGGACGCCGCGTAGGCGCTCATCCCTCCCGGTCCCGTAATTGCCGCCACGGATGCGGTGTTGCAAATGGCGCCACCGCCACCGCGCTTCATCAATGGCAGTTCGTATTTCATCCCGAGGAACACGCTCCTGAGATTGATCCTAAGGACATTGTCGAAGTCACTTGTGGGGTAGTCTTCGATCCGGTGAGTTCCGCCCGTGATTCCGGCATTGTTGAATGCAACGTCTAATCGACCGGCCTCTCGGTCGATTCGCGCAAGAAGAGTCGCTACGGCGTTTTCATCTGAAACGTCCACAGTCGCCACTTCCGCCTTGCCACCTGCTGCTTCAATAGAACCTTTCGTCGCGAAAAGGCCGCGCTCATTGATGTCCACGCAATAAACAAGCGCACCTCGCCTTGCGAAGCCTCTGGCGGCTTCTTGGCCAATTCCAGATCCGGCTCCCGTGACGACTACGACCTTGTCATTGAAGTCGCTCAACCTGCCTGATTTCGGAGAAGAATCTGTTAATTCACGCATGTTGTTCATAGCCCTGCTCCGATCATTTCAGGCCGAACACAGTGATTGTCGTGTTGGCTCCGCCGAGTTCGGGAGCAATGATGTTGTATAAGCCAACAAAACCGGACACTACGGCGATACGCTGCCTGCTACCGGCAACGTAACTCACGACTCCGCCGCCAATTGGTCCTCCTACATTGTGCTTATAAAGGACCTCTCCGGAAGTTGCGTTGAAGGCCTCAAAGGTGCCGTCGACTTCCCCCGTAAAGACCAGATCGCCTGCGGTGCTGATTACACCACCGATCATCGGCTTGGAAGCGTGATACTTCCAGAGCTCTTTGCCATTTGCAGCATCGAACGCTCTCAACCATCCCGAGGTTTCACTCCAGGGAAGAAAGCTTCCGTCTCCGCCGAAGAAATAGGGTCCCTTGGTGTTGTCTTCTTGCGGTTCGGGGGCCTTGTCGCTCATCCGAACATCCCCGCACCAATCTGTCGCTGGGACGAATAGGATGTTCAGTTTTGGGTGATACGTTGAGCCGTTCCATTCATGGCCACCATTCATTGCCGGACAGATGTGAACCGAATCACTTCCAATTAAGCCTTCATTGTTGAGTCTTGTAGTAAACGGCGCGCTATAAACCAGTTTGTGGGTATCACGATCGAGGACACGCAGTAAGCCATCCTTTCCGGTAAGAGCGATTAGCGTTTGGCTTCGCCCGGAACTCTTTATCGTGAACACCGGAGAAACGTGAGTGAGGTCGTAGTCTCGCTGATCGTGCGGATTGGTTTGGTAGTACCAAGCAAGTTTGCCATTGGCGATATCGAGAGCAACGATCGAACTCGTGTAGAGATTCGCGCCAGGTCGGTCCTTGTCGTAGAAATCAGGAGCAGGATTGCCGACAGGAACATAGAGCAACCTTTTTTCAGGGTCGTACGACATCGGGGTCCATACGGAACCGCCACCGGTCTTTAGACCTTTCGGGTTGTTCCCCCATGTCTCCGCGCCAGCCTCTGCGAGATCGGGAACTGTGTTGAATTTCCATACGCGTTCGCCATTTGCGAGCTTGAACGCACCCACCCAGCACTTTCCCGCCCACTCGGAGCCAGCGGGGCCGATGAAGATATAGTCGTCAACAATGAGAGGCGCGACGCTAAAGAAATAACCTTCGGCTGGATCGGCAATCTGCCGACTCCACAATTCATTTCCGGTCTTGGCATCGAGTGCCAGTAAATATCCGTCAGCTGTCCCGCGGACGACCTTTCCATCCTTGATTGCGGCCCCACGTTGAGTCATGACGACTTCTCGCGACCGAGGCTTCCATCGGTATTGCCAGACAACCTTGCAGCTCGCGCCATCCAGTGCGACTGTGTAATGTGCAGTCGTCGCGTAGATGATTCCGCCATATACCAGCGGGGCTGTCTGCGAGGGTTCCTTGTCGGGAAATGTGTGGCTGCAAATCGCTTCAAGTTTTCCGACGTTGGCGACGTTAATCTCAGAAAGGCCGCTGAAGCGCGTGCCGTGGTAGTCGTGATCGACGTAGAGCCAGTTGTGGTCATCTCGGAGCGCATTATCGAGTTCTTTCTGGGTAGGCCCACTCGATTGCGAGAACGCCTGCAGGCTAAGAAATGTGACAAGGAAGATTGCGTTTGTCTTCATGAAATTCATCGGTGATTCCCTCTCGAAAAGTAACCTGCCTACTTCAAGCTGAAGATAGTGATTGTCGGATTGTCCCCGCCTAGTTCTGGAGCAAAGTCGTTGTAGGAGCCGATGTAACCGGAGACCACAGCGATGTACTGCTTGCCCTCAACCTGATAGGTGACAACGCCCCCGCCAACCGGGCCGGCCACGACATGGGAGTAAAGAATTTTTCCTGTATTGGCGTCGAATGCTTTGAAAGTGCCATTCAATTCGCCAGCAAAGACTAAGTCGCCCGCAGTGGCAACGACGCCCCCGATCATGGGCTTCGCGGCGTGGTACTTCCATCTTTCTTTGCCGGTGGAGGCGTCAAAAGCCGTAAGCCAGCCGGAAGCTTCGCTCCAAGGCGAAAATCCCGCTTCGCCTCCGAAGTAGTAAGGTCCCTTGGTATTGTCTTCTTGGAGTTCGGGTTCCTTGTCGACCATTCGTACATGGCCGCACCAATCCGTCGCCGGAACAAAGAGAGAATTGCGTGCGGGGCTGTATGCCGAACCGCTCCACTCTTGGCCGCCTAGTATGCCTGGGCAAATTTCAAGGGTCTCTAGTCCAACTGGCCCTTCGCTGTTCTTACGGCTCGTGAACGGAACGCTGTAAACCGTGGAATGCGTATTCAAGTCGAATAGTCGAAGAAGTCCATCTTTACCAGTCACCGACATGACTTGCTTTGATACACCTGAAAACGTTGCGGTGAAAATCGGTGACGCGTGGGTCAGATCGTAGTCACGCTGATCGTGTGGGGTCGCCTGAAAATACCAGGCCAACTTTCCCGTGGCGGCATCCAGCGCCACTACTGAACTCGTGTATAGGTTTGCGCCTGGTCGATTCTTGTCATAAAAATCCGGTGCCGGGTTTCCCACGGGCACGTACAGAAGATGTTTCTCTGCATCGTAGGACATCGCGGTCCAGATCGCGCCGCCACCGGTCTTGAGGCCTTTCGGATTGTTGCCCCAGGTTTCCGCGCCAGGCTCGCCTAAATCTGGAACGGTGTTGAATTTCCAAATCCGTTCTCCATTGGAAAGCTTGAAGGCGCCTACCCATCCCTTACCAGCCGATTCAGAACCTGCAGGCCCTATGAAGATCAGATCGCCGACAATGAGTGGAGGAGCGCTTATGAAATAGCCGTCAACAGGATCGGCAATTTGGCGACTCCAGAGTTCCTTACCTGTCCTCGCATCCAACGCGATCAAATAACCGTCTGGTGTCCCCCGGATCACCTTGCCGTCTTTGAGTCCTACGCCTCGCTGAGTCTTAAAAACTTCGCGCGATCTCGGTTGCCACTGGTGTTGCCAGAAAACTTTGCATGTGGCTCCATCCATTGCCACAGTAAAGTGGGAACTCGTTGCATAAATAGTGCCACCATAGACGATGGGTGCTGTTTGCGAAGGAGACTTCTCAGGAAAAGTATGGGAGCACACTTGATCCAGGCGAGCGACGTTCTTGCTATTGATTTCACTGAGAGGACTGTAACGGGTTCCAAGATAGTCGTGATCTACGTAGAGCCAGTCTGTGTCCTTCGCGGCATTATTCAACTTATTCTGGGATGGCCCTTGGGCTTCCAAGGACGCAGTTAGAACCAGGAGCCAAGTGATCATCAGTAAGCTATTTTTCGACATGCCTCTCTCACTTTTGCCACGTTTACTTGTTTTCAAATGCACCTAGTTGCCGAAGTCCGGACATCCAGTCTTCTGTATGCCAGGTCCTAACTATCTTTCCGTTATAGAAGTGGTGAATGTCGACAGCTTGAATTGCTAGCCGTCCGTTATTGGGAGGAATCCCCATAAATGTTTTCACCTGAGTCCCTGTTATGGTTGAACGAACAACGACCCTATCGCCGTCTTCCAGAATGTCTTCGACCTTTACATGGAAATCCTTGAAAGTCGTAGTGAGGAAAATGACAGCTTGTTTGGCTCCTTGGGGACCCGAGGGCTGTCCTTTCGCGGCCGGAATATCGACCCAGTTTGGAGCCAGAATCTTCTCGATCAGCCCCGGATCGGTGTGATTGAATGCGTCGTACCAAAGCATCGCGATGTTCTTCTGCTTTTCCATGTCCTCCCCTACGGCCGCAGACCCACACAGCGCCAAAGCAGTCAAAACAAATGCACGTCTTGTCATGTCTTGTCCCATCCAAATTCGGAGAAACGCTAGGCGATGGTTGCAAAGACTATGTATTACGAAGACTCTTCAACGCCTCTCAGTAACTCCGCCCCGCGAATAGAAGGCTATGACTATGTTCACTTTGTTTACATTCGCCATGAGTTCTCCTTTGGGCTTTCTCTAAGGCAGTCTTATGAAGTTGATCGCTGCAAGAGGCCCGCCGGGGAATTGTTGGACGTGTGAATTCGCCAGCATGCCAAGATCAATCCCGGCGAAGCCGGCGCTAGAAATGAATTCAAGAAAAGCTTTCTTTGCCAGCGCATCATCGCCGCTAAAGAACAGGACGCGCTGACCTCCTGAGACGCGCGGGCCTGACGCTAGGACTGCGGCGAGCAAAGTATTGAAACCTTTAACCACTCGAGCTCCGAGTGCCAACTGCGCCACGACTTCGCTTGAAGCCTTTCCACCAAGATCAGCTGGGCGAACGTCGGGCATAATTGCAGCATTCGTTGCGTCAACCAAGATCCGTCCATTCCACGGCGGTACATCGGCAATAGCTTCAGGGACGTTGATCCAAGGAACAGCTAGGACAACTAACTCTTGAGCGGCTGCGTCTTGAACCGTGCTCGCACGCACTCCAGACCCCAGTTCTCTAACCAAGGACGCAAGCGAATCTGGTCCCTGGCTGTTGCTGATCACTACAGAGCGGCCCGCTCGAAGAGACAGAATTGCCACCGCTCGCCCAATTCGTCCTGCCCCAATGATTCCTACTGTCATGTTTAAGTCACCCAGAGCAATGAATTCGTGTCATTTCTTCGCTATCGCCGGCAAGAGACCGAGCTGTTGCGCGAGATTAAAGAGGTTCGCAACACCCCAGTGGTCCGTGATTTTTCCGTTTCGCACTCGCATCACGTCGACGGTCTCGAATTGAATTTGCTTGCCGGTTGGGGCTACTCCCCAAAACTCTCCCTTGTGCGTGCCGCGATATGTCTTGTACGTTGTTACTCTGTCCCCATCGGAGATCTGCCAGTGAATCTCCGCGTGAAAGTCAGGAAATGCGGTTCGAAGGACCCGATAGAGATTGCGGGCCCCATCTCGATCCGCTGAGAAGCCACCGGGTTGAGGGGTGTGATCGACGAAATCAGAGGCAAACAGTTCTTCGAATACTTCGAAGTTCCCGCGACCTTGAACTTCTTCAGTGTTGCGGCGGACGACGGCTATGCCTTCTTGCGTTGACATGCATTCCTCCTGCATCTGCTTTTCCCACGAACAGATCCGATATATATTGGAGAGACGTAAAGTCTCCCAGCATCCACTTTCAACTGTCTCGTCTCACGCTGCGCCATTCAGGTACCATATTGCGCTTCAGCGTTGCCCGACTGCGACGGCTGTTAGGATCATGCTGCGTTCATTCAAAAGTCGAATCCGTCTCTACTCCTTTCGGCTAATAGCCGGCCGGGACGGCTTGCACAATTGCGTCACGGCAATCGCGAAAGCGGCGTTCCCGGTTCTCTTCGGTGTGGCTCTCGTCGCGGCTGGTGCGATTTTCCCTACCGAGCTCAACGCGCAACGCCGAGTAGTTGGTAGGTATCAAGTCGATTCTTGGCGGGATCAGGATGGGGTAAGGCTAGCGTTTACTTCAAACGTTGTGGAGACTCGCGACGGCTATCTTTGGCTCTCAAGCCAATCAGGGCTGACGAGATTCGATGGCGTTAGATTCACCGTATTCGATGGGAGCAATTCACCCGGACTAGAAGGCCGACCTCGTTTACTGACGTATCCGCTGTTTGGAGACAGTGAAGGCGCTCTGTGGGTTGGAAGCTACGGGATATTGAAATGCCTGAAAGGCAAGGTACACCTTGTCTCAAGCGACCCCACTTTCCAGAACGACTTAGTAAATGCAGCAGCCGAGGAAAATGATGGTACTACCTGGACGATCACGAGAAGTGGTCGGGTCTTTAGAATCTCGCGTGATGCCACTTTGCAAGAGATTCCGGGCAAACTTGGGTACGGTGGGAATATGTCCAAAGATCCCTCCGGAGACATTTGGATTGCAGGAGACAAGGGCGCGCTGCTCCGCATACACAAAGGACAGTCTTCAATAGTCAAACTCCCCAGCCGAAACAGTCAAGACACTCCGAACAGAGTCCTTGCGGCACGCGACAATTCGATCTGGTATGGAACTACAACTTCGGTCGTGCACTTGATTGGTGGAAAGTCCGAAACGGTTTTGTTGCCGCCCAGCACCGGGCTGCAAGGAGTATCTGCTCTTGCAGAGTCGTCCGACGGAACCATTTGGGTTGGAACACATGGTAACGGCTTGTACAGATACGACGGTCGTCACCTCGTTCCTTTCACGCGAACGGACGGGCTTTCCGACGATCGGGTAATTGATATTTTCGTGGATCACTTGGAGAACATTTGGGTCGCAACGAGAGACGGGCTGAATCGCTTTCGGCGGCTGCCGTTCGATGTATTTACGGACCGCACAGGCCTTCCTGCGAGTCTCCCGGGAGGGATGGTACGCGACATCTCACAAAATATATGGCTTGCCCCTCCTACCGGTGGTCTGTACCACGGCAAGCCTTATGCGTCTCAGTCAAATTTTGTTGGTATAGATGGATTACTTAGTGACCGAATTATTGCGATTGCAAGCGCGAAGGACGGCGGAGTTTGGATCGGGCAGGGCGCTGGGGTCGTCTTGGCTGTCTCGGCAACTGGTAGGCGAAAGATTGTTCAATCTAATCTCCCTCCAGTGACAGACATTCTTGAAGACGCAAACGGGATGCTCTGGATCGCGACCTGGCAAGGCTTATTCCGAGTTCGTAATGGCAAACAACGAATGTTCGGGGCATCAGATGGCTTACCGGATGACTATGTTCTTCGGCTGTTTCAAGATGGTTCCGGCAGGATTTGGATCGCGACTCTAACCGGTGTTGCACAGGTAGTTGGCCCCGAGAGTGAACATTTCATCGGACGGCGATGGCCCGAAAACCACGCGACGCGTGCAGTAACGTTCTTTGAAGCGCCAAAGGGCAGTGTCTGGATCGGTTCGGACGAAGGTCTAATGAGGGTGACGGGCGACGAGCTCGCTTTCGTAGCGCTATCTCAAGGGCTGCCGGATAACTGGGTTGGCGCAGGTGAGCAGGATAGGGCAGGCTATTTGTGGCTCGGTCAGCTTGGCGGTCTGACAAGACTAAAAGTAGAAGAGCTGATAAAAGTCGCGGACGGCCGAGCACGATCTCTAACCGATGTGACTGCCTTCCAAGCATTGGACGGACTGCCCGGAGGTGATCCGGCCTCTTGGCCGCATCCTTGGTCATTTCAGGATGAATCCGGCAAACTTTGGTTCGCTATGGGTCATGGAATCGTAGTAGTTGATCCATCGAAGCTGGCAGTAGAGAGCAATAATCCAACTCCGCACATCGATCAAATTACTGTAGACGGCGTCGCGGTGCGCGGGAGTGAGATTGCGCTGCCGTATGGAGCGCGGCGATTAGAGATCCGTTATACGGGCGCCGATCTCTCTGAAGGGCCGGAGGTGCAGTTCCGCTACCGACTAGATGGCTTTGACAACTCCTGGGTTGACGCCCGGACTCAAAGGACCGCCCCATACACCGGTTTAGCTCCCGGACACTACTTGTTTCGTGTAATTGCAAAGCGACGCCAGGGAGATTGGAGCCCGACCGAAGCGACACTCAAGGTTGTCGTTCTTGCACCCTTTTACCGTCAAAGCTGGTTCATCGTGTCTGCCTGCTCTCTCCTGATCCTTGTACTCTGGGCGACTCAACGTGCGTGGCTTCGCACTCGGACAACTGCGATCTTCGACGAGAGATCCCGCCTCGCCCGTGAAATCCATGATTCACTCTTGCAAGAGTTTGGAGGAATCGCACTGCATCTACATGCTGCAACCGAACGATTAGCGCTGCCGGAGTCCCAACAACAACATCTACGTCGAGTTCTGGCATTAATAGACCGAGCTCTAACGAACGCACGCCGGGTCGTGTGGGATCTCCGCCAACTGGAAGATGCGAGTCAAAGCATTACCTCGACATATGAAGAAGCTGCGCGGCGCATTTTCTCTGATACTGAGACGCAAATTATCGTGACAAGCAAGGGGACACGCCGAGACCTGCCGCTGGAAATTCAGGTGGAGTCCCTTCGGATTGTCGATGAAGCTCTGATCAATACCCGGCTCCATGCTAGAGCCAAGAATGTCGCAATTAACGTTCAATATGAATGGAGCAAGGTGCTCGTTTCGGTTAAGGACGACGGGGCCGGCTTCGATCTGCCAGAAGCCGAACACAAGCCTAGGCACTGGGGATTGAAGGGAATGCGGGAACGAGCAGGCCGAATCAACGCCGACATCTCCATACTCAGTAGTCCAGGACACGGAACAGAAGTTCAGCTCATGATTCCAATCCGGCGTTGGTTCTCCTCGCACATGGGCGGCAGTTGATACGTGCGCCGCGCGGGTCGCATGGTAAAACTAGCCAAACGACGTATTGTTCGCTCCTCCATCTTATGTGAGTATCCTGCAATGGCGTCGCCCGAGCCGTCGTCTCGTAGGAAGTCCGAGACCGCTCCAATTCGCGTCATCACGATTGACGACCATCCTATTTATCGAGATGGATTGGCGGCCCTGCTCGCCATTCATGAGGACCTGCGGCTCGTGGGAGAAGCTGGAGACGGAATTGCCGCAATCAATCTCTTTCGAAGCGAAAAACCAGATGTGACATTGATGGACTTGAGTATGCCAACCATGGGAGGCGTCGAAGCGATCTCAAAAATCATTGGTGAGTTCCCATCGGCGCGAATTATCGCACTCACCACCTATGGCGGCGATACGGATATACATCGGGCCTTAGAGGCAGGAGCCCGCGGTTATCTGTTGAAGGACTCAGTGCGCCATGAGGTTGCTGATGCCATTCGAACGGTCCATTTTCGGGGTTGGTTTATTCCGGATGCTGTCGCTCGACGACTAGCTGAGTTCGTTCCGCGTATAGAGCTGACCGACCGGGAAATTGAAGTGCTGGAGCTGATGGCAAAGGGTCTAAGAAACCACGAAATTGCGAAAGTAATTTGCAGAACTGAAGCTACGGTTAAGGTTCACGTCCAACATATTCTTGAAAAATTGGGGGCTGGCGACAGAACAGAGGCCGTTGTGATTGCACTTGCCCGTGGAATCATTCATCTTAACTGAATCTCTAGAGAACGATCATGACGCACCAACGTTCCACGGCCGAAACTTATTTCGCTATCGACACTTTCTCGCACGAACCGAGTGGCTTACGCATATGGGCCCTTCTAATGAGGCAGGTTAAACGACCTGAACCTTTCGATAGTCCTCAATCGAAGTTTATGGTCCGATTATGGTCCACCAATTCTTCCCAGCCGCTCCAAAACTGACTTTTGGTGCCACCCGTATCGCCAGTTTTCAATCAGTTACAATCGATTTCAAAGCTCTCCCGGCAGCGGTCAACGTTGGGTCGCGCTGTGCTGCAAGGAAATTACACGACAGCTAGAGAGATCGTGAGCATATCCAGCACGAATGGCCCAATCCAATGACCCCAACGGTCGAGCGCCTTCAGAATCAGCGGGTGGCTTCCAATCCATTTCCCGCCCGCACACCACACCATGACCAGCAGGCCATAGGTGGCCAGAACCAACCACAGGTGCGATCGGCTGGCGAAAAAGAACGGCACGTATACTCCAACGTTGTCCGCTCCGTTGGCGAGCGTGACCGCGGCGATGGAGAACATGCTCCATGAGCCGTTGCGTTCCGCCGCGCGTGTGGATTTGGAATGATGTAGCTGAACAAGGTCTTTGACCCCGATGGCCAAAGGGAAGATGCCGAGCAGCCGAATCCAACCCTGGGGAACCGCAGCCCCCGCCGCCCAAACCCCGGCAAGACTGACAAGGACAATCGCCGCGAAACCGAGGTATTGACCGGCCACGATCCTTCGCGTTGCTACACGCCGGGCGAAGAATACGGTCAGCAGAAAGAAGTCATCCAGGTTGGTGGCCGCGAACGTCGTCACGCTGGCGGCGAGCACCGTGAAAACCGTGCCCATCACTCAACGATCTCCCGCGCAGCAACCGTCTAGTTTCGAGTGCTCGCCGCCACCATGCGGTGCCCGTAAAACTCGGCAGCCAAGTTCCATGTCTTGCCTTCGTCGGTGGAGACTTCTCCCCGCCAGTGAAATGAATTCTGCGTGATTTCAGAAAAAATCCAGCGGATCAGCGAACCGTC
>Ga0099828_10003724_pt1 | contig 10680 bp, 9 predicted proteins | sample CZO8metaG_2_FD_79338 | JGI IMG/M metagenome (GOLD analysis project Ga0099828, IMG submission 79338) | Vadose zone soil microbial communities from the Eel River Critical Zone Observatory, Northern California, USA - CZOApr15con2H1.8 metaG | ecosystem: Environmental > Terrestrial > Soil > Vadose...
GATGCGCAGCCATCGCCAGCACCGCGCGGGCGGTCGGCATGATCGTGGTCTGGGTCGACGCCGCGGCCGACGTCAGCACGCAGAGGATGAGCAGCTTGCCCGCGGTGCTGCCGAGCACGGCCGAGGACATCGCGCCGAGCACGTCGGTGCTGTGCTGGGCCAGGAATGCCGGGCCGGCGAACGCCAGTGCGGCGGTGCTGACAACCGCGAAGACGGCGACGAGCACGACCGTCGACATGACCGCGGCGCGCCCCGGGGTCCTCGTCTTGTCCTTGGTCTCCTCGTTGACGCTGAGCGCGCAGTCCCAGCCCCAGTAGATGAACACCGCCAGCAGGAATGAGTTCGCCGCGCTGCCGAAGGACCCGGTCCACGGGTTCAGCCAGCCAGCCGACGGGTGCGCGGCCCCTGGCAGGGCATGGCCGGTGCCCGCCTTGACGAACGCCACCACGGCGAAGACCGCCAGCGCGACCAGTTCGATCGCCAGCAGCGCCTGCTGGAGCCGCGCCGAGACCTCGATCCCGCGGTAGCAGATCCAGGTGAGCAGGCCGATGAAGACCACGCCGCACGCGGTCACCCAGAAGGTCTGCGCGGCCAGGCCGTCGGCGCCGACCAGCAGCAGGGCGTAGCGTCCGGCGATCTGCGACAGGCTGGCCATCACGATGACGTCAGCGGCGATGATGCCCCAGCCGCCCATCCAGCCGGCCCATGGCCCGAACGCCCGGGTCGTCCACGTGAACGTCGTCCCGCAGTCCGGATCGGCCTTGTTCAGCTCGCGGAACGCGTACGCGATGCAGAGCATCGGCAGGAACGAGACGATCAGGGTCCCCGGGCTGTGCACGCCGACGACAGCGACGATGAGGCCGAGGGTGGCGGCCATGGCATAGGCCGGCGCGGTCGACGAGACCGCGATCACCACGCTCGAGATCAGGCCAAGCGAGCCCGCTCGCAAGCCCTTGCCAGCCGGAGCACCTGGCTCCGCAACGACGTTCACCATCACCGGGCACCGCCTTCCGCCCGGCACCGCAGCCAGGCACAGCCCGACTGTATCGCAATACCATATTACTGTACAGGTTTTATATACAGCAATTTTGGCGTGGCTAGTGGGCGTCCGGCAGGTACCAGCGGTGCGGCGCGATCATGCGGTGCACCGAGTCGGGCCCCCAGGAGCCGGGGGAGTAGAGCTCCACCGGCGGCGGGTTCTCGATCAGCGGCGCGGAGATCTCCCACAGCCGCTCGATCCCGTCCGCGCGGGTGAACAGCGACTGGTCGCCGAGCATGGCCTCCAGGATCAGATGCTCGTAGCCCTCCAGCTCATGCGCGCGCAGGAAGGAATCCGCGTACCGGAAGATCATCTCCGCCTCGCCGAGACGCATTTGCGGGCCGGGTTCCTTGGCCAGGAAGCGGTGCGCGATCCAGCCCGGATCATCGAAGTCGATCACGAGCTGGTTTCCCCTGCCCTCCCGGCTGGCCCGCGCGTCGACCGGGAACATCCGCAGGGTCGGCTCCTTGAATGTCACCGTGATCACCTGGCGCCGCTGCGCCAGCGACTTGCCGGAGCGCAGGTAGAACGGCACGCCCGCCCAGCGCCAGTTGTCCACCTCGACCCGCAGCGCGCTGAACGTCTCGGTCTGCGACTGTGCCGAGATGCCGGGCTCGGCGCGGAAGCCCCGGTACTGGCCCCGCACGACATGCGCGAGGTCGACCGGCTGCAGCGAGTCGAAGACCTTCGCCTTCTCGTCTCGCAGCGACTTGGCGCTCAGCGAGGTCGGCGGCTCCATCGCCACGAAGCCGAGCACCTGGAACAGGTGAGTCACGATCATGTCCCGGAACGTGCCGGTGCCCTCGAAGAACTGCGCGCGGCCCTCGATGCCGATCGTCTCCGGCACGTCGATCTGCACGTGGCTGATGTATTCGCGATGCCAGATGGGCTCAAGGATCCCGTTGGCGAACCGCAGCGCGAGGATGTTGTCCACCGACTCCTTGCCGAGGAAATGGTCGATGCGGAACACCTGCGACTCGTCGAAGACCGCGTGCACGGTCTGGTTGAGCGCCAGTGCCGACGCCAGGTCGGTGCCGAACGGCTTCTCGATGATCACGCGGGAGTTCTCCGCGAGGCCGCAGTTGCCGAGCATCCCGACGACCGACCCGAAGGCGCCCGGCGGCACGGCCAGGTGAAAGATGCGGCGCGGATTCCCGCCGATCTCCTGCTCGGCAGCCTTGACCGCCGCCACCAGCGGGCCCGGATCCTTCGGGCCGGCGGCAGCGAAATGCAGCGCGGACGCGAACGCCTCCCATGCGGCTCCGGTCGGCTTCGAGCTGCCGAACTCGCGCACGGCATCCTTCGCGTGCTTGCGGAAGTCGTCGTCGCTGAGCGCGGACCGGGCCGGGGCTGAACCGACAACCCGGTAGTTCGCCGGCATCAGGCCGGCCCTGGCCAGGTGGAACAGGCCGGGCAGCAGTTTCCGCCTGGCGAGGTCCCCGGTGGCTCCGAACAGGACGATGACGTGGTTGTCGGGGCGAGGGCTCGGCATGGCCCGGCGCCGTGCCGCGGCACCGGGCTTCGCCGCCGGACTCACCGGCTAGTCCTTCTTCTCGGCGTGGCCGCCGAACTCGCTGCGCATCGCGGACAGGACCTTGCTGGTAAAGTCGCCGAGCCCGCGGGACTCGAACCGCTGGATCAGCGCGGCCGAGATGACCGGAGCGGGAACGCCTTCATCGACGGCTGCGAGCACGGTCCAGCGGCCCTCGCCGGAGTCGGAGACCCGGCCAGCGAAATCGTCAAGCTGCGGTGAGCGGGCGAGCGCGTCGGCGATGAGATCGACCAGCCAGGACCCCACGACCGAGCCGCGCCGCCAGACCTCGGCGACCTCGGCGACGTCGATGTCGTACTGATAGAACTCGGGGTCGCGCAGGGGAGTGGTCTCGGCGTCGGCGGATGCCACGTCCGCCCTGCCGATGTTGGCGTGCTTGATGATCGACAGGCCCTCGGCGATCGCGGCCATCATGCCGTACTCGATCCCGTTGTGGACCATCTTGACGAAGTGCCCGGCGCCGCTCGGCCCGCAGTGCAGGTACCCGTCGGGGGCGGTGCCTGTCGTCCGGGTCCGGCCGGGGGTGGGCTCGGCGCTGCCGATGCCGGGGGCGATGGTGGCGAAGATCGGGTCAAGGCGCCGGACCGGCTCGTCCTCGCCGCCGATCATCAGGCAGTAGCCGCGGCTCAGGCCGAACACGCCGCCCGAGGTCCCGCAGTCCAGGTAGTGGATCTGCCGAGGGGCCAGCTGCTTCGCCCTGGCGATGTCGTCGCGGTAGTAGGAGTTGCCGCCGTCGATGACCGCGTCGCCGGGCTCGAGCAGCTCGGCCAGCTGGCCGAGTACCGAGCCGGTGATGGCGGCGGGCAGCATCAGCCATGCGGCCCTTGGCTTCTCCAGCTTCGCGACGAAGTGCTCAAGCGTGGTGGCGCCGACGGCGCCCTCGCTCTCGAGCTGCTTCACGTGGGCCTCGGTGTGGTCATAGACGACACAGCGGTGCCCGTCGCGCATCAGCCGGCGGACGAGGTTCGCGCCCATCCGGCCGAGCCCGATCATGCCGAGCTGCATGGGCCTGTCAGTAGCCATTCGGTGTCTCCTCGTTCTAGCGGGCCGCCCTCGCGGGGCTGCCCTCAGCCCAGCTCTTCAGGCTGCGGTAGCGCCGGATGAGGGCGTTGGTGGACGAATCATGGCTGAGTTCTGGCTCCGCGTCGCTCGTCAGCTCGGGGATGATCCGGGCCGCCAGCACCTTGCCGAGCTCGACGCCCCACTGGTCGAAGGAGTCGATGCCCCAGATAGTGCCCTGGGTAAACACGCTGTGCTCATACAGGGCCACCAGGGCGCCGAGCAGGCGCGGGGTCAGCTTCTCGGCCAGCAGCACGTTGGTCGGGCGGTTGCCCGGCATGACCCGGTGCGGCGCGACCGCGGGCGAGGTTCCCTCGGCCAGCACCTCCTGCTCGGTCTTGCCGAAGGCGAGCGCCTGCGCCTGGGCGAACACGTTCGAGGACAGGATGTCGTGATGGTCACCCAGCGGGTTGAGGGTCTGGCCGAAGCCGATCAGGTCGACCGGGATCAGCTTGGTTCCCTGGTGGATCAGCTGGTAGAAGCTGTGCTGGCCATTCGTCCCCGGCTCGCCCCAGTAGACGGCGCCGGTCTCGTAGTCGACCGGCGTGCCATCGACGGTGACGTGCTTGCCGTTCGACTCCATCGTGAGCTGCTGCAGGTAGGCAGGAAACCGTTTCAGGTACTGCTCGTAGGGCATGACGCCGGTGGTCTGCGCGCCGAAGAAATCCGCGTACCAGACGGCCAGCAGGCCCATCAGCACCGGCAGGTTCTCGCCGAGCGGCGCCACGGCGAAATGCTCGTCCATCTCGTGGAACCCGGCCAGCAGGTCATGGAAGTAGGCCGGCCCGATCGCGAGCATGGTGGACAGGCCGATGGCGGAGTCCATCGAGTACCTGCCGCCGACCCAGTCCCAGAATCCGAACATGTTCGCGGTGTCGATGCCGAACTCGGCGACCCGCGCGGCGTTGGTCGAGACCGCCACGAAGTGCCTGGCGATGGCCTGCTCGGAGCCGAGCCTGCTGACCACCCAGTCCCGCGCCGAGTGGGCATTGGTCAGGGTCTCCAGCGTGCCGAACGTCTTGGACGAGATGATGAAAAGCGTCTCATCGGCCGACAGGTCCCTGGTGGCCTCGGCGAAGTCAGTCGAGTCCACGTTCGACACGAAGCGGAAGGTCAGATCCCGCCGGGAGTAGTGCCGCAGCGCCTCGTAGGCCATGACGGGGCCGAGATCCGAGCCGCCGATGCCGACATTGACGACGTTCTTTATCGCAGCTCCGGTAAAGCCTTTCCATTCGCCGGAGCGGACGCGGTGCGCGAAGTCCGACATCCGGCCGAGTACCTCGTGCACCTGCGCGACCACATCGGCGCCGTCCACGACGAGCGAGCTGCTCTTCGGCATCCGCAGCGCGACGTGCAGCACCGGCCTGTTCTCCGACACGTTGATCCGCTCGCCGCGCAGCATCATGTCCCTGCGCTCCGCAAGGCCGGACTCGCGGGCGAGTTCGATGAGCAGGCGGATCGTCTCGTCGGTGACCCGGTTCTTGGAGTAGTCGAGGTAAAGCCCGGCCGCCTCGGCGGTCAGCCGCTCGCCGCGATCGGGGTCCTCAGCGAACAGTTCGCGCAGGTGCCGCCCGCCGATCTCGGAATGGTGCTGCTCCAGCGCCTTCCACGACGGGCGCTCGCGAAGCGGGATGGTCGGCATCGATTCGGTCCTCCAGATGGTTATCGGTCCCGGCTACGACGAGCTGCCCGAGCCCGGCTGCATGACGCCGACGGTGAGCAGGCGTACCGGCTTGGCGCACGCCGTCGCCGTGTATCCCAGGTAGATCGGCGTCGTCTGGTTCGGGGGGTAAATCTGCAGGTAGGTCGCACTGGCCGGACGGCACGCGGACTTCGGGTAGCCGGCCGCGCTGACGATCCGGAGCAGCGCGTTGGCGACCGCTCCTGGCGTCAGCGTGACGAGCTGGCGCGGGGTCGTGGTGCTCTCGGCTGCCGCCAGCCCGATCTGCCTGACCGGCTTGCCGCCTGCCAGGGAGACGCCGGGATAGCCGTACAGGGTGCACGTCACGCTGCCGATATTGGTGAGGTCGAGCGCGACGTAGGTGCTGCCCGCCGCTCCCTGGGAGACGCCCGCCTTGGCCGCGAGGTCCCTGGTCGGGCAGGCTGCCACCCCGGTCGGCGAGGCGGGCTGGCTGGCGCCGGGTGAGGTCACGCTCGCGCTGGCCGGCCCGGCGGGCGTGGCCGTGACCGTGACCGTCTTGGTCGGCGCGGCAGCCGGGCTGGCCGTCGAGCCGCAGGCCGTGGCCAGCACCGCGAGGCAGCCTGCCGCTGCGCCGGCGATCACCGGCCGGCCCGTGCGCGGAAATGACGTCATCGCGGGCTTCCTTCTGGTCAGCCGGGCGGCGCCGGCGAAGGCGCATCGGCCCGGCAGTGTGCAGGCCAGCCTTCCCCGGCGGGTTAGCCGTGGTCGGCGCGTTCGAGGACGAATACCGGGATCTGGCGCGCTGTCTTCCGCTGATAGTCGGCGTAGGGCGGGAATGCGGCGACCGCGCGCTCCCACCATTGCGCCCGCTCGTCGCCGGTGAGTTCCCTGGCGACCATGTCCCACTTATCCTGGCCGTCCTGGAGCTGGACTCGCGGGTCCGCGCGGAAGTTGTAGTACCAGCGCGGATGGGAGGGGGCGCCGCCCTGGGACGCGATGGCCGCGTACCGGCCGTCATGCTCGACCCGCATCAGCGGCGTCTTGCGCAGCTTGCCGCTCCGCGCCCCGCGGTTGGTAATGATCACCACCGGGAGCCCGGTGTCGCGCAACGTCGTGCCCTGCGTTCCGCGTGAGCCTTCATACAGCTCGACCTGTTCGCGCACCCAGGCCCGCGGGCTCGGCTCGTAGTCTCCCTCGATAGACATGCCGATAGTCAACACTCCCCGGCGGCGCGGCCGTACGCGGGGGGTCCGCCTCGCGCATGCGCTCCCGCGGGCCCGTGGCTATACGGCACTGCGGTTATGCGGGCCGCGGCGGCCTCGTTGATAATCTGTTTCCGCCGGCAGCCGCAGCGATTGACTATGGTGCGAGAACAAGATCAAGCCCATGTGAGGACCAGGAATGGCTTCGTCCACCACGTCCGCTGACCGGCGCAAGCGGCTGGCTCTCGTCGCGGCGATCATGGGCTCCTTCGTCGCCGGGCTGGATGCCACGGCGGTCAACGTGGCGCTGCCCGCGATCCGTGCCGACCTCGGCGGCGGCCTGGCCGGCCAGCAGTGGGTGTCCAACGCCTACCTGCTCGCCCTCGGCTCGCTGATCCTGGTGGGCGGGTCGCTCGGCGACATCTTCGGCGAGCGGCGGGTCTTCTCGATCGGCGTGGCCGGCTTCGGGCTGGTGTCCCTGTTGTGCACGGCGGCGCCGGACATCGGGATCCTGATAGCGGGCCGCGCGCTGCAGGGCGCGTTCGGGGCGCTGCTGATGCCGAGCGCGCTGGCGGTGATCATCGCTGCCTTCCCGCGCGACGAGCGCGGCGCTGCGATCGGCTCGTGGACCGCCTGGTCCGGGATCGCGACCGTCATCGGCCCGCTGGCCGGCGGCTACCTGGTGGACGCGGTATCCTGGCGGCTGATCTTCGCGATCAACGTGCCGTTTGTGGTGCTCACGCTGGTGCTGATCACCATGGCGGTGCCCGGGCGCGAGCGCGGCGCGGCGCACGCCAGGGTGGACTGGCTGGGGGCCGCGCTCACCTTCCTCGGGCTGGCCGGGCCGGTCCTTGCGCTGATCCGGCTGCCGGACGTCGGCTGGGGCAGCCCGCAGGTGTGGGGCTCCGGGATCGGCGGGCTCGCCCTGCTCGGCATCTTCGTGGTGCACGAGCGGCGCACCCCGGCGCCGGCGGTGCCGCTTGGCCTGTTCCGGCGGCGGAACTTCTCGGTCGGCAACGTGCAGACGCTCGCGATGTACGGTGGGCTCGGCATCACGTTCTTCCTGCTGGTGCTGTTCCTGCAGGAGGTCGCAGGCTACAGCGCGCTGAGTGCCGGGCTCGCCTTGATGCCCACCACGATCGTTATGTTCGTGCTGTCCAAGCGATTCGGGAAGCTCGCCGACCGGTTCGGGCCGCGGCTGTTCATGGGCGGCGGGCCGCTGATCGCCGCCGTCGGGCTCGCCCTGCTGCTGCGCATCGGCGCGCACGTGAGCTACCTGACCGGGCTGCTGCCGCCGTTGCTGATCTTCTCGGTCGGCCTGGCCGCCACCGTCGCGCCGCTGACTGCCGCCGTGCTGTCTGACGCGGACGAGGGCAACGCGGGCATCGCCTCGGGGATCAACAACGCGACCGCCCGGATCGCCGGCCTGCTCTCGATCGCGGCGGTAGGCGCGGTCATCTCGGCCCAGTTCAGTCACGCGCTGGACAGCGGCCTGGCCGGGCGCAGCCTCTCGCTGGCCGCCCGCGCGGCCGTCGCTCAGGCGCGCCGCGAGACCCTCGCCCGGGTGGATCCGGGTCGCGTCGGCCATCAGATCGCATTGGCGGTGCAGTCCGCGTCGGTGCACGCGTTCCACGTGGGGATCTTGATCTCGGCTCTGCTGGTCGCGCTCGGCGGGCTACTCGGCTTGGCCGGGATCCGCAACCCAAGGCGGGTCGTGCGGTGCGAGGACTGCCCTGGCGGCCAGTTCGCCGGGCAGCCGGTCGATGCGGGGCGGGAGCGGCAGCCGGTGGCTGGCGCACCACGCACCTGATGACCTGCTGATCCTGCTGGTCTTGTGGTGTGCCTGAGCTGGCTATGGCCGGTTCAGGTGGCGCAGACCGCTACTGCCCTGCCCCGTGGCGGAGCCGGTGAGGATGGCGAGGACCTCGCCGATGGCGGGTCCCTGGCTGAACGGCTCGGGCAGCGGGAGATGGGCCTGGATCTGGTAGCGGTTCCTGCGGCCGTCCTTGTGCTTCAGCACGTAGCCGGCGGCCGTGAGGTCGGTCACGATCCCGTAGGCGCTGCGCTCGGTGATGCCGAGGCTGGCGGCGATATCGCGCAGCCGCATGCCGGGGTCGCGTGCGATGCACAGCAGGACCCGCGCGTGGTTGGTCAGGAAGCTCCAGTTCGACATTGCTGAAAATGTATCATATTTTTCTAGAAATAAATTGCTAGTTTTCTATTTCAGATATAGCCTGAGGAAAGACACCAGGGATGAGCCGCCGTCGGCGGACAAGCGCCCCGGGTCACCTTCTACGGAGCCGGTCATGTTCCTCATCGTCTTGGTCGTCGTGGTCTGCCTGTTCGTCGTGCTCGCGTTGCAGCGAACCCGGCGGAGGCGGTAACCGCGAACCCGGCGGAGGCGTTAACGCCCATGTGGAGCGGGCCGGCTCAGATTGGCTCACACGGCGCTGCCTGGCCGCATCGGCCGGGACCTGGCCCGTCCTGGTGCTGCGTGCTTGCGGGCCGTTTCAGGTAGTGCGGCCGGACGGGCCTGGTCAGGTCGCGAGCTTGGCGAGTAAGCGCCTGCCGAACAGGTAGGCATCGCCTGGCCAGCGCGCGGACAGATAGTTGCGGTCCTCGACGACGAAGGCAGCCGTGTCGTCCGTGGCGGTGCCGCGGGCGGCGATGACCCGTGGTCCGCGCTCGAACTGGGCCGGGACATCCAGGACGGCGGTGACCTCGTCCTCGACGTAGGCCGGGTAGGTCCGGTAGTAACGGCCGAGCCGCCAGGCGGTGAGCAGGTACGCGCCGCGCTCCATGTACTTCGGCAGGCAGGTCGTGCGGCGGTCCGCCAGGATGCTGCGGCCGGTAACCGGGTCCGGTGTCCGTGCCAGCACAAGCACCCCGTGGCAGATCGCGCCCACCGGGCGGCCCAGGTTCCAGAACTGCGCGACCTTGTCCTGCAGGACGCGGGCCGACAGGTACTGCCGCATTCCCGGCGCGTGGCCGCCGGGCAGGATCAGGCCGTCGAAGGCGGCCGGATCCATATCGCCCCAGCCGATCGTGCTGCGGAACTCCTTACTGCCGGCGAGCTGCCGGTAGAAAAGCTTCGGCTCCTGCGCGGCCCCGAGCTGCCCGAACAGGACGCCGGTCAGCAGCCGGGGATCGGCGGCCGGCACTGTTCCTGACCGTTCGGTCGCGAACGTCACCCGGTGGCCGGCGGCGGTGAGGATCCGCCATGGGACGGAGACCTCGGTGACATCGAAGTCACGATCGGGCAACGGCATCAGAACGCGCACACCAGAAGCCTACGGTCAGGCCCAGTCGCCGCCCACGAGTACGCCCGGCGGCTGCCCCGCCCGGCGGCTGCCGCACGGCGCGGCGACGGCGGCCGGCGGAGGCACCCGGTCAGACCGTGGTGGCGAGCCCGCCGTCGACGGGGATAACGGCGCCTGTCACATACGCGCCCGCACGTGAGGCCAGGTAGACAGCGACCCCGGCCATGTCATCGGGGCGCCCGATGCGCCGGAGCGGGGCCCTGGCGGCGATCGCGTCCCCGGACGCCTTCAGGGTCGCGGCCATCATCTTGGACTCGAACGGGCCGGGCGCCACGGCGTTGACGGTGATCTGCCGGGGACCGAGCTCCCCGGCGAGCACCCGGGTCAGGTGGTGCAGCGCGGCCTTGCTAGCCGAGTAGGAGTACGTAGGCAGCGCGGGAACGTGCAGTCCGTCGATGCTGCCGACGTTGATGACCCGGGCCGGATCGTCGTGCGACCCGCCCGCCTCAAGCAGCGGCAGGAACGCCCTCGTCAGGAAGAACGGGGCCTTCAGGTTGAGGTCCACGACCTTGTCCCATGCGGCCGCAGGGAATTCCTCGAAAGCCGCTCCCCAGGTGGCGCCGGCGTTGTTGACCAGAATGTTCAGGGCCTGCTCATGCCGACCGACCTGGCCGGCCAGGCGCAGGCATTCCTCCTCCGTCGAGAGATTGGCGGGAATCGCCGTCACGGTCCCGTGCTGCCCGAGTTCCCGCGCAGCGGCAGTGCACGCATCGGCCTTGCGCGAGCTGATGTACACGCGGGCCCCGGCCTCCAGCAGGCCGCGCGCCATCATGAACCCGATGCCGCGGGTCCCGCCGGTGACGACGGCCGTCTTCCCGGATAGGTCGAACAAAGTCATGGTCTCTCCTTACGGATCCCGAGCCGGC